>Ga0187894_10000179_pt1 | contig 83535 bp, 133 predicted proteins | sample GBC1701081metaG_FD_136650 | JGI IMG/M metagenome (GOLD analysis project Ga0187894, IMG submission 136650) | White microbial mat communities from a lava cave in the Kipuka Kanohina Cave System on the Island of Hawaii, USA - GBC170108-1 metaG ...
ACCCTCCGGTGCGGTAAGGGTTCTCGGAGGGGGTTTCGTCCTTGACGGAGATGAAGATGATGCCTGCTTCCATGTGCGCAGCGCACTCGTCGCACGGCTTCTTGTCGAACACAGCCGCGCGAGGCGCCTCCGCGTCACCGGGCAACGCACCCAATAAGGCAACGCCCTTGCCTTTGGGATTGTTGCAGTAGAAGCAGATCATGACGGAAGGGTTGACACCGTGTTTGTTCGACAGTCGGATTCCCATGGTTCCTACTCCTTCGACTCGATGTGCGTCTCGGGATCGGTCTGATCCAGATAGTTGTCCATGAAGTCCTTGACGCGCTTCGCGAAGTCGCGCCGCGCCTCGATCTCGGCGTTTGAGTTCTCCCCCATCGGGAAGTAGTGTCCGTAGTGGTACCCGTGATCTTGCTCGTTGTGCAGCCAGGTGACCCACTCCGTGCGAGAAGGGTCGTCCGGGTTGCTGCGCAGGGCGAGCACCACGGACAGGTGCGCGTCGCCGTTGTGCGGCAGGTTGGCTTTCAGGATAATGGTGCGCGGCATTTGGTCTCCTACAGGCAGATGCGTGACACGTGCGGTACCCCTCGCGACGGAGTTGCTTGCGACCCGGCGGCCCGCCTAGAGGTTGACCAATTCTCAGCACACAGCCATCCCGGCCGGATAGAGCAGCGTGCGCCCCGCATGGTGCGGGTCACGACGGCGCTGAATCAGCCCGGCACGGACAGCGCGATTAACGATCGCGTATCCGTAGTAGAGCCGCAGGGCCCGACGATGCGAGCGACTGCCATGGGATGGATGCCGTCTGGATGCCTCGCGACAATTTCTGCAGCCTCGTACATACGAGGCGCGTTTCTTGGAGTGGGTCGTCTCTTTTCCCTCATCGTCGTGTCCCCCTTGTCGAGAAGTTCATTGTTCGGGATCAGTCTGATCCAGATAGTTGTCCCTTGCGAGCCGAAAACGCAAAACGGCGCGCAGGGCATTATGCCCCGCACGCCGCTTGTTGCGTGTGTGTCCCTGCTAGCTGCTTGTCGCGCCTAGCGCGGCGTGCGTCCCCTACGCGCGCGACGTTGCGCGGCACGCTTGGCACGCTTAACCGCCTTGGCGCGGCGTGCGTCCCCGGACGCTAGCGCAGCCTCCACGCACCAGGCCCGGCCAGACACCCGGGGACAGTCGATCGCATCGGCGGGTGCCCCCCGGGGTAGCGACGGCAGTCCGCGCCACTGTCCCCGGGCAAGCGTACCCGCACGGGTCGCGGAATCCCGGCCACGTGCGTACGGGGTTACCGGAGTCGGGGTGTGTAGCATGGCCACAAACCCCGGCCAGCCTTCGCACCAGGCCCGAAACTCGCGCCACTCAGGCCCGGTACGCACGGGGGAGTGGCCACGACTCGCAAGCACGGTGTACAGCGTGGCCCGAATCTCGCTATGCTCGTCGGTGACACCGACGGACACACGACGCCACAGGCGCGTGGTCACGAGTAGGGACGGGTAGCGGGGTGTGGTCATGGCAACGGCACGTGCCGCAAGCTGGCGCTTGCGGCACGTACCAGGTCGCGACCGTGCTACTTGCGCGGCGTGGTGGCCGTGGTCCGCGCCTGGTGCAGCGTGAACCCGCAGTCCGTGAGAGCGTTCACCAGGGCGGCGCGGTAGACGCTGGCCGCCTGGCGCACCTGCTTGTCCGTGCTGGCGGTGAGGTCGGCCACCAGGCCGATGGCCTGGACCTCGCGCAGCCGGTCCAGGGCGTGCTGGGGCACCTGCACGGACACGGGACCGAGCGCGTCACGGGTCACGGGCACCATGGCGGTGCGGGCGCGGTGCGCCGACGCCTCCGCCCGGGTCTCGTCGGGGGTGGGGTCCTGTGCGGGGGCGGGCTTGCGCGGCTTGCGCTGCGCGGGGGCGGGCTTGCTGGCCAGGTGCTCGGCCAGGGTGCCGGTGAGGAGAGGGGTACCGTTCGTGCCGTTGTCCTTGTCCATGATTGCCTCCAGTGGTGCGCCCTGGCATGAGCACGAGACGGCGACGGGCGCAGTGGTGGCACTGTCTCGTGGGCGGGCTGTATGTGCTGGCCCCGTCCCGCCTAGCGGGGCCAGCAGGCGGGCGGTAGCCCTGCCTATGTCGTGGCCCCCGGCACCATGCCAGGGGTCTTGCGAATCGCAACCGGCCAGCGACGGCCGATCGCCTGCCAGACGCGATAGGCTCGCGCCTGGCAGGCGATCGGCGCGATCGGCGCCGAATCCCGGCACGCCGCGATCGGCTCGCCAGACGCGAGCCTATCGCAGCCCTGCCCGGCAACGCGAGACGCGCCACGCGCGCCAGCCGGGGGGCCGAGGCGATTGACGCGGTGCGTTGCCGGAAGGGGAGCCATCCAACCCCGGGTTACGCAAGACTCGTGCCGGGGAAAAATCCCAATGATTTCGCGGGGGTGTCCGGGGAAAAGCGCTACTTTTTGCGGGGTTTGGCTGTGGATAAGCTGTGAAGGCCGGGGACAAAACCAAGGGGTTCCGGGCGCTTACGGCGACTCTGCAAGAATTGCGAGCCACAATTCCGGTACGCAATTTTTGCAGAGCGGCCTGGTGCGCCTGGTGCCGGCTCCAGGCTATACTGAACGCCTGTGCATGTAGGCGATTCGGCCGGGTGCCTGGTGCGCCTGGTGCCGGATCGGCCTGGTGCCGTGCGCCCGGTGCTGTGGGATCGCGCGTGCTGGCCAGCCGCGCGCCTCGCGCACCAGGGATCGCACGTGATCGCTGTGCGCGCAGTCCGGGGCATGACCAGGAGCCCGGCAGGTTTCACCCCTTTCTGAAACCTCAGAAGCTTCAAAACTTTCTGTACGTTTTGAGCTTGCTGATTGTTCGGAGCGGACTTACCCTGCCAGCCACACCGTCGAATCACTGTCGAACACAAGGCGAACACGAAGCGAATTCACCAGGGGAGGTGATCACCGTGCCGAAGCTCATCGAAGACGACGACAAGGAAGAGAACCTGAGCAACTTCGACGACTTCGAGCCCGGCAAGCTGCCGCCCGAGGTGACGGCGCCGCCGTCGATGGACGGCAAGGTGCCACGGCTTCCGCTCGCGCCCGCGATCCCGCTTCCGCCAGCGGTGCCCGAGCACTTCGTCTGCCTCCGTGGCCCGTGCAAGCACTATCTGGAGATTCGGAGCCCGGCCGAGCTAGAGAACCGAGGCGTCGGCTACCTGCCCGAGCAGATAAGCCGCTACTGCCGGGCGATCTCAGGCGCCGTTCTCGCGCTCGATGACGATGCCGTGTTCGGGTGCTCCGAGTGGGATCCGAGGACCGAGGACTACACGCTCAAGCAGCGCCGCGAACAGTACATGAAGGCGAATCCGGCATGCAGCACCGCCGATGCCGAGCGCATCCGCACCCGCGAAGAGGTCATTGCGAAGCGCAACGCCGAGGCCGACGCCCGCGAGGCCGAGCAGCGCGCCGCCATCGCGGCAGCCGAAGCCAAGGCCAAGACCGACGCGGCGGACCCCGTGGTTCAGGCCGCCGCAGTCGACGAGTGGGCCGCACCGGACACCAACACTACAAAGGAGAACGGCAATGCCTGACCTGGAAATGACGTACGACGATCTGGTCAAGGAGATCGAGAAGGCCGCCAAGCGAACGGGCAAGGCCACCTTCATCGAAGCCAAGACCGAGTTCTCTCAGGAGACCTACCCCATCCTGTCGGCGGTGGTCGAGTTCTTCGGCGATCGTCTGGAGCGGAACGAGCGCGCCATCGCCGAGATCATCGACCAGACCGAGAGCTTCATCCAGCCCGAGCTGGCCGATCAGATCCACGGTCTCATCGACGTGGGCCGACAGCTAGCCGCCATGGTGGTCAAGCTCCGGGTGGGCAACCTCGATGGCCGGACACTCAAGGTCCTCCAGCAGGCCGCCGCTGCGTTCATGACTGCCGCCAACATGACCGAGGAGTCGGTCGCGAACGTCACGGTCGAAGTGCAGCCCGAGGAGCCCGAAGGCGAGGAGGGGGACGAAGGCGAGGAGCCCGAAGGCGACGAGGAGGGTGAGGAGGAGCCCGTCGAGGCCAAGGGCGACGGCATGATCGAGGTTCCGCTGCCGGACGCTCCGCCCAAGCCCGAGGAGCCCGCCGCACCCGCTGCGCCGCCGGCCGAGGGCGGCCAGTGAGCCCGCCCGTGGAAGGGGCGAGCGAGCTGGACGAGGGGATGGACGACACGCCTCCTCCGCCGCAGCAGAAGCGCAAGCAACCGCAGCAGCAAGCGCCGCGCGAAGAGGTGTCGAGCACCGCCGAGGCGATGTCCCAGCAGGACGAGCGGTCGGTGTACGAGTTTCTCACCGACCTGGGCACCGGGGCCAACCTCAAGATCAAGCTCATCCGCGTGTCGCCGAGCACGTGGCTTGGGCACAACATCAAGGGGCACCTCGACGAGTTCGACGCGCCGTTCACCGAGAAGGAGGTGTTCAACCGCTTCGGTGGCGGCAAGTACATGATCCGTACCTGGAAGCCGGGCGCACGCGGCAACCTCGTCTACTCCGGCACCAAGACCTTCGAGGTTGCCGGCGACCCGAAGGTGACTGGCGAGCTGACCCACGACGACGGCAAGGACACGCCGGTCACACCCCTCGAAGGTCCGGCAACGGTCCGTGCCATGGGCATGATGGAGCGCCAGGCCGAAGAGGAGCGCAAGCGCGCCGAGCGGTTCGAGAACGAAGCAAGGCAGAACCGAAACGCCGGCCCGGACATGAACATGATCAACGCCGCGCTCACCCCGCTGCGTGACCAGATCAAGGCGATGAATGACCAGCTCATCGCCAACCAGAAGATCATCTCGGACAAGGACGCGAAGATCCTGGAGCTTGTGACTCGCAAGCCGGAGTCCACGTTTCAGGACAAGCTCCTCGACAAGATGGTCGACGGCGAGAGCGCCCGCATCGAGTCCTTGCGCGAGAACCACGCCAGCGAGCTGCGCCAGCTCCGCGAGACGAACGCAAGCGACCTGAAGTCTGCTCGCGAGCACGCCCAGGACGAGCTGCGCCAGCGCGAGACCGTCCACACGCGCGAGATCGAGAACCTGAACCGGTCAATCGCCTCGACCACGGACGCGCTCAAGCTGTCGTACGAGGGGCGCATCGACGCGTTCAAGAGTCGTATCTCCGACCTGGAGCAAAGACTCACCCAGCAGGGCGCCGAGCTGGGTTCACTGCGCGACAAGAAGGACAAGGGCCTCATCGAGCAGATGGAGGAGATGGCGACGGTCAAGAACGCCATGGAAGCCCTCGGCATGGCCGGCGGACAAGAGCAAGGATCGGTCCTCGAACGCATCGCCATGGGCGTGCTCGACAGCCCGATCCTGAAGGCGGTCGCTACCCGTGTCGAACAGGCTCCGACCGCGCCTCCGCCCCCGCAGCGGCGCCGTCGAGCCCCGCCCCGCGAGCAGCAGCAGACCGTGAACGTGCCGCAGCAGCCGCCGGCTGAAGGAGCGCCACCGGCCGAAGGCCAACCGGGTCAGCCGGTCGGGCAGATGGTTCCGGCCAAGAAGACCATCAAGATCAACCCAGCGGACGTGAAGATCGCCGTGAACCTGCTCGAAGGCGCCTTCAAGAACGGCACCGATCCCACGGTGTTCGCCGAGTCGGCGCGCAGCATGGTGCCCGGCGACATCCTGGGCGTGGTCAAGCAGATCGGGGTGGACGCGTTCCTAAAGGACGTGGCCCAGCTCGATAGCTCAAGTCCCCTCGCCACCATGGGCGGCAGGAATTTCCTGCGCAAGGTGGTCAAGTACCTCACCGAAGGCGTGACCGAGTAGCCAGCTCTCAACCAAGGAGAACACCATGATCGACGGCTTCCGTATCGAGATGACGACCAGCGACCTCCAGAAGCACTGCATCGCCAAGTCCGAGGAGCACACCAAGCTCGCGGGCGAGTGCGAGACCCAGATCGCCAAGCGTGTCGAGGCCCGCAAGCAGGGCACCGAAGAAGGTGACCACGTCTACCACCGTATGTTCGAGTGGGACGACATCACCAAGCTGGGCATGCCGGAGCTGAAGACGCTCCAGACCATGCACAAGGAGCGCGCCAAGTACCTGGCGTTCGTCGCCGCCCATCTGCCGGCGAACGAGGTGCACCGCCTGGGTCGCGAGGACCAGTTCGAGCTGGAGATGATCGGCACCTTCGTGCAGCGACTCACCGCGTGCGGCGGACGGCCGGAGGTGTTCTGATGGGCGACACAAGGAAGGATGCACAGCTCGGACCGTTCACCGACAAGTCGGTGACCAAGTTCGAGTTCTCACCGATCACGGTCACCGTCACCAAGGCGCGTGACGCAAGCCACGTTCCACCGGACGACGACTGCGGGTGCGGCAAGGAGGCAACGCTCGACAGCAGCATGATGGAGGCCGTCAAGCGGATGGGCGCGATCATCATCGAGCACCTCCAGAAGATCCGCGCGCACCAGGAGAGCACGGCCTACGTGGACCCGCCGCCCCCGGCCGATCCGTCGCACTCGTAGCCACTTGCGCATCGCAAGACCCATCTGATACACTCCTTTAGTCTACCTCTCCGGTAGAAGCCGCCTGGTTCTGCGTAGCGTTGACGACAGCCGAATTTTGAAGCTGCCCTATCGTGGAGCGCCCCAAACGGTGGACGTGATCCGCGATGCTGCGCTCAAATCGCAGGACATCTACACGACACGCCTCATGGCCGAGGAGATCTGCGGCGACCTTCGGTCCAAGGACTATCTATCGGAGATTCTTGCCATCGACAACTTCGTCTGGTGTAACACCCGCTACATGCGCGACCCGCGCACGGTGGAGCTGGTGCAGGCGCCATACCTCATCACCGAGCAGCTCAAGGCCGGTAAGACGCCTCAGATCGACTGCTTACCGCAAGGAACGCTCCTGTTACAAGATGATATGTCGCTCGTCCCCATCGAGCGTGTGCGCCCTGGCATGCGGATATTCGGCAAGGATAGGTGGTCCGAAGTTGGCGCCGTAGCTTATAAAGGCGTGCTTCCGGTTTCTCATGTAAAGATGAACAACGGCTCATACTTCCGGGCCACCCAAGACCACATGGTTTACATCGGGTTATGCCCGAAGCACGAACACTTAAATGAAAAGTGTTACGCGGGAGCAGACACTAAACCGTGCGCGTGTTCTGATCTGTCGTGGGAGAGAGTTCGTGTGGGTGCCCTCAAGCCGCGCATGAGGTTGCTTTCACCAGACCGTATACCTTTCGGTCAGGAGGAGATGGACCCTCGCCGTGCTTTGATTGACGGATACTACCTATCTGATGGTTGGTGTCAGGGGGCGTCTCTTAACATTTCCGGCCAAGACGGGTGCCCAAAGGAGGAGCAGAAGCGCGAGGTTGAGCGCATCTGCGACGAACTCGGCATAGCCACGACTTGGTACAGAAAAAGCATTTCGATACGTGATCTGGAGTGGGCCGGGCGCGCAGCCGCGATGGGTCACAAGGCACCAAACAAGCACGCCCTTTCCATCAATCTTTCCGAAGGCGCTGCGCGTGAATTGTTGCGCGGCATCATGGCGGATAGTGGCGCCAACACCCATGGTTACGGTCGTACATTTACTTCCACCTCTAGGCAACTGCACCTCCAAACCCGGGTGCTGCACAAGATGTTCGGGGTGGTGTGCAGCGAGCAATACATCGTCGACCACGGCGGGCTCGGAGAAAACCCGATCTGGCGACTGGGTGTGCGTCAAACCGATAGGAGCGATGGAAAAGCGGCAAAAGCCCTTCGTGTCAAAGAAACTCATCACGAAATAACCGAAGCTCCGGTCTACGACATCACCACCGATGACCACTACGTGTATCTACCGTCGGCCGATGTCACCGTTAGCAACTGCGACGACATGGCCGGCTACATCTCGTCGCTTCTGCTCTCGGTGGGTTGCGAGACGCGAGTGGTCACCGTAGCTTTTCGGCACATGTTCTACGCCGGCAGGCGCCAGTTCTCGCATGTGTTTGCTCAGGGCAAGGAGCCCAAGTCTGGAACCTGGATCACCTGCGACCCGGTTGCGGGCGTGGACACCGACAAGATGCTTCGTCGCGTTGTGGCTGCCAAGGTTTGGCCCATCGCATAAGGAGAACCCCATGGCTCGTCTTCGGCCCTCACATCCGTGGAACCCCGGCTACTCGATCCCCAAGAACGTGCTCGACGAGCCGTATGGCCAGGGTGTGATCGTCACCAAGCAGGCCAAGCGTGGCACCATCTCGGCGCTCCAGCCCGAGTGGCTCGTCGACGGTGCCGGCGCCCCACCGCCCGCCGCACCGCTCGGCTCGCTCGGGTGTGCCCACGGCAACGGGTCACTCGGCGGGGCGACGATCAAGGGCAACTCGCTCCGCTCCGGCTCACTCGGCAGCTTGTCGGGCACATCGCTCGGCGCCAAGGGCGCAAACGGCGTAGAGGTCGGCGGCATGTCCGATCCCATCGCCAATTTCGGTCGCCAGGGTGCCGCGCTCATCATGAGCGAGGTGAAGTACCTGAAGGAGTCGGATCGCGTGGCGGCGATGCGCCACATCCTCGACTCCATCGACCCGCAACTCTTCGACATGGTGGCCAAGCGCGCCGAGGCGCTCGGCAAAAGCGGCGTCGTTCCGCGCGTCGCGATGGAGCGGGCACTCGCCGCCTCGCTCGCGGGCCGCTACCTGGAGCAGCTCGTGAAGATGGGCAAGACCGGTGCACCGCCCACCTTCGGCGTTCTCGGTCTCGGCCTCGGCACCGTCGACCCGGAGGGCCTGGGCGGCTTTTTCGCCGACGTGTGGGGCGGCATCAAAAAGGGCGCTGGCGCGGTCGGCTCAGCTGCCAAGACCGTCGGCAAGGGCATCGGCAAGCTCGCCTGCAAGGCGGCCGGCAACCCCGGCACATCTATCGCGGCAGGTGCGGCCGGCGGACCAGCGGGCGCGACCGGTGCCCAGCTCGCCTCCGAGCTGTGTGGTGGCGGCACCCAGTCCGGTGGCGGCTACGTTCCGCCTCCGGCGGCACCGTTTCCCATCATGCCGGTTCTCCTCATCGGCGGCGGGCTGCTCGCCGTACTTGCGCTTCGCAAGTAAAGGAATGACCATGGGTTTCATCCGCGAATCGAAGACCGCGCTCGGCTACCACCGCCAGGGCTCCCCGTACAAACGCGGCGGCCGGTACGGATCGCTGGGTGACGTGTTCTGCTTAGAAGGGGATTGTCAAGTAGGTGAAATGCTCGTCAATCAGATGATCACGTTCTTCGCGCTAGTGGGGCCGCGTACGACGTTTTCGGCTGACCCGGTTCAGTTCAAGAAGAATCTTCTTGAGGCCGCGGCTTTGGGAACAGCCAAGCAGAAGGCATTCCACGCCAAGTTTGGTCCAGCGTACAGCGAAATCGTTGACGAGTATTTCCGTCTAGAAACCGAAACCACGCTTTTGGGGATCAAGAAAAAAGACAACCCTTTTAGCGTCAACTGTTGCTCGATCAAGGAGCTGGGTCGTAAGGCACAGACCCTCACTGCACAGGCCCACAGCTTCATGGGGTCGCAGGCTCCGACACCGACCTTGATCCAAGATCCGTTCGATCCTAGCTCCGGGCTATTTGGCAACGCCTTGAGCGGTGGGATGAGCCTCATCAAGCTTGGCCTGGTTGCCTTCATCGGCATCACCGCCTACAACGCAGTAAAGAAGGGCTAGCCCATGAGTCACGCCAACAGCAGATACGGATCACTCGCCCCGGGGTCACTCGCCCCGGGGTCGCTTGGCGAGACGGTCTCCTACGCCGGCTCGACCGTAGGCATGCTGCGTGCCGCCGGCATCAACGACACCCAGGCGACGATGGCCGCGTCCGGCATGTTCTGGACGGTCGGGGAGTCGAACGTCAACGCCCCCGTGACGCAGGTGATCGTGCGAGCGGTACAGCGCATGCTGAATCACCTGTCCGGCCCAGGCGAGCAACTCTTCGTGGACGGCATCCTGAACAGCGACATGCAGAGGGGCCTACTCAAGCACCTCGGCCCCGGGTTCCCGCAGATGACCTGGGCCGGCGTGTTCGCGTCGCTTCGGAACAAGCTCGCCCAGAAGAAGAGCGACTTCATCCTGAACGAGGAGCCCGACCTCATGCCGATGGGCGACTTCGGTGGCGTGGGTCTCGGCACCCTGCTCATCGGCGGCGGCATTCTCTACCTTCTCTTCGGAAGAAAGGGCAGCAGACGATGAGCTACATCGCAGGTAAGAACGGTCGCGCAATGGGCATGGGCTCGGGGGACTGGCAACGCGACATCCGCAAGGCCCACGACACGGTGCACGGGGTGACGCGAAACACCATCTCCGGCTACATGAGCCAGGCGGGGGTGTTCGACAACGTGAAGAGCTTTTTCACGCCAGCGTCGTCTGACGCGTTGCCCAAGCAGCTTCAGAAGGAGACCAATCGCTATGCCGGTGTCGCCTTCGCAACACCCATTGGCGAGGACGGTAAGATCGGCTCCGACACTGTTATAGCGGTGCGGGCCGTGGCGTCCTTCCTCATCAAGCAGGGGGCGGTGCAGTCCGATTCGTTTGTCCAGTCGGGCGCGTCGGCCAATGCGGCCTACATCCTCGCCCACGTGAGCGAGTACATCTCGATCTTCGACAGAGAGGCCAACAAGCGGGGCCTCACCGGCAAGAGCGCTCCCAAGCAGCGGCCGGAGAAAGTCTCCCTGCCCCTTCCCGGCGAGCCTCCACCCGGCGGCGGCATGCTCGACTCGCTCATGGCCGGCGGTGTGGGAGGGGTCTCACCCGTAATGCTTCTGGGCGGAGCCGCACTCGTCTACTACCTGGCGACTCGCAAGAAGAGGAAGGGACGTTGATGAGCAAGTATTTCAGCCACGGCGCCTACATCACGACCGCCCTTCGGGCGGTCTGGAGACGCCGATGAGCAAGTATTTCAGCCACGGGATGGCCCCCTACGTCTACGACTGGCGTGGGCGAGCCTACTCGGCCAACGAGAACGGCTCACGTGTCAAGTCGGAGCTATCCGGCGTGATGGACGTGGTGAAGAGCCCGCTTGGCATTGGCGCGCTCGTCGTGGGCGCCATCCTCCTCTACCCGAAGGTGTTCGGCTCGGGACGAGTGCGGGTAACACGGCGGTAAGACATGAAGGTCGAGAATGATATTTGGTGGACAGAGCCCGGGGGTTTCATCCCAGAGGCGTTTGTCGTTCCTCTGCTCGGCCTGATTGTCGTACTGTGGTGGGGGGGACGCAGGTGATCTACTCCGTCTACAGGCCCGAGACCGGCGTCTACGACTACTACGAGACGCCGGAGCAGACCGCCAAGAACCCTGACCCTCAGTTCCTCACGGGTCGCGGCGCCACGGCAGCGCTTGGCCTCTCATCTACCGATGCCGGCTGGCAGCTCCCCGGTAACGCCCGCAAGGTCGGCGAGGGCAAGCAAGCGCGCGGCATGATTGCGACCCGCAACGGCGGTAGCCTGGGCGGCTTCGAGGTCCCCGGCGGTGGGTTCGGCGTGGCCGCGATCCTGGGCGGTCTGTGGTGGCTTTTCGGCGGAAGGAAGCGGCGATGACGCACCGTCGTGTGAACCCCGGCGAGCCCCCGCCCGAGCTGGCGGAGGCGATCGACGGCTACGAGGACTTCCACGCTTGGGAGCCGCGCGAGATCGGCGAGATGAACCTCGTCATTCCGACCACGGTGTGTGTGGTGGGAGAGATGGTCCAGACCCTCTACCGATCGGACAAGTGGGAGAACAAGTCGAGCGATTACTTCCACGACCACGACCCAGGTGTGATGATCGGTCGAACCGACGCGGCGGCTCGGGTCGCAAACCCTGGCTGCCAGACCGGCGTTCGCCTGCCTCACTGGATCACGGACGCCAAGGCGGTGTACATGCTTGGTCGATGTCTGGGCTATTCGTACACGCAACCGGACGGCGAGCCCATCGAGGCCAAGGTCGGGCGTCCGTTGCCAGAGCTTTATGCTGTGCCCAATCGCAAGGCACTGCTCGTCATCGACACGGCGGGGGACACGGCCGAATGCTTGGCCGTGATCTGGGGCGGCAACCTCATCGTGAAAGACGTGGGTATCGTAGGATGAACGAGGAAAACCGAGACGGGCTTTTACTCGCCATTCACTCGGAGGTGCGCGAGGTGCGCAAAGAGGTGGGCAACGTCCGCGAGGCTCAGGCCGCCATCTCCACCCGGCAGGAAGATCACACTGGGCGCATTCACCTCATCGAGACCAAGCAAGCCGAGCTGGGCAAGACGATCGGTGAGCACGGAGCGGCCAGGCACAAGCTATCCGGCGTATGGGTAGGCGCGGCGGCCGTCCTCGCGCTCGTCGCCTCCATGGCCGGTCTTCTCAAGATACTTCTGGGCAAGTAATCCTCGTTCGCAATTCTGCTTGACACAAAGTACTGTCTGAGTTCAAATTTAGACTCGCAAGCGCCACTGCACTCTCCGGTCAGTGGTGACGAGCTGGTCGCCCGTACTGCGTCGTTTACTGGCGGTCCGTCACCCTACGGAGAGAGCATGCCCATCTGGTACGTGAACCCGAGTCGACCGCGAAAGCGCAGAAACGCTGCGCATCGCGTCACCCGCTCCTGGGCCGCCTCGCAGACCGGCCGGGCCACGAGCCCGAGCGGCATGCGGGCCAGACGTACCCAGGTTCGGCCCGTGGCGCGCACCATGCCGGGTTCGGCGTGGACACCTTCTCGGGCCAAGGCCAATGCTCGCAGGCGGAGAAACCCGGGCGGCCCTCTCCGTCTCTTCGGTGCCGCCGCCAAGGCACACGCCAAGAAGCAGCAGAAGCTTCGTCGGGCCAAGGCCCGCCGTTCGTTCCGAGATCACAAGGTGTCCGTACGTCGCCGTGGAAAAGTGACGACGGTGACCGTCAGAAACCCCAAAAAGAGAGGTTCAAGCATGAAGCGTCGTCGTCGCGCCCATCGCAATCCGTCTCCGAGCCGCCGTCGCCGTCGGGCGCGGCGCGCTCACGCGAACCCCATCCGTCGCCACCGTCAGCGTCGGAACCCGATGTACAAGGGGCACGCCAAGCACAGGAAGGCGCAGCTCGCTCACCACCGCAAGTCGCCCAAGCGAGTTGCGGCTGGCAAGAAGGCGGCTCGCACGCGCAAGCGTCACGCCGCCGCCAAGAGCGGCACGCGTCGTCGCAAGTACCGTCGTGCCCCCACCCGGGGACGCGGCGTGAAGGCGCTGCGTCGTGCACGCAAGGCCATCCGCTACCAGCGCAAGCGCCGGGGCGGCAAGCGCGCCCGCGCCTACATGCGCCGTTACCGAATGAAGTCGAACCCGTCGCATCGCCGTCGTCGCAACCCGCGTCGCCGTCGTCACTACGGCGTGCGCTCGCTGCGTCGGGCGCGTCGCACCATCCGCCACCAGAAGCGGCGCGGTCGCGGCGCGGCCAAGTCGTTCATGCGGCACTACCGCATGCGCTCGAACCCGGGCGGGATCGTCGGCACGGTGGTGAGCGTCGTCAAGGCGGCGGTGCCCATCGCGCTGTCGTTCTACGGCGCGCGGTTCATCTCGGGCAAGATCTCCGAGAGGGTCCCGATGGTGAGCCGTCTTGGTCGCCACCGTGGTCCGGTGCTGGGCACCCTCCTCATCGTCGCCCAGGGCTTCGCGGCCAAGAAGGTCGCGTTCCTCGGTCGCCACAACTCCAGCATCATGGTCGGCCTCGGCGTGAACCTCGTCGACCAGCTCATCAAGGCGTACGCGCCGGCTAAGGTGCAGGCGTACCTCGGTGACTCGTCCGACGTGTACTCGAACGCCATGATGGGCGAGTACATCGAGACCGGCGAGTACATCGAGACCGGTCTGGAGCAGGAGATGGGCGACTACATCGAGACCGGCGCCCTGGAGCAGGAACTCGGCGACATGAGCCAGTCCGCCGAGGAAGAGCTGGGTCTGGAGCAGGAGATGGGCGGGTCGGCCGTGATGAACGCGCCGGTTCCCACCCAGCGCATGCTCGCGCCCGTGCCGCAGCGCTCGTTCGTCGAGCAGGTGCCCCGCTGGACGCCCGCGTCGGACCGCAAGGATCGCCTGTACCAGGGCATCTTCGCGGGCGGCTGGGGGGTTCGGTAACCTACTACTACACCGGGGCCGGCGCGATGGCCCGTTGGGCGGAATAAGCGCCGGCCCCGTGCAGACATACTGATTGACCTTCTTGTCTGACCTTCCTGTTTGAATCTTGCGAAGCACAACTTCAAACGGTCGGGAAGACACCCGCCCTGAGTCACCCCAAATAGGGGGACCGAAGTTAAAACAGAAAGGAAGGTCACTATGCCACGTCTTCATGGAGTCAAGGAGCGTCTGCACCAGCCGTTCTGGGACACGCTCGTCCGCACCACGGGTCCCCTGGCCACGCCGATCCAGCAGACCTCACGTCTGTTCGGCAACGCCAACGTAAACGGCCTGTAAGCCGTCCTGCGTCGCCGGGCAGTAATGCCTGGTTGGTACTGGGTGAATAAAACTGAAGTGATAGAGTGAGGGTAATGCTCAAGGACACTGACATCGCGTGGTTGGCCGGACTCATCGACGGAGAGGGGTGTTTGTACCTCGCCGTTCGGTCCGACAACACGGCGACCCGGGTTTCGCGCAGGACTGGCGAGACCGTTCAGTACGGGCCGTACTTCCAGGTGCGCTGCGACTTCAAGCTAGCCATGGCCGATCGAGAAACGATCGTTACTGCGGCCGGCATGATCGCGGAGATCCTGGGAACCACCGATGGCGTGTTGTTCCGAGAGGAGCGCCGTAAGGTTGTTCGCGCTCGTCCGCTCTGGCGCGTCGAACTCAGCTCGAAGGGGGCAATCAACACGCTCCTGAGAACCATTCGACCGTTCGTTCGGACGAAGGCGATCGAGGCAGACCTTTGCCTTGACTATCTATCGCATCTTCTGATCACACCGTGGCACAAGGCCACCCTGCGTGATCTGGAGCTGGCGAGATTGGCAACCGAACTCCGTCACGGCAGCGGTGAAGCCCGTGCTCAGGCAATCGTCATCCTGAGCCAGGTAACGCCGAGCCAAGCCGCAGAGGGCACCGACAGCACGTCGGGCTCTGCGGAAGGTCTAGAGACTAGCCGGGTGAGCGCCAGCAATAACCCCGGCCACGAGCGCCCAGCACCCCACCTTGCCGCTGTCGGCGGCGAGAGGGTGAAGACATAGTCCGAACCCGGGCAAAAGCCCGAGCGCCGTCTAAACAGCGGCGATTCCGACGGTTGACTGTCGGAAACATTTGGGGAAATCTATCGTTGACGAACCTTCAGGTCGCCGGCCAGTTGGCCAGCGATCAGACGTACGTCATCCTGGCGCTGCGCGCCTGGCTGTACTTCGACGGCACCAACCGCCGCTCGAACTACCTCCAGGTCGCGTCGCAGCTCTACTTCACCCTGACCATCGGCAACAAGCCGCTGTTCCAGGCGCCCTGCTGGTACTACCCGTCGGGCGGCGGCGTCTGGGGCTTCGATGCCCAGGCGTTCGCGGCCAACACGTCGGGCTCGATCTTCAACCTGGGTGACCCCACCCAGGAGTCGATCCTGAAGCTGGCCCGTCCGATCATGGTGCCGGTGCGCCAGAACTTCGCCGTCGAGGCGCAGTTCTTCACCGTCGGCGCCACCAACGTGCTCACCAACCTGAACGCTGGCGCCGCCGACGATCAGAAGGTGATCATGTTCGTCATCGATGGATTGCAGACCAGAGACGTTCAGTAACACAGAGTCGGGATTCCATGGTAGCCTTCTCTGTAGAAAGAGAGGGCTACCATGGGGCCTGGCGATACGTTAGGACGGCTGACGATACGAAGGTTGTTTCACAAAAGGTCGGGCACCGGCAAATCGGTGCGAATGATCGAGGCGAAATGTGACTGCGGGCGAATCAAAAAGGCGCGTGAGAGTGACGTACGGAGCGGCAATGTCCGTTCTTGCGGCTGCTTTCGTCGTGATGTTATCGCTGCCCGCAGTACGACCCACGGTCAGTCGCGGGTCGGTAAACGAACAGAGCTGTACAAGCTCTGGAACGCGATGCACGACCGATGCCGGCGCAGCCCGTTCTACGTCGGTCGACAAGTACGTGTGTGTGATGAGTGGCTCGACTTCAACGCGTTTGAAGCGTACGTGGTCGAGAATCTCGGACCCAAACCAAAAGGCTACTCGCTCGATCGGATCGACAACGACAGGGACTACGAGCCGGGAAATATCAGGTACGGGTCTCCTACCGATCAAGCTAGGAATAGACGCAGCAACACGCTGCTCACGGTACGCGGTGAAACACTCTGTGTCGCAGAGTGGGCCGAGCGCATGGGTTATCACTCAGCTACCATCCTTCAGCGCAAACGACTCGGCTGGAGTGACGAAGACGCGGTGTTAAAACCGCTGCGTAAGAAGAAGTAGCGCCAAGAATCAGTTGCGACTCGCAATACTGTTTGTCTTCCTGGGCTTGAAATCCTGTCAACCGGCGCAAGCCGTGTGGCTTCGGCCAACCCACCCCGGGAAGGGAGACATCGCGATGCAGATCGACAACGCCACTGCGGCGCTCATTCGTCAGCTCCTCACGCCGTTCAAGAACGAGATCATCCGAACCAAGCAAGAGCTGGAGAAGGTCCGGCTCATGGCGGCGTCGCGTCCGCGTACGGTCACCGAGGAGATCGACGCGATCCCCGGCCGGCGCATCTACTTCACCTTGTCGCAGGTGCAGCAGTTCACCATCGCGCAGAACCACCAGCGCGGCCTGGCGATGAGCTTCTTAGTCTCCCAGGACGGCCCGTTCATCCAGACCCACTATCCGCTGGCGATGTGGCGTCCGAGCGCGCCCGCCGCCACCACGAACCTGGGTCGCTGGCGGCCGGTCTCGTCGTGGCCGCTGCCCGATCAGGTGGTCGACACCGACATCATCGATCTCAGCTACGAGGTCTCCGACGGCGGTTCTGTGCGCAACTTCCAGAACCTCCCCGTGTCGGCTGGCCTCCTGTCGCGCCCGGACAACATGATCCCCTTGCCGGTGCCGACGCTCTACACGCCGAACACGCCAATCCAGTTCATCCCGACCTACGAGAACATCCTGTTCGATTCGGCGATCCCGCCGACCGCAGGCATCTTGGTCGTGGGTCTGCCCGGCTACCGGATCGTCAACCTGTAAGGAGGCGATCATGAGTTACATCTCAACAGGCGCAGTGGGCTCACCGTCGGCGAACCGCCAGGCGATCATCGCCGCGCGCTCGGCCATCGGCGACTTCTTGAGCCTGCTCAAAGCGCAGCCGAAGACACTCAAGAACTCTCCGACGGTGATGAAGATCTTGCCGTCGAGCGACGAGACGTTCACCGGCCCGGGTGCCGACCCGGCCGGTCGCCTCGCACTCAGTCGCGCCATTGTACCGATGGTGTGGCCCGGCGCAAATGTCATCGCGTGGCCAGCGGAGCAGCTCGCTCAGTTCGAGGCGGCGTGGGGCGTGCTCACGGCGTACCTGGCAGCGGGCGGCAGCAAGAACACCAGCAAGCTCCAGTTCGCTAGAAACCTCACGGGCATTCAGGTCGCCATCAACCAGACCTCCGAGCTTCTGATGATCGTCGACGAGTTCATGGCGCGAGACGGAATTCCGCGCGGATCTAGCATCAAGCTCTACCTCGGCCTGGCCGCACTCCTGGGTCTGGCCGTATTTGCTGGAAAGAAAGGGGTTTTCAAATGAGCTACGTCCTTCGCGGTGTCGGTGGAGCCGGCTCAGGTACCACTCCCAAGCCGAACAAGTATGGGGGCCGCGCACCCGGCAGACCTGTGCCTGGACCGGCCACGCTGCCCACGTGCGGTCGTCCTGGTCAGGCGCCGTGTCCGGGTGGCAGCTCGTCGGGCGGAGGTGGTGGGCAGCCGGTCGGCGACGGCTCGTACATGCTCGACCCTGGTGCGCGGCTCTACGCCACAGGCGACGCGACCGCAGGCGGCGTCATCGGCACGCTCATCGACGTGATCACGAGCCGGCCCGGCGCGCTCCTCATCTCGGGCACGCTCGCGTACCTGCTCTACAAGAGCCCGGCGGCGCGCAAGGAGCTGTGGGGCACGGCCAAGGGCCAGTACCACATGACCAAGGCACGTCTCGGCCCCAAGCACGGCCCGGCGTTCTAACAACTTCGACCCCTCTGGTCGTCCGTGGCGAGGACGACCAGAGACAACCGGAGAGCTGGCCGAAATTAGGCACGGACGACCAGAGGGGTTGAAAACAAGAAGGGATTGCGAAGCGCAATGAGCTACCTGGCGGACTACAGACGCGGCTACCGAGCACAGGGCGGCGTCCTGGACACCGCCGGACAGGCTCTCCAAGCCGCCGGCAAGGTGATCGAGGACCCGGCGTTGCCCGAGGTCACGAGGTTGGTCCTGCGTCTGAACGCCACCACCAAGGGCGGCGCCAAGGTGCCGGCCAAGGGTATCGGTCTCTCGTCCGCCGTCACACCGCTCAAGGGCTTCCTCTTCTACAGGGAGAACCCCTGGGTCGTACCCGTGGGTATTCTTGCCGTCCTCGGTGCCCCGTTCTACATGGGCTACCTGTTCGGCAAAAAAAGGAAACGCGCATGAGCTACTTGGGTCTCGGACACTATAGAACGCGCGGTATGGCGGCGCTCGGCGCAACGGAGCCGCAGTTCTACGTGTACGTACAGAAGTGGCGGGGCTACGGCAAGTCGAGCAGCTCTTCTGGTCCATCAGCAAGCAGCGCCAAGAAAGACGGACCGCCCATCAAGAAGGGACCGTACGGCAAGGTTGAGGCCGAGCAGAAAAAGAACGAGGCCAACATCGGAATCGGTGGATGGAAGCAGTACAAGGGGCCGAGGGACGGGGCTTATCACTGGACCACGGCAATGGTGGTCCCGATTGTAACAGCGACCGTGGGCGCTCCGCAGCCCACAGGCCCTTCTTCGGTTATCGGCATGCTGGTGCGCCAGCCGCAACCGATGGTGAACGGCGGGTCCGGTCCGCAAACCTCCCAACAGAGTGGTGGTGGCGGCGGCGGCGGCGGTGACGGCCCCCAGGGACCTCCGGCGGCCTCTCAGGAGGTCGAGACCGAGAACGTGGCCGTGACCGAGCAGGGACCTGTTCTGGCCACGGTCACCGGCAAGCCGCTCGCTCCGGGACAGGAAGGCATGCCGACCACGACCCTACTCGTGATCGGCGGTGGGCTGCTCGCTGCCTACCTCCTCTTTGGAAGGAAGCGCGCATGAGCTACTACAGGACCAGAGCAGTGGCCAGCCTGGATGCGGCGATCATCACGCCGCCCAAGCCCAAGCCGCTCACCGTGACACCCAGGCCGCTGTCGCCTCGCCCGCTGACGCCGGGGCCAATTGTCCGCCCGTCGCCGCTGCGTACGTTCACGAGCCCGGTGCGGACCACGATGGTTCCGCCACCGCTCGTCGTGGTGGGCATTGCGCCCAGGGCGCCCGTGCGCTTCTCGCCGGGCCAGTTTCAAATCATCGCGCCGCCGCCTTGGTCGAAGGCCCTTGTGCCGCCTCCGACGCAGCTCAATCCTGTGCCTCCGGTCGCTATGCCTTCATACGGAGGCGGCGGAGGCGGCGGCGGAGGCGGCGGGGGTGGTGGGGGCGGCGAGGAGCTGGAGACCGAGAGTGTGACCGTGACCAAAGCTGGTCCGCTTCCAACCGCCGCTCTCGTCCAGAAGCCGGGCATGTCGAACAAGACCCTGCTCATGATCGGCGGCGGTCTGGTGGCCGCCTACCTCCTGTTCGGCAAGAAGAAGAGGAGCAAGTAGATGAGCTACGTTCTAAGAGGCGTAGGCGCCGGCTTCGAGAAGGAAGGCGGAGGCGGCGCTCAGTCTGCGGTGCGCGGCGAGGGCCAATCGATCTCCGCTGGCCTTCAAGCGCTTGCCACCAAGATGTTCGGCAACCAGCCCGGCCCGAGTGGTGGCGGTGGCGGTATGCTCAAGAGCCCGATCGTGCTCGGGGGCGGTGCCTTGGCCCTCTTCCTCTACCTGCGGTCGCGCAAGAAGCGAGGCAGGTAAATGGGCTACATCAAGGATGGACGCCTGAGCGGTCTCGGCGCTGTCACCTTAGTGCGCGACCACAGGGCCGGCGCCAAGGCCACCGAGTACGTGCAGCGAGAAGGCGAGACGCGTGCCCAGGCGACGGCCAGGGCCTACGCCGATCCCGCTGCGGCGGCGGCCGAGGCTGCGCAATACAAGCCCGGCTATAAGCCCCCAGCGGCGCCCAAGGGCGGCGAGAGCGGTAGCAGCGAAGGCGGCGGTGCACCGCTTGCGCCCCAGACCTCGTTCTTCGGCATCCCGGGCACCTACCTCCTTCTCGGAGGCGCGGGTCTGCTCGCACTTCTACTTTTGCGTCGCAAGAAGTCGGCGGCGCAGTAACATAGCGGCAATCCTGGAGGAAATCATGCCCAAGTCGCGAGCGTTCGATCCCGAGAAGGAAGAGCTGAATCTCATCGCCGGAGATGGCCTGGTACGGACACAAGGGTCGATGGAGAAAGGCATCGCGTCCACGACCCGTCTCACCCAGAACGCTTTCGCTCACCCGATGATCCGCTACTCGGGCCGGTACGGCGAGTTCGTGCTGGAGGGCGACCTCTACCAGATGCCGGTTTCGGCTGGCAAGTCCGAGCTGATGCTGCACATCATCTGCCCGGTGTGCTCGACGCCGGAGAAGCCGCACGCGCTACGCATCGTGTCGTCGAGGAAGAAGATGGAGTACGACAACACGCGCGGCATCTCGGTCGAGACCTTCGGTTGTACCTGGGAGCTGCCCGAGGCTGGAAACACGCCCGGTGCCTTGAAGTTCGGCATGGGCCTGTGCAAATGGCGAGTCGCAATCGAGAACAATCGCGCTCACGACGCATAACACGCCGTCCTAGGATGGCGAGGAGACCCGGCCTATGGCCAACTTGTTCCTAGCCATCCCTGTACCCTCCGCCGACGGGCCTGGCGCGGCCGTCAACATCTCGGCGTTCGGCTGGGTCAAGTCGTTTTCGGTCGTCGGAAACCTCATCGGCAACATCACGCTTGAGATCTCGAACGACAACATCACCTGGAACCCGATCGCCACGCTGGTGGTCCCAGGCGACATCTGCACCTCGTTCGCGTCCATGTTCGTGCGCGCCAACGTCGCCGGCTACGTTTCTGGCGCAGCCATCATGGCAGTCGGCTCCGACGACGCAGGCACGCTCACCGCCGCCGTTTCAGTACCGCCCGGCAACGGCACGGGCGCACCTGTCAACATCTCGGCGTTCGGCCAGAAGAAGACCGTTCTCTACAGCGGCGGTACGATGTACACCGACCTTACCGTCATCGTGGAAATCAGCGAAGACGGTGTGACGTTCTCGGAGCTGGCCTCCTTCTCCGGGCCGGTTCCGGCTGCACGCTCGTTCGAGTGCTCGCTCCAGTCTATCCGCACCACCGTTATCGGCTTTGTAAGCGGCGTGGTCACGGTGAGCGTATCGGCGGTGAACGATCCCGCATCGGGCTCGGACACGCTCCAGCAGGCATACGACGCCTCGACCGGGGTGCCTGTCGACATCCAGCTCTCCGTGGTCAACGGTGGTATTCGCATCCTGGGCGCTCCCGGCGTGCCGGACCCGCTATTCGCTGTCGTCGACAATGCCGGCAACATCGCACTCGCGGTGCAGAGCGCACCGGCCAGCGCCGTTGTGATTCGCAATCTCACGCTAAACGACGGCGGCACCGCCGCATTCCTCGAAGGCGACTCAGGTTCAACCGCGCCCGTGTCGGCCGCGTCAACCGGGCGTATCCGCTACAACGAGGTCGCCCAGAAGTGGCAGATCAGCGAGAACGGGGGCGCGTACTTCTCGCTCGACGGCATCACCACGCTGCAAGAGGCGTACGATGCCTCGGTTGGCACACCAGTCAACATCCAGCTCGCGGCAGTCAGAGGCGGCATCCGTATTCTCGATGTGGCCGCTCAGACCACGCCGTCATTCGAGGTGTCGTCCAGCGCATCCCCACAAGACTCAATCATGGTCACCCGCACATTTGCGGGCGGCGGCATCGGTATTGACGTATCGATGGCTGTCGGCACGACCGGCACCGGCATCAACATCAGCCACAGCGGCAGCGGTGCTCCGTTCGCCATCACGCACAGCGCGGGCGCGGCCACAAGTTGGGCATTGACACGCACCCCCGGCGTGGTGACTGCCGGCACCGGGATCAACATCGTGTACGGCGCCAATACGACGGGGATAGTCGCTAATATCTCGCAGTCAGGCAGTGGCAACGTCATCCAAGTCACCAACACAGGCGCGGGCGCGATATTAAACTTGCTCGCGACGGGCGCGGGTCAGGTCGCTTCCTGGTCACACTCGGGTACCAACGCGACGCCGTTCTCGTGGAACAACAGCTCGAACACGGCCGGCGTCTCCACCTCGTGGACACGACTTCCGACGGTGGCGACGGGCGGCACGATCTTCCGTCTCAGCTCTAACATCAACTTCACCGGCATCAGCCTTGAAATCATCTCCGGGGGCGCAGGCGGAACTGACACCGGCATCTTGATGATCATGCGCGGCAGTGGTGCCGGCGCGAGCTTTAGCGACCAGGCTCCCAACGCCCACACCGGCACGATGCTGGCGCTTCAACACAACATCACCGGGTCAACCGGACTTCTGCTTTCCATGGCAAAGAACCCGGCGGCAGCTACCGCAGGCGACCTGTGCTCAATCACAATGGGTGTTAACACGTCGGGCAACGTGTGGACAATTTCACAATCTGGTACGGGTCATGTGTTCAACGTCACCGAGACTGCGACAGGCACCGGCCGTCTCGTCAACACGAGTTGGCTGGGCACTGGTGAAATCTGGCGCTTTACCGGCACGGCCGGCGCCATCCTCAATGTCCGCACCGTAGACGGCCGCGAGGGCATCGGCGTCGTGCCGGCCACCAACGGTACCGGCGTATCACCGCTGCTTGCCTACAAGCGCCAGGGCGCCGGCTTCGCCAACTCCGAGGGCCAGATGGCTCACGGCACAGGAACGACGGTGGGGGCGGTGAGTTCGCAGATCATCACCCTCGCCTTGCTCGACAACACCACGTACATCCTGTGGGCCAAGGTCGCTGGGCGCGACGCAGGCGGCGTGAACCGTGGCGCGTACATCCTCGCTGCCGGAGTGTTCCGGCAGGCTGCCGGCGTAGCAACCTTCATCGACGCGGCATCACCCTCGGTGGAGTTCGTTAGCCGAACCGTCGCCGGACTCACGGCGACGTTCGACGTGTCCGGCAACAACGTGCGCGTGACCGTTACCGGCATCGCCGCCCAGACCATCCACTGGGCCGCCGACCTCTGGTACGAGCAGGTGACTACAAGTGCGTAAGCCGCAGCGAGGTATATCATGAGTCTCGGTCAGATCATCGCGGAATGGCGGGTCAACGCCGTCCTCACCGTCACGTCTATTGACAGTGCGTTCTTCCTGCCGACCGCCCCCAACAACTACCAGATCATCGAAGTCGGACTGTGGCGTCGCCTCGCCGGCCTCGCTGGGTCGACGGTCTTCGATCTCTTACAGGGTGCGGGTGGCGCCGCTGCCGCTACGCTCTACACGTCCCCCGCCAACCGGCCCACGGTCACCGCCGCCTCGGGTAACAACCGCCTGGTGACTGCCATGTTGCCGGACATCGTAGTGGTACCTGCCGGCACCCGACTTGAGGTCAGCATCGCCGCTGTCGAGACCGGCACCCCAACCGACGCGACCTTACGCGTGCTGATGAAGCGGCTATAGCTCATGGCGAGCAACCTACCACTCACGCCGTTAAGCGCCGCCTCTATGTCGCTGACATCGGATGGACTGACGTTCGCCGATGTCATCGCCATCGCCCCAGTCGCGGGCAGCCTTGGCATCGTCGTCCGCAACATCCCATCCGGCATCCGTGGTGCTCCTGATTCCTACGATCCCGCCGACGTGCTGGCGTTCTTGGAGGGCTCGAAGCAGGCCATCCGGCTATTGTGATAGGCTTGCGCTGAGGAGAAATCATGGACTACAACAAAATTGAAAACTCTGCTCCCGCAATCCCGGCAACCGGCGCGCTTCCAGCGCAGGCGCCTCTCGTTCCGCCTGCGCCGCCCGAGGCTTTCTTGGTGGCCCGAGAAGACGTGCTCACCATCTTGCTCCAGCACGAACAGGAGCAGAGGCTCGCCGCTCAGACAGCGGCGCTCAAGACGGAGCAGACCCTACTGCGCCTCCAGCTGTCTCAGAAGTACGGGGTTGACTTCACCCAGTACACGATCGACACGCTAAACAACGTAGCGAAAAGGAACCCCAAATGAATGTCGATGTCGATTACGACACCCCGGAAAAACAGCCGGATGTGACCAAGTGCGTGCTCGTCATCAGTGGCGTCGACCCCCAGGCGCTCACCGTATCCGGCGTATGCTTGCAGCAAGACGGGAGTGGCGTTACCCGGGGTTCGCCGATCCCGTTTATCAATCTGCCCGTAGGGATGGTTGGGCTCACAGCGCTCGCTGATGACACGGTGGCGGCCCTTCAGACCGAGATAAACCCGTCCACCGGCAAGCCGTACTTGCCGAAAGGCAAGATCGTCGTCACGCCGTAGTCGCGACTCACAAGGAGCTAGCAAATGGCTAACGTGTTTCTCGACATCATCGTTCCGACCTCCAACGGCCCTGGCCCAGCGGTCAACATCGCGGCTTTGGGCTACCTCAAGCGGTTCTCGATGACGGGCGTGTTCGAAGGCACCGTCAACATCGAGATCTCAAACGATGGTGTCTTGTGGTCTCCGCTCACCACCTTCGTGGCCCCCGGCGACATCAAGAAGTCGTTCGCGGCGGGCTTCGTTCGCGCCAACGTGGTCGGCTACGTGTCCGGCGCCGCCGATCTGTCGGTCGGTTCGGACAACCCGGGCTCGGTGATCGCGCTTCTGCCGGTGCCGGCTGGCAACGGTGTCGGAGCGCCCGTGATCGTCTCGGCGATGGGTCAGAACAAGACCTTCATCTACGACGGCGGCATGGAAGCCTCCATCATCATCGAGGTGAGCCAAGACGGTGTGACCTTCTCGCAGGCGGCAGCGTTTTCCGGCATGACGCCGGCCAACGTCAACGTCTGCGGCGCCATCCAACAGGTGCGTATCCGTGTCGCCGGCTTCGTCATCGGCACGGCCGCTGTGTCGATGTGCGCCATCGTCGACTCCAGCGGTGGCGGCGGTGGCAGCGCCGGAGCCTTCGTTCCGATGGCCGGGCCGTTCCTCATTGGAGCCGGCACGCCCACGCGCTCTGGCGTCGGCATCTACGTGAACCCGATCGATCCGACGGCTGCCGACGACGGTAACCCGAGCACGCCCAAGCTCACCATCCAGGGCGCGCTCGACTCGATGACGCCGCAGGCCGGCGACGCGATCGAGGCGCAGAAGAGCTACACCATCTTCGTCGCGCCCGGCTGCTATGACGCCGACATCAGCATCCCCAACAGCGTGTTCGCCTGGGCGATCAAGGTGACCCTCGTCGCACTCGGGCACGTCACCATCGGCGACGGTGTGAACCCTGACGGCTCGTCCACGGTGCCGCGTAACGTGTTCTGGTCCACCGTGGGTACCGGCGAGTTCGGCTCCGAATCGTACGTCTCGTTCACCGCCCTCGATCCAGACGTGGCCTTCGGCGGCCCTCCCCCCGTACCGACTTGCTGGCGCGTCTCGGGCGACATCGTAGTTTCAGCCGTGGCCTTCGGAGGTGATCCGCCTGCGCCTGGTGGCCCGGCTGGTCCCCACACGCTGTGGCTCCATTCGATGCGCGTCGACGGCGGCATGAACACAACCACCGACTCGCCGACCATCCGCTTCGTCTTCAGCGATGTGATCATCGTGGGCGACGCGATCTGCTTCACCGGTCCGCTTCTCCAAGCAGAACACGTATCCTTCTTCGGCGCCGCCCACTTCGCTGGTTGCGGCCTCGTCGAGAACAGCAACTTCCTTGGCGCGCTCACCAACTTCGAGGGCGGCTCTGTTCTCGCGGGTAGCGGAATGTTCGGGTGTCAAATCACCCTGAACCTCACCATCGCAGGCGGCGGTGTCATCTTCGTCGACGCCGTTACCAACAAGAATCTCGTCACCAACGGCGTGGTCGTAGTCGGCGGCGGCATGAAACTTCCAGCGCACGACGACCAAACGGTGATGTTCTGGGGCAACACCGATGTCGGCGCGGCTGCGGACACTCGCTTCCTCACACCCGGTTACGATACGGGGACTGCCAGTCTCACCAACGACAAGGAACTCGGTAACGGCGGCACCAAGACCGCGTACTGTCTCGAAGGCCGGCACAACAACCCGGACGCTTCGGGCTTCAACGTCGTCTACACCCTGGTCGTGGACGGGGTTCCGTCCCTGCTCACGCTCACGCTGCCGGCCGGGGCGCCAGCGGGCAACAGCGCGCTTGTGAACGTCGATCTCGCCAGCGCCACCAAAATCTCCCTCCAAGCTGTGAAGACCGGCGCGCTCGTCGACGGTCTCCTCGGCGCGACCATCACCCTGCGCGGCTACTAGTTGCGAGTCACAACGTACTGAAAGGAGATTCTCGATGGCAAACGCGTTTCTGAACATTCCAGTCCCTGCCGGCAACGGCGCAGGCGCACCCGTCGACACCTCGGCGCTGGGCTACGACAAGCTGTTCTCGCTGGTGGGGGCGTTCGAAGCGACGATCAACATCGAGATCTCAAACGACGGCGTGAACTGGGTCCAGCTCACCACGCTCACTGTCGCGAACGACATCCGAAAGCCGTTCGCGGCGCTGTTCATCCGCGCCGTTGTCTCAGGCTACCAATCAGGCGCCCCTGTTCTCTCCGTCGGTTCGGCCGATAGCACGGCCTCCAACATGGCCGCGCTGCCGGTACCCGTGGTTGACGGCGTGGGCGCCCCTGTAGACGTGTCCATCTTCGGGCAACAGAAGACCATCCTCTACGCCGGGCTCGTGGCCTCGGTCACCATCGAGATCAGTCAAGACGGCGTGACCTTCTCGCAGGCGGCCTCGTTCTCCGGTCCGGTGCCGGCGAGCGTGAACTACTCGGGCGCGATCCGCTTCATGCGTGTGCGCGTAATGGGCCTGGTGAGTGGCACGGGCGTGGTGTCGGTGTGCGCGACCAAGGACGTGGGCGCGGCGGCAGCCTCCTCCATCCTGTGGGCTCCTGGCGGGGGAGGCGACGCCACGACCTGGGCCGAAGTCATGGGCTTCGTCGACGCTGCGAACGCGCCCATCACCATCTACGTGAACGCCAGCGCAACGATCCCGGTTGGCACCTACGAGCTTCACGGCTCCACGCTGGCCGCCGATCCGTCTTTCTCGGCCAGGGTAGTCACGTTCGCCGACGGCGCAGTGTTGAACAACCTGGGGCAGCTCTCTGGTCAACTCATCCTGGAAGGCACACAAACAGGCGGTCCGTGTCTTACCTTTGACGCGGCACCGCCAGGCACACCGAATTGTCTAATCCTTCATTTCACTCCCACCCTACGCAACAGTGGTATGGGACCGATGATCGAAGTGCCGGCTGGCGGGTTCTTCATCTTCGCGTGTCTTTTCAACGGCACGTACGAATCAGGACCCGGCCAACCGCTCGCCAATCTGGGAGCAGGCGGCGTGTTTCTCATCGGCGCGTTCGGGTCGAGCCCGTTCGCCAACGACTTCCTCACCGGTCCAGTAGGATCGACACTGCTCTACCAGAACTTCGGTGGTATGCAATCTCCGCTACCGACGAACGCAGGCTTTCTCGGCACCACGCTCCAGAACATCCTATTCGGCGCGTCGTGCGTGAATGTAGCTGCGCGGCCGGTGAACCCATTTGGCGCGCTCAACGTCGGGACATCGGTCTTCGACCAGAGCCTCGGTGTCACCGGCCAGCCCATCTGGTGGGACGGCACGCAGTGGGTCGACGCGACCGGAGCCCCGGCGTAGAATAGGAGATTGCGATGCGCAATAACAGCTCGCCTGAAGAACACGCGCGCCGCGCCACCGAGGCAGAACGCAAGCTGGCAATCGAGGCCAGCTACTTCGACTCCTCGCGCATGGCGTACGCCGGCCTCACCCACTACGAGCTGTTTTGTCTGGAGCTGGGCGTGCTCGACGAGTGTTTGCGTTCAACAGGCAGCGTTACCGCCGTTGACGAAGCTCGCCTCGCCAGGTGGAACAAGGTCCGCGAAGTGATGCACATGAAGCTGAGACAAGCGCTCGGAAACAACGTCATGCCGGGACAGCGCTGATGCCCCGCCCGATCATCAGCTACGCGCCCCCGTCCCACCACGGCGTCACCACCCTCATGGCGGTAGGCAAGGACGACGCACCCGAAGGAGACGCCATCTACTTCGACGCGGGCCGCGCCGTCAAGTACGCCGTCATCGGCGGCGCCGTGGGTGCGGTACGCGGCGGCCGGCGCACGACGAGCTACGCCCTCGTGGCCGCCGGTCTATCCCTCCTCGCCAACGCCTTCGGCAAATAATAGTTGACACGTCCCTGCCGCCCTGGCAGGCTCTCCTCTGCCGGGTCGTTGGCTCTGGGTTATCTCCGTAAAGAATGCACCTTCGGGTGCTCTCCCAGACCGCTTTTATCCGGCACCCTTTCTCATGGGCTACGAAGCGACGCCACTACTCCGACCTCCTGCGATCGTTCGCGCCTTCGTGCCCGCTCTGCCTGGTAGCCTCTGGTCGCGCCTCGCCGTCGACTACGTGCGGGCTTTGCCGGACGTGATCCCGACGATGCTTCTCTCCCACCACTTGACGCCGCTGGCGATGCCGCCGTGGGACGAGTTCGCGCACCTGTTCTTCGGCACGGTGGGATCGTGGTACGTGAACGTGGTTTTCGACGATCGCGACAAGCAGACCTTCGTCGAGCCCAGGATGATGCCGCCGCCCGAAGAGACCGAGTTCGCCATGGCGGAGGGCAGCGTGACCGCGCCGTGGCTGCCAGAGACCACACGCCCTCCGCTCTGCAAGTTCTGGACGGCTGGCGTCCCCAATATCCTCATCACCCGACCGCAGGGCAGGCCGCTCTCCACCGACGAGAAGACCATGATCGGCAAGTACGCGGCCGTGGTCACCGATATCGAAGCCGCCGTCGCCTCGATGGAGAAGGCGCTCGACCGACGCGTCTACACCTCACTGAACGTAGTCATAGAAGCCGAATTGCGATCCGCAACCGCCGGGGGTGCTCCGTGAGTCTGGAAAAACTTCAAGACCGCCACGTCACCGTCTTCTTCAAGGACTGCTCACGAGGGCGTCCTGCGCAAGCTCGCTCACCACGATCGTGCCTGGTGCGTCGAGGTGGAGAAGGACGGCAAGCTGTATCAGGTGCAGTTCCTCGACTGGGTTCCCTTAAACATCGTCGGCTAGGAGACCGCCATGAGCAACCAGCACCCCATGCACGTTCTCTTCGAGAAGCTTCTGGCCGGCGCCCCCGAGGTCACTGGCGTCGACGGCAAGAAGGTCAAGGCGTTCACCGCCCAGGTGGCCTTCATCGGCAACACCGTGGCCGGCGCCATCGCCGCCGGGCCGGCGGAGGGGACCTACATGATCCTCACCACCGGCAGGGACGAGCGCACCGGCATGGACATCGTGCTCGGTCGCATGTTCACCCCCGAGAACGTGCTCTACCTGGATGTGATGATCGGCGAAGGCCCCCGGGTCAAGCTCGCCGGCTCGTAGTCTGGTGTTCGCGTTTGCAGAAAGGAGGTAGACCATGCGCCCAAGTACGTGCCGAAACGTCCTCTACCACAGCCACGACTTCAACGGAGAGTCGTTCGCGGCGATGATCACCGAAGTCAACCCGATCAAGGGATCGCAAGTCGACGAATCAGACGAACGAGGCTACCTCGTTGGTCTCCACGTAATGCCGCCGCCAAAAGGCGGCGTGGTCAGTGGCGCCTTCGACAAGGGATCTGTGCCGTTCTCGGCCGAAGTCAAGCCCGGCCACTGGTCCTGGCCGCCGCGCGTCTGATGCAGCGCATCGCTTTCGGCGGCCCCTGGTACCACTCCCAGGTCGACACCCGCCTCCTCATCTCCGTCGTCCAGCTCACGGGCACAGGCCCGCAGGTCGGTCTTCTACCCACGGTGCTATTGCCGGGCGACGGCATGCTCGACCTCAGTCGTAACGTGCTCTTGGCCCAGGCGCTCGGCACCGACTGCGACTGGTACGTGTCGTTCGACGCCGACTGCTCCTTCATCGGCCAGATCGCTGCGCTTGCTACTACACTTGCGGAGCACAACCAGCCTAACGTGGCGTTGGTAGCGGCACCCGTACGGCTCGGGCAGAACTCGGTCTATAACGTTGTCCTCGACGATCAGTGGCCGAGCTACACAGCCGAGATGGAGCGGCCAACGCTCGTGCAGGACGTGGCGCGCATCGGCTTCGCCTTCGTCGCGTTCCGTTTACAGTGGTACCGCGAGAAGTGGCCCCGGATTGATGGCGGCACACCGCTCGACTACCAGACGTTCTTCCAGACCACGGTCGTGCCCGACGGGCATGGCAGCTTCAAGAGCAACACCGAGGACTACTTCCACTGCGTCAAGGTCCACAACTTGGACGGGCGCATGGTGTGCGATCCGCGCCTCCGGGTCAAGCACCACATCGCAAGAGCCGGCTCGCCGGAGGCGGAGACAGAATAGATTTTGGGGAGCCGCGCGTCCCCCCTTGAGCCACGAACGACTCGAATAGACCGGCAACGCGCATTTTTCCTAGGAGGGCTCCCGTGGTCGACTGCGAGTACAACGCCGATACCCGCCAGTTCACCATATTCGCGGGTCACAAGATACCGATGCCATGCGAGTGTCGCGTGTTTGGTGAACGCGTGACCGTCGTCCAGCACATCGCTTCGCCCGATCACGTCATGTCAGGCGCGGATGTCTTCGAGTGCTCTGCGTGCCGCGTCCGCGTCAGTTCCTCGATCATCGGGCCAATTTTATACCCGAACAACCGGGTGGTCTACTGATGAGGCTTGACACACAACAAATTTTTGTTTAGCCTGCTCCCCATGCCGTGGAGCAGGATCGTCAAGACCGAGGCGCTGTCCATCGACCTCGCCATGCACCAACTACGCGGAAAGCTTAGGGAAATGCGCAACGAGGCCGAAGCGGGCGTCCGTGGGGACGACGGCCTTACTGATTACAACCACGACTTCCCCCGCCGCTTCATCGCGCGCCTCATGCGCGTCGAGTTCGGCATCGACCTGGGCGACCCGCACGACGAGAGTCGCTACCCGGTTTGGGTGTGGGAGATCACGGGCTGCCAGTAATTGCGAACCGCAAGGGGAGGACGACAGGACATGTTCATCTGCGACGAGTGCGAGAGACCGAGCCAGCCGTGCGAGACGATGGTGAAGAGAACCATCATCGTCAAGACCGTCTACCATCCCGAGCACACCTACAAGGACAAGCACAAGCGCACGATTCACGATCCCGGCGGCCAAGGCACGCAAATCGTCAAGGAGGGCAAGCTCTGCCAGAGCTGCGCCTACGGCGGCTCCGTTGACAAGCTCAAGGCGAAGTTCAACGCGCCCATCGACGAGGTGCGCCCGGCCAAGATGCCGACCTCGCAGCCGGTGCTCGCGTGACCGCCCTGGTCGACAAGACTATTCTGGACTGCATCGACTCCGGCGACATCGTTATTCGTCCGTTCGACCGAGAGCGCCTCGGAACCAACAGCTACGATGTGACCCTCGGCTCGGTGTTGCGTGTCTACACTCCGTCTGACCAGCCGCTCAGTGTGCGAGAAGCGAGGTCCACTCTCGATATCCAGATCCCGGACACCGGTTTCGTGCTTGAACCCGGAGAGCTGTACCTGGCCTCCACTCTGGAATACACGGAGTCCAACAAGCACCTACCAGTGCTAAACGGTAAGTCGAGCTTGGGCAGGTTGGGTCTGAGTATACACATCACGGCTGGTACCGGAGATGTTTTATATAAAGGCCACTGGACATTGGAGATGACAGTGGTAAAGTCGCTCCGCGTGTATGCCGGAATGCCCGTCGGTCAGCTTTTGTGGTTCGAGGTCAGCGACACGCCGACCGTTGACTACGCGCGTAAGCCGTCAGCCAAGTACCGAGACGCAGCGGACCCCCTTCCGCAGGCGTCCAGAATGTGGCGAAACTTTGATAAGTAGAGGTAACCGCGCAGTCGATCTTCGAGGAAGACGCTTCGGGCGTCTGCTCGCGATCAAAGAAACAAACAAACGCATGAATGGGCGAATCGCGTGGTTGTGCTTGTGCGACTGCGGGAAGAAAAAACTGGTCAGATCTTCCCACCTGATCGGCGGCCAAGTGCTTTCGTGCAAATGCCTGAGCCGAGAAATCGCATCCGCAGTCAACACCACGCACGGGCGTTCTAAGAGTCGGCTGTACGCGGTCTGGAACACGATGTGTGGACGCTGCCGCAACGCCGACAACAAAAGCTACGGCGGGCGAGGAATTGCGGTTTGCAAGCGTTGGAGAGGTAGAGGCGGTTTCGTTAGCTTCGTAGCCGACATGGGCGAACCGCCGGCCGGTATGACAATCGAACGCAAAGACAACGCCAAGGGTTACTCTCCTCCCAACTGCCGCTGGGCCACACCAAAAGAACAAGCCAGGAACAAGAGAACTACGCGCTACGTCACGTTTCGTGGACAAACCAAGCCATTAATCGAATGGGCAGAAGAGCTTGGCCTGAACTACCAGAACACTCATCGCAGACTTTACGCGCGGGGCTGGTCGGTAGAACGCGCTTTTTCGAAAAAGGAGATGCCATGACCGCTCTCGCCAAGGACCCGACCGTCTTCCTGAGCGCCCTTCGTCAGAAGGTCAGGTCACTGGGCAGGCTTCGTGAAGAGCGGCAGAAGTACGAGAACGACGTGGTGAACGGCGCCGTCACCGAGGCGGCCAAGACGGGCCTGCGAACCGTGCTTCCCAAGATCCGTGACTTGGCGGTCGAGATCGTCGACGCCTACGAGGAGCTGGACGAGTGGCTGGAGGGTGGCGGCGACGCGCCCAGCCAGTGGATCGAGGAGAAGAAGGAGTTCTAGGTGCGAGTGCGCCTCACGCACACCGAAGCGTCCCTTCTCTTGTCTGCCTTCGCGGTAAGAGAGCCCTTTTGCTGCGCTCGCGAATCAGATGATACTGCTAGTCGCAACCTGCTCAACTTCAAAAGGCCGCTACGTCGCGTCATCGAGAGGATGGTGTACGATCACGCAGGTTGCGATCCCACGGCTGGCGAATGGATTATGGAGCGCTGGATCTCTAAACTTGCTTGGGTTCTGTAAAAAGGACTACAAGGAGACGCTGTGCCCAGGTTATACGCTCAACACATGGTGAAGCTGGAAGTGCTTCGCTTCGACTCGGCCTGGTTTATCTCGTACGAGGGTTTGCCGCTCAACGCCCTTGACGAGGTGGTGGCCACGGCCGTCGCCGACCCGAACGTAAGAGGCGTGCGGGTGTACCACCGAAAAGTGCACGAAGACGAGACGCCGCCCGAGTGGAAACTTCTCCACCTCATCGACATGTCCTGGAAGAAGAACTGGGAGAAGCTCTCATGATGAGCGAAGAGGCGATAGCAATCTACCAATCCATCGACAGGCTCACGGCCACCATGAAGGAGCTGGTCGTGCTGGTGGCCAAGCACGCCGAGGCGGCAGCGGCAGCCCCCACCGACAGCCCCGAGATGAAGGAGCTGCTCAAGATGGACGCACCGCCCACGGCGCCAGCCGTACCCGAGAAGCCGCCCACGGCGGCGCCGCCCAAGACGACCTTGACCTCGGTGCCGCCGCTCGACTCCCTGTGCCGCTGCATGCACCAGAGTCGCGAGCATGTCGACGGCGTGGGCGCGTGTTCGCGCACGAGCTGCACCTGTCAGAAGTTCGCCTACATGGTGGCGCCGCAGCCTACGCCTGGCGCGTGCGCGAACTGCGGCTGCGCGCCGTCGCAGGTGAAGATGATCGAGGGCGTGGTGCCGCCCATCTGCGAGAGCTGCCACAACATGGCGAACCTGCTCAAGCCGAAGGCGCCCACGCCGGAGCCCCCCAAGGTCTAGCTCGTGATCGAACACCTGGCCATGCGGTGGTGGCACCTCGACCAGCTCTCGGTCTCCGACCCCGAGATGCTGTGGTCGAACGTCCACGAAGACGACAAGATTGCGGTTCGCAACCGCGTCTATTCGCTTCTGAATGGAGAGATCCTCCACAAGGACATGTCGCCGGCCGACAAGCTGGTGGCCATCGGCAGAAAGCGTTGTGACGAAGACCTCGACGAGTTCGCGCGCAAGATCGACGACATGCTGCGCGGCGAGCCCGGCTGGGACGAGAGCATCAACCGAGTCACGCGCTGGAGCAACTGGTGGGACAGCCTGTATGGGCAAAGCTGTAAAACCGTGTATCCACCACAGCCTCAGATCCAACAGTGCACGCGCCTGTTCGGCAACACCAACATCGGCAACCTCGTTATCTGCAACCTTCAGGTCGCTGGACAACTTTGCTGTGATCAGGCGGCCTACCTTCGCTACTGGTACGTCGACACCACGGTCTCTGAAGCCAATGCTGATGAGCTGGAAGAGGCGCTGCACAACAGCGTAGCCACGCTCATTATCGGCAACCGTCTTGCGGCACAACTCCCCTTGTCGGACCTCTTTTATAGCGTCCATCCGATCGACGAGATCTTGCCGACCAGGCAGAACTTTGCTGTCGAGATCTCGTGCTTCGGCCGAGCCAACGACATTCTGAATAGCGCACTTCACAGTCCCCTGCGCGTCCACCTCGAAGGCGCCCACAAGCTCACGGTCTACTGATGAACACGTCCAAGGTCTTGCCAAAGTTGCCGATTCCCTACGCTGGCATCGAGAAGTTCCACCTGCATCTCGACAAGTGCCAGCAGTGCCGTGAGCATCCGTTCGCCCTGTGCCTAGAGGGCTCCAAGCTCCTGCACGACACGATGAAGCCGGCGTCCGCTCCCTGACAAATTTTTGTTGTCACCTGCCTCCGGCCTGTGGTAGGCTCTCTGCCATGACCGTACGCAAGCCCAACGAGTCCGACATCGCCTACGCCCTGCGCGCCGCGCGTGAATTCGCGAGCGGCTTGTCGCAGTACGACGGCGTGGTGCTTCCGCAGGCTGCCTTCCGTCAGGCGCGCGACGTGATCGGCATCATCGGAGAGGCGGAGGGCTGGCACACCAACCACAAGGCCGAGAAGGCGCGCGAGGTCGAGGAGGCCCGTAGGGCGGGCTTTCACTGCGCCACGCCTACGCTGTGTGGATCGTGTGGCCCGGACTGCGGGGGTCGAAAGAAGGTCGTCAACCTCACCCACGCCGGCCAGCTCGCGGGCGTCCTGCCGCCCGACCCTGACCACGCAAAGGACTGCCGCTGCGTCGTGTGCACGGGCAACGCGCGGCCGTTCCAAGGCGCTTGGGGCAAGCTGGCACCGCCGATCGCGGTGCCGAAGCGACCCGAGTCGACGCTCAACTACGGCAAGGAGCTTGCGAGTCGCGAGTTCAGAACGATCGAAGAGCTGCACGAGTGTTTGACTGCAAACGCGCAACGTTTGCAAGATCCGATGATCCACTTCTTCACCAGGGGGGAGCAGACTGCCAGCGGACTGTGGCAAAGGGTAGCCGACAACTACCCCAAGGCGAAGCTCCTCGGCGTCACGATCGTCGGGTTCGGTCTTCAGGTCAGACCCCACGATGTCGACGGCACGTTTCAGGTGCTTCACCGCATGGGAGAAACACTCGTCCCGATCCTGGACATGCCTTCGTCGTACGGTGCGGCGGCGTTGTCTGTGCCGATCCACATCGACGCGGAGAAGGGCGCGGACAAGTTCGTCTGTCGTTTCACGCGTCGTGCGCACCCAGAAAAGAGCCCGGACATCGTGCCCACGTTTATTCGAGCCACGGCCAAGCTGGAGTGCCACTACAGCCAGGAGTAGCCCGTGACCAACGTCATCATCTTCGCGGTCTGGTCCTTGTTCGTCGGCTGGGTTGCCGCACTCTGGGGCTTCCGGCGCGGCTACAGGTACTCCCATCAGGAGCTTCAACTCAAGGCGGCCCTGGAGAAGTCGGCTGAGTTTCGCCCGCTGAATGAGCAGGAGAAGAAGTTCTTGGCCTCGTTCGCCGACAAGAGCGTGCGGCTATGACGACGCCATCGAGACGCAGGCGCGTGTCGCGTAAGGGACCGGAGAAGGAACGGCGTTCGACCACGGTCAAGCTGGAGCGGCGCAAGAAGCCTCGTCCGCCCAGGCCGGAGCCGCTGCCGCAGTTGCCGCCAGGAGCCGACATCGACGGCGTGTTCACGGGCGAAGGCGACCTCGAACTCGCGCTGGCCGTGCGGCCTCGTCTGCGCATGGTCTTCCACGGCATGCCGACGTTCGAAGACATCGCCATCGTGCTCGCGACCGCAGCCTTGCTGGTCGCAAGAAGGAGTCTTGCGTGAGGTGGTGTTCGGTCTGCATGCAAGAGATCCCGGGCGAAGCGAAGCCTTTGCGCGTCGTGCGTCTGGTCGGCCGATATGCCTACACTCTGTGCGTGTGCTGCGGTCAGAAACCACGAGACCACAAGCGCGTTCATTATCGCAGCCGTTTCCGAAGATGGGTGAAGACCCATCTGATCACCGTAGAGGAGCCGCCCAAGCAGAGGCGCAGGGACTCGGTGTGCTGCACAGGTGCCTGCGGAACCGGCACGCCGGTCGGAGAACAATGCAAAGCCTGTCACGCACTCCGACGTGTCGCCGTTGACAAGACGAGTAGGTTGTACCAACCGATTGTTCGTGCGCAAAAAGCGGGGCTGCCGGCCACTTTGACCATCGAAGAATGGGACCTAACTCTTGATCGTTTCGATCGGTCTTGCGCGTACTGCGGTGCGCCCTGGGTGGTGCTCGAACACGCACAACCCATTGCGCTGGGCGGCGGTACCACGGCCGACAACTGCTTGCCGGCGTGCCGAGTCTGCAACACCCGCAAACGCGACACGGCCTTGACCGCTCTTGCGACTCTCAAGCACTACCCTGGGACCAAGGTGCCGGTAGACAGGGTGCGCGTGAAGGCCGCCCTGGTGTGGCTGAAAGCCTGCCAACGCCTTGCTGTGGGCAGGTAGTACGGTCTGCTGCTGCTTTCGGCCGCCGATCGCTCCTAGGGCAGCTAATGCGCTAAGTAGCGGAACCACATAAAAAACACCTAACTTATTTATATCGTTCATTGTTTCTGAAAGGAGTTTATTGTTGATAATGGCTATTAAAAGCCAAAACGGACGTGGTAAGTAGTTGATCTGGAGGACGCATGAAAAACGACCAAGGCCGCGAGGGATCAGCCGCGCCGGCCGACATACAAGGCGCTGCGACTAAAACCAGGACATTCTCGCACGGCTCGGCGCGCGTGGTGATCGACGAGTACGGCCTGCAATTCGCGGTGGGCGCTAGCGAGCTACCCGACCTGCTCGAAGTCGAGGCGCACGATCTACGAAGGGTGCTCACCATGGCGCTCGACGCCATCGCCCGAGACCACGGGCACACGCTCGCCGAGGCCGATAGCTTCTTACGTAGCCAGCGCCTCGTCTGCGGTGCCGGTACGTGCTGCCGGCCTCGCGGACACGCCGGCCAGCATGATCAGTTCGATGGTCAACGTTCGCCTGACAGCTTGGACATCTTCGCGCTCGCTGCGGGGTGCGTGCTGTGCGGGGCTCAACCGCCCGAGTCGAAGCTCATGCTAGTGGTGACCGATGTCGTCGAAGCTGTTTGCGACGACTGCAATCGACCACGAAGGGGAAGGTGATGCGATGAGCGCGCCCCAGATCGAGTGCTTCATGTGCGGCTGCCCCGACAACCTGCGCGAGGTCAATAACCAAGGCAACGTGTACGCATGCAAGGACGCTCGCGGCTGTATGGAACGGCAAGCCGTGATCGACAACGCCATGGCGACGCCAATCCAGCCGGCGCCTGCGCTCACGTCCGCGCCGCCCACCGCTGTGGTCACCTTCGTCTACGTGAACTGGCGCGCCAAGCGCCGCGTGATCGAGCGACTCGTGTAACGCTGGCCGATGACCAAGAAGAAGCCCACAGCGCTGGTACCGGCCGCACCTGCCCCACTTGCGCCTCGCAATCTCTTCCGCGCGGACAAGCGCACGCCCGAGGAGAAGCTCGAAGACGCACTTGCGTCCCTGTGGCAGACCCTTGGTGAGAGCGCCGACACCGCCCGTGCGTACAAGTACGACTGGGGCGTGTGGACCAAGTGGCTCGCCGAGCACGGCGGTACACCGCTCGAAGCCCGTGCGGTCCACGTGCAGATGTTCTTAAACCACATGCGCGAGCGGGGCTTAGCCAAGTCGACGCGGGCGCGCATGCTCTCGGTGCTGAAGCAAGTGTACGCCGCCTTGGTGGTCGGCGAGGCCCTCGACATGAACCCAGCGCGCGAGGCGAAGAACCTGCGCGTGGACTCGACGCCGAAGGCGCCGTGGCTCGTCGACACCGAGCTGGCCAAGCTCCTCGCCTACCCGAACCGCTCAACGTGGATTGACCGGCGCGACTGGCTCGTGCTCTGCGTCCTCATCGGCACGGGTTTGCGGCGCAAAAACGTCGCCACCTTGGCCGTCGAACAGCTCGTGCCCGCGCCCGGCGGCGGTATGGCCGCGAACGTCAAGGCCAAGGGCGGCAAGCAGGCGTCGATTCGCGTGCCGAGCTGGCTCGCCGAAGAGCTGCTTGCCTGGATTGCGGACCGCAAGATCGAGTCTGGTTCGCTATTCGACATCTCGCCGGGCACAGTCTACAACATCGTCAAGCGCACAGCGGCGCGGGTGGGGGTCTCGGTCGAGCGTTCGACGCCACACGCGATGCGTAGGTCGTTCACCACCGAGACTGGTAACCGAGGCGTGTCACTTGAGTCGCGGCAGGCGGCGCTTCTTCACTCAAACCGCGCTACCACCGAGATCTACGACAAGGCCGACCGGGCATCGAGCCAGGCTCCTGGAGAGGTGCTCGCTAACCTCGTGGGGAAAAGAAAATGACTGTTGAAGAAGAGATGCGCTACTGCCTTGAAGTCGCTGCCGCCGTGTTCAACCGGTACAAGAGCAAGCTCAATCACGACAGCCGGCTGCAAAACGACCTGGAAGACGCCATCGCCAAGGCGCTTTTCAGGGAGCGCAGGCTGGCGCGCATCGAAGCCTACGGCAACGTCGTTCACGAGATACAAGGCACGCGCGCCGACTGGGACTACGGACTAGTCGACGACCTCCAGAAGCTCATCACTGCGGAGAAACTGTGAGGGTCGGCGACGTGTTTGGCAGGCTCACCGTGTTGTCGCTCGGCGGCAACGACTCTCGTTTGTGCAAGTGCGCTTGCGGCCGTCTCGTCAACGCACACGCTCCGAACCTGGCAAACGGCACGCTCCGCTCCTGCGGCTGCGACAGCCGACCCAAGACCAGGCCAGTCGGCAGAAAGCAGTTCTCGTGGCAGGGCACGAAGGGGGCGAAGTGAGCAACAAGCTCACCCGCGTCGGACTCTTCGCTGGCGTCGGTGCCACGGGGGCCATCACGCCTATCTCGATGCGGTCCAAGGACCAGTGCATGCGCGAATTGGAGCACAAAGGCATCGACCTCGGCCCGTGGGAGATGGGCGCGTGGGTAGGCTGCTTCGTTCCGCCTGACGCAGAACGGTGGCTTATCGACTCTGCTGACTACGCCTGGGTGCCCGAGGATTCATGAGCCACATCAGTCTCTTCTCTGGCGTCGGCGCCGGACTCGTGGGTGAAGCCCTTTGTGCCGCCGGACGCCGAGAGCCGTATCACATACCGTGGCCGGTCTCTATGTGCGCGCCACACAAGCCCCTCTGTCCTCTCGCAGAGGCTTTCTGGTGGACGGGCATCGCTATCGGTCTTGACCTTCGTTTGCCAGATAACGGGAAAGGCACGGCCAACGAAATTTTTGTGGCGTGTCTTGGCGCCGTACACGACATGCACTCATGATCCAGCACCTCCTCCACGGTCCTCTCGGCAAGCGTACCTGTCGACGCTGCGGCTGGTCCGAGCGGCATACGCCCGAGCCCTGCCGACGCCCGCGTGTCGAGCCGGGCATGGTGTTCGGCAAGCTTGTCGTGAAGCGACTCGCGGGCGCCGAGGAATGGGGCAAGTACAAGACCGGCCGGCAGAAGGGCCAGCCCAAGATGGGCTCGAAGATCTGGGCCTGCGTCTGCTCGTGCGGCAACGCGACAACGGTCCCCACGCACCGGCTCACCACGGGCGTGACGCGCTCCTGCGGCTGCATGCGCAAGAAGTCGGCGATGGGCAAGCGAGGCACCCAGTACGACAGGAGGCAGAGGAAATGGCGACACGCGAAATCTGGAAATACCACATAACGCTAGACGATCCGGCACGCCTTGAGCTGCCAGATGGCGCTGAGGTTCGCATTGAGATGCCGGTCGGCGCCGAGGTTTTGTGTGTTCAGACACAAAGGGGGCAACCGACTATTTGGGCCATGGTCAACCCGGAAGAAGGTCGCACAGGTTTTCACTTTCGTGTGATCGCCACCGGGCAGGCTTTTAACGCAGACCGTCTGGGTCGTTACATTGGGACCTACCAGCTTAGCAACGGGCTATTGGTGTATCACCTGTTCGAGGCGTAGGCTAAAGGCATGGCCAAGCCGAAACGCAGGGTGCTATCCATCCACGTCGGTGCGCAGGTAACGCTCGACTTGGTATGGCAAGACGACGTGTGCCTGGTGGTGTTTGCCGAGCGCGGTGCGCTTCAGAGACGAACCATCGCGCCACTTCATCCCGATCAAGCCATGGAGGCGGCGCGGTTTTTAGCGCAAGTCAGTCCCCTGCCAACTACCGCTCCACCCCAAGACGAAGAGGAAGAAACCAAACCATGAGTCCACGAGGCGGGCATCTTCATCAGTGGTCGGCGCCAGGCACCAAAGCCGCCAAGTTCCGTGGCGGCGGCTTCAAGCGGGTGGCCGGTAACTACCCACCTGTCAGAACGCTGGCCGACATGAGCGAAGATGAGATCCAGGCCATCGAAAAGCGGTACAACATGCCGGTCATCCGGCCAACAAGAAGAGTCGCGTTATGAGCACCAAGAAGAAAGCGGCTCGCGACGGGTTCTCTGGAAGCGGTAGGTTTAGGTCCGAGGATCACTACTACTCGGGCACCAAACTCGATGAAGTCCTAGAGGACTTCATCGAGTTCACCGTCGATGAGCGCCAAGAGCTGGGCCGTTTCTCCGGCATTCGATCGACACGACGCGGCAACACGCGATAGACTTGCGGCTCGCAAGTGGAGGACAGCTATGGCAACCCTTGGAGAGATCAGGTGGTCGTGCGACGGCTGCAAGTACAAGATCGTCATCATCGACGCTCGCGGCCGTGAGGTGAAAAAAGTGCCCAGGACGTGCCCGTCCTGCGGTCGACCGACGAAGAAACCTGAGCCGAAATGACCGACCATCGCAAGCTACAGCTCTATGCCACAGCCACGCGCCTGTCCAACATCTATGTGGATGCCGATCATGCAGGCAACAAGGCGCTGGCGGATCGCGCGCACCGCATCAAGTGGAAGATCTGGAATCGTGTGTCTCAGTGGCCTTCTGGCAACAAAAAATAATTGACAAGCCTTACGAGTCTCGGTACGCTCCTTTCACACTTGGAGGACCCCATGCAACTGAACGTGGACGATCAGAAGGTCATCGCCTTCCGCGAGCTGGAGAAGCGTGTCGCCGACATCGAGACGCGCAAGCAAGTGGCCGAGAAGAAGCAGCGCGAGGCGCACGAGACCTACCAGAACGCCAAGGCGGGCGCCGTGCGCGGCATGAACTCGTGGGACGCGCTCGGGCCGCTGCACGTGGCCGCCATGCAGGCGACCTACGAGATGGAGAAGCTCCAGGCCGAGGCGTCGACGGCGGCCACCGAGCTGCAAGCCGCCAAGCCGGTCATGGTCGAGGAAGTCCTCCGCGCCGCGCGCATCACGGTCAAGTAGCCGTGGCCGAGTTCCCTCTCCAGCCCAAGTCGCCGCTCGAACAAGAACTCCAGAAGCTTCTCACCTCACTCCGACGCGACTGCGACCTCGACATGGGCCACGAGGTCTCGCGCTATCTGGCAAGCGACACCTGGCGGTCCCCGTTCAAGGACACGCGCGAGTTCCTGGACCGCCTGTACGTAGCACACACCACCGCTGCTGCCACCATCGACGCCTACTTGGTGAAGCACGCGCTCAGGGAACCGGACGAACCGGCGAAGGAGCCGACCGATGGCTGATCCAATCTACCAAGCGTGCTGCGTGTGCGGCGAGCAAACCAAGCACAGCTACGACTACCGGCCGCTCTGTCGCGACGCACGCTGCCGCGAGATCGCACTCGGCAAGGAGCGAGCTGCCGCCGACACGCACAGGTACCTCACCGAGCCGGCGCCTGTCGAACCTGCGACACCGCGCATCCCGTGGACGGGCGCGAACCGAGACCCGATCACTGGCGCACCAGGGAGGGGAAAGCAATGAACGCGACCCAGCGGAAGCAAGCCCGCAAGCAGAAGCGCCTCATCAATCTCGGTCGCGATGCGGCCGTCCACATCGCGGCGGCCGAGGCCGGCGCACAGCACGCCCTCGATCTGCTCGCGAACCGGGACGCGGTGCTGTCCGCGACCCTGGGCAAGGCCAAGACCCTCGAAGAAGCGGTCATGCTCGCGCGCGTGGAGGCGACCAAGGTCCAGGCCGCTCGCGACGAGGAAACCCGGCAGCACCGAGTGGAGCTGGCGGCCCTGGAGGACGCGCACAAGCTCACCATGGCCACCACGGTGTTCGAGATGGAACAAAAGCACGAGCGCAAGAGGTTCGAGATAAACGGGCACTGGATCGCGGACCAATGCCAATACGAAACAACAATCCAAAACCTCCGGCTGAGAATGGACGAGCTGGAGGAAAAAGCCGAAGAGCCGGCCAAGCTGCGCAGGCGCCTGGCCGAGAAGCAGAAGCACATCGAAGAGCTTCAGACCGAGGTCTCGCAGCTCAAGTTGCGAGTCGCACCCGAGTCCGTACACGTGCCCTTCATCAACAGGAGGAAGGCCCAATGAATTTCGGACAAGCGATCGAAGAGGCCAAGGCGGGCAAGCGGATCCAACGCGCTGGCTGGAACGGCAAAAACATGTGGGTGGCGCTGGTGCCAGGAGCAGACCTCCGAAAACACCAGTGGGTGTACGAGCACTGCGACGGCTTCAACAGCCCGAGTCCCGACACCAAGGTGTTGCCGTTCTTCGTGATGTACACGGCCCAGGGCGCGATCCTGCCGGGCTGGTTGGCGTCGCAGACCGACATGACCGCGGAGGATTGGGAGGTGGTGCTGTGAACAAGAACGACGAGAAGCGGGTGCGCGAGATCGTGCGCGACATCATCACGGAGGAGCTGCCGGAGGCGATCGAGAAGGCACTCAAGGCGTTCAAGAAGGAACAGGCTACCGCGCTCGCGCGAAGGCCGGCGCCACCATCCGAGAGCGGCTTCACCGACTCCCCGCCCAGGCCGAAGACCCTGCCCATCGACGACATGGTGGACGCGCTCGAAGAGCAGGCGTTCGCCCCCGTCGCCCAGGAGTACCATAAGCGGCGCGAGGTGGGCATGTCCAAGGCGCTGGCGGAGGTCATGGCCAAGCTGGAGCAGGGCATGGACCTCACGCCGATGGGCTTCGGCATGCCGGCCCACAGCTACTTCGGTAGGGACGAGCGCGAGGTGTCACCGACCGGCATGGGCGCCACGAACATCGTCGTGGGCGGCGTGGCGGGCTTCCGCGAGCACTTCATCCAGCTCGTCAGGGACGGCGCCAACGACCTCCACGCGGCCTACGAGGCGACGTGCCAGAAGTTCGGCGTGCCGTCACTCAAGAAGGCGGGGCTGTATGTAGGTGTGTTCGCCGAGCTGCCCGACACGGCAGGAGGCGGGTTCGCGCTGGGTCGTGGTCAAGCGGAAGAGAGAGTGGGCGGAAACAGGCAGCTCGGTCCGTTCGATGACGAGCCGACCGAAGATGAGGACGATCTCTAGTTCGTGAACACCCCGTCGTATAGCCCACGCAGACTCTCGTTCTCCTCCAAGATCTCACGCACCTCTTCCACGTCGTCCGAGAGCGGCTCGCTGGCGTCCTCGGGCGACACCTCGTCCGAGACCTGCGATGACTCCGACCGCACCTCGTTCGCCTCGTCGCGGTCCTCGCGCTCTTCATCCATGGCGCGCTCGGACTCCAGCTCGCCGGGGCTCACGTAGCGGATGCCATTCGACACGCCGCGCCTGCGGCCGTTCTTGCCGTTCCGATAGCCGCTCAGGCCCGTCTTTCCGCCGGCCACGCTCGGCGCAGTCATCACAGGCTGGCCGTCGATGAGGCCGACGAGACCAGGCAGGTAGGTCTGGAGGAGCGATTGAAAAAGCGCAATGGCGGAGCCGATGAGGATGGGCTCCTGGTACTTGCGAGCCTTCTCCCACTTGTTGGCGGCGTACCAGAGGCCGATGAGGGTCGCCAGGCTGCCGAGGGGGCCGAAGTGCCGGGCGAACCGACCACCGGCAAGGCGCTGGCCGAGGAGCACCCGGCCGAACTTGCCGCCCAGGCGGGTGACGGCGTAGCCGCCGATGCCGGGGCCGACCATCATCGCCATGCCCGTGGCCATGTCCATGGCCTGGGACGCCGGGTTCTTGCGATGCGCAACCGGCTGTCTGCGCGCGTTACGGAACGACGCCAGCTTGCTTCGCGAGGCCGCAGACTTTTTCTTGGACATAAGCGGTTCTCCCCATCGTGGCCCCAGCGCCCGGAGAGACGCACGGGGGATACGGGCTGAGTCTACGCGGGGTTGGGGTCGGAGGTCAACCGCCTTGGCGGTGTCCATTACTTGCGACTGGCAAGGCTCTTGGCAAACAGGTCTTGGCACACAACACAGGCGGCCAAGACATCCCCAAAATTAGCGTGGGAGCAGTGATCGCAGAGCCACTTGGAGATGATCTTGTAGCCGTCGCCGTAGATGTGATGCTCGGTGGCTTGGCGATCAAAACATCGCTGGCACCTGCGATAGCCCATCCGTGCGGGTGCTAGTTCTCCAGGTGGCGGAGGTAGCTCTCGTAGCCGGGGACCTGGAGAAGCACGTGCAGGGCCAGCATCTCCTCAGCCGCCGGCACGGTGTAGTCGTGCACGCAGAGCGGGATGCCCTCGTCGAGGTCGAAGAGGCTCCGGTGGTACTCGGCGAGCGAGTCCTTGGCGTGGCGGCTGGTCACAGCGGTGGCCGGTCGACGCGCCCTGGGTCACGAAGCGGTTGTGCCGGCGGAAGTCCTCCATCTGCTCGGGGCTCAGGAACGCCTCCAGGACGCCGCGCGCCTTGATCTCCGCCTTCACGAAGTCGGGCGCGGGGCAACCGCGCGTGGGAGCGGCGACGGCCGTGGCGCCGGTTATCGCCTTGGCGGGGGCGTCCTTGATGCCATCCGGCTCCGGCGGCTCCTTGGCCTCGCGGACCTCCTCCATCGACCCGTCGGTGAAGCGGACGGCGGTCACGACGGTGCGGCCAGGCTTGAGCAGCTTCACCAGGCTCTTCTGGAGCTTGATGAGTGGCACGCTCAGGACGTGCTCGCCAGCCTCCATCACGAACGCCTTCTCGCCCTTGGTGCGCGCCGCGTCGAACCAGCCCTTCTTCAAGGCCATCTCCGACAGCTTGGCCAGGGCAATCTTCTCGCTCGCGGACAGCTTCTCGGCGATGAGCACGGTCTTGTCGTCGTCGTGCTTGTGCGGCTCCAGCCGGATGTCGCCGTAGAACGAGGGCACGTACAGAACAGGAATTCTCAGCATGGTCATCCTCCGCTTCCGATAGTAGCAGGTTCCGTTAAAAGCGGCGGCGAATCCGGCGCCTTCTCTTCCGATGGCGGGTCGAGGTAGTCGTCGACAGACACGCGCGGGACGAAGACGCTCGTCTGGCCCACGGGCGCGGTGATCGCCTGGGCGGCCAGCTCCTTGATGCGCGGCGTGAGCTTCTCGGACTCCTCGACGAGGCCCGCGTGCTTGAGCTGGCGGCGCATGTGTATCAGCTCGTCGAGCTGGGCGGCGACGCTCGGCGGCGGAGGCGTCTTCTCCGTGGTCTTCTGAAGCATCATCATCGACTCACGAAGGATCTGCGCCATGTCGCCCATGCCGCCTTGGAGAACGCCACCGAGGTTGACGGGTTGGCCGATGTCATCCTCGTCGAGCGCCATCTCCTCGTTGTTGGGGTAGCCGTTCATGTAGGCGCCGCCGATGAGCGGCCTGAAACCATCGCCGTCGGGCTCGGGCTTGGCGAAGTCCCCCACCCGAGTCGCATACCGCTGCCGGATGGACTTGGTGATGCGCGCGAGCGACTCGATGCGCCCGTAGCGGGCCACGTCCGACGACGCCAGCTCCACGGCCATGAGCTTGTCGAGGGCGGTGACGACCTCTTGACCGGCGTCGGTGACTTCCTTGGTGATCATCTGTCCGGGTCTCGGCCTCATGGCTTACCTTTCAGCTTGCGAACCGCAAGCGGTGTCGAATCGAGGATGGTGAGCGTGCCGACGCTACGCGGCTCGTCCGTCCGCCACACCATCCAAGCATACGCGCAGTTGTCGGTCCTGCCGTTTACGAACTGCGGCCGGTTGGGCAGGACGAAGATGTCGGGGGTGTGCGCCTTGACCCACTCCACGCGCTCATCGCTCTCCAGAAACCCGACGCGCAGGAGCATGATGACGAACCTCGCCATCTGAAAGCTCCGCTCGATCACCTCCATCGCGATGCTGTACGGCGGGTTCGAGATGATCACGTCCCACCTGTCACGAGACATGCCGGGGTCGAAGGCGCCGCTAGTCACCTCCAGGAAGTCACCAATCACGATCTCTGACGGGTCTACGACCTCGGTGAGCGCGGGCAGGGCAAGCACGCGTAGCTCGATGGCCGACCACTCGGGCGCGTCGCAGTCGTTGTCGAGGCACGTGTCGTTGATGGTCTGGATGATGGCGCCGTCGCCAGCGCACGGCTCTAGCCACTTGCCGCCGAGGGGGATGTCGGCGGGAAGCTTTTCGAGAAAACGCACCACGGGCCAGGACGGCGTGGGGTAGTTGTCGTCCTTCTCGCGCTCTCCGCCTCGGTTAGTGGCGCTCACGCGGATCTCCAATTGGAGATGTCCTTCATGGCGAACGTACACGTTGTCTTCTCGTCAACGTCGAAGGCTAGAAGCAACCACTGCTCTTCGGAATAATGCACAGACGTGCCGAAGCCGAGTGTCCCTGGAACCACGTGCCGCTCGGACACCTCTCCCTTCCAGTTCTTGTACGTGAATCGGACGTGTGTTCCTTCCACCTTCGTCAGGTCCCCTCCAACCAAACGCGGCATGTTTACCCCTTGGCCAGGAGCTTCTTGATCTTGGCCACGAACTCCTCCCCCTCGCGCTTGGTCGGCCAGTCGACCATGAACGGGGTCACAGACGGATCGCCGATCAGCACGCGCAGCGCCTCCAGCTCGACGGCCGAGAACGTCATGGCGTTGAGCTTGAAGTCCTCGAACGCTTCCCAGGCGAGGGGACAGCGCGCCTTGACGAATGAAGCCATCGCCTCGGCGAACACGCGAATCTCGTACTGCGCGTGCTTGTCGAGGCGCAGCCCGAGGAAGTGGAGCAGGTTGTGGAGGTCGATCTTCCAGTACCAGCGGGTATACGCCGAGAGCGGCAGGTTGATGCGCGCCAGCTCACGCGCGAGGCCGCCGCCCTGGGAGAGTTCGTAGGTGTCGTTCGGGTGCAGGGCACGCTCGGTCTCCTGCTCATCCGGCTGCGTCTTCGGGACCTGTTGGCCGAGGTATTCGTGGTAGTGAAGGAACGCCGTCTTGGCATCATCGAGCATGGCCTCGGCGATCTTAATCGCGATCGCTTGCGGGATTGGCTCGGCGCTCCCTTGCTTGTTGGTCTTCGATTGGAAGCCCATCTCCTTCGGCAACGGCGTGTAGAAGATGTCCGGCAACATCGAGTACCGAGCACTCACCTCGTTCACGCTCGCGGTGCGGTGCCTGATCCACTGCCGAGCCACGAAGATTGGCATCTGGCAGTGGAACTTGAACTCACACATTTCGAACGGGGTTGTGTGCCGGTTCCGGTAGAGGTACCGGATGAGCGCCCGATCCTTGGCCTCGTCCGGCTCTTGCTTGTCCCGCTGGTAGCTCACGCGCGCCGCCTGGAGGATGGCCTGGTCGTCGCCCATCACATCGACGAGTTCGACAAAGCCGTGGTCCAGACACTTGATCGGGTCGCTCATCGAAGCGCCTTACTGATTTCGTAGCCTGAGTCGTCACTCATCAGTCGTCCTCCCTTACGAGTTTGCCTCTGGGCCGGCGTATACCACTCAGCTCTTCGAGGCCCTGCGCTACTTTCTCGACATCTTCCGGGGTCGGCGCGGCGCGCAAATTAACGAGTAACTGACGAACCTCGTAGCCCTCGCGGGGCGTCATTCGTTTGCCATCAAGCAACAGCATCTCAATCCAGAGCTTTGCGTCTTCCTCGTAGGGAAAGATGGCGACGGGGGCGTACGTCGGCGGGTCACCGCAGCCAACGACGAACACGGCGAAGTAGAGACTAGCCGGACTCTTGATCGGGTCGCTCATTTTCGTCCTCCCTTGCGAGTCGCAAGTTGTTATTTCGGTGTTACCCCGGGGCGCGCTCGATACGCTCGTCTTCTTCGAGACCCCTAACCACGCCCGACAGGATGAGCGGATCGAAGAGCGGCTCGGGCAACTTGTCGACATCGAACCAGCGCCACTCCTTGCACTTGTCCGGCTCCATCACCCTCGGTGTGCCGACCCACTCGTCGATGACGAAGAACAGCGTGAGCGACTGCACGCCGCTCTTGAAGATGGTGTTGGTGTACGGGATGCGGTACTGCCGAACGGAGTAGACGCCCCGGACCACACCAACCACGAGATCGGTCTCCTCAGCGATCTCGCGCACGACGGCCTCCTCGGGCGTCTCGCCGTGCTCCATCCAACCACCGGGCAGACTCCAGGTTCCAGGACCGTGCTTGCCGCAGCGCTGACCCATGAGGATCTGGGTCAGATCGCGGACACGTCGCGTGATGATGCCGGCGGTGCCGACATGCACGCGAACGCACGGCAGCGGCGAGTGCTCGATGCCCACTACCCGTCCGCCCGCACGCTGTGGAACTCGACCACCTCATCGAGCGTGGTGCAGACCTGGGTCACGGCGTTGTCGTCCTCGGGGCCGTCGCCGTCGTTCTCGGTCAGGTACATCAGCTCGGCCGTGATCGGCTCGCCGGGCGGCAGGTAGATGGACACCGGCTTGCCCTTGCCGATCGCCCAGCCGGCCTCGATGTGCGCGGATCGGCCAGAAGGCAGGATCAGGCAGAACTCGTCGGCCCACTTCATGGCACCGAAGTCGGAGTTGAAACCGGCCTGCGCGAGCGGATGCTGGAGGGCCTTCTTGTACTGCTCGGCCGTCCAGCTCTGCCAGTTCGGGTCGATCTCCGACCACGCGAACCCCTTGAGGCCGTGCGGCGGGTTTCGGAAATCGTATACCTCCAAGCCTGCCTTGCGCAGTGCCTCGACGACGCCGGGGTAGTAGGTGTTCTTCCACGACGACGCCACGTAGATCTTGCTCATGAGATGGGGGGGGTCCTTTCTTCTTGTGAATCGCAAGCACCTTCTCGGCCATGTGCTTGACGTTTCTCTCGATGGACATTTCGCCATCGATGAGTTCGAGGAAGGGCGATCGCTTCGCCATGCCTCGGTAGCGGGCGCGCTTGTCGGCGAGGTTCTTCTCGTAGATCTCGTTCTTCGCCTCGCCGTTCTTGCCCGAACGCGCGGCGATGCGCGCCTCGGCGACGTGAATGCCTACGTCGACGATGAAGCCGATGTCGGGGCGGATGAACTGGTCGAGCTGGATGATCTCGGCCACCGCCTGCTCGTTACGGCTCTCGTCGACGTTGTAGGCGAACGCGGTGATGGGCGTGTACCGGTCGCAGATCACGATTTGCCCCTTGTCGAGGGCGACACGAAGATCGATCTGCGAGTCGAGCGCGTCGGCGACAAAGAGGTAGAGCATCGACTCCAGCCGACACAGCTTCGGATCGGTGAACACTTGGCGGATGAGCTGGCCGGGCGCGGTGGTCTTGGTCGGGAAGCGAAAGAGAAAGGGCGAGTTGACGGCCGTGGCGAGCTTCTCCGCCAAGGTCGACTTGCCACCGCCGTCGATACCGTCGAGAATCACGAGCGTACCGGGGTCGGAGATCACGTTGATCATCGCCTCTTCCTTCCGTTGTCGGGCTTGAGCGCTCTAATCTCGAACTTGGATAGCCGCCCGGTGGGTGGTCTCGGGCCAACGAACACCGAGCCTTTGCCGTCGCAGCCCGTGCACTTTGTCCCGCGACTGTACCCGCGTCCAGCACAACCGTGGCACTTGTGCCAGCCCCGCTTCTTCGCCTTGGGCGGGTCGACTGGCCTTGCCACCACCCGGCCAGGGTCTACCTTGGGCTTACGCCCACGCCGCTTCTCTGCGATCTCGTGGACGAGATGCACGCCCGCGATGTCGCAGCGATCGTCTCGACAGATGGCAGCTAGGTCGCTCAAGGAGTCGGGCTTCTTCGTGGTCACTGTTCGTCGTCAGTGAGTTCGAGCTTCATGACGAAACGGCGAAGGAGGTACCGACAGACGTAGTCGACCGGCGACTTGGCCATCCGAATGCCGGGCGTGTTGGTCCGCCCCGACGGCTCGAAGCTCGTACCGATGAGGCGCCTGCACAGGTCTTCGAGCGGGTGGCCGAGCTGGAGCAGGATTGAAGAGGCGATGGCCCACTGGTCGGCGAAGCCCGAGGCGACCGAGCCTTGTTTTGCGAGGCGCAAGAAGAACTCGCCCACTTCGCCGTTTGGATAGAAGCTCACCGTCACGTAGCCGTCCTCGTCGCCTTCAGCCGAGTGGATGGTGAACTTGTGGGTGAGTGACTGGCGTTCGGCCGGTAGTTTGACGCGGCGCGGCAAAGAGGTTGCGGCCGACAGGTCGGCGAGCTTGACCCCCAGCTCGTCCCTGGCGGCCACAGCCGCCTTCAGATGGGCCTGGGAGCGCGCCAGGTCGCTCGTGAGCTGCCCGACCTGGGTGGTTGCTTGTTCCAGCTCGGCCCGGGTTTCGGCGAGCTGGGCTCGGCAGGTGTCTAGGTGAGTGGTCGTGAACTTGGGCACGGCGAAACAGTGCCAAATGCGGGTGGGGCGGTCAACAAATATTTGTTGTAAAAGGATTTATTTTTTAGAGAGGTCGCAACCCTACACACGACAGAGGCAACGCTACACCAATTGTAATGGCGCCTAGAGTTTTGACCGTTTTTTGATGAAAACATTTGAATTTCTCAAGTGGTCATACCACTAATTGATCAGGCGCCAAATGCGTCCGATCAATTAGTGGTCAGACCACTAACTTAAATAGCGACAAAAGTCGGTTTCTCTAGCCGACATTACAATTGGTGCCGGGTTGTCTGGTTTTTGCGCGGGGTTGACGCCCGCCGTTTTGCCCAGGTGTTTCGCCTGTTTAAGTCCGTGCGTAGGGTTTTGGGGTGTTTTTAACTATATGCGAGAAATATGCGTTAATTGGAAAACGACGGAAATTGATCGGCTACCCGAAATTAGCGTTTTTTGGGGGTATTTCATTTCTCGCGCGCCTTGAATTAAAGTGAAATATTTGTATGAGTTTAGAAGGCCCCTTAACCCTGCACAGCGATTACCTTACCTGGCAAAAAATCGAATTTCTTGACCTCTGACTACAGCATGGCGTAGATCATCAGCCCTCGGGTAGTTTGACCATCAGACGACCTCTGGCGTGGGGGTCGCGAAAGGGAGCGGGGATGCTCGATGAGGCGCGCAGCTTCTTCAAGCTGCTATGGCCAGACACGTCGCTCGTGGACCACCTTCGCGTCACGCTGTGGCGGCTACCCGATCGAGCCAGCCTCCACGTCCCGCCGTCGAGCGTCCTGGATGCCCTCCAGGGCTTCGCCACCCTGCCGGTGGCCACCGGGACGTTCGACAAGCCCTACGAGCCCGCCAGCGGGCCGCCAGGCACGCACGCGATGTATTACGGGGTCGGGCTGCGCCGGCCTGATCTACCGCCGACCAGCCGAGGTCTCGACGACGATGTGACGGCCTGGCCGGGAGTCTGGGTCGACCTCGACTACGGCACAGAGGGGCACGCAGGTGAAAACTACCCGCCTACCGATAGGGAAGCGCTGGAAATTGCAGATAAATTTCCTGCGCCTCCAACACTGACCGTGCAGTCAGGTCACGGTTTTCACTTGTACTGGTTGTTCGACAAGCCGCTGGTCGGGGACAGCAAGAAGTTTTCTAGTCTTATTAAAGGGTTACAGAAGAAGTTTCGGGAGCTTGCTGCGCCCTTTTCAGTCGACAAGACGGACGACGTAGGCCGTGTGCTCGGCATCCCTGGCCTTTGGAACTGCAAGAAGCTGGTCCCGCCCGTGCGAGTCGCAATTTTGCTTGACGACGGACCGCGCTACAAGATAACAGACCTGGAAGCTTTTCGCGGACGCCCCGGACGCCCGCTCAAATCCCCGCCGCCCGCCGCCACCGGTCAAGCCGTTCAAGGGCCGCCACCCTTAGACAGCGGAATTAAGACCGGTGGCGGTGCCGGCTCTTCTGCAAAACGTGGCCGCCCCGCCAACGTCGACAAGTGGCCGGCGTGGGTGCTGGGCGTGCGTCGCCGCGTCAAGAACACGACCGACGCCGAGAAGAAGCGCCGAGCTGAGCTACTCATCGATGGCGAGCCGTTCGCCGAGTCGGGCGAGCGGAATAACACTTGCAACAGCATGGTGGGGCTGCTCACGAACTACGTGTTCAAGGAGAAGCCGCAAGCGACAGCCGAGGAGGTCTACGACACCTTCTTCTCCGCCGCCATCATCAAGATGGCGCTTCTAGAAGACGACCCGTCGAACCCGGCTCTGCAAAAGGACGAGGTGCTCGGCCAGATCTCACGCATGTGGGAACTCGTGCTCGAAGAGGACGCGCGTGCCAAGGAGCAGGCCAAGCGGTTCGCCGACGCGCTTCGGCGTGGCGCGCTTCGGCGCAAGGGCGGAGGCGGAGGAGGCAACGGAAGTAACGGTCACGCGAACGGCAACGGTCACGCGAACGGTCACGGTGAACCGGAACCGGGCGGTAGTTCCACCCAGGCGCTTGTGGTGCGCGAATCCGAGCCTGAGATAGGCGAGTACGACACGCCTGATGGGTTGCCGCCCGTGCCTCCGCCGCAGAGCCACGACGCGTTCGGCGAAGATCCGCTGGAGCTGCTCATCATCCAGTACGAGGATGCCTACTTTGTCTGGCGCGATGAGCAATACAAGGCTCCGGTGTCGAGTAAAGCCCTGGAGACGAGCCTACGTCGTGACCTCGCCTACGCAGACGGCGTGACGTGGTACTACGAGAACGACAAGGGGGTCGAGAAGCGAAAGACCCTCCAGCAGTTCAAGAACGACTACTGCACAGTGGCGCGGCACCTCGTCTTCGATCTCACCAATCCGAACACCGAGTACGACCCGGACTCGGAGACGCTGTTCGTGGCCGCAGCGCCACTGCGTGACCTGGAGCCGACGTTCAACGAGCACATCCACGAGTGGCTCACGCTCTTCGGGGGAGACGGCGCCGATCGCCTGATCGATTGGATTGCCACCATCACGGATCTCTCCTATCAAAGCTGCGCTCTTTACGCCTCCGGGCACTCGCGTACGGGTAAGTCGCTCCTCGCCCAAGGGCTTGCCAAGCTGTGGAGCGCACACGGAGAGCCGACCGCGCTCAAAAATGTGTTGGAGAACTTCAATGCGGACCTGCTTCGCTGCCCGCTCATCCACGCCGACGAAGCGCTTCCGTACGGAACCCACACCACCGACTTGCGCGAGATGATTGGCTCGTCGAGCCGTACCGTCACGCAGAAGTATTTGCCGAATGCCACTTTGCGGGGCGCAATTCGCATGGTGCTCACTGCCAATAACCACGACATGCTGGCGACCGGCGACGAGCATCGAGGCCCGCAGGACGTAGAAGCGGTCGCGGAGCGGTTTTTACACATCACGCCGCCCGCGTCGGCAGGGAAATTTTTGGCCGAGCTGGGCGGCAAGGCAGGTAAGACAAAAGACTGGGTGGATGGGGACCTAATCGCCCGTCACGCGCTCTGGTTGCGGGACCACAAGCGGATCGGGTTTGTCCCCGGCACACGTTTCATCGTGGAGGGCACCAAGACCGAGGTGCACCGCGCACTCGTCATGTCTGGTCCCGTGTCGTCGCTGGTCCTTGAGTGGCTCGCCAAGTTTTTGAACAAGCCGCTCGCGGGAGTCATCAAGCAAGGGCTCGTGCTCTGGGGTAACGGTGAGCTGCTCGTCAACACCTCGGCCATCACCGACCACTGGGAGCACTTCATCAATTCTCACCCGGTGTACTCGACCACGCGCATCGGCACCGCTCTCCGCTCCATCGCACGCGGGCTGAGGCGAGGGGACGGTCCGCACCGGAACAAAAACTTCTGGATCGTCGACCCGATGTACGTGATCGACTGGGCGCAGCAGAACAACATCGGCGACGTGGACGCGATGTGGACCAGCATCAACACCGCCAAGCCGGTTCTCAACTGAAAAATTTTTGTTGACAATGCTGCTTGGCATACGGCTAAATAACCCACTGCGTGTGAGATAATGGCGATTCTTAAAACGTCGGCTTCGCAGGTCGAAGCTTTCATCCGCTGCAACCGTTATTGGTACAACAAAAGCGTGTTGAAGTTGCCAGAGCCTTTTTCGCCGGCCGCCGCCAAGGGCTCGCGCGTGCACAGCATAAGCGAATACTGGTTAAAGTCCGGCCTTCTCTCACAACCGCCAGGCGCTACTGACGAGGACACGGAGATCGCGCAGGCAGCTATTGCCACCATGCCCGCGCGTGGGCCGGAGCTGCTTATCGAACACGAGTTCGAGATTCCGACGTACGAAGGTGGCCCAATGTGGCTAGGCTACATCGACCTTGTTGATCCTCGTGGCGATCTGGTTCACGTGCTTGACCACAAGACGCGTAGTGATTTTCGCTACTGCCTTAAGCCCGAAGACCTTTTGAAATCGATTCAAATGATTTCATACGCCAAGTGGGCAATGGATTATTTCGTTAAAGAGGCGGTGTTGATTGGCCACAAATACGTGTGCACCAAACGAACTGCCAAACCGCCTTACTACAAAACGATGCTTGTGACAGCGGTTGCGAATCGCAAACAGGTGGACAAGGTGTGGGCGAATCTCATGCCGGTCATTCGTGAAATGATGGCTTGGCGTGAGAGAAACCCCAAGACCGCAGACGATCTTTCGCCCAATACGGCAGCGTGTGGCATGTACGGAGGGTGCGCGTACAGGCCGCAGTGTGGATTCTCACCGGCACTCGGCACGTTCTCCATTCGAAAGACGAAGACCATGAGCGACACGCCCACTGCGCCCGTGAATGGAACCACCCCGCGTCCGATGTCCCTCTCCGAGAAGCTCGCCGCCAAGAAGGCGGCAGCCGCCGCAGCCGCGCCGCCGGCTACCACGGCCCCGGCCGCAGGAGCGCCCGCTGTCGGCCTCGTGCCGCCGGACGCGCCGCCCAACCTGCCGGCAGGCCAGCCGCCCGAGGACGCCAAGCCCGAGGAGAAGAAGACCAAGGCGAAGAAGGGCTCGGCCGCGCGTGACGCGATTTTGGCGGCGGCCGGCGGCGAGCCCGAGAGCGGGACCCTGCCGGGCGTGTCGACGACGCCGCCTCCGGCGAAGCCGGATCTGGGGCGTGTGGCCGAGGAGAGCACGGCCTCGCAGTTCAAGGGAGTGAAGGAGGAGGCAGAGCGCAAGGCGCTCGTCGCCGAGAACGCCGCCGCGCCTGGCGCCGAGACGGCTCCGTCCGCCCCCGTCAAGGCCGTCGCGACCAAGAAGCGCCTCTCCATTTTTGTCGATTGCCTACCTGTGAAAGGAGGCGGCAGCTTCACCTTGTTCGAGGACTGGGCCGCGCCGCTCTTCGCCCACGTGGCCGAGGGCCTCGGCCTCTCCGACTACCGCCTGGCGCAGTTCGCCTCGTGGAAGCCTCACTTCGCCAACGCCGTGCGCGAGAGCCTAGACACGCTGCCGGAGGTGCTGGTGATGTCGAGCTACGGCCCCGGCGTGCAGGAGGCCCTCGACGCGCTCACGCCCCACGCCACCTTGATCGTCAAGAAGCTGGGGTAGGTCGTGTTGAAGATCGTAAAGCGCGGGCTAGCGGTCATCTGCGAGTTGCTTCAGATTGGGGTGTTCCTCATTCTGTTACCGATCGACTATGCTGGTATCAAGCTTCGTCGTGTAGCTGCCCGGCTTACGCGACACCCGTACTACTGGTTGGTTCAGTCCAAGCGCTTGCTCCGTGGGGAGCCGACTTGGCAGGAACACGATTGGAAGATCGGCATTCCACCGCCAGGGTGGAAGCCGGTGCCGTGTGATATTCGCGAGTTCGCACAAAAGGCCAGGGGCGAGGTAGTCGAGGAGAAGGAGGAGAAAATGGACGCGTCGGATAATCCGATGAAGCCTCGCTTCTGCGCCAATTGCGGCGAGATCGTGTCGTGGAACTACCCGTCGGGCGACGAGACGTGTGCCGAGGTCGCGTGCCAGCACTGCGGCGCCGGCTACGACATCTGCTTCGACGGGTGCAGTGTGCGAGCAGGCCGACAGCGGGACGAGAAGGACGCCAAGCTAGGTCGCGAGCTGGTGGCGCTCCTCTCCGAGGTCGTCGGCGACAGCGGTGTGTCGGAGGGAGCTGTCGATTGCCTGAAGCGGCAAATTGCGGATCGCAAGGCGTTCGCTTTGGCACTCAGGGAAGTAGATCAATTCATGTTCGCCGCATGCATGCTCTGCCATCGCAAGCACGCTCAGGATTGTCCGTTTCACAGAGCAATGGCGATCTACATCCGGTAATGCCCACGCTGTCTGAAAAGCTGATGGCCAAGTTCGGCCTGCCGCACCCACGGTCGAGCGCCGGATTGGCACTTGCGCAGGGTGGTGTATGTCTTTCGCCTGAGCTGGCGCGCATCCTGGCGCTGCCCAGGCGACCGGCGGAAGGCTCTGCGCCTGATCTCACCGAGCTTTACTCAAGGGGTGTGGCGAACTGCGGCGTCGCACACTGCCGAGTGTGCGTGGCCGGCGAGCCAAGGCTTCGGCCCATCCAGTCCCAGATGCTCTGGGAGGGCGACCGTCGGCAAGGGCTCCTCGGCATGGCCAAGATCGGCTCGGGTAAGACGCTCGCCTCCCTGCTCATGCATGACGCGATGAACGCCACCCGCACCGTGCTGCTCGTCAAGTCGAGTCTGCGTGATCAGCTCATTAACATCGACATCCCAGCCTACGGCCGCCACTTCAAGCTGCCCCCGGTTTGGTCCGCCAAGAACACCAGAAACTACGAGCGCTCGGGCGTGTACGTGCTCTTCTATCACGAACTGTCGGATTCGCACAAAGGCCATTGGCTTGAGCGCATTGCGCCCGACCTAGTGGTTGCTGACGAGGCGCAGGTTTTCCGTAACGTGCATTCGGCTCGGTCCAAAAAGTTCTACCGCTACATGGACGAGCACCCGGAGTGTCGGTATTGTCCGCTATCCGGGTCGATTGCCAAGCGGTCAATCCGCGATGTAGGACCGCCGAGCGAACTTGCGCTTCGCAAGGACAGCCCGCTGCCCAAGGGACGGGCGCTCTTCGAGTGGTCGTGTGCGCTCGATCGCGACGTGGAAAAGCCACTTGGCCCCGGCAAGCTCATGCTGTTTTGCGGCCCCGGCGAGGACCATCACGACGGTTTCCGTCGGAGACTTCGCGAGACCGAAGGTGTGGTGGCGTCGGAGAAAGACACTATCGACACGGCGCTTGAGGTCTTGCCGCATAGTCCACCGCTCTCGCCGGTCATTAGCGCCGCCTTGGCTGAGCTGGCCAGGCTGTGGCGCTGGAACGAAGACGAGATTTCCGACGCGCTCCACTATGCGCGTCTCGCCAAGCAGATCGCCCAGGGCTTCTACCTCAAGTGGGATTGGCCCGGCGGTGTGCTCGATGAGGAATGGCTCACAGCGCGGTCAGCCTGGCACAAGGAGGTGCGCGAGTACCTTCGCTACCACTCAGTTCCAGGAATGGACTCCACGCTCCAGCTCGCCAATGCCGCACGCCACGGGCACTGGCTGTCTGAGGCGTGGCCCGCCTGGAATGTGGTCAAGGACCGACCCGAGCCGCCCACCGAGGCAGTGTGGCTAGACACCGCGTACATGCCGGGTGTGGTGGCCAACCTCGTCGAGGAACTGAACGCGTCCGACGAACCGCTCGGGAAAAAGAACGCTTCGGGCGCGACGCGAGGTCTCATTATATGGTATGAAAACATATCAATGGGCGACCTCTTGGAGAAGACGTACCCGAGATTCGGTCCAGGCGATCGAGCGGCTGCGCAATTGGCAAAGATGCACCCGAAGGACCACCCGGTCATTGTGTGCTCTCGGGCATCGCACGGTGAGGGGAAGAACCTTCAGGACTACACCGATGCGTTCTTCATCACGCCGCCGGCCAACTCCCTTGATTGGAATCAGACAGTCGGTCGTGAGCTGAGGCCCGGCCAACTGGCAGATACGGTACGGGTGAAATGGCTGGCGAACACCATCGACCTTCAGAAGGCGTTCGTGAACGCGGTCAAGAACGCCGAGACCTTGCAGAAAAACACGGGTGAGGAGCAAGTGCTCCTGATCGCCGACGGAGCGGCCCTAGCAGAGACGGCGAAGGCCGCGTGAGGATGGCTGTACGTGGCGGCACAAGCCGCTGCGATTTGCGGCTCGCAAGAGCCGATAGATGGAGAGGTGACCGATGGGGAGATTTTCTGGTATCAAGGATGCGAAGTGGAATCCGGGCGGTGTGTACTTTGAGCCGGGACAGTTCTTGGTTCGGGTGGACACGGTGAAGGTGATCGAGAGCCGCAAGAAGGAGGAGATGTTCATCGTCGAGAACACCCTGCTCGACAGCGATCATCCCAAGCTCAAGCGCGGGTCGTCGGTGTCCTGGGTGGTGCTCAGCTCTTGGGACACGTACCTTGGATCGATCAAGCACTTCGTCTCCGTCGCTCAGGAGATCGAGATGGATGATGTCGACGAGTCCGGCATCGAGATGGTGGTGTCCGAGGACAACCCGTGTTCGGGTACCATCCTCAAGGTCGAGGCCAAAAACGTCCGAAAAAAGGACGGCGGCGACTTCACCAAGTGCGTGTGGTCGTGGCCCGAGCCCGAGGACTTCGCCAAGATCGGGCTCAAGCCCGACGGCACCAAGCTCGACAAGCCGGTCGAGCAGAAGACGGCGTAGCAAGTTCTGGTCATCGGCGGGGGCGGTGTCCGGGGAATGAGCCCTTCGTGCACCGCCCCCGTCGGCGGCCTTCTACCGTTTTGACTCGCAATTCTGGAGGGCGCGGATGTACGACCTTGTTCCGGTTCAACCCGAAGAGCCGTACCTCTGTGCGTTCGACACCGAGACCTTCCTCATCCGGCAGGGTCTCCTAATCCCCAAGCTCGTATGTCTCAGCTACGACGACGGGAAAGCCTCTCTACTCTACGCACGTGAGGATGGTCTTGACTGGCTAGAAGAGCGTCTGCGCGATCCGAACACCGTCTTGACCACGCACAACGGCCCGTTCGACCTCGCGGTGTGTGTGGCTCGAAGGCCGCGCCTTTTGCCACTCGTGTTCGACGCCTACCAGACCGGTCGCATTCGCGACACGCGCATCAGGCAGAAGCTCATCGACATCGCGAACGGCGAGCACAAGTTTCACTTCGACCAGCGCAAGGCCGATGCCGGCGAGCCTGGCCGGCAGAAGTCCAGATACGGCCTCGACAACCTCGTGTGGCGTCACCACGGCGTGGTCTTGGATAAGGCCAACACCTTCCGCCTGCGCTTCGCCGAGCTGGACGGCGTGCCGGTCTCGGAGTACCCCGAGGCCGCCAAAGTCTACGCGATGGACGACTCCCGGTGGACGCGCCTTGTGCACGTCTCCCAGGACAAGGCGATGGAGTACGACGCGGCTGAGACCGTGCCGTTTTTCCCCAACGAGCTACCGCAGACGTGCGCCGCCTGGGCGCTCCATCTGATGAGCGCCTGGGGGCTGAGGACCAACAAAGAAGCCGCTTACAAGCTCCGGGACAAGTATAAGGGCCTCGTCGACGCTGCTTGGAAGAAGCTCAAGGTGTGGGGGATGGTGCGTGGCGACGGCACCAAGAACATGGCTGCCATCCGCGAGGCCATCGCTCAGTGCTACACGTCGCGCGGTGTCCAAGTCCCACTCACGGCCGGTGGGGACGGCTCGACCGACGCCGACACCCTCGCCGAGATCGTCATGCACGAAGACGAATTCGAGGCGCTGGAGAAGAGTGACTTGCCGCTTCCAGAGTGGCCGCCCGAGGCGCGCGTCACCGTGCTCGACAACGTAGGTGAGGCCGAGCACGCCTTGACCGCGTTCGTGCCCATCGTCTTGGCCGGTGTCGACTCGCCCATCAACCCGGGCTTCAACGCGCTCGTCGAGACCGGTCGAACCTCGTGCGAGAAGCCCAATCTACATAACCCGCCTCGCAAGGGCGGAGTCAGGGAGACATTCGAAGCCAGGCCGGGCTTCGCCTATGTGGGTGCGGACTACTCGACGCTAGAGCTTCGTACGCTGGCTCAGTGCTGCTTAGAAATCGTGGGCCAGAGCGAAATGGCCGAGGCCATCAAGCGCGGTGAGGATCTGCACGCGTCCTTCGGCGCCGAACTCATGGGTTTGTCCTACGAGGAGTTCGATAGGTTGATCAAGGACGGAGACAAGGCTGCCGAGGACATGCGCCAGCTCTCCAAACCCGCCAACTTCGGCTTCCCCGGGGGCATGGGGGGAACCGCGTTTGCGGCGTATGCACGCGGTTACGGTGTGAACATCGACACCAAGCGCGGCAAGGAGCTTCAGAAGGACTGGCTCAAGAAGTGGCCGGAGATGCCGCCTTACTTCCGCCACATCACTGCTATTACGTCGCGTGGAGAAGGGACGGTTATTCAGCTTCTATCTGAGCGCGTGCGTGGCGGACTGAGCTACACGAAAGCGGCCAACACCTACTTTCAGGGCCGCGCCGCCGACCTCGCCAAGGACGCGCTCTGCCACGTGACGCGCGAGTGCCACCTCGGGGTCAAGCCCGACGGCACACCGAGCCCATTGGCTGGCTGTCGTCCGGTAATCTTCCTTCATGACGAGATCATCCTGGAGGCCCCGTACGACAAGGCGCGGCCCGAACTCGCCTCCGGCGCTGCCAAGCGCTTGAAGGAAGTCATGGAGGAACGCGGCAACTACTGGTGCCCAGATGTGCCCATCGAGGCTGGCGCCGTCATGATGAAAAATTGGTGGAAGGGAACCAAAGCGGTGTACGACGACAAGGGCAACATGTTGCCGTCGCGTCCTGAGAAGGTAAAAGGATCAGACGGCAAGGAGAAAACCAAGTGGGTTGCCGTCAATTAGGCACGTTATTGCGATTCGCACATCAAGTTGTTCCGGTGCTGAATTAGCGGCCCGTTACAGAGTCAGCCGCGCCGTAATCAGTAGCGTTTTACTTCGTAAAACCTGGAAGCACGTGCCTTAGTTCACGTGCTTGTCGGACAGCCGATCCATCGACCGCTCCGGGCTTGCGCTTCGCAATTTATGACGGTGCAGGTACCATAGCCCGATGCCGATGGCGTCGAAGATGTTCTCGTTCTGCTTGGCGCTCTGCACCAGCATCACGTTGTCCATCTCCCTCGGCTTCAGATCCGCCAGGCAGCGGTTCTTGGTCACGATCTTCTTGACCTGGCCCTTCCACTCGGCGGGCAGGATGAACAGCTTTTCCTTCACCGGAGCCAAGGAGGCGTAGCGCTCCATGATGGCCCCGGCCACCGCCGCCACCGCGATGAGGTCGTTCGGGTCGCCTTTGGACTTGTCGACGCCGTACACCTGCGGTAGTTCTATGACCACGGCCGCGTACTCGTAGCCGCCTATGAACGCCGCGCAAGAAACATCGACCACCGACTGGGCCAAGTTCTTCTCGGTGTTCTTGACGAGATGGGCGCGACGCAGGTAGTAGCGGTTCTGGTGGTGGTCCCACACCGCTACCCCCGTGAACCGCACGCCCGGGTCGATGGTGACGATCACTTGACCGGCCTCCGCACGAGCACCGTGCGTTCAGTGGTGCGTGTGCGACCCTCTGTAAGTTCGATGACCTCTTGGGCGTAACCGGCGCGCTTGTAGCTGGCAGCCGATTCTTGAAGGTATTTTGCAATAACCTCCATTTTCTTCTCGTCTTTGATTACAAGATCCCCCTCTTGCGTATCTCCGGGGGCGATGAAGCGGTACTCGACTACGCCGTGAAGTTTCAGCATGTCACGCCGCCGTCTTCCACGGCTTGATCTTCTTCTTCACCACCTTCCAGTCCGGCCACGACTGAAGGGAAACCTTGCCGTCGGTCCATACCTCGATCACCGCCGCCAGGTGCAGGCTCGGGGTGCAGCTCTTGGCCACGAGCATGTGAACGTACGCCTTGGTCTTGCCGAGAGCCTTGGCGGCGGTCTCGGCGTCGATCTCGTTTTCTTTGAGGAAACCCTCGAAGTCCATGCTTATGAGGTAAACAATTTTTTGTTGCTTGTCAAATAAGTCGAACCCCGAAAAAGGCGACCCCCGCGCCTTGGATCAGAAGGCCGGGGGTCTTGAGCGCGATGGCCGGGTTAGGCGTGTGGAGGACGACTTCCGGGAGGCGCTAGGAAAAGAGTAGCAAGTGCCCAGGGTTTGGTCAATGCGAAAGCGGACTTGCGAAGCACAAGTGGAAGCCTTTAGACTACGAGCCGGAGGGACCCATGCCTGCCAAGCAAACCTACTTGATACGTCGCCTCGCAGACGGGACGCAGCGGACGGTGCAAGCCTTCTCTGGGCGCGGCGCGATGCAGGTGTTCGTCGCCGGGTACGGACCTCCGGTCGGCGAGGACTTCGCCGTCAAGGTTCGTGGCGAAGACGGGTGGGAGCACTTCCGCGTCACGTCTGGCGGCATCCGCAAGCTTGCCGGTTAACCAGGAGCAATCATGTCCGAAGATAACTTCGAGATCATCAAGGAGTTCCGGTCGGTGGATGGCGTGGTTGCGACTATCACAGCGCGTCTGCGAAATGGGAGAAGGAATTATACTTACTCCCTGAAGAAAGAGTTCGACAAGGAGGGCGGCGTCGCCCAGACACCGTGGCTCCAGAAGCAACACCTCAAGGCGGCAAGGGCGCTGCTCGATCAGGTCGAGGAGTTCATTCAGCAGGCCGAGGATGTTGACCGCGCCGCCTACCGAGACCGCTTGGCAAAGTAGACCGAGCGCCTTATGATAGGGCCTCATGTGGTGGCTGCTGCTCGTGCTGGTTACCGTCTTGGCCCCGTGGGTGCTGTTTGCGTGCACCCTCCGGCCGACGGTGGGCGAGTGGCAGCTCTGTGACAGGGCTGAGGCCCAATGCCGTAGCGTAGACCCTGAGCTGGAACGGGAACGGCTCTTCCGGCCGCCCGACACCTGGGACCATACCGGGCCGGGGCGAGCCCGGCGAAAGCGAGGCGGCGCCGGCAGACCGAGGTGGAAACAGGGCGAAAGCTCCCACCACGTCTGTCGGGCCGCCTCGTCTGCTTTTCGGGACCCAGTTGCCGTTGTCGTCGACGTTGGCAATGAGCCAGCACGCCGCCGCAATCAGAGGCAGGGTAACCCCCGCAATTACCAGTACAGTCCACATGGGACGCGCAGTATAATCAGGCCATGGCCACGGAGAAGCGAAAAGTGCTCGACGCTCAAGGCCGCTCCATTGGTGCCGAGTGGCAGCTCGACACCGCGCACGGCACCGTGATGGTGTTCCAGCCCGAGGGCTACTCCAGCTCGGATGGATCGGTCCTCTACGTTCATGGCTACTTCGACACCGTGCTCACGGCCTGGAAGAAGCACCGGCTGCCCGAGCAGTTCTACGTGAGTGGGGTCAAGGCCCTGTTCATCGCCCCCGAGGCACCCAAGTCGAGCGGGGACTCGGTGAAGTGGGCTAGTCTATCGTCACTCCTCGACACGGTGGCGATGATGACAGGTGTCCGCCCCGGCGACCCAGTGGTTGCGATCGGCCACTCGGCCGCGTTCGAGACGCTCAACAAGTGGCTCCCCGAGCCAAGGCTCGTCCATATCACCTTGCTCGACGCCTTGTACGGCTTCGCAGCCGCCTTCCGTGATTGGGGAAACCAGGCCGGACACACCATGACCCTGCTCGTCACCAAGAGCGGGGCGCCCAGGACCAACTCGGAGAAGATCCTGCCCACGCTGTTCTCGACCGTGAAGTGGGCCGGCGTGCCGCCCGTCTACGACGACTTCTCCCAGGCGGCCAAGGACGCCAAGACCCTCTACATCGTGGCCAACGAGAGCCACATGCAGCTCGTCGAGGGCCGCCCCGGCAAGCCCATCGGCTCGTGGGTCATCCCGATTTTGCTTCGCAAGACGCCGCTAGGAGGGGGGTCGCTCGGCCTTTTTTTGCTCCTGGGGGCGGCGCTCCTCGGGGCCGCCGTACTTCGCTAGGAGGCAAGCCTGTGCCGAAAGTCACCCTGCACTTCGCCGTAGACGAGTTCGCTCGTAAGGCTCGCCCAGACGCCGGCTTCCCCAAGGCCGCCCCTTACCCGCCCGGATGGGTCGAAAGCCGTCTACGGCCCCTGTGCGAGGCCCTGGAGGTCATCAGGGAGGCCCTGGGCGGCAAGAGCATCAAGGTCGGCTCCGGCTACCGTGACCCCTCCTACAACACCGCCATCGGCGGCGCCAAGGCCAGCCAGCACATGGCCGGTCGTGCGGCCGACATCACCGTGGTGGGCGTGCCGGCGACGGTGCTCCACAGACAGATTCTCACGCTGTGTGAGGAGGGCATGTTGCCGATGGTGCACGGGCTAGGGCAATATCCGAATTTCGTCCATGTCGATGTGAGACCGGGGAAGAAGCTCGTGCGCTGGTCGGGTAGCCGCAAGGATAACTAGCATGTGCTGCGAGAACTGCGGCAGAACCGAGCCAGCAACGCGTTCGGCGCGTGGGCTACCTCTTGCCCGGCCTACGTGGCACAAAAACACCAAGGGTCGTATCGCGTGCAGTGCGTACTGCGCTGGCGCTTTGGACCAGAAGAGCGGCCTGCGTTGGGACGCGCCGTCAACTTGGAAGGAATTCACGCCGCCGGCAAGTTAGGGTGTCCAGGGCGAGTCAAAGCCGAGCGGCCGGTCGTTGTCGCTGTTGCGGCGGCGCCTTGGGTTTTCGCGCTCACCGCCGGCAGCGCCGAAGATCTCCTCCAGCATCTTGTCCTGCTTGACTTGATCGGGTGTCTTCAGGCGCTTCGCTGCGTACGTCGCTTCGAGAGCCGGGCGAATGTCACCAACTTCCCACGGGTCGACTTCCAGGAAGGCGAGAAACTCAAGCGCCTTGAGCACCTCGTCTTTTTTCATGGCGTCGTATCCGCCAACCTTAACCTTGTCTCGGTCCCAGCCTGGCAGTCGGTCGCCCTTGCCCTTTATCTGGCGAACACGCTCTACGTCTTGGTTGTGCATCTGCGCTTCGATGGTGAAGAGCGGCTTGCCAGACGGCCGGCGCAGGGAGAAGATCTTGGTATCGCCTCGCTTGACCGCGCCCGCGTAGCCGTACTGCGTGTCGCCGACGCAGATGCCGAGCGCCGAGCCCTCGGCCTTCAGCTCCGACGAAAGTAGATCGACCACGTAGAAGCCGTCCTTGAAGCGGTAGACGATTCGCTCCTCCGGCGGTGTCGCAGCCTCCTCGATGAGTTCCTCGCCGAGGGTTTCACGCGCCGCCGCCTCCACCTTGTCCCAGTTCACATCGGCCACGAAGTAGTAGCCGATGTCTCCGTAGTCGATTTGAAACTCGTACTTGGGGAACAGGTCGTCGAATTTGATGCGGAGGTACGTATTATTGTTGATCTGCTTGACCGCTTCTTCGATCTCGTCCGCGAACATAGGATCGGTAAGGTTCGCCAGGTCCCTTTTGTCGAAGTAGATGCCGCCGTGGTCGGAGACGCTTTCCCTGAAGATCCCCTCGCGGCTGTATTCGTTGCCGCTAATGTGGAAATCGTAGTTGTCGGCATCGCGAAGCGCTTCGTTGATGGCGCCTCGAACCTCGTCTGGAGACGGCGACTCGCCACCCTCGGGCATGAGCTTGTCGGTGAGCTGCTCGACTTCTTCTTGGATGCCTCGGTGATCGATGATCTCGTCTTGTTCGCCGAGCCATTGGGCGAAGTAATCGGAGCCACTCTCGATCCACTGCTGTTTGGTGATTTCGTCCGGTTCGAGCAACCGCTTCTCGCGCTCGACAAAAGCGTCGACCAGCTCCTTCACTCGGGCCAGGCTTTCTGGGTCGTTTTCCAGGATGCATTCCTGGTCGTCGGCGTCGAGAGAGTTCCACTCCTCCTCGTTGAAGGCGTCGCGAGGCAGAGCCCGAACTTGTGCTCTGCTCATCCCCTCCACGTAGGCACCGCCCACGACCAGGGGTCCCGACCGCACCGCCGTCATCTTGGGCTTGCCCTCTTCGTCGCGCTCGAACAAGTCCGGGTGCTCACCGATCTTGGGGTTCACGCACTTGTTCTTGCGCATCGCAATTCCTCTCTGAAGGCAAGCAGCTCTCTGAAGGCAAGCAGCTCTCTGAAGGCCGATCCTACCGCTTCTTGGTGAGCGCTCGGTAGGCCAAGATGCCGCCCAGGACCAAGGCCACCTTGCCGAGCGGCGACCTGACGAATTTCTTGATGTCGGCTTCCATGCCGGTGCTGGATCCACCGCTCCCGGAGTAGTTGGCTCCCAACGCCATGCGCCTCACGACGCTGGCGCCGGCCCGACGGGCGAGGCACGGGTTGTCGTAGGTGCGGCCGTCCGAGGCGAGCACCGGGTCGAAGCCGGTGCACGGGTCGGCGACCACGAACACGTCGGGCGACGGGTAGTTGTACCAGGGACCGCCGCCGTACCAGGGGCCTCCGCCTCCCCGCAACCGCCTCCGCCATGGATGTCCGTGACCGTGGTGACCGTGTGGGGCATGGTGATCTCCTTTATTTACACAGGCCCGTAGGCGTCAGGGCCGCTGCCAGGTTCTGTGAAGAACCAGTAAAACCGGTTTTGGTCCTCGAACAGAAAGTCGTCTTCGTATCCGACACCCTGTTCTTGCGCACGCTTAAGCGCGTGCCTGTCGTTCGCAACCGCGTATACAGGAAGAAACTCTTCGATGTGAATGATGGCGTAGCTGTCTTGTTCAGACAGGCTGATTTCATGGCCCCCGTTTGCGCCGAGGTGGGCTAGCAGCTCTCCGAGCGCGATGAACGCGGCTCCTGAACCGCGTACCTCTTTTTTGTATAGACTGATATCCATGATTTCATCCTTTCAAGACGTAGTAGAGCCCGCCCAGGATGAGGGCGTAGCCTACGACGCCGATGCCAGTTTCTGTGAAGATGGGGATGTTGTTCTGTACGGCGCGCTCACGCACACCAGGCCGCCACTGGTCAACAGGCACGAGTGGTTCGGCCGGGATAGGGATGAAGCCGAACTGCTTCGACGGGAAGCCGCCGACCGGAATGCCGAAGCGGCCGGTGTACTCGGAGAGCCTGTCGGGCTTGATCTTGAGGTCGAAGTGCAGGTGCGCTGCTGACTGCTTGATACCCGAGGCGCCAGACTCGGCGATCTGCTGGCCGGCGCGCACGATGTCCCCTACCTTCACCTGGCGAACCGACAGGTGGAGGTAGCGCGACAAGATGCCGTTATCGTGTTGGATCGCGATGATGTCGCCCGCCGGATCGGGCAGGGCATTCTTCGAGGTGACGACCTTGCCATCGCCGACGGCGAAAATAGGTGTGCCGACGCTGGCGCGAAAGTCTAGACCTTCGTGTTTCTCACCTTCGCCACGATACGGGCGAGGGTCCCCCCACCCGCTCGCCACGAAACTCGGTCTCGGAACCGGGCTGACGAACGTCATGGTGCACCTTGGTCGCAGCGAAGGCTGCCGTAAGTACGAGGACGAGGAGGATCAGCACTGCGGTTGCGAGGCGCAAGGCGGTCCTGTCCGGCGGCCGGTAGGTGGTGGGTGCACCGTCGAGCCAGGTGGTCTCGGACATGTGGAAAGCGAGCGTCCGCGAGAGGATCTGCTCGCGGGTCTTCTTGGATGCCTTGCGTTCCTCGTACGACAGGTTTTCGGACATGATTGCCCTCCAGATTGGTGGTGCGGTGTTGATTATGCAGCACGGTTATCCCTCGTCCCGGACTTCCATGCGGTAGAACACGCCGGGCGGTGCACTCGGCCCGGTGAGAAACAGGAGCAGTACGTCGAAGCTGTCGTCGAACGGGCGGTTGAACACGAAGGAGCTGGCCGCCGCTACTGCGACCACACCCGGGGTCAGGTCGGTATCCTTCGGCCCAGATCCGCCTGCGATGTTGAGCGAACGGCCAACCACGCGCACGCCGATCGCCGCCGCCCCTGGGTTCGCCACGTTGACGAACAGCGTCTTGCGCCCGTAGCAGTAGATGAAGGCGATGAGGCTTTCGCCGGCCGGTACGCCGATATTGTCCTGGGCGAACTTCGGCACGCGCCGAGTCGCTCTTGTCACATGTGGCTTGAGCGCAAACCAGATGTCGACGAACGGCGCAGGGTCGGCAGGGGCGCCCAGAAGAGCGGTGGTGTCGATCGGCCTGCCGCCTTGGATGATGAGGCGCGTAGGCTGGCCGTTCGGCGGCGGCAGTCGGAAGGTGATGGGCGCCCAAGGCGCGAGCTGGGCGCTGTTCAGCTCCAGCGTGGAGACAACAGGCGTAGGCCAGCTCACACTGAACAGATCCAGGTCGGACATGCCGCCGACCATGATGCCGGCCACACCGCTCGGCAATTCGAAGAGCGCAGGGAAGCGCACGTCGTCGATGTCGCCCGTGAGGCGATACACATCGTCGCCGCGCTGGATGGCCTGGCTGATTGAATCACCGTTGTTCGGGTTGATACCCATGGGTCACCTCCGCCCCAAAACACGAGCAAGCATGGAGGAGATTGTCGGCGCCACGGCCCTCACCCCGTTTAGGATCTCCAGGAGCCACGGGTACGGCTCGACCTGGACCGACACCCGCTGAAGCGAGTCGGATGCGATGTAGAGACGCGTGAGCGGCACCATGACGATCTTCACATCTTCGTCCGCCGGCAGGAGGCGGCCCTTGCCGCTGCCCACTGGCATCAGCTCTTCCTGGTTGCCGACAGAGACCGGCCCCGGGCTTTCGAGTCGCAAGGTGATGAGCGACCAGTTGGGCAAGGACAGGAGCAGATCGGTCTGTCCTGGCGTGGTGAACACCGTGTAGATGTTGGTGGCGATACCGGTGTACAGATCGGGGCCGGTCGTGCCTGGCTGAATCGGAGTCTTCGTCGGAATCGGACCCATAGCTACCTCCAGATGAGGAGCGCCAGGCCGGCTGCGGCGATGAGGCCGAATCCGAAGCCTGGCGAGCGCGGCAGCACCACGCCCTTGGGGAGCGCGTAGGTGATGCCGGCTGGGGCCGGTACCATGACCGGCACCCCTACGGTTGGGAAGGCGATCTGAGCGCCTTCATTCCACAAGGTTTCCACAGAGGTAGTGCGAGCCAGGACTTTGCCAGCAGGATAACCGGACACGGTGACGTTCGGGTGTGCCTTTACGTACGCAAGCAGGGTTGGAAAGTGCGCCGAGCCGACGAGTGCTACCAGCTTGGTGACGGCGCCGATGCCGAGCGCGAATACGAGCCGCGCCATCTTCCACTGCTCGGGTGAGCCAGGCACAATGACCGGATAGCGAACCGCAATTCTGGCTGCCTCGATGTTGTACTCCAGGCCGGCGAGAAAGATGTTGCCCTCTGGGTCCTTGCGGACCTCGGGGTTTACGCCTACGGTGCGCGGGAAGCTTTCTGTAATTTGGTAGTAACCAGCCTCTCCTAGACGAGGATCACCAGTGACCATGCGACCAGAGGATTCGTGGTCGGCAATGGCCGCAAAAAAGCCGACTGGCATGCCGCCACGATAGCGGTCAAGCTCGACACGATGCTGATCGTAGAACTTCTTGGCGCCAGAAACCGACACGCACGTTCGCTTCTACCGGGGAGAAGCCCAGTTTAGGCCTTCGGCTTGCACCTTGCAAGCAGCACGTCGCGGGCGGCATTCAAGCGCTTCATCGACTCTGTGGAGCCGCCCTTGTCCGAGTGGTAGATCTGGGCGAGCTGTTTGTAGCGTGCCTTGACCAGCTCCACGGTGAGCTTGGTGGCCGGTTCGAAGCCCAGGACCACCATGGGGTCCTCCACGGGCACCCGGCGAGGCGGAGGCGGCCCAGGAGGTACCTGGGGCCGCTTGGGCGGGACACCCTTTCGAGCGGCGTTCGCCTTCTCGGCGGCGGCCCTGGTACGGTCCCAGGCCTCTTTCACGGCCTCCCTGCGCTCGCCAGGGGCCTTGGGCGTCGATACCCGGTCCACGAGGTGGGCGAAGCCGTCTACGAAGCCCACAACGCGACCAAGCGCGCCTTGGACCCTGGGGTTATCGAACACGTCGTCGAGGAACTCGTCGACGATCTCGGCGCCCTCGGAGACCTCATCCTCCTCATCGCCATAGACCTCAGCCTCGTGCTCCTCGCAGAGCGGTGGGTTGCCTTCACCGACGCGGGTGCACTGACGACCGCGAACGAGAAAGGTGCACTTGCGCGAATTGGGCATGCTACGGAGCCGGCGGTAGGGTAGGAGGACGAGGCGTTACGTGGTTCTCTCGCTTCTTGTTCACCTTGGCGTCCGTCTTGTGACTCACAACCTCCCTCGGCCAGTTCTGCCGGATGCCAGCTCTGTCCACGCGGTCCATGGCGTAGTCGGTGGCGATCTCGTGCTTCTTCTCGGCCGAGTGCGGCGCCTTGCCCAGCTTGATGAGCACGCGCGCCTTCTCTTCTGCGAGCGCTACGCCGTCCTCCACCCTGAGGACCGAGCCGATCACCACCGTCATCGTGTTGGGCGGTTCGATAGAGCTGCCGCCGTCAGCGAAGGCAAGCGCCGTCCAGACCATGAGCACGCCGACGAACAGGCACAAGGACAAGACCCATTTCATGAGAGAACCCTCGCTACCGGATAGCCAGAGGATATCACAGGTCACCGGTAGGGCGCCTTGATCGGTCGGTTTCGTCCCTTTCCGCTGGGGTCAACATCCTCGCCCCGGGCTATGCGCTCGATGATGTCGGAACTTCTTCCCCGTTCCGCTGGGGTTGTCACCTGCTTGTTGGGACGCATGCGAATCCTCCCGTCTGCGTGTCGGAACTTCTTCCCCGTTCCGCGGTGGTTGTCACGCGGCCAAGCAGCCTCATGCGCTTCCGGTCCACGTAGTCGGAACTTCTTCCCCGTTCCGCGGGGGTTGTCACGGCGCCGATGTTTGCCACGGCTGTCGGAACCTCTTCCCCGTTCCGCGGGGGTTGTCATCCGCTGCCTGCCACGAGTCACCTCTACAGCTTGACGGTCGGAACTTCTTCCCCGTTCCGCGGGGGTTGTCACCCGGTTGTCGTTGATGTAGATCTGGCACTTCAAGATCAGGTCGGAACTTATTCCCCGTTCCGCTGGGGTTGTCACAGGACTGTCCGTCATCATTGATGGATGGTTTCCGTCGTCGGAACTTCTTCCCCGTTCCGCGGGGGTTGTCACCTGCGAACCCTTGCTCGCGTGGGCGTGCTACCGACCGAGTCGGAACTTCTTCCCCGTTCCGCGGGGGTTGTCACGGCGCATCCTGATTCGCCTTGGCGGGTGCGGAGTTAATGCGGCGCTTGCGAGCGCCATCGCGCATCCGCTCCTGCCGCGCCGATAAGCCTGCGGATCCATTACCGGCGTCCGGGTCCAGCACGTGCGCGCTCGCGCTCGCTAGCAAGTTCGTGCCTGCCTGTTCGTCCTGGTCGGTCGCGACGCCGCAGCTCTGGCAGGTGAGCATGAGCTGGCGGCGCTCATCGTCCTTCCAGTCGTTTACATGCCCGCACTGGCAGCAGCGCAGTGTGGTGTCGGCGGCGGGGGCGTCGAGCACGATACAGCCGTGCGTGGCCTGGCGCAGCGTGGACACCAGCTCGCCGGGCGCGGCCCAGCGCTGGAGGATGCGCTCGTGGTGACGAGACGGCGCCTCGCCGTCGCGCTTCTCTCCGAACGTCGTCAGGCCGCTGTCATCCTCGACGGCGATCACCTCGTAGCGCCGTGTCCAGGTTGCGGCGAGTTGCCGGAATTGCTCCTGACGGATGTGCTGTGCGCGCCTTCGGTGCTCGGCCGCCTGGCGCACCGCCGAGCGCCACATGAGCGCGGCGGCAGGGGCAGTGCCCTCCGTCTTGAGTCTTGCAACCAGCGAAAGGAGGCGCTCTCGCTTGCGAGGCCACGCTATCTCGGGGTGATCGGCGCGCAGCGCGTTCTGGAGGTCATCGGCTTCGCCGTCGAGCCCAGCGGCGCGGGTGTAGAGCGTTTCGACGCGCGGATCGAGCCGCACCTCCTCCTGTCGTCCCGCCGAGTCGACGAGGTAGGCGAGGCGTACGCCGCCGTCGGGAAGCCTGCGCCAGCCCACGTCGAGGCCGGCACGGTCGCGCGATCCAGTTGACGCCCGATCCAGTCCCCGATCCGCTGGGGTCTCGCACACAAACTGCACGGTCCAGCGCACGAGTGGACCAACGGGCACACGCTTCGCCACCACCCACTTCACTACCGCGCCCTCGGCGATCGGCCGGTGGTAGCGGATCTGGAAGCGCGCGAAGATGGGTTCGCGGCCTTCAGACCCGATACGCAGGAGGGCGTCGGCCAAACAGCGACCTGCGCCACCGCCATACTTCTTGTCGCTGACCGCGAGGCGTACGCGCGTGTCTTCTCCGAGCAACTCCGTTACGGAGGCCCCGTTCTGGAGCTGGACGGCGATCAGGCCGCTGCGGTCCCAGCGACGAAAGGACGGACGCGGGCTCCGGCTCGCCTGCTCAGCCGCCTTTTCGACTTGGAGGTACGTTCCCCAGTACACACCACACACGGCACGCGCTCGCCGGATGATGTCTCGGTAGCGTTCGTTGATGGTCATGAGCACACTCTTCGCCGGTCCCGCTGCGGCGCGCTTTCGCGCTTCACGAACCATCTTCCAGGCGGCGTCTTTGTCGGCATGAGGCGCGTCGGGCGGGAGACTGAGCGCCGTGGCCCGTTCGTCGACGCTGTGCTCATCGAGAGTGTTAGAGACGGCACCGAAGCGAGCGCGCGCCATCTCCACGAGGAGGTTGTAGTAGCGGTGCGCCCGCCACAACTGGTCCTCGACATCACGCTCGTGATCCATGAGCCGCGCGCCGTACTTGTACACGATCATCGCTACACCTCGTCCTTCCGAAAGGATTGCAGCACAGTACGGGCCTTTCTAGGAACGCGTTTTCGCATCCAGTAGTTGTTCGCAGTAAAAGCACGCCAGCAGATCGTGTTCGGCAGCCTTCTTTACACGCTCACGCATCCGCGATCTTCTTACCCGCGATCAGCTTCATCCACGGGTTCTCCTCCGAGGCGTCGATGAGGGCGTCGAGGCAGCGGTTGAAGGTATCCTCGGGCACGTCGAGCTGGGTCATGAGGTAGTGGGCGAGGAAGGCCACGATGACCGTACGCTCGAACACGTCGCCGGTTGCGAGCGACAAGCGGGCGACCAGCTCATCGAAAAACGGGCCGTGTTCCTCGATGATGGCCGTCATCTGCTTGCGAAGCTCGGTCTGCGCGGCGTGGAACGCCTCGTGCTCCTCTTCGGTGTGGTACCCGCCGCAGTCTTCGCACGCGGGTGGGATCTTGGTGGTCGGATCAGGCATCACTTCTTCTCCTTGTAGTTGGGACAGCCAGCCTTGGCGCCGGCCGCGACGGCTTGGGAACGAAACCGTTCTCGTCTTCCTGCTCGGTGTCGGTGATGCAGTGCGGGCAAACCACGTCGCCGCCGTTGGCGTAGCAAATCACGCTCATGTTTGTGTCTCCTCTCCTAGATCCTTCCACAGTTTCTTGCCCAGCCGAAATGCTGCCGTGTTGCCGTTCGCGCACGCCTCGTCGCCGTCGAAGCCTTGCAGGTACGAGATCACCCAGTCGAGGTCTACGCCGAGCGCCTCGGCGACCATCTCTTCGAGAAGGAACTCGCTCGTGAGCACGGCGGTGGATTCCTTCTCGGAGAGCAGGCACGCACACACCGGGCACACCTTCGGCGTCTTGGCCATCTTGCCGGCGGTCTTGGTGCAGCCGTCGTAGGTGCCGCAGGCGCCCTGGCACAGGCGCTTGCCCTGCTTGCCGACCTTCTTGATTGCGGCTCGCAAGTAATTGTCGGCGGCGAGGTCGGAGTAGCTCGCTTCGCTCACGGCAACCTGAGCTTGTGCTTGTTTGCGAACCGGCCCCAGCGGCGCGTGTTGAACAGCTCGTCGAGCCGTTGCTGGGCCTTGGCTTCTTTGGCTTTGCTCACTTTGGAGCCCGGCGAGCGCTCCATGAGGTCGTAGAGGGCCTTGGCCGCGTCCAAGGCGCCGCTGTTCACGGCGCGACCGTGGGCAGAACCCGGTTCCACCGTCGGTTCAGGCGCGATGTTGTAGGCCCCGAAGAGAGGGTCTTCGAACGTCCTCCGCTTGGGCAGGTTGATTTTCATGCCCCGTTCAGCGCCAGCGACGCCGCCTCCAGGAGCATGCGCTGGGCCTGTCCAGCGGACCGACACACCGTGTCGTTCCACTCGACGGTGTCGAGGCCGGCACCGTTTCCACCCATATCCGTGACCACCACGGCGTCGGTGATCAGCAAGCACCTGCCGGTGCGCGATCCGATCTTGCTGGCTTGATCGGGAGACTCGTCGCACGCCATGCGAATTACGAACGAGACGCAGTGACGCCCTTTCCCGTCAGTCCCGACGTTTCGGCACCAGCCGGTTGCCGACAGGATTGTGGCTGCCTTGTCGAGCAGCCGTGCTTCCATTTTTTTCTTCATCGTCGTCCTCCAGATGCCCAGAACGCCAAAGGGGGCCGGCACTTGTGCGCCGACCCCCTTGGACGATCACAGTACGGGTGTTGTGCTCGCGTGAGCATAGCCTGCGCTCGCTCCGCTCGCGTGGGCCACGCCTACTCGGCGGCCTTCTTGCCCTTCTTGCCCTTCTTGCCGCCCTCGCCGGCCGCCCACTCCTTCGCCTTGGCCGCCGCCTCCTTCGCCTTCTCCTTGGCGTTGGCCTCGGCCGCCTTCACGAAGTCCTTCCAGTCCGAGCCCATGCGGCCGAGCGCGATGGAGCCCTGGGCGAAGCGCAGGGTGTCGAACACGCCCTGCACGTAGTCGGTGCGCTTGACCTCCTTCTCGTCGGTCTCGTCGACGATCTGGACCATGGCCTTCAGGATCTTCGTCCCCGGGCGGTCCGACTTGCCCGCCTTCGCCTTGGCGGCCTTGCGTGCCTTCGACTTGCCCGACCGGCCGCCCGAAGCGATCGCCTTGAGCGCCTCGTCGACGCCCTCCTCCTGCGTGTCGAAGTCGTACTTGCCGGGCTTGTCGTCCTCGCCCTCGACCCACTTGGCGGTCTTGGCCAGGGTTTCCACCGTGTCATCGGCGAGCTTGCCCGACTTCCACGCCTTCTTGAGCGCCGGGCCGCACTTCTCCAGGGCGTCGAGCTTGCGCGACACCCAGGTCTCCGACTTGTGGAGCGCCTTGGCGATGGTCTTCTGGTTGTCGCCCATGAGCTTCAGCTCGGCGCACTGCACCGCGATCTCGTACGAGGAGAGCGCGTCGCGCAGGATGTTGTCGGCGAGGGCGTTGTAGCGCGCGTCCTTGAGCGTGTCGCCGGAGACGAAGTGGCACGGCACGCCCTGGGAGAAGCCGTTGGCGCGGCCTTCCTCGATGAGCAGGGTGATCGCGGCCTCGCGGCGGAAGCCGCCCACGAGCACCATGATCTCCTCGCCGTCCTTCTGCGTCTTCCACACCTGGAGCGGGTTCAGAAGCCCCCGCGCCTCGATGTCGTCGGCGAGGTTCTTGATGTCCTCCAGCTTCTCGCGCGGGTTCTTGAAGCCGACCTCCTCGCCAGGGGTCAGCTCGTCGAGCTTGATGGTGTCGTAGTTTGAATCCATGTCACGTCCTCCGTTGGTTGCGGTTCGCAATCGGGCTAGCTCGGCAGAAGCGCCAGCTTGCCCACATCGATCCAGTCGAAGCGGAACCTCTCCGATCCGGCCTGCACCTTGATGATCTCGTCCAGCTTGTCGAACACCGTCTCCATGTCCTTCTTCGCGAGGGCCTTCCACTCCGCTTCGGTCTTGCCCTGCACGGTGACAGGGACGCCCAGCTCCTTGCCGGCGCGGAAAAAGGCGGCGAGCGGGGTGGTGTCGCTCCGCTTGTAGTAGGAGCGGGTGAGCTTCACGTACCTCTTGGCGACATCAGACACGGCGGCACCCTTGGGTGCCCTGGCAGTTTTCATCTCGTCGTCCTCCACTCACGGGTGTACCTGAGAGACTTGCGGCTTGCAACTCTTTTTTGCCTTGTTCTTGAAGATTCTGATGCGTGTGTGCCCCCTGGCCGTTTTGCCTTGTGCAAGGTTTCTTTCGCGACGTTTCTTGTGGTTAGTGCGGCTGTTTCGTGCCTTGGCGACGAGGTACGCCTCGTAGTCCATGGTGCCTACCTGGCTCGAAAGCGTCCGACACTGAAAGCGTTTCCCTTCGGGGGCGCTGGCATCGAACCTGATGCCGAGATTCCCGCAGGAGGCGAAGATCATGTCCCCGACGGAGAACACCCTCAGGTCGTCGAGCGCGGCGGCCAGCACTACTTGCTCTCGACCTTGGTGGTGATGCGTGCGAGCATCCCCGCCGCTTCCTTGTGCTTGGGGACATCGGTCCAGCACCCGGCAGGCACAAGCCCACGCCACCTGGGCAGACCGGTGACCTTGCTCTTTGGGAGTTTTTGTCTCTTGCCCATGTCGTCCTCCAGTGATGGCCGAGCACCCCGCGCTGTCTGTCTTGAGCATCACCGCCCGAGAGTTGCTCCGAGTCGCTGTGCTCGGAGTGCGGCGATTCCACTTGCGGCGAAGAAGACAGACAGCGCGCGGCACTCGGCCGCCGTACCGCTACGCCGCCTTCTTGGTCACGTCGTAGGCGACGGACATCATGTCGAAGCGCTTGTCGGCGTCCGACTCCTTGCCGGCCAGCCAGGTGAGCGCGTTCGCCATGCGCCACATAGAGTTGCCCGGCGGCAGGTTCTCCACGTCGGCACCGTTATAGCAATCGATCACCTCCTTGGCCTTGCCGGCGCCGAGCTGCTTCTTCAGGAATTCCTGCATCGACTTCGGCTCCACCTCCTTGTCGTGCGCCGCCTTGATGAGGTTCATGCGCTCCTGGATCTTGTGGGGCGAGAGGTACCCCTTGATGGCGTCGTGAACCATGCTCGCGCTCCGGTCGGTGTCGAGCTTGTAGGTCCTTGACGACCAGATCTCCTCGTCCTCCAGGCGACCGCCCAGGTGGACCTGGCGAAGCGTCTCCTCGCCGGTCATGCCGTTCGCGCACTTGACGCGCAGGATGTACTCCTTGAGCGTGTGCGCGCCGTTGCCGAAGTCGGAGTTCTGCCACGAGTACCCCAGGCACATGAACTCGCCGGGGATCGGCTCGTAGATGGTGGGCAGGAGGATCTGGATCGACACCCGGGTGTCGTTGAAGATGCCGTCCGTCGGCAAGGCGCCGACCGCCTGGCACGCCTTGGCGATGTTGTCCACGATGGGCCGCGAGTCGAGTCGGCGGAACTTGTTCGAGAGCAGCGCCCGCATCTCGCTCGCGTACGAGCGCGTGAGGTACTTGGTGGTCTTCTGGTGCGCGAACACCGTCCGCAGGTTGTGGGCGAGCAGCTCGTTGCCCCAGGCGTCATCCGGTTGGTTGCGAGTCGCCAGCTCCCTGGCGTACTCGCCGGGGATGCCGGCGCGCTCCATCACCTGGCCCCAGGCGTTTCGGTGGAGCCGCTCGCGCTCCACCGACTCCGGGACGCGGAAGAAGATGCCGCTCTCGTCGGCCTCGAAGTTCAGAGCGGTCGCCTTGACGATTCGGTCCTGGGGAACCTCGTTCTGGATCTTCTCCATCACCAAGATGGCGTTCTTGCGCCCCCTGTCGATGATGCGCTGCAACACTGCTTTCATTTCGGCCTTGGTGCTCATGTCGTCCTCCTGGTTGGTGCCTGATCCGTTGTTGATACTACTTGCGAGTCACAAGCTAGGCAAGAAAAATTTGTTGGCCGCGTGTCGATCATCGCTTCGAGGTGGCACTGCCAAGGTAAATAATGTCGTGCTCATGTTGCCTCGCCGTACACCCAGTCAACGTCATCGCCGAACCGGTCCATCGCCCACTTCTCGATCCAGTCGGCGGCGATGCGCGCCATCGCGTGGTTGGCGGGCGTGTAGCCCGGGCGGATGGCGAGGAACCATCGCTCGGCGAGACGATCTGGCCGCTTCGGCAGCCCGCTGAGATCGACGGTGGCGCAACCTCGCGCCTTCGACAGCGTGCCGACTAGGCAGGCGCACTCGCCGTCGTAGACGGAGCCGTCGACTTTTCCTTCGTGCAGCGCGGCGAGCAGGGCCGGCGCCTCGTCGGGCGCGAGGTCGAGCACCTGCCACAGATCCTCGCGGACGCCCTCCAGGTTCGCGCCCTCCAGGTTCGCGCCCTCCAGGTTCGCGCCCTCCAGGTTCGCGCCCTCCAGGTGCGCGCCCTCCAGGTTCGCGCCCTCCAGGTGCGCGCCCTCCAGGTTCGCGCCCTCCAGGTGCGCGCCCTCCAGGTTCGCGCCCCGCAGGTTCGCGCCCAGCAGGTCCGCGCCCCGCAGGTTCGCGCCCCACAGGTTCACGTCCTGCAGGTCCGCGCCCGACAGGTTCACGTCCTGCAGGTCCGCGCCCGACAGGTTCGCGCCCTCCAGGTTCGCGCCCTCCAGGTTCGCGCCCGACAGGTTCGCGCCCGACAGGTTCGCGCCCGACAGGTTCGCGTCCTGCAGGTCCGCGCCCGACAGGTCCGCGCCCGACAGGTCCGCGCCCGACAGGTTCGCGCCCGACAGGTCCGCGCCCGACAGGTTCGCGCCCCGCAGGTTCGCGCCCCACAGGTCCGCGCCCGACAGGTTCGCGCCCTTCCCGCGCGCTTTCTCGACGGCGCTGCGCAGCGGATTCGGGTCGTCGTCGGCGGCCTCGTAGGAGTAGAGGCACGCGTTGTCCCAGAGCCGGCGAATCTTAATCTTGGCCATGTTGTCCTCCTGGTTGGTGTTTGATCCGTTGCTTAGGGCGTGAAACACATCCACTGGGGCCGCGTGTCGATCATCGCTTCGAGGTGGCACTGGGCGGGCGCCTCGCACGTCCGCTTGGGCAGGCACAACGAGGCGTCCGCTTCGCATCCCGATAGGCAGCACGGAGCACCCGGCACGCCGCACACCTCGGCGTCGTCACCGCAGCCGATCAAGAAAATGGCGAGGAACAAAAAACGCATGAGATTACTTCTTTCCGGGGCGCACTTGGCGCTCCCCGTTGAACTTTGTCTCGGGGGCGAATGAATCGCCTGCCTTTTTCTCGCACTTGTCGAGTGCTCGCTTGAGCGCCTCGTAGAGCGAGTTTCCCGAGCCCACGTAGTGGCCGAGGTCTTGACGGCTGTCGAGGGAGATCGTCCACAGATTGCCGGTCGCAACTGCCGTCATCATGAGACCGTGCTTGGTGAGGAGCTTGTCGAGATCCTCGATGCGACTTTCGGGCGTGAGAAACATGTTCACCCTCCCAGGCCAGGCATAGGGCCGCTGATCTCCATGTAGTGTACTGAACCGGTACGAGACAGGCCATCGCGAAGAAGCGCCACGGCGCGCGAGTCCCCCACCACCGTGAGAACAGCCAGCTCGCCCGTGAGCACGAACGAGATGTCGATGGGCGACGGAAAGATCGAGCTTCCCATCAAGATGTCGAGGGTGTGGGTGTAGATGATGCGCGTCCCTTTTGCGACCAGACGAAGTGTCCCGGTCACGGCCGCACCTGGAAGGTCGTGGCCTTGGAGACCTCGGCCGAGACCTCCTTTTTGAGAGCCTCGGCCGCGTACTCGACCAGCTTGAGTAGCGGGTCCTCCAGGATGTCGGCCACGGTCTGCTCGTAGTCCTCCTGGGCTGTCTCGTCCATCTTGGCGTACTCGGACTCCTCCAGGTACACCGAGATCTCGACCTTGTACATGAGGCGCATCTAGCGGTGGCCTCCCTGTCCGCCACCACGACCCCGCCAGTACGAGGCGTGCATGGTGATCGAACGGCTCGTACCGGCCGCCCCGGCGCACTTGGCGCTCCGGCACCGGTAGGTGCGATAGGTGCAGCTATCGCACTCCTGCACGTCCATCTTGGACACGAGGAAGTAGTGCTTGCAGCACGCGCACCGTGCGTGTTTGGTCTGGCTCACGGGTCGTTACTCCTTTTTCAGGTTCGTAGAAATAAGTGGCTTCTCGGCAGCAACACTTCGCTCCAGTTGTGTCGCCAGCGACTCTTGCTCGGCGATCCAGCGAGCCAAAACCTCGGGGAGGGCGCGCACCACGTCGCGCAGCGTCAGGGCAGGGCAGGTGCGCCGACCGAACCCGTGCGCGTTGGAGGCGTAGTGATTGTTGCTTCCGCACCAATCGCGGTGCTCTTGCTCGCTTGGCGCGAGGAGCATACCGTCAATCGTCGTGCGGTTGGTCTCGACGCGGCGCGGATAGGCCCCGTTGCCCCACTGCGATACCTCGCAGTTGAGCTTGTCGCGGATTACGAGGACGTGGCCAGCGACCCTCAGCTCCGTACCGGCGGGTACTTCGCGCAGAGTCTCGCAGAGGTGATCTGCCAGCGCCTCTCGTGCGTCACGGATGCGCCCGAGTGCCATCTTGATGGTTTCGCTCACAGTCTCGGTCGAGGTTTTCACTTTTGACATGTCACTTCCCCTCTTTCTTCTCGCCCTTGCAGTGCTTGATATGCTGATGCACGCCTTGTGGCCGGAAGAAGACTCGGCCGCACTTGTGGCACGACGCCTTGACCTCCCGGGTCTTCGGCGTCTTCTTCGCCTTCTTCTTCGGCTTGCGAGTCGCAAGCCCCGGGGAATTCAGGATGGTGTCGAGCGAAACCCCGGCTTGCGCCTCGAAGATTCCCGGACCGCGCATGATCGTAAGCTGCGAAACGGCCGCGATGATCACCGCGCCGCCGACCTTGTACATGTACGTTTTCATCATTTGCGTCCTCCAGGACTGCGAAAGTCTACCAGGCAACAAAAATTTGTCTAGCGCGAGTAGTTTTCGTACAGGCGCTCGGCGCTCGTATCCCCATAGACAGCCGGCTGGTCCTTGATCCAGTGCAAATGGCCAATGACCACGCCGCGAACGCTCGTTGGAATCGACAAGCAGAACTCCTTGACCGAGTTGAAGTGGAAGTAACCCACTCCGTTTATAGTGTTACGAATCGCCTCGGCTGCCGCGCGCCACGTCGTCTTGGGCAAAACGACGTATTCGTACGGGCGATTGCCCTTGCGCGGCACCAGACGCAACTCGTGCCTGTCAAACAGGATCTCCGACACATGAAGTACGGCGTCGTACCACTTGTGAAACAGTTCATCGCGAGCCTCGTCCTGAGCCTTGTTCTGCTCATCTTCGCCCTCGACGCCCCTAGCGGACTCCAAGTAGTAATCGACGTTATAGTCGTCAAGCTTATCCCATGAGATGAGCCTGAACATCTCGGCTAGCTCGTCGATGTTTATCTTGTGAGTCGCCATCTTCAGACCTCTCGCGTGACGCGATAGTTTCCCTCGTAGTCAGTGCTCCACTCGGCCACAAGACCTGAGACGAGGTTTTTGCCTCGAAGCGTTGTGCGCGTACCAACGGTTGCGACTGATTCTTTGAGGGAGTTCATGGTTGCCTCCTACGTGTGGATCGACCAGTCCGGCTTCTCATCCGACCCGTGATTGATGACGCCGCCGTTCATGCTTCGTATACCTTTCGGCGTGCGAATGTCGAAGTAGTAGCCGGCCGAATCACGGTGTAGGTTGACCACGGCCGACTCCCACACGTTGAACGTGGTGTTGCGTGCGATACGCTTGAGCTGGTCCAGCTTGTCACGGAGCCCTTGGTCGGTAGCGGCTCGCGTGAGCGCGTCGGTGCCGTGCGGGTCTACGTTCACGCAACCCTTGGCTTGTCCGTAGCGTTCGAGTAGGCGCCGCCACGTCCGCTTGGGGATCTCGACCTCGTGCTCCGTCCCCTTGGGGGCACGATCCAAGTGCTTGAAGTGCCACCTTGCGAGTCGCAAGATGATCTTCTGTACCTGATACGGCATCGAGACAACCCGGAAAGGGATGTCGGCGCGTCCCGTCGTGGCTTGGGGCATCTCCCAGTCGAAGAAGGTCCACTGTTCGCCGTCGTGCTTGCACAGGTGGTAGCCGTCTACCGACATCGCTTGCTTGCCCGCGACCACGTGTTTGAACTCGGCGCGCGTCCAGTAGAAGTACACCGACGCCATCGGCACTGGCGGACGCGGGTCATCGCGGGGGAGGTTGTACTCTGGGGTGTGCGCCCGCAGGATCACGTAGTCGGCGCCATCCGCCTTGCGGAAGGTGAAAATGACGGTCTCGAAGTCGAGCACGACTACACGAGCCCCGCGCGACGAAGAAGGTCAAGCGCCTTCGCAGCACTTGCCGGACGCTCCAGCGCCAGCTGGTCTTCGCGAGGCGCGTCTTTGATCGCGTCTCCACAAGCGTTGCTGATAGCCCACCAACGCCTGGCGGCGATCTTGGTGCCGTCTGCCCACGACGGTGGAGGACCCATCGCTGCGTACGCCACGCATGTGTTACGGTTGTGATAGTCGAGGACTTCGGCTTCTGCATCCGATAGCACCCGCGACAGCTCTTCGTCGGTTAGCTTCGTCTCCATCGTCACGCCTCCTTGTAGAGCCGCTTCGCGTTGAACTGATCGCGCGTGCCCAGGTTCCACTTTTGGATCGTGCGCCCGTAGTTGTTCACGCCCAGCTCGTAGTCGTACTCGGTGCGCCGACCCCAGTCGGCCTTGCGCATGTACATCGTGCCAACCGTCTCCATCGGGCGAGTGAACACGTCTGCGGACACGTGCAGCTTGTCGAGCACGTCGTTCACCACGTTGTGGAACGCCACCCAGTCGTCCCACTCCAAAAAACGCGTCGTGCGCTTCTTGCGCCCGTTCAGTTCGCACGGGCCGGGGTGCTGGCCGCAGTACGGCTTGGGCGTGACGAGGCGCACCGAACGCACCTCAATGAGCTTGCCGCAGTTGGTCAAGTCGCAAGTGAAGCGACCGTCCTTGCGAATCGCAAGCGCAAGCGCATCGAAGACGCACTCACACAGCGAGCCGATCGCCGCGTGCGGCGCAGGTTTGATGGTGTAGGGCATGGGCTACTCCTTTTTCTCCCGAGGCAGACCGATGGCGTCCCACACCGCGTCGGGAATGAACGCGACGCGTTTGTGACAAACATCCTCTACTGTTTCGCCCGCGTTGAGCATTCGACGCACCGCCTCTTCTCTGAGAACGCACCACCCTCCGGTGCGGTAAGGGTTCTCGGAGGGGGTTTCGTCCTTGACGGAGATGAAGATGATGCCTGCTTCCATGTGCGCAGCGCACTCGTCGCACGGCTTCTTGTCGAACACAGCCGCGCGAG
>Ga0187894_10000180_pt1 | contig 83199 bp, 84 predicted proteins | sample GBC1701081metaG_FD_136650 | JGI IMG/M metagenome (GOLD analysis project Ga0187894, IMG submission 136650) | White microbial mat communities from a lava cave in the Kipuka Kanohina Cave System on the Island of Hawaii, USA - GBC170108-1 metaG ...
ACACGCGCGGGTCGATGAGGGCCAGCTCGCGCGCGATCCAGCCCCCGGTGTCGTTGCCGACGAGCACGTACGACCGGACGCCCAGCTCCGACAGCACGCGCTGGAACGCCCGCGCCTGCCCCGGCGAGGCGTAGTCGTCCTCGGAGGTGCTGCGCGACTCGCCGAGCCCGATGAGGTCGAGTGTGTAGCAGGTGAAGCGCGGGCGAAGGCGCGCGATCACGCCGTCCCACGTGCGTCCCGAGAGGGGAAACCCGTGCAGGAAGACGATCGCGGGCCCTTGGCCGTCGCGACGCCACTTCACGGATGCTGCTCCAGCCCGCGCGATGCCTTCGTCCGGTGCGTTCTCCTCGTCCGGTGCGTTCTCCATCTCCGGGAGCCACATGCCCCCTGCGCAACGGCGTCGCAACCGCGAGGGGCGGGAGGATGACGCTGCGAACGGCCTCGTGCTAGACGGCTCCGATGAGCACCAGCGCCTCCGAGGCATGGCCGGCGCTTCCGCTCGACGCGTGGAGCGACACCTACGCCACCCTGCACATGTGGACGCAGATCGCCGGCAAGGTCCGCCTCGTGCAGAGCCCGTGGCTGAACCACTCCTGGCACGTGACGCTCTACGTGACCGCGCGGGGCCTCAGCACGTCGCCGATCCCGCACGGCCTACGCACGTTCCAGATCGACTTCGACTTCATCGACCACCACGTCGCCATCCGCGCCAGCGACGGCGGCACGGCGCGGGTACCGCTCGAGCCACAGTCGGTGGCGTCGTTCTACCGCCGCCTCATGGACGCGCTGGACGGGCTCGGGCTGCACGTCGACATCCGCACGCGGCCGAACGAGGTGCCCGACCCGATCCCGTTCGAGCGCGACAACGCCCAGCGCGCGTACGATCCGGAGTACGCGAACCGGTTCTGGCGCGCCCTCGTTCAAGCCGACCGCGTCTTCAAGATCTTCCGCGCGCGCTTCATCGGGAAGTGCAGCCCCGTGCACTTCTTCTGGGGCGCGCCGGATCTGGCGGTCACGCGATTCTCGGGACGGCGCGCGCCGGAGCACCCCGGCGGCGTTCCGAATCTGCCCGACTGGGTGGCGCGCGAAGCGTACTCCCACGAGGTGAGCAGCTGCGGCTTTTGGGCCGGCGGCGGTCCCGTGCCGCACGCCGCGTTCTACTCATACGCGTATCCGGAGCCGGCAGGATTCGCGCAGGCGAAGGTCCGACCCGCCGCAGCGTTCTACAGCGCCGATCTGCGGGAGTTCCTCCTGCCCTACGACACCGTTCGCGAGGCCGCGGTGCCGGACCAGACGCTGCTCGAGTTCCTGCAGTCGACGTACGAGGCGGCGGCGATCGCCGCCAAGTGGGATCGCGCCGCCCTCGAGCGCACGGCCGAGCCGCACGGGCCGTGAGCCGATCGTACAACCAGGTCGCCGGCACGAGCCTCGAGCGCATCGCCGCCCTGAGCGACGGCCTCTTCGCCATCGCCATGACGCTCATCGTGCTCGAGATCCACGTTCCGGTGCGCGAGAGCCTGCACACCGAGGGCGAGCTCTGGCGCGCGCTGATCGCGCTCGGCCCGCGCATGGTGACCTATCTCATGAGCTTCCTCACGCTCGGCATCTTCTGGGTCGGGCAGCAGACGCAGCTGAACCACGTCCGGCATGCGAACCGCCACCTCACCTGGATCCACCTGGCGTTCCTGGCCCTGGTCGCCTTGATGCCGTTCTCGACCGAGCTGCTGGCGGAGTTCATCACCTTCCGCACGGCGCTCCTCGTCTACTGGGTGAACGTCGCCCTCCTCGGCGTCGCGCTCTACGCGTCGTGGCGGTACGCGCGCGGAGCCGCGCTCCTAAAGCCGGAGACGACGGACGAGATCTCCGACGCCGTCGTGCGTCGCATCGTCGTCGCCCAGACCCTCTACGCCGTCGGGGCGGCGCTGTGCGTCCTCGGAACCGGGTGGAGCATCGCCTTCATCGTCCTCGTGCAGCTCAACTACGCGATCGCGCCGCGCTTCTCTTCGGATGCCCTGGGATAGCGCGCAGGGGTAGGGCGACGGCGTCTCACCCAAGTGCTTCGCGCGTTCCCGTGCTGCCGCGCCAGCTTCGCTGGCCGCGGCATGCCGGTCGCGCGTGCCACCCATGCCCCACTCTCGCCTCCGACCCGAGACGTAGTCTTGGGTCGGCCTACTCGACCGGGACGACGAACCCTTCGCTCTCCTCGGTCTCGAGGTCCTCGATGGCGACGCGCGCCTCGCGGTACGTGCCAGGGGGGTAGATCAGGAACCCCACCGCCGACTGCTGGGCGGCGATCGGCTTCGGCCCGAAGAGTTCGGCGCGCAGCTTGCTCCCGGCGGCGTTGCCCGCGATCGCTGCGTCGAGGGAACTGCCCGAGAGGGGCTCGCGCGACGTCCCGTCGGCGTCGACGAGCGAGAGGCGTGGCACATCCAGACGCACCTTGCGGTCGGTGTTGTTGCGGACCGTCACCCGGACGGGAACGGCTCCGCCGACGGTCGCGACGTCGCCCAGGTCGAGCTTCGCCTTGAAGGTGCCGACCTGCTCGACGAGCACCTGGAGGCCGACGTTCTTCCACGGCGTCTCGACGTCGGGCCGCTGGACGAGCGTCTTGAAGCTGTAGCCGAAGGCCCGGCTGAACTCGAAGTCGCCGGGAACGAGGCCTTCCTCGACCGGCTGCAGGTCAGCACCCTGCGGCGTGCACCGGATGATGACGCGGCCGGACTTTGCTTTGCCGTCGGGACCGACCTTCGTCCCGGAGACCATTCCGGAGCTGTTCGGCGTCGCCTGCACGAGACCGGTGACCGTGTACCCCATCGCCTCGAAGGTCTTGTTGGCGACGCGGGTCGCTCGATCGCAGTCGAGACCCGGCCGGTCGACGGCGTACTGTGTCGGCGCCGGGCAGGCGGAGAGCAGAAGCGCGAGCGCCAGGAGACACCGCATGGTGGCCCTCTGCTACATTGGCGGCGTCGTGACCGTCTACACCCTCGGGCACTCGACGCTTTCCATCGAGGCGTTCGTGGCATTGCTGCACGAGCAACGCATTCGCGGGCTGGTCGACGTCCGCCGCTTTCCCGCCTCTCGCCGCCATCCGCACTTCAGCCGCGAGGCCCTCGAAGCCACGCTCGCTCGCGAGCGCGTGCGCTATGACTGGCTCGAGGCGTTGGGTGGGCGGCGGCCGTCGCGCCCCGACTCGCCCCATGTGGCGTGGGAGGTGGAGGCCTTCCGGGGCTACGCCGACCACATGGAGACGTCGGAGTTCGCGAGCGGCATCGCGACGTTACTGCGGATCGCCGGCGAGCGACCCACGGCGGTCATGTGCGCCGAGGCGGTACCGTGGCGATGCCATCGCCGGCTCCTGGCCGATGCGCTCGTCGTCCGCGGGGTGGACGTGGTGAACGTCGGTCCGGGAATGCACGAGCGACACCGGCTGACGCCGTTCGCCCGTGTCGACGGCAAGCGGCTCGTCTACGATCGTGGCCAGCAGGGACGCCTTCCGGGAACCTGATCACACCTGGCTCCGCTCTCGCCCATCGGCCATAATCCATCGATGCGTCCGCAGGTTCTGGTGGTGAGCCACGGTCCTCATTGCCTCGACGGCGTCACCGCTGCGGCCGCCGTCGCTCGCTATTTCGACGACGCAGCCGAGGTCACCGCCGCGTTCGCGTCGAACAGCGAGATCGACCGCGTCCTTCAGGGGTTGCGGCCGGCGGCGGGCCGCGACACCGAGCTCTGGATCACCGACATCTCGTGGCGGGAGGCCGCGACCGACGCCCATCTGCGGGCCCTCGTCGCCGACGGCGTCCGTATCTACTGGATCGACCATCACCGCACCGCGCTCGAGCGCGTCCGCCAGGGCAAGGTCGACGTTCCCTTCGCGGGAACAGTGCTGTCCGAGGACTTCGCCGCGTCGCGCCTCGTCTACGACTACCTGCAGGCGCGTGCCGCAAAGGACGGGCGACCGCATGCGCGCCTCGCGTCCTTCCGCCCCACCGTCGCCATGGCCGACGACAACGACCGCTGGTTGCACCAGATTCCCGGATCGCGCGAGCTCGGATGGGTCGTGCGCGCGCTCGGCCCCGACGCCTACCCGGATTTTCTCACGCTCGATGAGCGAGTTACGTACACGCCGCGCATGGTGGCGGCGCGCGACCGCGTCGGCGCGGAGATCGCCCGCAGCTTCGAGGTCGCCGAGCGCAGCCGCGTCGAGCGCCGCGTCGGCGAGACCACGCTCGTCACTGCAATGTGCACTGGGCACCCGAGCGAGATCGCCGACGCATGGGGGAAGAAACTTTCGCGAGCCGTGTTCGCGCTTTACGACGCGCAGAGCCTCGCGGTGAGTCTCCGCCGCTCACCCGACTGCACGGTGGACCTCTCCAAGCTCGCTCAGGCGCTCGGCGGCGGTGGGCACGCGGCCGCGGCGGGCTGCGAGCTTCCGGATTTGCGGACGGCCTTCGCAGCGCTCGTCGCGGACGTCGTCTCGAACGCGCTCAAGTAGCGATTCGAACGGCGAAATTCCCCCGAGGGGTCGGGCCAGGAGTCGAGGTGGAAGCCCGAGAGAGGTGCCCCGCAGACCGACTCCCCGCGAGAGGAGCCCCACCCCAAAACTCACCAACTCTCGGGCCTCCACCGCCACGCCTCACGTTTCCACATCCTGTGGAGACGCACCCCAACCCAGCCTCCGCACTCGTCTACGCCAAGCCGGCGTTCATCCGAGCTCGCACGCGTACCGTGAACGCTACGACGTTGGTCGCAGGAACTCGTGCGCGAACGACGACTCGACGGGAACGACGGAGAGGAGCAACCGTGTGCGGTGAAGCGAGCTGGCTCTTAACGTAAACTCGTCAGTGCTGTCAAGTAGAAAAGATATCCCACGCGCCGAAAACGCTCGTTTCCCTTGCGGAAAAATTTTTTCGCGACGCGACGAACGCCTGACTTGTAATCGACGTGAGTCGATGTAACAAGCGAACATGTCGGAGCGTGTGCGGGTCGGAGTCCTCTACGGCGGACGCTCCGGCGAGCACGAGATCTCCCTTCGCTCCGCCGCGACGATCATCGCCGCGCTCGATGCGTCGCGCTTCGACATCGTGCCCATCGCGATCGGAAAGGACGGTCGCTGGCGCACCGGGATCGACAGCCTGCGACTTCTGGACGAGGCGCAGCGCGACTTGCGTCCGATTCCCGAACACGGCGTCGAAGTGACGATCGCGCCCGAGCCGACGCGGCGGGCGCTGGTGCCGCTCGGTGGCGGCGCGCCGATCGTGCTCGACGTGATCTTCCCCGTGCTTCACGGCACGTACGGCGAGGACGGAACCATCCAAGGGCTCCTCGATCTCGCAGATCTGCCGTACGTCGGCTCCGGCGTCCTGGCGTCGGCCGTCGGCATGGACAAACCCCTCATGAAGGCGGTGCTGCGCGACGCCGGCCTGCCGGTGTGCCGCTGGATCGTGGCGCGTCCGCGCGAGGAATCGCCCGACGACATCGCGGCACGCGTGCACGCCGAGGTCGGCTACCCGTGCTTCGTGAAGCCGGCCAACCTGGGCTCGTCGGTCGGCATCGTGAAGGTCAAGGCGGCGGGCGCGCTCGGCGCCGCCGTCGCGGAGGCCGGCTCGTACGACGTCAAGATCATCGTCGAAGCCGGGATCGACGCCCGCGAGCTCGAGTGCGCGGTCATGGGAAACGAGTCGCCCGAGGCATCGGGCATCGGCGAGATCGTGCCGTCGCACGAGTTCTACGACTACGCCGACAAGTATGTCGACGGCGCCGCGCAAGTGCTGATACCGGCGCCGATCCCCGCCGAGGTCGAGGAGGAGGCGCGTGCGCTCGCGATCCGGACCTTCCTGGCCGTCGACGCCGCCGGTCTCGGACGCGTCGACTTCTTCCTCGAGCGGCGCACGAATCGGCTCTACGTCAACGAGATCAACACCATGCCGGGGTTCACGCGGAGCAGCCTCTATCCCCGGCTGTGGGAGGCGGCCGGACGGCCGATCGGCACCGTGGTCGGGCAGCTGGTCGACCTCGCCATCGCGCGCCACGCCGCCCGGGCGGCGCGCCGGCTTTCGTTCGCACCCCCGACCGGTACGCCGGCTAGCGCCGCGCGACGATCGTCGGGTGGTAGCCTTTGACCCGCAGGCCCTTGGCGAGGCGGTCGGCGCTCTCGCGGCGCGGGAAGTCGCCCATCACGAGCGCCTGACCGACGACCCGTCCGCGGAAGCCGCTTCGCGCGAGCCGATTGCGCGTCGTCTCGGCCTCCCGTCGCGTCTTGTACGGACCGAGCCGCACCACGTAGCGGGTCGTCTCGAGCCCCGACGACACGCCGGCCGTCGCCTCGGGCGCACGGGTGCGCGATTTCGGGATGCTCGCCACACGGACGCCGCTCTTGCCGTCGCGAGCGACTAGGTCCTCGTCGCCCTCGGTAGTGACGCCCCGGCCTCGCGAACGGGATGCCGACGCCATGATCGTCGGCGAGCCCTCCATCGGCTCGCCGAACCCGAACGCGAACAGGCGCCGCGCGTCGCCCCAGAGATCGCTCGATCCGAGGAGCGCGATCACGACCTCGCGGCCGCCCGAGGTGGCCGAGCCGACGAAGCACCGACCCGCCGCCCGTGTGTAGCCCGTCTTGCCGATGACGGGGTACGTGTAGCCGGTGAGGAGGCGGTTGTGGGAGTGGAGCGACACGCTCTGCACCCGCCTCGACTGGAGCGGCACCTTGATGCGGGGCGTCTCCAGAATCTCACGGAACTCGCGGAGATGGAGCCCGTAGCGGAAGATCTTGGAGAGGTCGCGCGCAGTCGAGACGTGGCCGTCAGCGGTCAGGCCGTGGGGATTCACGAAGTGGGAGCTCTGGGTGCCGATTGCGTGCGCCTTCGCGTTCATGCGCCCCGCGAAAGCCGACTCCGATCCCGCGAGTCCTTCGGCTACGACCGTGGCTGCGTCGTTCGCCGAGTTGAGCAGGACGGCATACAGCAGGTCGCCCAGGGCCATGCGATCGCCGGGCCGCAGGCCGATCTTCGACGGCGCCGTCTGCGACGCATCGACGCTCACCGCGAGGTAGTCGTCGAGCCGACCACTCTCCAGGGCGATGATCGCCGTCAGGACCTTCGTCGTGCTCGCGGGTGGCAGCGGCCAGTCGGCACCCCGCTCCCACAGCGTCTCGCCCGACGCGGCGTCGACGACGATCGCCGCCCGCGCCGTGACGTTCGGGTCCGCGGCGTGGACGCGCGGCGCGAACGCCGCGGCCGCGGCGCCGAGCACCAGCACAGCCACCCTACCCAACATCCACCACCTCCGGACCCGGACTCGACCCCGTACCGACAGACACTTAGCTCATTATTGCCTGCGGTGCGACGAAGGCTCAACCCGTGGCGTCGTCGTCCGCGGCCTCGGAGGCGCCCTCGTACGAGCCCTCCTGGTGCTCGACCACGACGACGCCTGCATTGCGAACGACCCGCCCGGCCGGTGGCCAGGCACCGGTCACGTGGCAGTAGGCGGCCATCATGGCGGCTCCGTGGCTCACGACGACGATCTCGCCCGCCGGGTCCTCCCGGGTGAGACGATCGAGCACGGCGCCGACCCGGGCGGCCACCTCGACCAGGGTCTCGCCGCCTTCGGGGCGCCACAGCCAATACCGCGCGGCGTCGTAGTCGGGGCGCGGGGTCGCATAGGGCAAGCCCGCGAGACGGCCATAGTCCCGCTCGCGCAGATCCTCCTCGACCGCCGCGGCCAGGCCGAGTCGAGCGGCGAGGATCGCCGCGGTCTCGCGGGCGCGGGCGTACGGGCTCGTCACGATCCGCCGGGGCGCGTAGCGGGTGCCGATCCAGCCGGCCGCCGAGCTCGCCTGCTCGCGACCGCGCTCGGTGAGTCCGACCGACGGCGTCGCCGTGAACACGCGATCCCGGTTGCCCTCGCTTTCCGCGTGGCGCACGAGGAGCAGGCGACCCATGATGGCCTAGGCCTCGCGATTCACGCGGTCGATCAGCTGGCGCAGCCGTCCGGGCTGTCCCCACAGGAGCGGGAAGACCAGCCGGGGCAGATCGCTCAGCTCGGGCTCCTGCTCCCGCTCCTCGGCGAGGGCGTGCGTCTGGACGATGTCGCCGCCGGGAGCGAGGAGGTCCTTGAACTCGCGTCCCAGCTCGGCGACCAGCGCCGGCGGGATCGGGCGGGTGAGCCGCATCACGAACTTCGGCCCGACGTTCCGCGACGAGTGGTACACGCGGTAGAAGCCGGTGATCTCCTCGACCGCCTCTTCGACCGATGTCGTCACCTTGAAGAGCGACAGGTCGGACTGGGAGATGAGCTTCTTGCGCAGGAGGTGGTCCTCGACGTAGCGCAGCCACGTCTTCCAGAAGGTGCCGCGCGGGCTGTCGACGAAGACGATCGGCAGCGGGCGGCCCTTGCCGGTCTGGATGAGGGTCAGCACCTCGAATCCCTCGTCCATGGTTCCGAAGCCGCCGGGGAAGAGCGCGACCGCGTCGGCCTCCTTCACGAACATGAGCTTGCGGGTGAAGAAGTAGCGGAAGGTCACGAGCTTCGGGTCGTTGGAGATGAACTCGTTCGCGCTCTGCTCGAACGGCAGGCGGATGTTCGCGCCGAAGCTGCGCTCGCGGCCGGCGCCTTCCTGGCACGCGCGCATGATGCCGTCGCCGCCGCCCGTGATGACCATGTAGCCACGGTCGGCGATCTGGTGGGCGAACTCGCGCGCGGTCTTGTAGGCCGGCACCGTCGCCTCGGTGCGAGCCGAGCCGAAGCAGCTCACCTTGCGCACGTGACGATAGGGCGCGAACACCTTGAAGGCGTAGCGCAGCTCGCGCAGGGCAGCGTTCAGGAGCTTCAGATCGCCCGTACCCGCGCCGTCGCGCAGGAGCTTCAGCGCCGTCTCGACCATCTCGCGCACGAAGGCCTCTTCGCGCGCGAGCGAGCGATCGCCCTGGATGCGCGGCAGCAGCTCGCCCAGCACGTCGCGGCGACGCCGTCCGCGAGCTTTCGATCGTTCGGTCTTCTCGGAGGGCACCGCCATCGTCAGCAATCCACCATCGGCATTGTGCCGGGAAACCCCGCGGGTTGCGAGGCAGCCACGGCGCTTCTATGGTCGGCGCGTGACACCGCGCGAGCTGCTTCGATCCATCCGCGACGAGCTGCGGAGCCAGTTCCTCGAGCGCACGGAGCTGATTGACGGCGCCCTCCTGGGACTCCTCGCGGGACAACACGTGCTCGTGATCGGACCGCCCGGCACGGCGAAGTCGATGCTCGCCGACGAGGTGTGCCGGCGCATCACCGGCGCGCGCTACTTTCAGTGGCTGCTCACGCGCTTTACGACGCCCGAGGAGCTCTTCGGTGCCGTCAGCCTGAAGGCCCTCGAGGCCGACGACTACCGGCGTCTCACGACCCACAAGCTGCCCGAAGCGCACGTCGCGTTCCTGGACGAGGTGTTCAAGGCGAGCTCGTCGATCCTGAACACGATCCTGACGCTGATGAACGAGCGGCGCTTCCACAACGGACGCGAAGTGACGAGCGTCCCGCTGCTGACGCTGTTCGGCGCCTCCAACGAGCTGCCCGAGGACGACGAGCTGCTGGCGCTCCAGGACCGCTTCCTGCTCCGCTACGAGGTCCGCTACATCGAAGAGGACTTCCGGTTCCTGAAGCTCCTGCAGGCCAAGAGCCAGGACACCCGAACGACGATGACGCTCGCCGAGCTCGAGACGGCGCGCGACGAGGCGGCAGCCCTGCCCGTGCCGGGTCAGGTGCTCCGTACCGTGACCGATGTCCGACGCGAGCTCGGCCGCAAGCAGGTGGTCGCGTCCGATCGGCGTTACGCGCAGGCGATCGGGGTCCTGCGCGCGCACGCGTACCTCGGCGGCCGCGACGCCGTCGCCGAGGGCGACGTCGCGGTGCTCGAGCACGTCCTGTGGCGCGATCCCGCCGAGCGCCAGGCGGTGCGCGACACCATCCGCGAGCAGCTTCACGGCTACGAGGACGAGGCGCAGGTCCTGCTCTTCCAGTCGCGCGAGCTGCGCGACTATGCGTTGCGTTCCTGGGACACCACCGATCTGCAGAGCCGGGCCGCCGTCGAGGCGCACACGAAGCTTCGCAGCATCGTCGGCAAGGTCGACACGATCCTCTCCGATGCGCAGTCGACCGGGCGCTCGACGAGCAAGGTCGAATCCGTGCGCGACGAGATCCTGCAGATCCAGCGGGAGATGCTGACGCGACTCTGATGGCCCGCGCGCCGGCCCGCCGTACCCGCAGCGTGCTCGTGCCCCCGCGCGAGCACTGCTGGATCGAGAGCGACGCGTACGATCGGAGCGCGTTCGCGGACCTCGTCGCCGAGAGCCCGTCGCTCGCGGCGCTCGTCGAGACGGGCCGCGTCCTCGTCCCCCACTTCCGCGAGCTGCTGGAGGACGTCTTTTGCCTCCTCTTCAAGCTGAACCCGGCCTGGCGCACGGCCGATCAGGTGGCGCCGTCGGCCGCACTGGGCGGCGCCCTCCTCGCCGGGCTGCGCGATCACCCGCTCGTCGAGCACGTGCGCACCGAGACGCAGCTCGACGAGGCGCAGGCCGGGCTCGGCACGGTGCTGATCGGCGAGGAGCTGCTGCGGCTCTTGAAGCGCGAGGACATCCTCGCGCGCGGCGACCTGCTGGATCTCTGGGACCTCGACCGCCAGGAGGACGAGCTGCGGCGGCGCGCCGAGGAGCTGTCGGCGATCGAGGAAGCCGGCGACGCCTCGGAGCGCGAGCGTGACGAAACGGCGCGCGCGGCGGAGGTCGCGGCCGCGATGCTGCGGCAGAAGGCTCATCGCGTCGGCGCGCGTCTGGCCGAGATGCCGGCGCGCGCGAAGAGCGCGCTCCCCGCCGCGACGGCCGGGCTCCAGCGCCAGCTCGCCGAGAGCCGCAATCACGCGCAGCGCTGGGGCGCGGGCGTCGGTGCCGGCGGGCGCGTCTCCGCCGGGCGCCGCATCGAGCTCGGCAAGCGGCTCGCCACGAACCCGAAGCTGAAGCGCCTGGGCGCGCTCGTCGGGCGGATGCGGCAGCTCGCGCTCGCCCTCCGCTCGCGAACGACCGAGCGGCCGAGCGACGAGGTGTTCGCCATCGAGCTCGCCGGGACGATCGAGCGGCTCCTGCCGCCCGAGCTGCTGGCGGTGCGCCATCCCGTGCTGCGACGCGACTTCGCGCGCCGCCTCGTCGAGGGGCGGCTCCTCTCCTATCACCTGCGCGGCGTCGACGAGCGCGGTCGCGGTCCCATGATCGTGTGCCTCGACGGCTCGTCGTCCATGGCCGGCGACAAGGAGGTGTGGGGCAAGGCCGTCGCGCTGACCCTGCTCGAGATCGCGCGCCGCCAGCGCCGGCTCTTCCGCTTCGTGTGCTTCGCCTCGAAGGAAGCGCCGCTCTACAGGCTCGACTTGAATCCCCGCGAGCACCACGCCGTGCAGGTCGACCGGACGCTCGACCTGGCCGAGTACTTCCCCGGCGGCGGCACCGACTTCGAGGCCCCGATCGACGCCGCGCTCGCGACCCTCGCCGAGGCCCGCTATCGCCGCGGCGACGTCATCCTCATCACGGACGGTGAGTGTCGCGTGTCGCCGGAGTGGCTGGCCCACTTCCGTCGCGAGAAGGCGCGGCTCGAGTTCTCACTCTTCTCGATCCTGATCGACGTCGGCGGCACGAGCGACGCCGAAACGCTGCGCGAGCTGTCGGACCGCTTGACGAGCGTCTCGCAGCTCACGGACGACGCCGTGCGCGAGCTGTTCCTCCGCCTGTGACGGGACCCCTCGCCGGCATCCGCGTGCTCGACCTCGCCGATGAGGCCGGCGCGTTCGCGGGCAAGCTGCTCGCAGGCCTCGGCGCCGACGTCGTCCTCGCGGAGCCGCCGGGCGGCAGCCGGCTCCGCGCGATCCCGCCCTTCTGGCAGGGCGCACCGGACCCCGAGCGGAGCCTCTTCTTCTGGTTCTACGCCGCAGGCAAGCGAAGCGTCGTCGCCGACCCCGCGCTCACGGCAGCGCTCGCGGCCGCCGCCGACGTCGTCGTCGAGACGGGCCTTCCGAGCCGCGCCGACGCGTGGCGTGTCGCGAACCCTCGCCTCGTCGTCGCCTCGATCACGCCGTTCGGGCACGCGGGGCCGTACCGCGCCTGGCGCTCGTCGGACACCGTCGCGCAGGCCATGGGAGGGCTCGCGCACGTGAACGGCCATCCGGACGGGCCGCCGCTGCGCGCGCTCGGCCTCCAGGCCTACCACCAGGCCGGCGTCTTCGCGGCGATCGGCGTGCTCGCGGCGCTCCTCGCGCGCGAGACGACGGGACGCGGCCAGCTCGTCGACGTGAGCCTCGAGGCCGCGGTCACGGGCGCGCTCGAACACGTGCCCGGCTTCTTCCATCAGAGCGGGCTCGTGGCTCGGCGACAGGGAACGCTCCACTGGACGCGCTTCTTCCGCGTCGGGCGCTGCAAGGACGGCTGGGTCATGCACTGCACGCTCGGCGACTGGACGTCCCTCTTCGAGTGGATGCGTGCCGACGGCTTCGGCGCCGCGTTCGACGATCCCGCCTTCGAGGGAACGATGCACCGCCAGAAGAATGCCGAAGCCCTCTTCGACGAGCTCGATCGCTGGGCCGCCGGCTACACCGTCGCCGAGCTCTACGAGGGCGCGCAGCTCCGGCGGCTGCCGTACGCCGCCGTCCGGGCACCCGAGGCGCTGCTCGCCGATCCGCATCTCGCCGAGCGCGGCTTCTTCGTGCCGATCGAGCATCCCGACCTCGGTGTGACGCTCCCGTATCCGGGCGCGCCCTTCGTCATGAGCGAGACGCCGTGGCGCGTCGGGCGGCCGCCGCGCGTGGACGAGCACGGGGCCGAGGTGCGACGCGCGTGGCGCGTCAGTTGACCGCGGTCCAGCGCAGCCTGGATCGACCGGCGACCACCTGCTTCACGTCGTCGTAGATCGACGATGCCTCGCCCAGGAGCGACGTCCGCGTGGCGTCGGGAACGATCTTCCGCGCCGAGCGTGATTTCAAGCGATGCAGGAGGGTGCTCATCCGCGTGGGCACGCATCGCTACGATCGGCCGGTACCGTCTTTTTTGGACGCCTTGTAACGCCTCCCGAGCCGCGGAATGGTGCCGAACGCTCTGATGGAGCACTCCTTCCTCAGCGATGCGGTCGCGCTGATCCTGGCCGCGGCTGCGATCGCCTATCCGTGCAAATCGCTGGAGCCGGGAGAGAACTGGGGCTGGTGGTACGTCGATGAGCTGGAGACATGAGCGCGTGATCGCATGATCAGCCTGGTTCGACCGCCGTGCGACGACGGCGTCGTTCGCGGCGCCCCGGAGACGCCCGGATGCGCCTCGCACGCCAAACGCTGGGTCCTGCTGGCGACCATATTGGGCTCGAGCGTTGCGTTCCTCGAAGCGTCGGTGATCAACGTCGCTCTGCCCGCCATCCAGACGGCGCTCGGGGCCTCGATCGTAGGGATGCAGTGGGTCGCCAGCGCGTACACGCTGCTGCTCGCCGCGCTGACCCTCGCTGGCGGCGCGGCCGGTGATCGTTTCGGCACCCGGCGCCTGTTCGCGGCGGGGACGGCCATCCTCGGCCTCGCCTCGATCGGGTGCGTGCTCGCGACGACGACGTCGCAGCTCATTGCGGGCCGTGCGATCCAGGGCTGCGGCGCCGCGCTGCTCGTGCCGAACAGTCTCGCGCTTCTCAGCGCGTCGTTTCCGCGTGCCGAGCGCGGCCGGGTGATCGGCACCTGGTCCGCCTTCACCGCCCTCACGGGCGCCCTGGGCCCGATTCTCGGAGGGTGGCTCGTCGACGTGGTGTCGTGGCGGGCGGGATTCCTGGCGGTCGTGCCGCTCGCCATCGCGACCCTGGTGGTGACACACCTGCGTGTGCCGGACCCGCCGCTCAGACGGACCGCGCGCGCCGTCGACTGGTGGGGAGCCACTCTCGCGACGACGGGGCTCACGGGCTTCGTCTTCGCGATCATCGCGTCCGGGTCGGCCGGATCGACGACGGGGCTGTCGATCGCCGCCCTCGTCGTCGGGATCGCCTGCCTCGGCGGCTTCGGCGTCCTCGAATCGCGGTCGCAGGCGCCCATGGTCCCGCCGGCGTTGTTTCGTTCGGCGACGTTTCGCGGCGTGAACCTGCTCACCTTGCTGCTGTACTTCGCGGTGAGCGCGGCCTTCTTCGTGCTCCCATTCAACCTGATCCAGGTGCAGGGCTACTCCGCGACGCTGACGGGCGCTGCCTATCTCCCGTTCGCGCTCATCGTCGGCGGCATGTCCCGCTCGGTCGGCAGGCTCGGCGATCGACTCGGCGTGAAGCCGCTCCTCGTCGTGGGGCCCCTCATCGCTGCCGGCGGTCTCGCCCTGTTCGCGTTGCCGCGCATCGGCGGGTCGTACTGGACGACCTTCTTCCCGCCCATGCTGCTGACGGGCATCGGGATGGCGCTCACCGTCGCACCGCTGACCTCGACCGTCATGGGAAGCGTCACCCCGAGCGAGGCCGGCGTCGCCTCCGGCGTCAACAATACGGTCGCGCGCGTGGGCGCGCTGCTCGCCGTCGCGACGATCGGCATGCTCACGCTCCCGCTGTTCTCCCGGGCCCTCACCCGCCGGCTCGAGCCGGTCGCCGTGACGCCGGCGGTCCGCCAGCTGCTCCTCGCCGAGCGACGGAGCCTGGCCGACGTCGCGATCCCCGCATCGATCACCGGCAGCGAGCGGCCGATGCTCGAGCGCCTGGTCGGCGACGCGTTCGTGGAGAGCTTCCAGTGGGTCGCGATCATCAGCGCGTGCTGCGCGCTCGCGGGTGCGGTCGGCGCCGCGGCGCTGATCGAGGTCGCCGCACGCACCGACGCGGCCGAAGCAGACGACGCACCGCCCGCGTGTGGCCACCTGGATCAGATCCGCGAGCTGCCGGTCGGCACGCGAGGCTGCGCGGAGTGCCTGCTCCGCGGAGACTCGTGGGTCCACCTCCGGCTCTGTCTTTCCTGCGGGCACGTCGGCTGCTGCGATTCGTCCAAGAATCGCCATGCGTCGGCGCACTTCTGGGCCGCCGGGCATCCGATCGTCCGGTCGCTGGAGCCCGGCGAGGATTGGCGCTGGTGCTACATCGACGAGATCGTCGTGTAGCGGAGGCGACGGTTGCCGCTTCCGAAGCAATGCCCTACGTGAAAGCCATGGCGGACGAGAGCTGCCGGTGACGCGGATGGCGGCGCGCTTCGACGGCAAGGTCGCGCTCGTGACCGGCGGCGGCGCCGGGATCGGAGAGGCCACGGCACGGCGGCTCGCGTCCGAGGGCGCGAGCGTCCTCGTGGTCGACGTCGACGGCGTCGCGGCCGAGCGCGTCGCGGGCGAGATACGCGGCGGCGGTGGGGCGGCGGAGGCCATGGCGGCCGACGTGGCCGATCCGTTGGTGCCGCGAGCGATGGTGGCGAACGCCGTGGAGCGCTTCGGTCGCCTCGACATCCTCCACAACAACGCCGGCCACGGCACGTGGGGCAGGATCGTCGATCTGCCGGTCGAGCAGTGGAACGCGACGCTGGCGCTCGACCTCACCGCGCCGTTCCTCGCGGCGAAGGCGGCGCTCCCGATCATGATCGCGCAGCGCGCAGGCGTCGTCGTCAACACGGCGTCGATCGCGGGCATGGTCGGCGAGTACGCGCTCGCCGCCTACTGCGCCGCCAAGGCGGGCCTCATCTCGCTCACGCGCTCGATCGCGATCGAGCACGGGCGCGACGGCATCCGGGCGGTGTGCGTGTGCCCGGGCCCGATCCTGACCAAGGGCATGTCGCGCATGCCCGCCGCCCGCCTCGCCACACTCGAGCGCGCGCAGCCGCAGGGACGTCTCGGCACGCCGGAGGAGGTCGCGAGCCTCGTCGCCTTCCTCGCCTCGGACGAGGCCTCGTTCGTCACCGGCTCGGCCTACGTCGTCGACGGCGGCGTCACCTCGGACCGCGGGCTGCGTCTGCTCGACTGAAGCCGGGCGGCGGCGAGGGCGCCGAGGCGTGCCTCTTCCGGATCGGTTGCGGCCTCGAGCTCGGCCAGACGGGCCTCGACGTAGCCTCGCAGGTCGTCGTCCTCGTGGTCCACGGGGTCGATCGGCTCGCCAAAGATGAGCCGCATGCGACAGAACGGCTTCGGAATCTGGAAGCGATCCCAGGCGCGGGTGAGCGTCCAGTGCCGTGAGGCCAGCACCATCGTCGGCAGGATCGTGGCGCCCGTCTGCCGCGCGAGCTCGGATACGCCACGATGGACGCGGCCACGCGGTCCCTGCGGGCCGTCGACGGCGATCAGGACGGGCACGCGCTCCCGCGCCAGATCGGCGAGCTCCTCGAGCGCAACGCGCCCGCCCTTGTCCTTGCCCGATCGGGAGCGGCTCGAGCCGCGCACCGCGATCACGCGTCGCACCGTGAGCAGCGGGACGAGCGCGTCGCCGTCGCCCGAGCGCGACACCATGGCCGCCATCCGCTCCTCGTCGTTCACGAAGAGGGCCGAGATCTGATGGGCGTGCAGCAGCGCGTATGCGTACGGCTTGCCGGCGCGACGCAGGGCGGGACGGGGGTCGTTCTCGACGCCGTAGCGGCACGTCTTGCGCCAGACGAGCAGGAGGAGCGCGCAGATCCACCCGATGAAGCTCCGCAGCGACATGATCGGATGCGGCCGAGCATAGCTCGCAGATCACGCCGAGCAATCGACCCGAGGCTCGACGCGCGACCCGGTTCGTGCGAGCTTCCGACGCATGCGGGCGCGGGCCAACGGGATCGACGTCGAATACGAGGTGCTCGGATCGGCCGCGGGGCGGCCCCTCCTCCTCATCATGGGGCTCGGCACCCAGCTGATCCATTGGGACGACGAGCTGTGCGGCCTGTTCGTCGCGCGTGGCTTCCGCGTGATCCGCTTCGACAACCGCGACGTGGGGCGCTCGACCATCTTCGACGATCGCGGCACGCCGAACGTGCTCGGCGCGATGGCCGCCGCGGTCCAGCGCCAGCCGGTCGACGCGCCCTATACGCTCTCGGACATGGCCGCCGACGCCGCCGGGCTGCTCGACGCGCTCGACATCCGCGCCGCGCACGTCGTCGGTGCGTCGATGGGCGGCATGATCGCGCAGACGCTCGCGCTCGAGCACCCGACTCGCGTGCTGACGCTCACCTCGATCATGTCGACGACGGGCGCGCGCGATCTTCCCCCCGCTGAAGCAAACGCGATGGCGGCGCTCATGACCCCGCCCGGGCGCGATCGCGAGAGCGCCGTCGCGCGCGCCGTCCAGGTCTTCCGCACGATCGGCAGCCCGGGCTTCCCCTTCGACGAGGCGCGAGTCCGCGATCGCGCCGGCCGCGCCTTCGATCGCGGGTTCCATCCGCAGGGCGTCGCGCGCCAGCTGGTCGCCATCGTCGCGTCGGGGAGCCGGCGCGAGCGCCTGCGCGCGCTCCGTGTCCCGACCCTCGTGATCCATGGCACGAACGACCCGCTGGTTCCGCTCGCCGGGGGCGTCGACACGGCCGACGCGATCCCTCGTGCGATGCGCCTGTTCATCGAAGGGATGGGCCACGACCTGCCGCGCGCGGTGTGGCCGCAGATCGTCGGCGCCGTCACGGCGCTCGCGGACGAGCACCCGGGCTGAGCGCGGGCGTGCCCTCCCCGCTCGACGGCCTGCGCGTTCTCGACCTCACGTGGGTCGTCGCCGGCCCCGTCACGACGCGCATCCTCGCCGACCTCGGCGCCGACGTGGTGAAGATCGAGCGGCGCGACGCGCTCGACTTCGGCGATCGCCGCGGCGGCCTGTCCGGTGCGCTCATGCGCGGCAAGCGGAGCGTCGTCCTGAACCTCGCCGACCCGCGCGGCGTCGAGATCGCGCGGACCCTCGCGCTCTGGGCGGACGTCGTCATCGACAACTTCAGCGCCCGCGTCATGACGAACCTCGGCCTCGACCACGAGACGCTCTCGGCCGAGAAGCCGAGCATCATCTGCGTGCGCATGACGGGCTACGGCCTCGGCGGCCCCGACCGCGACCACGTGAGCTACGGCCCCACGCTCCAGGCGCTCACCGGCTACACCCTCCTCATGGGCGAGCCGGGGAAGCCGCCGGCGGGCTTCGGGTACTCGTACTCGGACCTCGCGAGCGGGCACCTGGGGGCGCTCGCCGTGCTGGCGGCGGTCTTCCATCGTCGCCGCACCGGGCGCGGCCAGCTCGTCGACCTGGCGCAGCAGGAAAGCGTCGCCTGCCTCGTGGGTCCGCTCCTCTTGGATCGCGCGGCCCACGGCGGCGCGAGCCGCGCCACCGGCAACGCCTCGCAGGAAGCGCCGGCGGCGCCGCACGGCATCTATCCCTGCGCGGCGGACGGCGACCATCGCGAGCCCTGGATCGCCATCACCGTCTTCACGGACGACGAGTGGCGGCGCTTCGCGCGCGCCCTCGGCGACCCGGCATGGACCGGCGACGCGCGCTTCGCCTCGCTCGCGGGGCGGCTCGCGGACGCCACGGAGCTCGACGGGCTGGTCGCGACCTGGACGCGAACCATGAACGCGCACGCCGCCATGACGCTGCTCCAGGCGCACGGAGTCGCGGCCGGGATCGTCGCCGACGCAGCCGACGTGTGCACGCGCGATCCCGCGCTCGCGGCGCGCGGGCACTTCATCGACGTCGCAACGCCCGAAGGGCGAACGGTGCGGATGGACGGACCGCCGTTCCTCCTCTCCGACACGCCGGCGTTCGTACGCGGAGCGGGCCCACTCCTGGGCGAGCACACCGACGAGATCCTGCGCACGATGCTCTCGTACGACGAGGCGCGGATCGCCGCGCTCCGCAAGGACGGTGTCGTCGGCTGAGCGATGGCCATCTGGCACCATCTTCTGCGCCCGCTGCTCCCGTGGCTGGGTCGCATCGCGGGCGGCCTGGTCGCGATGCTCGCGCTGTCGTGGGTGATCGGGCTCGCGCTCATCTACCGCGCCGAGCCCGAAGCGGGAGCGACTCTTCCCGCCGGTGTCGCCGGTCGGCTCGTCACGGCCGGCGGACATCAGGTCCACGTCGTCGAAGCGGGCACGGGCGATCCGCTGCTCCTCGTCCACGGCTTCGCGGGCAGCACCTACGACTGGGAGGCGCAGGTGCTGGAGCCCCTCGCGCGCTCACACCGCGCGATCGCGGTCGACCTCCTCGGCATGGGCTTCAGCGCGCGCGCCAGCGACCTGGCCTACGGCTACGACTTGTGGAGCCAGCAGCTCGCCGACGTGATGGACGCGCTCGGCATCGTCATGGCGACGGTCGTCGGTCACTCGCTCGGCGGAGCCGTCGCGTCGATCTTCGCCGCAGAGCACAGCGGGCGCGTCGAAAGGCTCGTGCTCGTGGCGCCGCTCGTGCCGCTCGAGTGGTCCGAGCGGGCATGGTTCTTCAAGGCGATGGAGCTGCCGGGCGTGGGCGAGCTCATGCTGGGAACGGCCGCCCACCTGCCGCAGCTCCCCGGGTTCGACGATCCCTACCATGCCCGCGCTCACGAGATCTTCCGCATCCGAGGCACACGGCGCGCGCTGCTGACGTACCTGCGCCACGGGCGCGACACGCCGCGACTCGTCGACGCCTACCGCCAGATCGTCGCGCCGACCCTCATCGTATCGGGCACAGCGGACGACATCATGCCGCACGCCGCCGTGCGCCGGTGGGCGACGGCCATCCACGACGCGCTGGTGCTGCCCCTCGACGGCGTCGGGCACCGGGTCATGCGCGACGCGCCGGCGCGGCTCGTCGCGGCCATCGACGACCTCGACCGCCGCTGACGGGGCGAGCTATAGAGCCCGCATGCCCTTTGCCCTCGTCACCGGCGGCTCGCGCGGCATCGGCCGCGCGATCGTGCGCCGTCTCGCGCGCGACGGGTTCGACGTCGGGATCAACTATCGCCGCGACGAGGACGCCGCCGCGGCAGTCGCCGGCGAGGTGCGGGCGCTCGGCCGCACCGCGGTGACGCTGCGGGCCGACCTCGGCGACGCCGCGCACGTGCAATCGATGCTGGGCGCCCTCGACGCGGCGACGGCGCGCGTCGATGTCTTCGTCGCGAACGCGGCCGCGACCGCGTTCAAGCCCCTGCTCGAGACGAAGCCGCACCACGTCGAGAAGACGTACGCGATCACGATCGCCTCGTTCCTGCAGATCCTGCAGCACGTGGCCCCGCGCATGGGCGCGGGTGGCCGCATCGTCGTCATGTCGGGCATGGACACGCACCGCTACGTCGCGGGGCACGGCATCCTCGCCTCGGCGAAGGCGGCGCTGGAAGCGCTCACGCGCTACCTCGCCGTCGAGCTCGGGCCGCGCGGCATCACCATCAACGCCGTCAACCCCGGCTACGTCGAGACCGACTCGGTGACACTCTATCTCGGCGACGAGCAGGGGCGCCGCGAGTTCCTGGACGAGATCGAGGGCTCGACGCCGCTGCGGGCGCTCGGGACGCCGGACGAGGTGGCGAACCTCGTCGCCTGGCTCTGCTCGCGCGAGGCCGACTGGATGCAGGGCCAGGTGCTCTATCTCGACGGCGGCATCTTCCTCCACGCCCCCGGCCACAGCGTGCGCTGGTGGAAGAAGACGGGGCGGATGCCGTCGTAGTGGATCCGGACGCCCTCGCCGAAGCGACGGACGTCGGCGTCCGTTTTCCAAACGGTACCGACGCGCTGGACGGCGTCTCGCTCCGTCTCCGACCCGCTGAGCTGGTCGCGGTCGTCGGTCCGTCGGGATGCGGCAAGTCGACGCTCCTGCGCGTGCTGGCGGGACTGCTCGCGCCCACCCGCGGCGGCGTGCGCACGGCGCGGGGCGCCGTCGGTATCGTCTTCCAGCAGCCGACGCTGCTCGCGTGGCGCACGGTGGTCGCGAACGTAACGCTGCCGCTCGAGCTGGCGGGCGTCCGTTCCGGCGAGGCGACGGCGCGCGCCCTCGCGCAGCTCGCACGCGTCGGGCTCGGCGACGTTGCGCGCGTCTTCCCGATCGAGCTCTCGGGCGGCATGCGCATGCGCGCGGCGCTCGCCCGCGCGCTCGTGACCGAGCCGCAGCTCCTGCTCCTCGACGAACCCTTCGCGAGCGTCGACGAGCTCACGCGCGAGCGTCTGGGCGAGGACGTCGTCGCGCTGCGGGCGACACAGCAGTTCGCGGCGCTCCTGGTGACCCACAGCGTCTCCGAGGCGGTCTTCCTCGCCGATCGTGTGCTCGTGATGAGCCCGCGACCCGGACGGCTCGTCGGCGAGGTCGCGGTCCCGTTCGGCCGCACGCGCGACGCCGCGCTGCGAGCGAGCCCGGTGTTCGCGAAGATCACCGGTGAGATCGACGAGCGGCTCCGGAGGGCGCCCGCATGACGCGCGCGATCGACGTCGTGCTGCCCCTCGTCGTCGCCCTGCTCTTCGTTCTCCTGTGGCACGCCTTCGTGGCCACGACGGGTATCGCGCCCTACCTCGTGCCGCCGCCTGCGGAGGTCGGGCACGAGGCGTGGGAGCACGCGGGCGATCTCCTTGCCGCCACGGCGCGGACGGGCGCGGCGGCCGCGATCGCGCTCGTCGCCAGCATCGCGGGGGGCCTGGTGGTTGCGTTCGTCTTCGCGCAATCGCCGCTCGTCGCCCGCAGCCTCTACCCGTACGCGATCTTTCTCCAGACCGTGCCGGTGGTCGCGATCGCGCCGCTCGTCATCATCTGGTCGGGGCCGGGGCTGCGCAGCGTCGTCGTGATCGCGTTCCTGGTGGCGGTCTTCCCGATCATCACCAGCGGGACGACCGGGCTCACGTCGGTCGATCGCGATCTGCACGACCTCTTCCGCATCTACCGCGCGTCGCGCTGGCAGACGTTCTGGAAGCTGCGCCTGCCGCACGCGCTGCCCGACATCGTGACCGGCGCCCAGGTCTCGGGCGGGCTCGCCGTCATCGGCGCGATCGTCGGCGAGGTATTCGCCGGCTACGGCGCCGAGGCGCACGGCCTCGGCTACCTCGTGGTCGTGACGGCGGGACAGCTGAAGACGGCGTACCTCTTCGCCGCCATCGCCGCCTGCACGCTGCTCGGCCTCCTGTTCTTCGCCGGGCTCGGCTGGACGCGCGCCGCCGTCACGCGCCGCTGGCGCGCCGTCTCATGAAGGCGCTCGTCGCGCTCGCTCTCGCCTGTGCGGTCGCGTGCGGCGATGGCGGCTCGGCGCCCGGCGGCCGGACCGTCCGGCTCGCCCTCAACTGGTTCCCCGAGTCCGAGCACGGCGGCTACTTCGCGGCGATCGTGCACGGCCTCTATCGCGAGGCCGGCCTCGCGATGGACGTGCGCCCGGGCGGTCCGGGCGTCGCCGTCGTCCCTCGCGTCGCGAGCCGCGAGGTCGAGTTCGGCGTGGTCAACGCCGACGACGTGGTGGCGGCGCGCGCCGCCGGCGCGGCGGTGGTCGCGCTGCTGGCGCCGATCCATCGCAGCCCGTGGTGCGTCATGGTGCACGAAGCCGCGGGCATCCACCGCCTCGCCGACCTCCACGACCTGACGCTCGCGATGCAGGCGGGGAGCCCGTACCTCGCCTGGCTCGAGCGGCACGCGCGGCTCGGGAACGTGCGGGTCGTCCCGTACCCCGGGACCGTCGCCGAGTTCCTGGTGAACCCGCGCTACGCGCAGCAGGCGTACGTCTTCAGCGAGCCGATCCTGGCCGCGGCCAAGGGCGGCGATCCGCTCTGCCTGCCCATCGCCGAGCTCGGCTTCGATCCGTACGCGAGCGTGCTCGTGACGAGCGACGCACTGCTGCACGCCGAGCCCGAGCTCGTGCGCGGCGTGGTCGAGGCGTCGGCGCGTGGCTGGGCGCGCTACGCCGAGGAGCCGGGGCCGACCAACGTCCACATCCTCTCGCGGAACCCCGAGATCGGTCGCGCCGCCCTCGATCGCGGCGCGGCGGCGCTGCGGCCCCTCGTGCTCGACGACGACGCGCGCCGCGACGGCGTGGGCTCGATGCGCGCCGAGCGCTGGCAGACACTGGTCGGACAGATGCGCGAGCTCGGCCTGGTCGAGGGACTGCTCGACGCCACGGCGCTGCACGACGGACGCTTCGTCCCGCGCCCGGCGCCGTAGCCCGAGCTTGCCACCCGCGGCGGCGCGCGGCTACCATCGCAGCATGGCGGACGGGCGGAGCCGGGCGGTCGTTTCGGTCGTCGGCCGCGACCAGAAGGGCGTGGTCGCGCGCATCTCCACCTACCTCGCCTCCGCCGACGTCAACATCGAGGACATCGAGCAGCGCGTGATGGAGGGCCTCTTCATCATGACGATGCTGGTCGACATCTCCGACCTGTCGATCACGCTCGACGAGCTGGTGACGGGGCTGCAGGAGATCGGCCGCGACATCGCGATGGAGGTGAAGGTCCGCCTCGCCGGCCGGCCGGCGGAGCGCAAACGCGTCGCCCTGCTCGTCACCAAGGAGCCGCACTGCCTGGAGGAGCTGATCCACGATCGCGACGCCGGGCGCTTGAACGGCGACATCGTGGCCGTGCTCTCGAACCACCCGACGCTCGGCGACGTCGCGAAGGCGGCGGGGCTTCCGTTCGCGTGGTCGGGATCGACCGACAAGGAGCAGCACTTCGATTGGCTCCTCTCGCAGCTCGCGGCCGCGAAGCCCGATCTCGTCGTGCTCGCCCGCTACATGCAGGTGCTGTCGGGGAAGGTGATCGATCGCTACCCCTTCCGCATCATCAACATCCACCCGTCGCTCCTCCCGTACCATCCCGGGCCGAACGCGTACCGCCAGGCCTGGGAGGAAGGCGTGCGTGTCTCGGGCTGCACGGCGCACTTCGTCACCGAGCAGCTCGACGCCGGCCCCGTGATCCTCCAGGACGTGTTCCACATCCGCGTCGGTGAGGATCCGCTCGAGGACGTGAAGGCGCGCGGCCAGGCGCTCGAGGGCAAGGTGCTCTCGAAGGCCGTCCAGCTGTTCCTCAACGACGAGCTGGTGGTGAAGGACAAGAAGGTGATCTTCCGGCCCGGGCGACATCCGGGACCGGCCGAGGAGGCGCGATGACGGAGGGGGCCGTGGTATGGGTCACTGGCCCAGACGAGCGGATCGTGGGTGGGGTCGCGCGCGCCATCGTCGAGCGGCTCGCGCGGCGACACGTGACGACCGAGCTGCTCGACGCGCGAACGCCCGGCATCCAGGCGCTGGCGGGTCCCGACATGGATCGCCGCGCCGCCTTCGCGGCGAGCCTGCTCGTGCGGCACGGCGTCACCGTGGTCGCGGCCCTGCCGAGCCCGTCGCGCGCCGCGCGCGGCGACATCCGCGACGCGCTCGGGCGCATGATCGAGGTCTACGTGCCCGTCGGCGTCGGTGGCTCGGCATACGAGCCCCCCGAGCGCGCCGAGGTGCAGATCGACTTCCCCGAATCCGAGCTCGACGCCGCCGTCGAGCGCACGCTGCGCACGCTCGAGGTCCTCGGCTACCTGCGACCGGCGGACGATCCGTCCTACTCCGAGGAAGAGGAGCGCCAGGTCATCAAGCGTCTCAAGTCGTTCGGGTACATCTGACGGTGCTGCGCGCCCTCGGATGGCTGGTCGTCGTCGCGACCGGCGCCACGGCGCTCGCCATGCTGGCGCTCGTGCGCGGCGAGAGCGTCAACGCCGTCTGGTTCGTCGTCGCCGCCGCCAGCGTCTACGTCATCGGCTATCGGTTCTACTCCGCGTTCCTCGCGGCGCGCGTCTTCGCCCTCGACGCCGGGCACGAGACGCCCGCGGTCCGCATCAACGACGGTCGCGACTTCGTCCCGACCAACCGCTGGATCGTCTTCGGCCACCATTTCGCCGCGATCGCCGGTCCCGGACCGCTGATCGGCCCCACGCTCGCGGCCCAGTTCGGCTACCTGCCCGGCACGCTGTGGATCCTCATCGGCGTCGTCCTCGGCGGCGCGGTGCAGGACTTCTGCATCCTGTGCGGCAGCCTGCGCCGTGACGGCCGCTCGCTCGGACAGATGGCGAAGGACGAGATCGGGCCGCTCGGCGGCATGGTCACCCTCGTCGGCGTGTACTTCATCATGGTGATCCTGATCGCCGTGCTGGCGCTCGTGGTCGTGAACGCCCTCAACCACAGCCCCTGGGGCACGGTGACGGTCGGCCTCACGATCCCGATCGCCATGCTGATGGGCTGGTACATGAAGGCCGTCCGGCCGCACGACGTCCTCGGCGCGACGGCGATCGGGCTCGTGCTGCTCGCGGTCGCGCTCGTGGTGGGCCGCTGGGTCGACCAGCATCCGGCGCTCGCCCCCGCCTTCACGCTCACGTCGCCGGCGCTCGCGTGGTCGATCATCCTCTACGGCTTCGCGGCCTCGGTGCTGCCCGTCTGGCTGCTGCTCGCGCCGCGCGACTACCTCTCGACGTTCGTGAAGCTCGGCACGATCGCGCTGCTCGCCATCGGCATCGTCGTCATGCGACCCGACGTCCATCTGCCCGCCGTCACGCGCTTCGTCGACGGGTCGGGGCCGATCTTCGCGGGCAAGGTGTTCCCGTTCTGCTTCATCACGATCGCGTGTGGCGCGATCTCGGGGTTCCACTCGCTGATCTCGTCGGGCACGACGCCGAAGCTCCTCTCCGAGGAGACCGACGCGCCGATGATCGGCTACGGCAGCATGCTGCTCGAATCGTTCGTCGCCATCATGGCGATGATCGCGGCGGCAGCCCTCGATCCGGGCGTCTACTTCGCGATCAACAGCCCCGCCGGCGTCGTCGGCGCGGATCCCGCAGCTGCGGCGGCGACGATCACGGGCTGGGGATTCACGGTCACCCCCGACCAGATGTCGTCGCTCGCCCAGTCGATCGGCGAGCGGACGCTCTTCGCGCGCACCGGCGGCGCGCCGTCGCTCGCGGTCGGCATGGCACACATCTTCGCGAATGTGCTCGGCGGCTCGGCGCTGGCGCTCTGGTACCACTTCGCGATCATGTTCGAGGCGCTCTTCATCCTGACGACGCTCGACGCCGGGACGCGCGTCGGCCGCTTCATGCTGCAGGACCTCCTGGGACACCTGTGGGAGCCGCTCGGGCGAACGAGCTGGTATCCGAGCGTCGTGCTCTCGAGCACGATCGTCGTCGCGTCGTGGGGCTACTTCCTCTACCAGGGCGTCATCGACCCGCTGGGCGGCATCAACATCCTGTGGCCGCTGTTCGGCATCGCGAACCAGCTCCTGGCGGCGATCGCGCTCATCGTCGCGACCACGATCATCATCCGCGGCGGGCGTGCCCGCTACGCGTGGACGACGCTCGGCCCGCTCGCCTGGCTCCTCGCCGTCACGATGACGGCGGGCGTGCAGAAGGTGTGGTCGCCCGATCCGAAGCTCGGCTTCCTCGCCGGCGCCGCGAAGCTCGCCGCCGACCTCGCCGCCGGCACCGTCGCCGCCGACAAGGTGCGACAGGTCGAGACGCAGGTCTGGAACCTCCGCGTCGACGCCTTCGTCACCGGCCTCTTCATGGCCATGGTGCTCGTGATCATCGCCGAGGCGGTGCGGGTGTGGATCCGCGAGCTGCGCGGCGGGGCAGCGCCGGGAGCAGTGGGCCCGCTCGTGCGAACGGAGCCGTAGGTCGGCCCGGCCCGCCGGGAGCGTGGACGTGTCTTGACTCGTGTGAAACAGATGTTTTAATCATCTGTTGTGGCGAGCCCGGCCCTCCAGCACGACGACGCGGCGACCAAGGCCCGCATCCTGCGTGCCGCGACGGCGCTCTTCGCCGAGCGCGGCTTCCACGGCACCAAGATCCGCGACATCGCCGAGCGCGCCGGCGTCAACGTCGCGGCCGGGCACTACCACTTCGGCTCGAAGCGCGACCTCTACCTGGAAGTGCTGCGCGCGACCTTCGCGGAGGTGCGTGCGGCCCTCGACCGCGGCGGCGTCAGCCCCGGTGCCGCCGCCCTCGCCCGGCTCTCCGAGGCCCGGGTCGAGGCCCTTCTCGAGAAGCGGATCGCGGTGATGCTGGAGAACCTCCTCGGCCCCCCGCCGAGCCTCCACGGCGCGCTGATGCAGCGCGAGATGGTGGACCCGAGCGACGCGCTGCCGATCGTCGTCGCCGAGTTCATCGAGCCGATGGTCGACGAGGCCGCCGCGTTCGTGCGCCGTCTCGCGCCCGAGCTCGACGACGAGACGGTGCGCTGGTGCGTGACGAGCATCATGAGCCAGGCGATCTTCTACCGGTTCACGATGCCCGCGTCGCTGCGGCTCCTGCGACTGCGCGCCTTCTCGCCGGCGTACACGCGCCGGCTGGCTGCGCACATCGCCGCGTTCTCGGTGGCCGGCATCGATCGCATCCGGCGACGGAGGCGTCGTGCGCGCTGAGATCGCCATCGTGGTCGTTCTCGTCCTCGGCTGCGGGCCGGCGCGGGTCCTCACGCGACCCGATGGCGATGGCGGCTGGAGCCCCGAGCGCCGGACGGAGGAGATGACGACCCGGGCGCGCGCGGCGCAGATCACGCTCGAAGGCGAGGACGTCGCGCCGCCGGAGAACCAGTCGGCGCCGCTCACGCTGGACGACGTGGTGCGCCTCGCGACCAGCGGCAACCGCCGCATCGCCGAGGCCGACCGCGACGTCGCGATCGCGGGCGAGCGGGTCGTCGACGCGCGCGGCCGTCTCCTGCCGAACGTGACCGGCCGGGGACGGCAGACGTGGTACACCTCCGCGCAGAGCGTGCAGTTCGTCGGCACGCCGCCGCCCGGCATTCCGCCCGGCTTCGAGATCCAGCCGCAGGACTTCGCCACCTTCAACGGCACCGCGGTCGTCCCGATCGATCTCTGGGGCGAGATCGTGAAGGGGCTGACGGCGTCGCAAGCGGGCTATCGGGCAGAAGAGGCGCGACGCTGGGCGACCGTGCTCGGCGAGCAGGTGGCGGCCGTGCAGAGCTACTTCGCGCTCCTCGAAGCCAAGCGGCTGCGCGAGGTCGCCGAGCAGACGCTCGCGGCGCAGCGCCAGCAGCTCACGAACGCCGAGAGCCGCGTCGCGGCCGGCCGGCTCACCAAGAACGAGCTCCTCGTGGTCCAGGTCGCCGTCCGCAACACCGAGCAGATCGTCCGCCAGCGCGAGCTGCAGATCGCCGAGGCGCGCTGGAACCTCAACCAGACGATCGGCCGCCCGGTCGACGCGCCGACCGAGGCCGCCGACGTGCGCGCGCGCCCCGACGTCCCCGCGCCCGCCGAAGCCTTGAAGGACGCCTACGCGCACAACCCCGTGCTGCTGGCGCTGGTCGAGGACCAGCAGCGGCTCGAGGACACCGCCAGCGCGCTCGCGCGCGGCCGGCTCCCCCGGCTTCAGGGCGGCGGCGCCATCGACTACTCGACGTCGGACATCCTGCAGCCGCAACGCCTGGGCTCGGCGTTCGTCGGCTTCGCGTGGGACATCGGCACCGACGGGCGGCGCGAGGCACAGATCGCGGAGGCGCGGATCGAGGCCGACAAGAACCGCATCCGCATCGAGCGCTCGCTGCGCGAGGTCGAGACTGCCGTCCGCACGACGCAGCGTGCGGCCGAGGAGCGTCTCGCCGCGTTCGCGACCGCCGAGGTCGCCGTCCATCAGGCGGAGGAGAACCTCCGCATCCGCCAGCAGCAGTTCGACGTCGGGCGCGCGACGTCCGAGGACGTCCTCGACGCCGAGGCGCTGCTCGCCCAGCAGCGCGGCGTGCTCGCCCAGGCGCTCTATCAGGCGCACACGCGCCGCGCCGAGCTGCAGCAGGTGATGGGCCTGCCGCTCGATCCGATCCTCCCCACCCAGAGGTAGCCATGCGACGCACCGTTCCTCTCCTTCTGCTCCTCGTGGCCACCGCCTGCGGCCGTCGCGAGGCGCACTACACCGGCTTCGTCGAGGGCGAGGAGCGCGTCATCCGCAGCGAGGTGACGGGGCGCGTCCTCGAAGTGCGCTTCGCCGAGGGAGACACGATTCCCGCCGGCGAGGTGATCGCCCGGCTCGACGACCAGGACATCCAGGCGAAGCTGCAGTCGAAGGAGCGCGAGCTCGCGGTCGTCGACGCCGACATCAAGACGGCCGAGGAGCGCGTCCAGCTCGTGCGCAGTACGTGGGAGCGGAACCTGGCGGCGTCCGACGCCGACCTCCACCAGGCGACGACGACGGCCGAGGTGGCCGAGCGCACGCTGCGGCGCGAGGCCGAGCTCGTGAAGACCGGCGCCAGCACCGTGCAGCTCCTGGACGACGCGCGCCAGAAGCGCGACCAAGCCGCGAGCGGTCTCGAGCGCGCGAAGGAGATGCGGGCCCGCACGCAGGCCGAGGAGCGCAACATCACCGTCACCGCGAACGAGCTGGCGACGCTGCGCGAGCGCCGCACGCTCACGGAGGCACAGCTCCAGGAGCTCCGCGTGACGGCCGCGAAGTACGCGATCCGGGCGCCGGCCGTCCCCACCGTCGTGCAGACCCAGCACATCTGGCCCGGTGAGCTGGCGCAGCCCGGCGCGCCGATCGTCGCCGTGCTCGACCCGCGCGACAAGTACGTGCAGGTCTACGTGCCGGTCGCCGAGGTGGCGGCGTTCACGCTCGGCCGGCGGGTCGAGATCGAGCTCGACAGCCTGCCGGGCCATCGCATCCCCGGCGAGGTGAGCTTCGTCGCCGACCAGGCGAACTTCACCCCCGAGAAGATCGAGACGCGCTCCGATCGCATGGCGCAGGTCTACCGCGCCAAGATCCGCATCCTGGAAGAGGTCGAGAAGCTGCAGCCGGGCACGGAGGGAAACGTCTACCTGCCATGAGCGAGATCCTGATCCGCCTGCGTGGTCTCCGAAAGCGCTTCGGGCGCCGGACGGCGCTGGCGGGGATCGACCTCGACGTCGATCAGCGCCAGATCCTCGGCGTGACGGGTCCCGACGGCGCCGGGAAGACGACCCTCCTGCGCTCCCTCGCGGGGCTGCTCGAGATCGAAGCCGACGAGGCGAGCGTCCTCGGCTTCGATCTTCGGGGCGACGTGACCGAGCTCAAGCGGCGGATCGGCTACGTCCCCCAGGCGTTTGGCCTCCATCGGGACCTGACCATCCGCGAGAATCTCCGCTTCACGGGCCGGCTGCACGGCATCCCCGAGGCCGAATTCGAGCGGCGGTCCACGGAGCTCCTCGCGCGCACGCAGCTCGCGCCGTTCGGCGCCCGGCTCGCCGGCGCGCTCTCGGGCGGCATGAAGCAGAAGCTCGCGATCGCGAACGCGCTCCTGCCCGCGCCGGCGCTCATCATCCTCGACGAGCCGACGGCGGGCGTCGACGTGGGCGCGCGCGCCGAGATCTGGACGATCCTCGAGCGCGCGAGGGAGACAGCGCTCGTGGTCGTCAGCACGAGCTACCTCGACGAGGCCGAGCAGTGCGACCGCCTGGTCTACCTCGACGAGGGGCGTGTGGTCGCGAGCGGCACGCCCGCGGAGCTCCAGCGCCAGAACCCGCGCGAGCTGGTGCGCGCCTGGGGCGACGATCCCCGCGCGATCGCGCGCGCCGCGCGGGGGATCACCGGCGTCGTCACCGCGCGCGCCTCGGCGCGCTTCGCGCGCATCGAAGCCGACGCCGACGGGGCGGCGCTCGTCGACGCGATCCGGCGCCTCCCCGGTGTCCGTCTCGTCGAGCCGGCGCCCGCGGACATGGAATCGACCCTCCGCCACCTCGCGAGCACGCGCGCATGAGCGAGCCGATCATCCGCACGACCGGCCTCACCAAGCGTTTCGGCGACTTCGTCGCGGTGTCGAGCCTCACGATCGGCGTCGAGCCGGGAACGATCTTCGCGTTCCTCGGCGCGAACGGCTCCGGCAAGAGCACGACGATCCGCATGCTGATCGGCGTCCTCGAGCCGACCGAGGGCGCGATCGTCGTCGACGGCATCGACGTGATCGCGCGTCCGCGCCGGGTGCGCGACCGGATCGGCTACATGGGACAGAAGGTGAGCCTCTACCAGGGGCTCTCGATCCGCGAGAACGTGGAGTTCTACGCCGGCCTCTACGGCATCGAGGGCCGCGCCCTCGACACGCGATGGGGAGAGCTGCGCGAGCGGTTCGCGCTCGCCCAGACCGAGAACGAGCGGCCCGAAAACCTCCCGGCGGGTATTCGCCAGCGCGCCGGCCTCGCGCTGGCGACGCTCCACCGGCCGCGCCTCCTCTTCCTCGACGAGCCGACGGCCGGCGTCGACGTCGAGAGCCGCGGTCTCTTCTGGGACCGCATCCAGGAGGAGGCGGAGCGCGGCGTCACCGTGTTCGTGACGACGCACTTCCTCGAGGAAGTCGAGTACTGCGACTGGGTGTCGTTCATCGAGGCGGGCCGCCTGATCGCCGACGCCGAACCCGAAGACCTGCGCCGCCGGTACTCGGCCGGCTACGGCGTCCGCGTCCTGGCGCCGCCCGCGTCACGCGAGCGCGCGGCACGCATTCTCACCGACGCCGGCGCGACGCTCGCACCGCAGCCGGACGGCGTCGCGGCCACGATCGCCGCACTGGACGCGCCCCTCCTCGCGGAGCTCGAGCGCCTCCGCGAGATCGCCGGTGCCACGATCGAGATCGTACAGCCGACCATGACCGACGTCTTCCGCGCGGTCCTGGCGCAAGAGGCCAACGGAGGACAGGCCGCTTGAAGACCAACCACTCCCGCGGGACGGTGGGCGAGGGAGGCCGCGCGACGCGCGGCCGACGCCCATCGGAGCACCGCGCCGAAGGCGCGGCGCGCACGGGGGCCTCCGGCGCGGGTTCCCGCAGGGAGCCCCCGCTCACATGACGTGGCGGCGGCTTCGCACGCTCATCATCCGTGAGGTCCGCGCGACCTTCCGCGATCCGTTCACCGTGACGATCCTCATCGCGGTGCCGATCGTGGCGCTCATGCTGTTCGGTTTCGTCATGACGACGGAGGTGAAGGGCCTCGAGCTCGGCGTCCACGACGCGGCCGGCACGGCGGCGAGCCGGCGCCTGGTCGCCGATCTCGCCGCGCAGGGAACCTTCGTTCCGCGGCCGTTCGCGACGCGCGATGCGCTCGAGCGCGCGATCGGGTCGGGGCGGCTGACGGCCGCGATCGTCATCCCGCCCGACTTCGACCGCGGGCTCGAAGCGTTTCGCCGCGGCGGGCCGCCGCCCGAAATCGAGGTCGTCTACGACGCCGCCGAGACGGTACTGGCGGGGAACGCCGAGGGATATCTCCGCGCCATCGTCGAGACGACCGCGACGTCGCTGGTCGCCGATCCGGGTACGACGCGGCGCCCGGGCGTCGAAGTCGCGACCCGCACGCTCTTCAACCCGAAGCTCGACGGCACGGCGTACATGGTGTCCGGCGTCTACGGCTTCGTGCTCTCGTTCCTGACCGTGCTCATCACGGCCGTCTCGATCGTGGGCGAGCGCGCGGCCGGCACGTTCGAGCAGCTCCAGGTGACGCCCGCGACCTCGCTCGAGATCCTGCTGGGGAAGCTCCTGCCGCTGGGCGCCGTGTTCGCGTTCGACGTCCTCTTGATGGCACTCATCGCCGGCTTCGGCATCGGCGTCTGGCCGCAGGGCAGCCTCCTCTTCTTCCTCGCCGTCTCGGCGGTCTATGTCCTCATCTCGCTCGCGATCGGCCTCCTCATCTCGGCCACGTCGCGATCGGCGGCCGAGGCCGTGCAGCGCAGCGTCCTCTTCAGCATCCCGCTCGTGCAGCTCTCCGGGTTCGTCGTGCCGGTGCGGAACATGCCGGAGTGGCTCCAGTGGGTCACGACCATCTTCCCGGCGACGCACTACATCACGGTGAGCCGCGCCATCTATCTGCGCGGCGAGGGACCGCTGACGCTCTGGCCCCAGATCCTCTTCATCGTCGCCGGCGGCGTCGTGCTGATCACCTACGCCGCGCGCAAGATCGAGCAGCGCGCATGACGTGGCGGTTCTGGTCGAACGTGCTCGCGGTCGCCTACAAGGAGACGCGCGTCCTACGCAACGACCCGGCGGTGATGGCCATGATGCTGATCCAGCCGGTCATCATGGTGCTCCTGTTCGGCGGCGCCCTCAGTTACAAGCCCCGCAACGTCCCGTGGGCCGTGCTGGATCGCGACGGCACCGCGCTCTCGCGCCGTTTCGTCGAGAGCGTCGGGCGTACCGAGTACTTCGTCCCGCCGCAACCGGTGTACTCGTACCGCGAGGGAGAGCGGCTTCTGGCGCGTGGCGCGGTGCTGGCCTTCGTCGTCGTCCCCGAGACGTTCGAACGCGACGCCGCCCGCGGGCACGCGCGCGTGCAGCTGCTGCTCGACGGCAGCGAGCCGCTCTCGGCGGCGCGCATCGGCGGCGTCGTGAGCGCGGTCGCGTCGACCTTCCGTGCCGAGCCGGCGACGGCGCCCGTGCGCGCCGGCCCGATCGACGTGCGCCAGCGCTTCCGCTTCAACCCGACGCTCACCGATCGCCTGTTCTACCTGGCCGCGCTCGCGGGCATCCTGCTGACCAACCTCTGCATGTCGGGCACGAGCCTCGGGCTCGTCGGCGAGCGCGAGAACGGCACCTACGAGCAGATGCTCTCGCTCCCGACCTCGTCGATCGAGATCGTGCTCGGGAAGCTCCTCCCCATCGTCGTCATCTGCTACGTCGTGCTCGCGCTGGCGACCATCCTCGCGGGCGTGATCTTCGGCTTCTGGCCGCGCGGGAGCTTTCTCCTGCTGTGCGTCGTCGCGCTGCCGTTCGTGCTGGCGTCGCTCGCGATCGGCGTCCTCGTCTCGACCGTCGCGCACACCTCCGCGCAGGCCGTCTTCATCACGGTCTTCTGCATCATGCCGTCCTTCATCCTCTCGGGCATCATGCTGCCGTATGCGCTCATGCCGCATCCGATCCGCGAGATCGGCGGGATCCTGCCGCTGCGCTGGTTCCAGATCGCATCGCGCCGCATCGTCGGGCGCGGGACCGGCGTGGTCGACGTCCTCGGGCCGATGGCCATCCTCGTCCTCATCTTCGCCGTCCTGCTCGTCCTGATCCGCTGGCGGATGAAGCCCCGGCTCGGCTAGAACCCGGGCATGATCCTCGACCGCTTCCGACTGACGGGCAGGGTCGCGATCGTGACCGGCGCAGGCCGCGGGATCGGTCGTGCGATCGCCGAGACGTTCGCGGAGGTGGGGGCCGACGTCGTCTGCTCGGCGCGAACGCAGGAGCAGATCGACGCCACCGCGACGAAGGTCCGGAGCTTCGGCAGCCGTGCGCTGGCCGTGCCGTGCGACGTGAACGAGCGATCGCAGCTCGAGCACCTGGTGGCGGAGGCGCTGCGCGAATTCGGCCGCATCGACGTCGTGGTCAACAACGCGGGCGGCTGGCCGCCGAAGGGCTGGCAGCGCACGAACGAGAAGTTCCTGGAGGGCGCGTTCCGCTTCAACGTGACGCATGCGTTCCTGCTCTCGCGGATGGCGATCCCGCACATGCGCGAGCAAGGCGGCGGCGCCATCATCAACATCTCGTCGGCGATCTCGCGCCTGATCGATCCGGGCTTCATCGCCTACGGCACGTCGAAGGCGGCGCTCAACTACATGACCCGCGCGCTGGCGGCCGAGGTCGCGCCCATGATCCGCGTGAACGCGATCGCGGTCGGCGCCGTCGACACGAGCGCGCTGCGGCCGTTCTTGACCGAGGACCTCGAAGCGAAGATGGCCTCGCTGACGCCGATGCGCCGCATCGGACAACCCGAGGACATCGCGCTCATGGCGCTCTACCTCGCGTCGCCGGCGTCGAGCTGGGTCACGGGGAAGATCTTCGAGGTCGACGGCGGGACGGACAAATCGAACTGGCCCCTCGACCTCTCGGATCTCTGATGGATCCGGGCGAGCGCGCGCGGCGGGTCTTCTGGCACGGCATGGTGCTCGTCCTGGCGGGCCTCCTCATGGGAACGGTCGTGCAGCAGGTCGCGAACCCGCGCATCGGGCTCTCGGCCCACACGGGCACCGTGATGAACGGCATCCTGGTCATCGCGATGGGCGCGTTCTGGCCGCGCCTCCGGCTCTCGGCGCGCGCGAGCTCGATCGCCTACTGGCTCGTGATCGACGGCAGCTACGTCAGCTCGGGCGCGCTCTTTCTCGCCGGCGTCTTCGGCACGAGCCGTTCGACGCCGCTGCACGGCCAGGGTCACGCGGGGACGGCGTGGCAGGAGGCGCTCGTCGAAGCGGGGCTGACGGTCGGCGCGGTCGCGCTCCTCGCGGGCTGCGTGACGGCGCTCTGGGGGCTGCGGCGGCGGGAGGCCTAGGTTACACCGGGCAGGTCGGGCGGGCGGCGCGTGTGCCAGTCCGTCGCCTGCTCGTACGCGTGGCCGGCGCGCAGCACCGTGGATTCGTCGAACGGCCGGCCGGCGAGCTGAAGGCCGATCGGGAGCCCGTCGCGCGAGAAGCCGCAGGGAACGGAGATCGCCGGCAAGCCCGCGGCGTTGAACGGCGCGGTGCGAAGCGCCATGGCGAAGAAGGTCGGCATCTCGACGCCGCCGACGTCCACCATCTCGGCGCCGATCGCGGGTGCCGGGATGGGACAGGTCGGGAGCGCGAGCAGATCCACCTGCTCGAGCACCGCGCGCAACGCGGCCGCGTAGTCCGCCACCTGCCGCAGCGCACCCGCCATCCACACCGCGTCGCCGATCTCGGAGGAGAGGTAGGTCTGCAGGTCGGTGCCGAGGTCGGCTTTGTGATCGGCGAGCGTCGCGGCGTGGATCTCCTTCGCCTCGGAGATGATGAGCTCGAACATGCCGGGCATCGGCAACTCCGGGATCTCGACCTCGCGGATCGCCGCGCCGAGTCGCCGGAGCACGCCGAGCGCGTCGTCGATCGCCGACGCGACCCCGGGGTCGAGCGGCGCGAAGAGCCGGCTCCGCGGCACGCCGATGCGCAGGCCGTGCGCGCCGCGCACGAGCCCCGTGCGCCAGTCGGGCACCGGAATTGGCACGGTCTTCGCATCCGCCGGATCGTAGCCGGCGATCGCCCCGAGCATGATCGCCGCGTCCTCGACCGTGCGCGCGAGCGGACCCACGTGGTCGAAGAGGTACGACATGGGGAAGACCCCCGCCTTGGAGACACGCCCGAAGGTGGGCTTGAGACCGACGACGCCGCACACCGCGGCCGGAATCCGGATGCTGCCGCCGGTGTCCGTCCCGATCGCCGCACAGGCGGTCCGCGCCGCGACCGCAGCACCCGATCCGCCGCTCGACCCGCCGGGAATGCGCGCCGGATCCCACGGATTGCGCGTCGCACCGTGGTGCGGGTTGTTCGTCGTCACGCCGAACGCGTACTCGTGCGTGTTGAGCTTGCCGAGCAGGACCGCGCCGGCGGCGGCGAGCCGCACGACGACGGCGGCGTCGGCGGTGGGAACGTGCGTCGCGTGCACCTTCGATCCGTAGGTCGTGCGGATGCCCGCCGTGTCGACGAGATCCTTCAAGCCGACCGGAATGCCGTGCAGCGGGCCGCGATGCCCGCCACGTGCGATCTCGTCGGTGGCGCGCCTCGCGTCCGTGAGCGCGCGCTCGGCGGTGACGGTGACGTAGGCGTTCAGCACCGGATTCGTACGCTCGATGCGCGCGAGATAGGCGTTCGTCAGCTCCAGGGGCGACAGGCGTCCCGCCCGGAGCGCATCGCCCGCGGCGGCGAGCGTGAAATCGGTCGGGTCGCTCACGCGGGCCTCAGCGCGTACCCGCGGTAGACGGGCGTCAGCGTCCAGCGCTCGCCCCACACGGACAGCGTCTCGCGTACGTCGAATCCGGCGTCGCGGATCATGTCGACGGCGGGCCGGTTCAGGTGGCAGCCGCCGCCCATCCTCTTCCAGAGCGGCGTCGCGAGATCCTGCAGGCGGGCTGCCAGGGGCTGGATGGACCGCGTGTGCTCGACGAACAGGAGGCGCCCGCCGGGGCGAAGGACGCGCCGCACCTCGGCGAGCGCCGCCGGCGGATCCGGAATCGTGCACAGCGTGAACGTGACGACGGCGGTGTCGAAGTGCGCATCCGCGAACGGCATGCGCTCGGCACCCGTCTGATGCAGCTCGGTCGGGAACGGCAGCTCCTTCGCACGCGGTCGTGCGCGCTCGAGCATGTATGGATCGGGGTCGACGCCCTGCAGCTCGTCGACCTTGCCGTAGAGGCCGAAGTTGAGCCCCGTGCCGACGCCGACCTCGAGCACGCGGCCCGTCGCCTCGGGCACGACGAAGCGCCGCGCCGGATAGAGCGGGCGCATCGCATAGTCGAGGATGCGCGCGAGCCAGGGATGCCCGTCGGCCATCGGGATCGCTTAACCTCGCCACGCCCGCCGGGTCAACGCCTCCTTGACTCGGCACGCACGCGGGCGTCTTTCGGACCCCCAGGAGGGTTCCCACCAATGCCGACCGTGCTCGGAGTGAATGCGTCCCCGTTCGTTCGCAAGGTCCGCGTCGCGCTCGCTGAGAAGGGCATCGCCTACGAGCTACAGCCCGTCTTCCCGGGCGCGCAGGACGAAGAGTTCCGCAAGCTCTCCCCACTCGGAAAGGTCCCGGCCTTCAAGGACGGCGACAAGGGCTTCTCGGACTCATCGATCATCTGCGCCTACCTCGAGAAGAAGCATCCCACGCCGGCGCTCTACCCGAGCGACCTGTACGAGTATGCGCGCGCGCTCTGGTTCGAGGAGTACGGCGATTCGGCGGTCGTGAACGTGTTCGGGCCGAAGATCTTCTTCGAGAAGGTCGTCAACCCCAAGTTCTTCAATCGCCCGACCAACCAGGAGACGGTCGACAAGGCCGTCGCCGAAGAGGTGCCGCCCATCTGCGCGTATCTCGAGAGCCAGCTCACCGGCGACTACCTCGCGGGCGGGCAGCTCACGGTCGGGGACATCGGCGTGTGCTCGATGTTCGTGAACCTCTTCCACGCGGGCTACGGCGTCGACACGCAGAAGTACCCGAAGCTCGCCCGCTACGTCGCGCGCATCCACGAGCGGCCCTCGTTCAAGGCCTGCATCTCCGAAGAGAAGGCGCAGTACGGCCTCTGATCGCCATGGCGGCGAACGGCGTTCCCGTCCTCTGGCAGTTCAAGGCGTCGCACTTCAACGAGAAGGCGCGCTGGGCGCTCGACTGGAAGGGCGTCCGCCACGAGCGCCGTTCGCTGCTCCCCGGCCCGCACGTCCCCGTCGTCATGTGGATCTCCGGCCAGAAGTCGGTGCCGGTCCTGCAGATCGACGGGCAGACGATCACCGACTCCACCCGCATCATCGCCGAGCTCGAGCGCCGCTGCCCCGAGCGTCCGCTCTACCCCGCCGACGCCGCCCCCCGGCAGCGCGCGCTCGAGCTCGAAGAGTTCTTCGACGACGAGATCGGCGTCCACATCCGCCGGTATCTCTTCCACATCGTCCTGCCCGACGGCGCCTTCGCCTCGGACCTCATGTCGCCGGGGTTCGGCTCGGTCTCGCGCTCGGTGTACCGCGCCATGTTCCCGCTGACACGCATCGTGATGCGCATGGACATGGGCATCACCGACGACGGCGCGGCGCGGAGCCTTGCGCGCTTCGAAGCCGCCTTCGATCGCCTCGAGCGCGAGATCGGGCCGTCGGGCTACCTCGTGGGCGACACGTTCAGCGTCGCCGATCTCACCGGAGCGGCGCTCCTCTCGCCGCTCACGTTCCCGCCCGAGTACCCGTACGCTCCGCCGTCGCCGCTTCCCAAGGTGGCGCTCGACTTCCAGTCGCGGTTCGAGAAGCGACGTGGCTTCCAGTGGGCGCGCGAGATGTACCGCCGGCACCGCGGCTCGTCGGCGGCCGTGGACGCGTAGCGCGCTACGCGTCCGCGGCGTGCGCCGCGGCGAGGAGGTCGATCGGGTGCTCGACCGCGACGTCGAGCCCACGGTCGATCGCACCGGCGCGCATCTGGAGCACGCAGCCGGGGTTTGCCGCGGCCACGATCTCGGCGCGGCTTTCCTCCACCCGCGCGAGCTTTCGCGCGAGCAGGCGCGCCGCCATCGCGGGCTCGGTGAGGTTGTAGGTCCCCGCGCTGCCGCAGCACCAGTCGGACTCGGGCAGATCGACGAGCGTCGTGCCGGGAATCGTCGCGAGGAGCGCTCGCACTTGCGCCCGCACGCCCTGCCCGTGCGCGAGATGACACGGGTCGTGCACGGCGATACGGCGATCGAGCCGCCCGCGGGGCGGCGGAAGACCCAGCTCCGCCAGCAGCTCGAGCGCGTCGCGCGCGACCGCTGCGACGCGGGCCGCCGCGCGATCGCCGGGCAGCACGTGGCCCACACCGCGCAGGTGCGCGCCGCAGCCGGCGGCATTCGACACGATCCAGTCGGCGCGGCTCTCGTGCACGACGCGCGCGACGTTGCTCGCGAGCCGCGCCGCCTGATCGGCGACGCCGAGGTGTGCCGCGAGGGCGCCGCAGCAGCCGAGGTCGCGGGGCACGAGAACGCGGACGCCGGCGCGCGCGAGGAGGTGGGCCGTCGCGACGTTGGTCGCTGGAAAGAGCTCGTCGGCGACGCAGCCGGTGAGGAGCACGGCCGTTCCCCGCCGCGTGCCCTCGGGCTCGATCGCCGCCGGGAGCGCGCGCGGTCGCGTGCGCGGTAGCGCCGTCGCGTAGCGGGCGAGCGGCACGCGCGCGAGCACCCGCCGGCCCGCGACGAGACGCGCCGGAGCGAAGGCGAGCCGCCGCAGGCGCGGCGACGTGAGGATCGTCGCGAGGGCGCGGCGCGCCAGGCGCATCGGCGCGGAGCGGCGCGCTTCGACCGCGGGGCGCGCCGCTTCGATGATTCGTCCGTAGGGGACGCCGGAGGGACACGCCGTCTCGCAGGCGCGACAGCCGAGGCACAGGTCCAGGTGCCTCGTCACCTCCGCCGTCGGCGCGAGCGTTCCCTCCGAGAGACCGCGGACGAGCTGGATGCGACCGCGCGGCGAGTCGGCCTCGGTGCCGAGCTCGACGTAGGTCGGGCACGCAGCGAGGCAGAGCCCGCAGTGCACGCACGCGTCGAGCGCCGCCTGGTCGACCAACCCCACCGCTCGACTCTAGCCCATCGCCGGCGCCCGCTCGACGCCCCGCGGCGAGGCCGTTCCCTCACGACGCTGCCCGTAGTACCAGGGCCGTATGAAATTCGGACTCATGTACGCCAACGCCGGCCCGTTCGCTTTCCCGGAGCTGCTGACGCACGCGGCCCAGACCGCCGAGCGCTGCGGCATCGAGTCGTTGTGGACGATCGAGCACGTGGTCATCCCCGTCGGCTACAAGTCGACCTACCCATACGATCCCTCGGGGAAGATCCCGGCACCCGAGCAGATGCCGATGCCCGATCCGCTCGTATGGCTCGGGTACGCAGCGGCCGTCACCAAGACGATCAAGCTCGCGACCGGCATCGTCATCCTGCCGCAGCGCCATCCGCTCTACGTCGCCAAGGAAGTCGCGACGCTCGACGTGCTGTCGCACGGTCGCGTGATCCTCGGCATCGGCGTCGGCTGGCTCGAGGAGGAGTTCCAGGCCCTCGGCATCCCGTTCGAGGAGCGCGCCGCGCGCACTTCGGAGATGGTGCGCGCCATGCGTGCGCTGTGGAAGGACGAGGCCGAGCCGTTCCGCGGCAAGTTCTACCGCTGGGACAAGCTCGAATCGAACCCGAAGCCGATCCAGAAGCCGGGCGTGCCGATCGTCGTCGGCGGGCACACCGAGCTCGCCGCGCGCCGCGCGGCGCGCTACGGTGACGGCTTCTTCCCCGGCGTCGCCGACGACGAGAAGTTGCGCTGGCTGCTCGGCATCATGCGCGACGAGTGCAAGAAGATCGGACGCGATCCGGGCACGATCGAGATCACGTCGGGTCGCGCGATCCCGACGCCGGACTCGGTGAAGGAGCTGCGGGACCTCGGCGTGTCGCGCTTCATGGTGCCGCCGCCGGCGTTCGACCCGGACGGCCTCACCCAGGGGCTCGAGAAGCTCGGCAACCTGATCGCCAAAGTCGGGCGCTGATCCGCGCCCCGAGGAGACCACGATGGCGCGAGCCCGCGTCGAGATGGCCGAAGCGGTCACCGATCCCATGGGGGCCTTGAAGCGTGCGCGCGACGCGGGGTGGCTCGCCGACCTCGCCTTCGTGACCGGCGTCGTCCGGCACGACGAAGTCCGCTCGTTCCTGGCGGACCCGCGCCTGCGGGCGAACTTCGTCGACTTCATGCACAACCTCGGAGTCACGTCGGGGCCGTTCTACGAGTGGATGGCGCAGTCGCCCCTCAACCGCGACGGCGCCGATCACGTGCGCTGGCGTGCGCTCATGTCGCGCACCTTCACTCCCCGCAGCGTCGAGAAGATCCGCCCGTTTCTGCGCGAGACCGCGCACGCGTTGATCGACGCCTTCGGCCCGCGCGGTCGCTGCGAGTTCGTCGGCGAGTTCGCCGACGCCTACCCGTCCTTCGGCCTCTGCGAGCTGATCGGCGTACCGAAGGAGGACCGCGACCGCTTCCGCGGCTGGGCGAACACGATCGGGCTCGGCTTCAGCCCGATCGATCTCGGGACCCGGATCGGCGAGATCGACGCGGCGTTGGTCCAGCTCCTCGACTACACGGGCGAGCTGGCGGAGAAGCGCCGCGCCGATCCGAAGGACGACCTCGTGAGCCGTATCGCGCAGGCCGCCTACGAGGACGGTTGGGATCTCTTCCAGACGCGCTCCGCGATCGCCGGGCTCGTCTTCGCCGGGCATGAGACGACCAAGAACCAGCTCGGCTGGACGATCGCCGTGCTGTCGGGTCGCGCCGACATCTGGGACGCGGTCGCCGCCGGGTCGCTCGCCGTCGCCGACGTGATCGAAGAGGTCCTCCGCTTCCGGTCGGCGGCGACCGGCGTCGGTCGCAGCGTGTCCGAGCCGCTCGAGCACGACGGCGAGCGGCTCGAAGCGGGCACGCCGCTCTTCCTCTCGATCTGGAGCGCCGACCACGACGAACGTGTCTTCCCGCGACCCGAAGAGGTGAACCCCGCCCGCAACGGCGAGGTCCCGCACCTGGCCTTCGGTCACGGCGCGCACTTCTGTCTCGGCGCTGCGCTCGCGCGGGCCGAGCTGCAGGAGGGGCTCGCGGCCCTCACTGCGCGCATCACCTGCCCGACGCTCGAGGACGGCGCCGAGTGGAAGCCGCCGGTCGGGATCAACGGGCCGCTGCGCCTGCCGATCGCCTTCGCGACCCGATCCTGAGGCCTCAGGTCTCGACGCGCACGGGCGCTTCGAAGCGTCCGTGCTGGTGGCCCATCCACACGGTCATGAGCGCCATGCGGGGGAGCCCGAGGCGCCGCAGCTCGTCGGCGATGGGGTGATCGCCCAGCGCGAGCTCCGCGCCGCCGATCCCGAAGCCCACCTCCGTCGCGCCCGCAACGAATGCCGTGCGATGCAGGACGCCGTCCACGTAGCTGTACGTCGTCATCGATGCGTCCGGGAGCGTGAAGCGCCCGCCGCGCGACGACGAGAACCTGAGCACGTGCCTTCCGTCCATGTCGAGCGTGCACGTACGACGCCGGTCGGTGTCCTCGAAGTCGATCCGCTGCACCGTTTTTGGGAAGCCCCAGATCCCCTCCCCCGCGTCGCGTGTGAAGCTCTGCGTGACGGGAAGGTGCACGATGTAGGTCGCGAGGCGGCTCCGGAAGTAGTCTACGACGTCGCCCAGGTAGGGCACGAGCGGTCGCGCCCCACGCAGGCGCACGAAGAGGGCGAGCGACACCTCGTTGTAGTCGCCGAGATCGTTGTCGCGGTAGTCGATGCACGCGATGCTGAAGAGGGCCTGCCCCGGGAAGATCTCGACCACGTCCAGCTCCGGACCGCGCAAGAGCGCCCGCGCGGCCGTCGCATCGACGGCGTAGGTCGCCGCGGTCGACGACGCGTCGCGGACGACGACGGGGAGCGTCACCTCGCGCCCCTGGAAGACGTATCGACGGGGCTCGGTGACGCTCGGTGCTGCCATTGGGGCGTGGTCTACCAGGGCGCCGCCTGGCCGTCACCTGGAACGGGAGCCGTCACATCCCCCCGACGAAGCGTCCGGGAGCGAAGATGCCGCGGGGGTCGTAGGCCGCCTTCACGCGTCGCATGAGGGCGAGATCGGGGCCCAGGTGACCCCACACGTCGACGCGCCGTTTGGCGTCGGGACGAGCACGCTCGACGACGACGAATCCACCGGCGGCTTCGATCGCGGGACGCAGCTCCGCGAGGATTCTCCGCAGCGCCTCGGGGTCGTCGAGGCGCGCCCGAACCACACCGTTCGCGACGTGCGACAGCACCGGAACGTCTCCTGAGATCCGGCGCAGCTCCGCCATCGTGGCGCCGACCTCCGTCGGCAGCACGCTCGTGCGGACCACGGCGAGCGCCGGCGCGGCCGGAAACGCGCCCAGGCGGCGACGGAGGGCGGCGCCGTCGCGCGTCCACTCCACGGCGACGCAGCCGCGTGCGCCCACCCATTCGATCGTGTGCCGGGCGGCGGCGATCTCCGGGGCAATGCCACCCACGCCCACCGCGACGCCTGGCCCGCGCTCGAGCGTGCCGGCTTCGAGCCAGAGTGGATCCAGGACGTCGCGCACCGCGAGCGCGACGTCGGCTGCGCCGCCGAGCGTGCCCGCGTACATCAGCGCCGCCTCCTCGAGTTCGGGCCGGGGCCGCACCTTGAACGTCGCCTCGACGACGACGCCGACGGTGCCGAGCGCGCCGACGTGGAGCTTCGGCAGGTCGTAGCCCGCCACGTTCTTCACCACCTTGCCGCCGCTCGCGACCAGCCGGCCTTCGGCGTCGACGGTGCGGATGCCGATCAGGAGATCCCGCACCGTGCCCTGCGACGCGCGCAGCGGCCCGGAGAGGTTGGCGGCGATGAGGCCGCCCACCGTCGTACGCTCGGGCGACGGCGGATCGAGCGGAAGCCACTGCCCCACCTCGCCGAGCACCCGCTCCAGGGTCGCGAGGGAGCAGCCGGCTTGCGCGGTGACCGTCATGTCGGCCGCTTCGTGGTCGACGACGCGATCCACGCGATCCAGGCGGACGAGCGTGTCGACGCGTGCCGGAGGCGCACCCACGTCGAGGTGCGCGCCGAGCCCGGAGACCACGAGCGTCCGGCCCGCCCGCACGACCGCCTGCACTTCGGCGACCGAGCCCGGATGAACGACCGACGACGGTACGATGCCGTCGACCGCGTCGGGCGACGTCGCGTTCACAGGGGCGCCTGCCGGCGTGGCGTGCGCGTCTCGACGCACACCTTCGCGTCCGGGAAGATCTTGTGCGGGTTCGCGCGCTGGTCCGGATCGAACACTGCGCGCAGCGCCGTCATCGCGAGGAGGTCGTCGGGGCCGAACAAGAGCGGCATCTGCGCGCACTTCTCGACGCCGATGCCATGCTCGCCGGTCAGGCTGCCGCCGAGCGCCACGCACGCCTCGAGGATCTCGCGGCCGGCCGCGAGCACGCGCGCGACCTCGTCGCGGTCGCGCTCGTCGAACAGGAGGATCGGGTGGATGTTGCCGTCACCGGCGTGGAAGACGTTGCCGATGCGCAGCCGATGCTTCGCGGCGGCCGCCTGGATCGCGCGCAGAATGTCCGGCACGCGCGTGCGCGGCACGACGCCGTCCTGCGTGCAGTAGTTGGGCGCCAGCCGCCCGACGGCCCCGAAGGCGCGTTTGCGGGCCTTCCACAGCGCCGCACGCTCGGCGTCGTCGCGCGCGACGCGCAGCTCCCGCGATCCGTGAGCGCCGCACACGGCCTCGATCCGGGCGAGCTGGTCGTCGAGCCCGGCCGCGGGGCCGTCGATCTCGGCCAGGAGCACGGCGCCGGCGTCGGTCGGGAGGCCGATGCCGTACGCCGCCTCGACCGCCCCGATGATGAGGCGGTCCATCATCTCGAGCGCGGCGGGGACGATGCCGGCCGCGATGATGCCCGAGACGGCCTCGCTCGCGGCCTCGACCGAATCGAAGACGGCGAGGAGCGTGCGATAGCCCTCGGGGGTTCGCACGAGTCGCAGCGTCGCGCGTGTGACGATGCCGAACGTCCCCTCGGAGCCGACTGCGAGACCGGTGAGGTCGTACCCGGGACGATCCTCGACCGCGCCACCGAGCTGGACGACGTCGCCCGACGGCAGCACCAGCTCGACGCCGAGCACGTGGTTCGTCGTGACGCCGTACTTGAGCGTGTGCGGTCCGCCCGAGTTCTCGGCCACGTTGCCGCCGATCGTGCACGCCGGCTGGCTCGACGGATCGGGCGCGTAGTGGAGGCCGTCGGCGCGGACGGCGTTCGTGACCCACTGGTTCACGACGCCGGCCTGGACGACGATGCGGCGGTTGCGCCGGTCGATCGCTTCGATCGCCTGCAGGCGGCTCGTGCAGATCATGATCGGCGCGCCGACGGGGAGCGTGCCGCCCGAGAGCCCGGTGCCCGCGCCGCGCGGCACGAACGGAATGTCCTCGGACGCCAGCAGGCGTACGACGGCGGCCACGTCGCGCGGGGTCCGCGGCAGGACGACCAGCTCGGGCGCGGCGCGCTCGAGCGTGTAGCCGTCGCAGTCGTACACACGCAGCGCGTCCGGATGATCGACGACGCCGTCGTCGCCGACGAGCACGCGCAGGCGCGCCGCGAGATCGGGCAGCGACATCGCGCGGTTTGTAGCGGCGTGCCCCGCTCGTGTACAACCCGCGCGTGACTGCGCAGGTGGGCGAGTTCAATCCGCCGGAGCGTCTGCTGCTCGGCCCCGGACCGTCCGAGGTGCACCCGCGCGTATTGCGCGCGATGTCGGCGCCGCTCCTGGGGCACCTCGATCCCGCCTTCGTCCACATGATGGAGGAGGTGAAGCAGCTCCTGCGCGTCGTGTTCGCGACCACGAACCCGCTCACGATTCCGATCTCGGGCACGGGCAGCGCCGGCATGGAGGCCTGCCTCGTGAATCTCCTCGAGCCCGGCGACGAGTTCGTGGTCGGCGTGAACGGCGTCTTCGGATCGCGCATGGCGGAGGTGGCCGAACGCGCCGGCGCGCTCGTGCGCCGGGTCGAGGCACCGTGGGGCAAGGTCGTCCGTCCCGAGCAGATCCTGGCCGCGTTGCGCGACACGAAGAAGCCGAAGCTCGTCGCCGTCGTGCACGCCGAGACGTCGACCGGCGCCTGGCAGCCGCTGCCCGAGGTCGCGAAGCTCGCGCACGATCACGGCGCGCTCATGCTGGCCGACTGCGTGACGTCGCTCGGAGGCGCGCCGGTCGAGATCGACGCGTGGGGCATCGACGCCGCGTACAGCGGCACGCAGAAGTGCCTCTCGTGTCCGCCGGGGTTGTCGCCGGTCACGTTCGGCCCGCGCGCCGCCGACGTGCTCACGAAGCGCAAGACGAAGGTACGGAGCTGGTATCTCGATCTGTCGCTGCTCGCGCAGTACTGGGGCGAGGAGCGCGTCTACCATCACACGGCACCGATCACGATGAACTATGCGCTGCGCGAGGCGTTGCGCATCGTCGTCGAGGAGGGGCTGCCGGCGCGCTTCGCGCGGCACGCGAAGAACCACGCCGCGCTCGCGGCCGGGCTCGCGCCGCTCGGGCTGTCGCTCGCGGCCGAAGAAGGACATCGGTTGCCGATGCTGAACGCGGTCACGGTGCCGGACGGCGTCGACGAAGCGAAGGTGCGCACGCGCCTGCTGCAGGAGCAGGGGATCGAAATCGGGGGCGGGCTCGGGCCCATGAAGGGGAAGGTGTGGCGGATCGGGTTGATGGGGGAGTCGAGCCGGCGGACGTCGGTGCTGGCGGTGCTCGCGGCCCTGGAGGACGCGCTGCGCGCGCAGGGGCGAGCGGTCGTGCCAGGGGCGGCGGTCGGCGCCGCACAAGCCGCGTACGCCACCTAGCGTCGATCGCGGCGGTCGTCGTCGCGCTCTCCGGGTGTGCCGCGCCGTGGTGGCGGCCGTCGCCGCTCGTGTCGATGAGCGCACGGCAGCTTCCGCCGCTCGTCGACGACATGGACCTGGAGTCGCTCCGCACGGCCGTCGATCGCACGATCCCGGTCTACGAGCGCGCCGGTCGCGTCGGCACGGCCGCCGCCGCGGAGCAATTCGTCGACTCGCTCGCCGCGACGCGCGATCTCGACGAGCGCCGGCGCGTGATCGGGGCCTCGTTCCGGGTGATGCGCGTCCGCGATCCGCTGCTGCTCACGTCGTACTACGAGCCGGAGATCGCCGTCAGCGAGACCCCGGGCGGCATCTATCGCTTCCCGATCTACCGGCGACCGCCGGATTTGACGAACCCGTACACGTCGCGCGTCGCGATCGAGGCCGGGGCGCTCGACGGGCGCGGGCTCGAGCTCGCGTGGACCGACGATCCGCTGGAGCTCTTCTCGCTGCACGTGCAGGGATCGGGCCGGGCGCGGTTTCCCGACGGCCACGTGGCGGGACTCCGCTTCGCGGGCACGAACGGCCGGCCTTACAAGAGCCTCGCCCAGGAGCTGATCCGGCGCGGCATGCTCCCGAAGGACGAGGCGTCGATGTTCGCGGTGCGGCGCCTGTTCGCGGGGCTCTCGCACACCGAGCAGCGCACGCTCATGGCGGAAAACCCGCGCTACGTGTTCTTCACCATGACGGACGCGGCACGCGGACCGACGGGGAGCCTCGGCGTCGAGCTCACGCCGGGGCGCTCGGTGGCGACCGACGTCGACGTCATCCCCCCGGGCGCGATCGGCTACCTCGTCACGCCCACGATCCGCCGCTTCGTCGTCGCCCAGGACACCGGCGCGGCCATCCGCGGCGCCCACGCCGATCTCTTCGCCGGGTCGGGACTCGAGGCCGAGCAGTTCGCCGGACGCCAGAAGGAACGGGGAACGTTCTACGTCCTGGTTCCGCTCTGAGTCGCCGCGCGCTTGTTCGAGCGCACCGTCGTGCGCGCGATGAACCGGCGCGGCGCGAGACGGATACCGGCGGCCATCAGGCGATTCAGCATGCCGTTCACGAGCACGGTCTGCCGGCCAACGGCGCGCACCGCCTCGTCCGCGACCGCCTCGGCGCTCATCCAGGCGAAGCCCGGCACCATGCTCGTGTCGACGTGGGCCTTTTCCTGGAACTCGGTGCGCGTGAAGCCGGGGCACACGCACAGGACGTGCACGCCCGTCCCTTCGAGCTCGACGGCGATCGCTTCCGAGAACGCGAGCAGGAACGCCTTCGTCGCGCCATACGTCGCGGTGTAGCCCATCGGTCCGAAGCCGGCGACCGATGCGACGTTGATGACGGCGCCCCGCCGCCGCTGCACCATGCCGGGGAGGATGAGCCCCGTGAGCGCGACGGGCGCCTCGACGTTGAGCTTGATCTCGTCGAGCTCGTGCTCGATCGGCAGGAGGTCGAAACGCCCCGCCGTCCCGATGCCTGCGTTGTTCACGAGCCATTCGACTTCGAAGCCGCGGCGGTCGAGCTCGGCGACGAGCGCTGGTGGTCCATCCGCTCCGACGAGGTCGACGGGGATCGCGACGGCCTGGATACCGTGCGCGCCCGACAGGTCCCGTGCGAGGGCTTCCAGGCGTTCGGCGCGACGGGCAACCAGCACGAGGTTTCGGCGCTCGCGCGCGATGCGGCGGGCGAGGGCCTCGCCGATGCCGCTCGATGCGCCGGTGACGACGGCGACCGGCGTGCTCATACCGACCCCTCCCGCGGCTTGATCAACATCGTGGCGCTCCGGATCGCGAGCGAGCGGGGTACGAACTTGAGCGCCGCCGTGAGCGCGCGGTTCATGGTCCCGTTCACGAGGACGCCGCCGCGCCCGGCGGCGCGCACGGCCTCGTCGGCGACGTCGTCCGCGCTCTGCCACGCCATGGCGGGCACCGCCCCGGTGTCGACGTCGACGTGGCTCTGGAACTCCGTGCGCGTGAAGCCGGGACACACGCACAGAACGCGAACGCCCGTGTCCTCGAGCTCGGCGCCGATCGCCTCCGAGAAGGAGAGGACGAACGCCTTCGTCGCGGTGTACGTCGCCATCTGCGGGCTCGGAACGAATCCGCCGACCGACGACACGTTCATGACGAGACCGCGCCCCCGCTTCACCATGCCGGGCGTGAACCTGCCCGTGAGCTCGACGAGCGCTTCGACGTTCAGGCGGATCTCCTCGAGCTCGCGTGCGACGGGAAGCTCGTGGAACTTCCCGAACGTGCCGAAGCCGGCGTTGTTCACGAGCCAGTCGACGACGAGGCCGCGCGCTTCGACTTCGGCCGCGAGCTCGCGGATGGCCGACGGCCGCGTGAGGTCGCTCGGGATGACGTGTGCGTCGACCTTGTGCTGCGCGCGGATCTCGCCGGCGAGGCCCTCGAGGCGATCCTTGCGCCGGGCGACTAGGCCGACGGGCCGCCCGTCGCGAGCGATGCGGCGGGCCAGCGCTTCGCCGATGCCGCTCGACGCGCCGGTGACGAGCGCGATCTCCTGTGGCATGCGCGCCGGTTAGCACGTCCGCACGACCGTTGACAGGCCGCGCGGCTCGGGCCAACAACGGGGCCCTCATGGCCAGCCTCACCAGCGCCGAATTCACCGAGTGCGTCGCCGCGCTCACCGAGCACTACGGTGTCGAGCGCCTGCGCGACAAGCTGGCGGCGATCGGCGCGTTCCAGTCGCGCAAGGGCCTCACCAGCGCCTCGGCGCTCGCCGAGCGCCTCTATCGCCTCTCGGGCGGGCTCCGGCTGCCCGTCGCCGCCACGTACGCGTTCTCGCACGTGTGGGCCGAGATGCTCTCCTCGAAGCTCGGCGGCGAGGAGACCGAGAAGGCCCTCGAGGGCCTCGCCGAGCGCGTGAACGCGTGCCTCGACGAGAAGGAACAGGTCGTCGTCGGCAAGGAAGCCGACCTCGACACCGCACTCGGGGCCTATCGCGAGGCGGTCGCCAAGGCGACCGGACCGCGCGTCGCGCACTACGACATGCTGCTGAAGTCGGTCCCCGCAGTCGCCGAGCGGGTGCGAGCGACCTCGCCGTCCGAGGGCTGACGCCGTGCCAGACCGCGTCCTCGTGCCGGCCAGCGAGTGCCCGGTCGTCGAGGAGGCGGATCTCGTCGTCGTCGGCGGAGGATCGGCCGGCATGGCCGCGGTGGTGACGGCGGCGCGCGCGGGACTGCGGACCGTGCTCGTCGAGGAATCGCCGTTTCTGGGTGGCATGTCGACCGGCGGCTGCGTCGGGACGTTCTGCGGCTTCTACTACCGGACCACGAGCGGCGATCTCGAGCGGCTCGTGGGTGGCTTCGCCGCCGACGTCATGGATCGTCTCGCCGCCGCGAGGCAGTGCTATGGCCCCGTCCCGTTCAAGACGACGGCGGCGGTGCCGTACGTGCCGTGGGGCGTGAAGGTGCTCTACGACCGCCTCGTCCGCGCCGAGCCGAACCTGCGCGTGCGCCTCTACGCGCGGCTCACTGGAGCCGTCACGCGCGATGGGACGATCGACGCGATCACCGTGTCGACGCGTGCCGGCACGGTCGCGATGCGCGCCGCATATTTCGTCGACGCCAGCGGCGATGCCGCACTTGCGCGCGCGGCGGGAGCACCGTGCGAGCGGAGCGAGCGCCTGCAATTCCCGTCGATGATGTTCTACATGCAGCACGTCGACCTCGATCGCGCGATCCCGGCCCTCTTCGAGCTGAGCGATCTCCTCGAACGCCACTATGCGACGGATGGACTGCCGCGACGCTCGGGGAACGTCATTCCGACCGGCCGTCCGGGCGAGGTGCTCGTCGCCATGAGCCGCGTCGCGATCGACGGCCGACCCGTCGATGGCAGCAACGATGCCGATCTCACGCTGGGCGAGATGCTCGGCCGGGAGCAGGCGGAGCACTGCGCGGAGTTTCTCCGCCGTCACATGCCGGGATTCGCCGACGCGTTCCTGTCCGACACGGCGCCTCGCCTCGGCATTCGCGAGACACGTCGCATTCGCGGCGAGTATGCCCTCACCGAGGACGACGTTCTCGGTGGACGGAAGTTCGCGGACGGGATCGGCCGGGCCGCGTGGCCCATCGAGCTCCACGTGGAGGACGGGCGCACGGAGTGGCGCATGCTGGACGACGGCCTGTGGTATACCCTGCCCTACCGCACGCTTCTGCCGACCGGCGTACGCAACCTGCTCGTGGTCGGCCGCTGCGTGTCGGCGACGCGCGAGGCGTTCGCCTCGGTGCGCGTGATCGGGCCGTGCATGGCCGAAGGTCAGGGCGCCGCGCTCGCCGTCGCGGAGGCGCTGCCGCACGGCCAGCGCGTCGCCGACGTCGACGTCGGCGCCGTCCGCGCCAGCCTCGAACGCCTCGGCGTCCCGCTTTGATTTGAGTCGCAGCCGACTCGTCGCTACGGTGTCGCGATGGAGCGGGTTCGAACGGTGGCTCGGTGGTGGGTCGTCACGCTGTGCGTGGTCGCGCGTGCGATCGCCGCGAACGCCGCGGCGTACACGGAGGAGGACTTCTTCGCCAAGCCGAACCCCGTCTATACCATCCCGACGCCGGTGAACGGCGGGCCGATCACCGTCATCGGCGAGGCGAAGATGTACCGGGTGAAGAAGGGCGACACCTTGATGGACCTCGCCCGCCTCTACAGCCTCGGCTACAACGAGATCGTCGAGGCGAATCCCGGTCTCGATCCCTGGGTGCCACCGATCGGCGCGGTCATCGTGCTGCCGACCGAGTGGGTGCTCCCGTGCTGCAGCTATTCGGGGATCATCGTGAACATCCCCGAGATGCGCCTGTTCTACTACAAGCGTGGGAGCGAGCCGGGGACGACGGTCGTCTATACCTACCCGGTCGGCCTCGGTCGCGACGACTGGCGAACGCCGACGGGAAGCTTTCGGGTGAACGGCAAGACGGTCAACCCGCAGTGGAACATCCCCGAGTCGATCCGCAAGGAGCACATCGAGGAGCGCGACGACCCGCGCACCTTCATCCCCGGCGGCGATCCGGACAATCCCCTGGGGAAATACCGTCTCGAGCTGACGCTACCGATGTACCGCATCCACGGTACGAACATCCCGTGGGGTGTCGGCATGCAGGTGAGCCACGGCTGCGTTCGGCTCTACCCCGAGGACATCGAGCGGCTCTTTCCGATCGTCCCGATCGGAACGCCGGGCGAGTTCACGTATCAGACGGTCAAGATCGGGCGCCGGGGCGGCGCCGTCTTCGCGGAGGCGCACGAGGACATCTACGGCCACAATCCCGCGATCTTCCGCGAGGCGATGGGCGTGATCGACAGCCACGGCTTCGGCGGCGAGACCGACAAGGAGCTGCTCCTCGACGGGCTCGTCAACGCCGGAGGGCTCCCGTTCCAGATCTCGCCTGGCGTCGAGGGGGCGTCGATGGCGTCGTACGATTCGCAATGACCGAGCTTCACGTCCGGACCAACGCCAAGCGCGAGCTGGTCGATATCACCCGGCAGGTCGCCGAGGTCGTCGCCCAGACCCGGCTCGAGGAGGGCCTCTGCCAGGTCTACGTGGCGCACGCGACGGCGGCGATCGTCGTCAACGAGAACGACGACCCCAACGTGTGCGTCGATCTGCTCGACGCCCTCGACCGTCTGATACCGGCCGGGATCTGGCGCCACGACCGGGTGGACGGCAACGCGGCCTCACACATCCAGGCGGCGATCCTTGGCCCCGGCGAGACGATCCCCTTCCAAAAGGGGAAACTCTGCCTGGGGACCTGGCAGGCCATCATGCTCGCGGAGCTCGACGGCCCACGCGATCGTCGCGTGTTGATTACCTTGCGCTGATTGGCCGGCCCCGTCGGGGCACGGCGCGAGATCAGGCGCTGGCTTCCTGCAGCTCGGGTGTCCCAGCCGCAGCGAGCTCTTCGACCTTGGCCCGGCGAGGCAGCCCGCCCCGCTCACGCCACTCCCGAAGTCCCCGTCGGACGTAGTCCGCGTTGATCTCGAGGGTGTCGCAGATGTTCTCGAACGAGAACAGCCAGCTCCGATCGCTCGAAGAGACCCACTCCTGGGCTTCCTGGAACATCAGCACACCGCGGGGATCCCGCGCGTGCGCGAACTTCTGGTAGCAGTCGATGGCGTCCTCGAGGACGGCGAGCATCAGAAGACGCTCCCGCTCGAGACCCCCCGCCCGCCTGAATGCCGCAAAAAACTGTGCTGGTAGAAGAACGTCTGGTTCGAACAACGTCGCCAACCTGTCGTGCCCGCCCGAAAAGCCCCGCTTCCCCTTCGCAACCATCTACCCCTCCTCCGCTGGGCGGAGAACGATCGCCCGAGAGGGCGACCGAACGCCCAGAGCCTTACCACGACGGGTCGTCGTTACTGAACGGTCACTCGGATGAAAAACCTTGTGCCGTCAAATTAGACGCCCTTATCGCTTGGCCGCACGGATTGCAATAGGGTTACGACTCAAACGCCGATCGTCGTCGCGGCGAGCAGTGGCCCCACGTTCCGCTCCCAGGGACCCGTCCACTGCCGGCTGAGCTCGTCGGCCAGCGTGCGGCCGCCGGCTACCTGCTCGATCACGGGCTCGAGGTAGATCCGCTCGTCCTGCCCGGCGTCGTTGCGGGCTTGCTGGCGCCGGAGCCCCTCGGCGGCGATCTCGAGGATCTCCCGGGCAAGCTCGACGACGCGCACGCCCTTCATGCGGGCCGCCAGGGCCCCTCGGGTCACGTCGGCGTAGAGCTCCCGCACCTGGTCGACCGACCACCGTTTCACGAGGTCGAGGCCGGCTTCCTGGCAGTCGGCGTCGTAGAAGACCCCCTTCACCAAGGCCGGGAGCGCGATCACCCGGCCGGGCGGCTGACTGTCCGCGGAGCGGAACTCGATGAAGCTCTTCAGCCGCACCTCGGGGAACAGGGTCGTCAAGTGCAGGTTCCAGTCGTCCAGGGTGGCCCGGGCGCCGCCGAAGCCCTCCGACAGGAACCGGCGGAAGGGAATCCCCGTGACGTCGGTGACGTACCGTCCATCGCGCAGGATGAAGTACATCGGGACGTCGAGGGCCCAGTCGACGTAGTCGTGGAAGCCGGCGTCGTCGCGGAACGTGAACGGAAGGAGGCCGCAGCGCGCCCGATCGGTGTCGGTCCACACGTGTCCCCGGAAGCTCAGGTGACCCGAGAGATCTCCGTCGACCAGGGGCGAGTTGGCGAAGATCGCGTTCACGATCGGCGCGATCCCCATGCCCACGCGCAGCTTCCGCATGGCGTCGCGCTCGTCGGAGAAGTCGATGTTGGCCTGCACGGTCGCGGTCTGCTTCATCATGCGGTGGCCGAGCTTGCCGACGCGCGTCATGTACTCGCGCATGATGCGGTAGCGCTGCTTCGGCACCCAGGCGATCTCGTCGAGGGTGCTGAGCGGATGGCAGCCGAGGCCGAGGAACGAGATGCTCAGCTCCCGGCCGACCTCTGCCAGCTCGCGGACGTGCGTGTCGACCTCCTCCCGCGCGGCGTGCAGGTCGGCGCAAGGACGACCCGCGAGCTCGATCTGTCCGCCCGGCTCGAGCGTGATCGACAACCCCTCTCGCGCGAGGGCGATGACGGCGCCGCTCTCCTCCCTCGGCTCCCATCCGAATCGCTCCGCGAGCATTCTCAGGAGACGCTCGATGCTGCGGGTGCCCGTGAACGGCACGGCCTGTCCGGTCTTCGCGTCGACCGCGACCTTCTCGTACTCCGTGCCGACCATCCAACGCTCGCGCGGCTTGGCGGATCGGTGGAACTCCTCGACGAGCTGACGGGTGTCCTCGATCGGAACCGCGTGCGCGCTCGCGCGGAAATCCGTCATGCGGCGCGGACGGTAGCCGCGGGCCGATGCCGTAGCAAGGCGGGTCGCGCTCGGACGGCTGGCTAACGCCGCGCGTCGGACCCGGCTACTGATCGCAGACGAGGTCGGCCGGACACGAATAGCCGGTCGAGCAGAGCGTGCCCGACTCCGCGACAATGTCGGGCCACCAATCGTCGATGCAGCAGTTCATCTTCCGGATCGCACCGGCGTACGGCCCCGTCATGCTCGAGAGTTGCGTGATGAGCGAGGTCGGATTGCCGGCGTGGAGATCCGTCTCGTCCGGGTCGATGAAGAGGTCCGACAGCTGGGCGGACGCGACGGAACCGGGGCTGATGTACATCTTGAGCATCCGGGCCTCGCAGAGCCGCTTGCACGGCACCGGATTGCCGTTGACCGCTGGACACACGGGGCAGTCGTCGTTGGTCCCGCACTGGACGTTGGGGGCGCTGCGGCACCACTTCTCGGACTTCCCCGCGCACGTGTATCCCGCGCCCACGAGCGCGGCGCAGTCGGTGTCGTCGATGCAGGCGGGTCCCATCCGGCACACGCCGCCCAGGCACGCCGCTCCGGCGGGGCACGGCGTGAACGTCGTGCACGTCACCTCGCCGACGCTGGGAGCGCACCGGCCACCCAGGCAGAATTCACCCGGCTGGCACTCTGCCGACGTCGCGCACGCCGCGTTCGCCACCTTCGTGCAGCGCCCGACGCTGCCCGGCCTCGTCAGCAGATAGCGGTTGCGCGTCGGCACCGTCGTCCGCTTGGTCTGGTGGCCGCACAGGGAGCGTCGCAGGCTCTCCGGCGCCGCGGGTCCGCCGGGCGCGTCGCCGAAATACGGCCGCAGGTCGTGACCGTCGCAGGCGTTGCCGTCCGGACCGACCGGACACGCATTGCCGCCCGGCGTCCCGAGGGCGAAGCCGAGGGCGGTGGGGAGGAGGTCGACCGTGTGCGCGAGGGCGGGGCTGACGTAGGCCGGGGGCTGCGGCGCTTCCTGCGTAGGATCCCAGGACGGGATGGTCGCCAGGTCGCGCGGATCGAACACGATGAGGCGCGTGCGGTGGCCGTTCTCGGTGAACGCGTGCTTCGACCGCGGCAGGTGCCAGCCGTTGTCGGAGAAGTACATGAAGATCGTGTTGCGGGTGAGGTCGGGCGCAACGCTGGCCCACGTTCCACCGAGCGTCTCGCACTGCAACTGTGTCCCGATGTCGAAGCGGCTGCGCCGGTTCGACGCGAAGCAATGCGGCGCCGTCTCCATGGCGAGGAACTTGCGCAGCTCGCGGACGTTGTCGTCGGCCCACCAGACGTTCCCGAAGAACTCGTGGACGGTTCCGAAGTTCGTCTCGTTGAACGCCGAGACGACCGGCGCGCAGCTCCCGCCCGTACACCACTGGCCGAGGTTCATGACGCCGCCGCGCGGAAAGCTGCCGAGGCCGCCGAAGAGATAGTCGGTCACCGACTGCGGCGAGCGCAGGGGTTGGTGCGGAACGCGCGGCGCGTACCACATGTAGAAGTGCTGCATCGAGAACTGCCCTGGTGCGTCGGGCTGCTCGTAGGTCAGCATGTCGAGGAAGTTGAACACGTCCGTCTGGCGTCCGACGGCGAACGGAGAATAGGTCGATCCGATGCTGGTGCCGCACGCCGGCGGCTGCCCGGGCGCCCCGGCGACGCAGTCGTTGCGACCGAGCGAGCGCCCGCCGGTCTTGGCGATCGCGTCGAAGGCCGTCTCGTCGAGCGATCCGGTGAACTTGCCGGCGAGCAGCGTGCAGTAGCCGCCGATCTTGTTGCCCGTGTTGAACGGGTCGCTCACCGTTCCCGCAGCGCCCGTGAGCCCTCGCAACGCGCTCGGCACGGTCGAGAAGGTTCCCTCGTTGATCTTGTTCTGCCCGTGGAAGCTGCGCTGGTAGCGGCCGGTGAGGATCGTGGCGAGCGACGGGAAGCACCACGACGCGGTGTTGTGGGCGATCGGAAACACCGTCCCGTGCGCTTCGAGGATGTCGACGGTCGGCGTCTTCGGCGTCGGGACCGGCGTGCCCGTCTGCGTGCTGCGACACTCACCCGCGTTGCCGTAGTGGCAGGAGCCCTGGTCGTCGGAGATGAAGAAGATGATGTTCGGACGATCGGTGACCGGGCCCGGAACGCAGGCTTTGCCGTCCGCGCACTGCCCGCTCACCGGACACGCGGTCCCGCTGGCGCACACGCCTTCGATCGTCGCGCAACACGGCGGGCGTCCCGCGACGTGCTGATTCGAGTAGAAGAGGTACGGCGGCTCGCAGAAGGGCGAAAGGCGCTTGCGTGCCCACACGACCGGAGCTTTTGCGTCGGCGGGTGCCGCGAGCGGCCCCAGGAAGGTGAGCAGGGCAAACGCCACCCAGAGGCCGCGGGCACACGGAGCCATGGGAAAAGAGGTATTCGTCGAACGTCCGGAGTGTCAAGTGTTTTTTCGGCATCGAGCCGATAGACTCGCACGCGTGCGTGTGCGGAGGTGGTCCGTCGGCCCGAAGGTCGTTCTGATTCTTGCAACGCTGCTAGGCGCATGCGGCTCGCGGGAGGACTCGGGTCGAACCGCTGACGCGAAAGGCTACGTCGGGTCCGCGTCGTGTGCGGCGTGCCATGCCAATGTCGTGCGAACCTGGGAGGCGTCGAACCATCACCTCGCGATGCTCGGCGCCGACGCGTCGATCCTGGCGCCGGTCACCGCCGACGGACCGCTCGTACGCCGTGGCAGTCAGCTCGAGCTGACTGCCGCGAGCCTCGGCAACGCGCGGGACGTTCCGATCTCGTACGTCCTCGGTCGCAAGCACGTCGAGCAACCGGTCGGGACGATTCACCCTGGACGATTGCAGGCGCTCCCGCGCGCCTTCGACGTCGTGCATCGCGAGTGGTTCGATCTCTTCGCCGGCGAGCAGCGCGGCCCCGATGATTGGGGGCACTGGACCAATCGCGGCATGAACGCGAACGCGCAGTGCCTCTACTGTCACACGACCAGCTACGAGAAGGGCTACCTGCCAGCGACCGACACCTACGCCAGCCGATGGAGCGAGATGGGCGTCGGCTGCGAGGCGTGTCATGGTCCCGGCGACGCGCACGCATCCGCGCGACGCGAGGGCCGTGCCGATCCCTGGGCCGGCGCGAATCCCGATCGGTTCCTCGCCGCATGCGAGGCGTGCCACACCCGTCGCGTCGAGCGCGCCGATTTCACGCCGGGGGACGAGTTCCTCGATGCGTTCGAGCCGGGGCTGCTCGACACCGACGCGTACTATCCCGACGGCCAGATCAAGGACGAGCTGTACGAGGGCGTGTCGTTCCACATGAGCAAGATGTTCCGTGAGGGCATCCGATGCTGGAACTGCCACGATCCGCACGGCAACGGCACCCGCGAGCCCGGTACCGCGCTCTGTCGCACCTGCCACGAGCCCAAGTACGACAGTGAGGCGCACACGCATCATGCGAGCTCGACCGCCGGCGCCGACTGCCGGGGCTGCCACATGCCGACCACCGTCTACATGCAGCGCGATCCGCGACATGACCATGCGTTCGCTCGTCCGGATCCGGAGGCGACGATCGCGCTCGGCGTGCCGAACGCGTGCAACCGGTGCCACACCGATCGCGATCCGGCGTGGGCGGCGGAGCGCATGCGCGAATGGTATCCGGACGATCGCAAGCGCGCCCTCCGGCGCGAGGTTGCGGCCACCATCGCGAGCGGGCGTGCCGGGGACCCCGCGAGCGTTCCCGGCCTCATCGCACTCGTGGGGGGTGAGCTGGACGCCGTCCATCGGGGATCGGCGGCGAGGCTGCTGGCGCGCTTCCCGACCGCGGGCGGCGCCACCGAGGCGCTCACGACCGCGCTCGGCGACGACGAGGCGCTCGTCCGGGCCGGCGCGGCATGGTCCTTGGGCCAGCGATCCCATCTCGCGCCCGAGCCGCGCGCGGCGCTGCTCGCGCACTTGGGCGATCCGGTGCGGATCGTGCGCCAGCACATCGCGTTCGCGTTGCGCGACGTGCCGGCGAGCGAGCTCCCACCCGACGTCGCGAGAGCGCTCGCGCGTGCGACGGCCGAGTGGCGGAGCGGGCAGATGCGTCTCGCGGACACGCCCGAAGCCCACTACAATCTCGCCATCGACGACGCCGCGCACGGTGACCTCGACGATGCGTTGGCGGAGTATCGCGCCGCGCTGCGCCTGTGGCCGAAGTCGTACCAGACCCGCCACAACCTCGGCATGCTGCTCGCCCGCATGGGACGGGTCGACGAGGCCGCCACGGAGTTCGAAGCGGTGCTGGCGAACGATCCCGTGCCCGAGTCGGCCTTCGCGCTGGGACTCCTGCGCGCCCAGCAGGGGCGTTGGAACGACGCCGCGCAGGCACTCGCCCGTTGCGTCGCGGAAGATCCGGATTATCCGCGCGCCCGCTACAATCTCGCGCTCGCCTATGCAAAGTCCGGCGACACGACCAAGGCGCTCGACGAGCTCGAGCAAGCGGCAGCGCAGGAGGACACGCATCGTGAGGCGGTCCTCGCGCTCGTCGACCTGGCCCGGCAAGTGAACGACAAGGAGCGTCTCGAGCGCTGGGTCCTCGAAGCGGCGCGACTCGACCCCGCGATCGCCGAGAACCCCGATCTCCGGGAGCTTCTCGAGCGCCGGTGACGTTCAGGTTCGTACGCGCAGTCGCGGCTGCGACGCTCGCATCACCCCGGCGCGTATCTCGCCTGCCGTCGCCGTCGCGACGGAGCCCGCCGTGCAGGCACCCGTGCCGGAGCGCATGGCGTGCGGAGGACCGCCGCAACGTCGCTGGGTTGCGCGGCGGTCCCGGAAGCACGAAGAGCCTGCCCGCGGTCGACGAAATCCTGCCGCGCGCGCCGGCACGGATGCTGCTCTTGTCGACCCCCCGGGTGGTTGTGGCGCAGCGCGGGGGTCGCGCTTGCGGGGATGGTTGAGGGGCGGCGGGGCGGAAGGACGGCGGAGGAGAGAGAAGGGGAGGCCGGGCGGCGGATGCCGACGCGAGTCGGCTCCGCCCCGGCCCATCAGCGGACGTCTCGTGCGGCGGCCGTATCGTCGTCGGACGCGGATCGCGACGGCCACCAGCGCGGAACCCCGCGCAGGTAGGCTTCGTACGCGGCGCCGAAGCGTCGCGTGAGCGCGGGCTCCTCGACGAGCACGATCCACGCGTGCGCCGCGCCGGCGGCCGCGATCGCCACGAGAACGATCGCGCCGGATGCCGCCCAGGCTGCTGCACCCAGCAGCGCGATCACGACCCCGGCGAAGAGCGGATTGCGCACGCGGCGGTAGGGTCCGGCGACGACGAACGCGGGTTGCGGACCCCGCCGTGGACGTCCCCGCCCCACAAGCAGCAGCGCGCTGCGAACCGCGAGCGCCGCGCCGAGGAACACCAGCAGAGCCCCCAGCCAGCGCAGCGTCGTCGGCACCACGACTCAGGCGTAGTGGCTTCGACGCTTCACGGCGATCTCGCGCTCGAGATAGAAGATCTCGATCTTCTCGATCGCGTCGCCCTTCTTGGCGAACTTGTGCCCGCGCAGGATCGTGTCCAGGACGCCCAGGTCCTCGCGTCCGGGAATGTCGCGTGCGGCGCGAATCTCGGTGCTCGCAAAGAGCGTGTCGCCGGCGAAGCTCGGGGCCGTGTGCCGCCCGGTCGCGTAGCGCAGGTCGCCCGGCGAGTTGTCGGCGACGTCGGCCGACGACAGGCCGAGACAGAGCTGGAACGGAATGCCTCCGAACACGATCAGCTTCCCGCCGACGAAGCGCTCGGGATCCTGGTCGATCATCCACTGGTTGCAGTGCACCTGGGAGGTGTTGTCGAGGATCCCGGTCAGCATGATGTGATCGGTGGTGATCACGCGGCCGCGCACGTGCGCGTAGACGTCGCCCGGCTTGAAGTCCTCGAAATACGTGTCCGGGCTGCTGAAATGCGTGAGGTCGCGATAGGCGCGCTTGCGGTCGTACGCAGGGGCGGTGAAGGCGCACGCGACGTCGCGCGGCGCGACCTCGCGGTCGTCGACGGCGGCCTTCGGATCGCGCTTCCAGACCTGCACCTTGCGCTGAAACGTGAGCACCACCTCGCCGTGCTGGTTGCGTCCCGTCGTCTGAACGTGCACGACGCCCAAGTCGGGGTTCCTGCTCGATGGTTTGACCGACAGGATGAGCGTCTCGGCCTCGAGCGTATCGCCGACGCACACGGGCGCGCCGAACCGCATGTCGATGTACTCGAGATTCGCGCGAGCGTTCTCCGAGATGTCCTCGACGCTCTGGCTGAACACGACGCCCATGACCAGGCCCGGCGGCAGGACGAGCCCGCGGTAGCCGTAGGCCTGCGCGTAGCGGACGTTCTTCGAGAGGGGATTCGGGGTGAAGGAGAAGTCGGTGAAGAGGGCGAAGACGCCCTCGGTGATCGTCTTGCCGCCCTTGTGGCGAAGTAGCTCCCCGGGCCGGAAATCTTCGAGATAGTGCCCGTGCTGCTTGCGGATCGTGGCCATAGACGGCGACCCTTACCGAGTCGCCGCGGGCCGGGCAAACGCGTCGCGTCAGCCGGCGCGTCGCTCGTCGACGCTGCCCGATCCGCCTTCGGCGTCGGCCGGCGCCAGCGCCGACGCGGTCGCGCGAACGACGCTCAGCATCTTCTCGCGCTGGCGCTCCGGCAGGCCGCGGTAGAGGCGGACAAGCTCCTCGATGCCCTGATCCTTCGCGACGGGATAGGCCGGAAAGCCGTTATCGGGGCCCGTCGGAAACTGCTGCTCGTTCTCGACCAGGAAGCGCCGCGCCTCGGGCGACAGCACTTCGGGATCGTAGGCGGAAATCGCCTTGTGCATGGCGATGTGCAGCTTGACGACGACGAGCAGCGGCGTCGCCAGCCCGCGTCCTGCCTCCAGGCGGCTCACCGCGCCCTGGCTCACGCCGGCGAGGCGCGCGAGCTGCTCCTGCGAAAGCCCGAGGAACTCACGCACCCGGCGCGCTTGACGGCCGAGTCCCCGCATCCAATCACGCCAGTCGGTCTGCCCTTGTGCTTCCATCGTCGAACTCCCTTCCTTCGAACCTACCGGTGCTTCGTCTCGGAGACCGAGCGGGGCCCACGGGTACCCAGGAGGCGGCGCGTGATCGTCAGGAGCAGGTCTCGGTGTTGCTCGGGTGTAACGTCGGTCCAGTATTCGCGTGCAGCCAGCGGAGCCACGACGGTTTCTCCCAGCAGGAGAAACGCGCTCGTCCCGCCCAGCGTCATCATGAGATGGAGCGGATTGATCGTGCGGAGCGCGGCCGTCTGGTGCCCCTCGGTGATGGCATTGATGACCGCCAGCATCGACGGGAGCGCGCTGTCGGCGACCGGGCGCGAGTGCTCGCTCACACCATCGGCCATCTCGCGGAGGAGAATCCGCAGGAGCGCGGGACGATGGTGAACGAACTCGACCCAGACGTCGACCAGGCCCTCGATCCGCCGCTCGATCGGTCCACGACCTACGAGGACGCGCTGGTAGCGCGCGAAGAGGTCGTGCAGGAGGTCGTCGAGGACGGTGGCGTAGAGCTCCGCCTTGTCCTTGAAGTAGTAGACGAGCGACGCACGACGCACGCCGACCTGTTGCGCCACATCCTCAAGCCGCGCCCGATCATACCCCTGCTCGGCGAAAACCCGCTCGGCGGCGGCGATTATCGCGGCGCGACGCGTGTGCCCCTTGGGCCGGCGTGATGTCGCTAGAGCCGACAGCGTCCGGGCTCTACCTGCGTGCAGGCAGACTGTCAATCCAGGAAAAGAATGAGACGGGTGAGCCCACGCAGCTCTGTTCCGAGCGCCTCCGAGTCGAGCTCGGGGGCGCCGCTGAGGGCCATTCCGAGGGTGAGGAATGCAGTCGCGCCGGCGACGTTCATCACGTAGCGGACCGGATCGACCGTTCGGAAGACCCCTTCCTGCTGGCCGGTCCGCACCGCGTCGGCGAGAAGCTGCACGATCGGAGCGATCCGCGACGCGAGCGGTACGACCTTCGAGCGCCCCGCCCGGGCGAGCTCCCATAAGGAGATCCGGAGCAACCCGGGCCGGTCGATCACCTGGGCGGACCAGACGTCAATGCAGGCGAGCAACCGGTCCTTCAGCGACCCGTCGGCATCGAGAGCCGCCTGGTAGCGGGCGGGCAGGTCGTTGAAGAGATCGTCGAGCAGGGCCTCGTACAGGCTCTTCTTGTCGCGAAAGTAGTGGACCATGGACGCCCGCCGGATCCCGACCCGCTCCGCGACGTCGTCCATCCTGGCGCCCGCGTAGCCTCGCTCCGCGAAGACGGACTCGGCGGCGCGGAGAACCGCCAGTCGCGTGGTCTCTCCCCGTACTTTCATCGGGCCAACCCCTGGCGTGCGGCGGATTCAGGTTTTGAGCAGGCTCCGGGCGATCACGATCCGTTGCACCTGGCTCGTGCCTTCGTAGATCTGCAGCAGCTTCGCGTCACGCATGAGCTTCTCGACGGGATACTCCTTCATGTAGCCGTAGCCGCCGAAGATCTGGACGGCGTCGGTCGTGATGCGCATCGCGTGATCGGCGCCGAACGCCTTCGCGTAGCTCGACACGATCGATGCCTGTGCACCCTGATCGAGCATCCACGCCGCCTTGTAGGTGAGCAGGCGCATCGCCTCGATCTCGACCGCCATGTCGGCGAGCATGAACTGCACGGCCTGGAACTGGGCGATCGCCTGGCCGAACTGTTGGCGCTCCTTGGCGTAGCGGGTGCATTCGTCGAGGGCACGCTGCGAGACACCGATGCAGATGGCGCCGATCTCGGGCCGGCTGCGATCGAAGGTGCGCATCGCGAGCTTGAAGCCTTCGCCCTCGCGGCCGAGGAGGGCGTCCTTCGGAACCCGAACCTCCTCGAACGCGATCTCTCCGGTGTCCGCGGCCCGCTGTCCGAGCTTGTTCTTCATGCGGTGCTTCGTGATGCCCGCGAGATCGGCCGGGAAGACGAACGCCGAGATGCCCTGGTGCCGGAGCTTGCGATCCTGGGTGGCGAACACGACGTACCAGCTCGCGACGGTCCCGTTCGAGATGAAGTGCTTGGTCCCGTTGAGAACGTACTCGTCGCCGACCTTGCGATAGGTCGTCGAGATGCCGGCGGCGTCCGATCCGGCCCCCGGCTCGGTGATGCAGAACGCCGCCAGCGCCGGCTCGGACGCGAGCTGACCCAGGTAGCGCTTCTTCTGCGCGTCGGTCCCCGCCTCGTCCACGGGGATCGCGGCGAGTCCGTTCGCGGCGATGGCGTTCGTGATGCCCGCGCACCCGTAGTTGAGCTCTTCGAGCACGAGGCAGGTGTCGAGCACGCCCAGCCCCGGGCCGCCGTGCTCGACCGGCACCTCGAAGTTCATGAGGCCGAGCGACCACGCCTTCTTCACGATCTCGGCCGGGAACTTCTGCTCCTCGTCGTGCTGCGCGGCGACCGGGATGATCTCCTCGGCCGCGAAGCGCCGGGCGGTCTCCTTGAGCTGCTGCTGCTCGGGCGACAGATCGAAATGCATCATCCGGATGGGACCTCCGCGGCTTTGGGCGCGGCACGCCGGGCTGCGAGCACCTTGCTCACGCGGCGGCCCTTCATCTCCAGCACGCGCAGCTCGTAGCCGTCGACCGCGGTGCGATCGCCGAGCCGCGGAATGCGACCGAGCTGCTCGGTGACGAAGCCCCCGAGGGTGCTCACCTCGTGGGTGCCTTCGACCTCGATGCCGAGCTTCTCCCACACGTCGTCGACGAGCGAGAGCCCGTCGAAGACCAACCCGTCGGGGGTCTCGACGACCTTCGGCGACTCGCGATCGAATTCGTCCTGGATCTCCCCCACGATCTCCTCGATCACGTCCTCGAGCGTGATCATGCCGGCCGTCCCGCCGTATTCGTCGACCACGATCGCCATGTGCGTCCGGTTCTGCTGGAACTCGCGCAGGAGCGCGTCCAGCGGGCGCGACTCCGGGACGAAGAGGATCTCGCGCTTGATGTCGACGAGGTTCTCCGACGTCTTCAGCTGCTCGCGACGCAGGAAGAGGTCCTTCACGTGGATCATGCCCGCGACGTGGTCGATGTCGATCGTCGCCAGGGGAAAGCGCGTGTGCGTCGTCTGCGCGATGATCCGCACGTTCTCCTCAAGCGAGCGCGCGAGCGAGAGGTAGATGACGTCGCCGCGCGGGATCATGGCGTGCCGGGCGGTGCGCTCGGTGTAGTCGATGATGTTTTCGAGCAGCTCGCGCTTCTCACCCGACAACGTCCCGACGCGGTGCGACTCCGCCAGCAGCATGCGCAGCTCTTCCTCGGAGTGCGCGTCGGTCGTGCTGCGGATGTCGACGTGCAGCAACCGAAGGATGCGGGATGCCGTCTGATCGAGGAACCACAAGGCTGGCTTCACGGCGACCTGGAAGCCGCGCATCGGCAGTGCCGTCCACAGGGCGACCTTCTCGGTCGCCCTGATCGCGTACGCCTTCGGCACGAGCTCGCCGATGACGATGTGGAGGAAGGTGATGAAGAGGAACGCGATCGCCGCGGCCACGTTGTGCACCACCACGTCCGACGTGATCCCCAGGGTGACGAACGTCGGCGCGAGCAGGTGGGCGAAGGCGGGCTCGCCGACCCAGCCGAGACCGAGGCTCGCGAGGGTGATGCCGAGCTGGGTCGCCGACAGGAAGTACTGCAGGCGCTCCTGGTGACCCCGCACGGCCTTGGCCCGCCAGTCACCTTCCTGGGTGAGCTCCTCCATGCGGGTGTTGCGGACCCGGGCCATGGACAGCTCCGCCGCGGTGAAGAAGGCGTTCAGGAGAACCAGCCCAACGGCTACCGCAATCAGCAAAGGGTCAGGCAACATCCGCGGCCGGGAACCCCGTCCGGGGGGGCATGCTAGAGGATGGCCAGCGGGCGAAGCAAGGCCGGATGACCCCTGCATGACACTCGCGCCGCCGCCCGCTATGCTCGGAGCGGATGGGCGCGAGGCGCGCCCCGTGGAGGAGGAAGACATGCGGCGACGGATGGTGGTGTGGACGGTGGCGGTCGCGCTGGCAGCGCTTGCGGGCGTGGCGCGCGCGGGCCACGAGCAGGACCTCGGACGCTCCGAGCTCCAGGCTCGGGTAGAGGAGAACAGGGCGCTCGCCCGGTTCATCAAGTACAACGGCATGCCGGACGTGGCGATCGTGCGGCCCATCTCGGACGAGCCGCCGTGGGACGATCACGAGGTCGCGATCTACTACTTCGAGCAGCGCAAGGAAGTGAGCTTCGCGCGCGCGCGGATCCTGGGTAGTCCCCAGGTGCACCTCCTGCGCTATCAGCGCCAGCTGAGCAACGCGGACATCAGCGCCCTTCGCACGCATCAGATGATCGCTGGCGAGCAGGTCGCCTCCGCGACGACGACCAAGCCGACGACAACGCCGATGGCCACGGCCGAGACCACGTGCAGCGGCTCCGCGTCCGAGCGGGCCGAGTGCGCTGCGGCTCGGGCCGAGAACGCCGCCGATCGCATCGACGCCGCCGCCGTGAAGGCGGAGAGCGCCGCCGACCGCACCGAAGCCGTCGTCTCGAAGATGGCGGCCCGCAACACGCACAAGAAGACGAAGACCAACTAGTCGCGTCGTGCGCTGGGGGTGGGCGTCCGCGTGACGCCCACCCCCGCCGCATCGAACGTCCGTCCTAGCGGAGCTGCTCCGAGGTGTAGCCGAGGATGCGACGGGCGATGATGAGCTGGTTCACCTGCTGCGTGCCTTCGTAGATGTCGCTGATCTTGGCGTCGCGCATCCATTTCTCGAGGAGCTGCTGGCGGGAATAGCCGAGGGGGCCCAACAGCTCGACCGCCTTCTGGGTCACCCACGTCACGACCAGGCCTGCCTTGGCCTTCGACATCGACGCTTCGAGGTTGTTGCGGAGCCCGTTGTCGAGCATCCACGCCGCCCGCCAGACGAGCAGGCGCGCGGCTTGCACCTGCGCTTCCATCTCCATCACGTCGCGCTCGAGCGCCGTCAGCTTGTGCGCTGGCAGCCCGTAGCGCAGCGCGACACCGTGCTCCGCCAGGGTCTGCTTCACGAGGTCGAGCGCGGCTCGCGCGACGCCGATGGCGCTCGCGGCGACGAGGGGACGGGTGGCGTCGAAGGTCGCCATGGCACCCTTGAAGCCCTGGCTCGTCTTCGGGACCTCCGGGCTGCCGAGGATGTTGTCGAGCGGGATGCGGCAGTCCTCGAACACGATCGTCGCGGTGTCCGAGGCCCGGATGCCGAGCTTGTGCTCGACCTTGGTCACGTACATGCCCGGCGTGCCCGCGTCGACGACGAAGGCACGGATGCCCGCGCGACCCGCCGACCTGTCGAGCGTGGCCCACACGACGACGAAACCCTTCGACTTCTCGGCCGCCATGAGGCCGCTCGTGCAGAAGATCTTCGTTCCGTTGAGCACCCAGTGGTCGCCGTCCTTCACCGCCGTCGTCTGGATGGCCGAGCTGTCCGACCCGCAATGCGGCTCGGTGATCGCCATGGCGCCCCACTTGGGCTCACCCTCGCGGAAGCGGGCGAGGAACCGCTCTTTCTGCTCCGGCGTACCCGCGGCTGCAACGGCGGCGCCGCCGAGGCCCGAGTTCGGGATGGTGAGATAGAGGCCACAGTCGCCCCAGCAGAGCTCCTCGACGGTGACGCACATGTTGAGGTTCTGCTCGGACGGGCCGCGACGCTCCTTCTTTTCGGTCTTTTCGCCGCCCTCGCCGGTCATGCTCGCGCCGCGCGACACGTTCCACATCATGTTGAGGAAGTCCCACGGCTTCTCGTGCTCGCGCTCGTCATACTCGCGGGAGATCGGCCGCATCGCCTGCTCGGCGAGCATGTGGATCATGCTCTGCATGCCCAGGATGGTCTCGGAGAGCTCGAAGTCGATCATGGTCCCAGCTCCTCTCGTCAGACGATGGCGAGGCCATCGATCGTGCCGAAGCTGCGCGCGTCGCGCAGGAGCAGCTCGACCAGATGGTCGCGGATGTAGCCGTGGCCGCCCAGGACCTGGACGGCGTTGTCGGCGATCTTCAGGACGGCGTCGGCGGCGTACTGCTTGGCGAGGTAGGCCTCGCGCGTGGCGGGCAGGCCCCGATCGAGCCGCCATGCCGCCTCCCAGGCGAGTAGCCGCATGGAATCGACCTCGATCGCCATGTTCGAGAGCATGAACGCGATCGCCTGCTTGGTCGCGATCGGCACCCCGAACGCGGTGCGCTCCTTGGCGTAGTCGCGTGCGTAGTCGAACGCCGCGCGCCCGACGCCGACCGCCGCGGCCGCGCTCGCCACGTGCTGCGCGTCGACCAGCGCCTCGAGCGTTGCTCCGTCGCCGCCGAGCCGGTTGGCCGTAGGAACGCGCACGCCAGCGAGCGTCAGGGCGAAGGTGTCGAGGGCCTTGATCCCCATGTTCTTCTCGCGCTCACTCAGCGTGAGCCCCTTCGCGCCACGTTCGACGACGAACGCGGCGAGGCCGTCCGCAGCGGTCGCGTAGACGAGGATCGCCTCGGCCTTGTCGGCGAGCGGAACGAAGCACTTCTCGCCGGTCAGGACCCACTCACCGCCGCTCCGTTCGGCCCTGGTCGCGAGGGAGGTCGGGTCGAAGTCCCACCGGGGCTCGGTGAAGGCCGCGGTCCCGACCGCGAAGGTCGCCCCGGCGAACTTCGGAAGCCACCTGGCGCGTTGCTCGTCGGTGCCCGCCACGAGGAGCGGGATCGTGAACAGCCGGGGTGTCACGAGGTGGAGCGCGACCCCGAGGCTCCCGTAGCCGAGCTCCTCCAGGATGAACGTTCCGCCGATCGCCGAGCGCGGGCTCCCGAAGCCGCCCAGGCCCTCGGGGATCGCGTCTTGGACGAGCCCGAGCTCCCAGCCCTTGTCGACGACGGGCGCGGGGACGTGCTCCTTCTCGTCGGCCTCGCGCGCACTCGGCCGCACGACGTCGCGCGCGAAGGAGGCAAGTGTCTTGCGCAGGAGCTCTTGCTCCTCCGACGGCTGAAAGTTGATCATGCTTCGTAGCCTCCCGTCGTCGCGACCGCCCGGGATCGCGGCGTCAGCCAGTCGGCGAGCTGCACGACCAGCGTGTCCAGGACCCGGCGGAGGTCGATCTCCTCGGGATCCTGGTAGTGTTGAATCTCGGCCCCCATGATGGCGCCGGCGACGAGCGCCGCCGTCTGCTCGGCGTCGAGCTCGGCACGAACCGTTCCTGCCTCCTGGCCGCGCCGCACGACCTCCGCGAGGAAAGCGCGCATGCGCCGCAGGATGCGCTGGAACTTGGCCGAGAGCTGCGGATTCGTGTCGAGCGCCTCGATCATGAGCGTGATGATGAAGCGGCGGTGGTTCGAAACCGTGGCGTGAAAGAAGCAGGCGTCGATCACCCGACGAAGCGCGGCGATCGTGTCGATGGACGGCCCGACCTCGGCGAGCACGTGCTGCTCGAAGCCGCCGACGCGATCGCTTACGGCCTCGAACAGCAGCTCTTCCTTGTCCCGGAAGTGGTAGTAGAGCGCGCCCTTGGTCACGCCCGCGTGGCGGGCGATGCGGTCGATCGAGGTGCCCTGGTAGCCGAGGCGGGCAAAGCAATCGATGGCAGCCGCCATCAAGTGCTTGCGAGAGGGCTCGGCACGCTCCGCCCGCCTGGGCCGGCCGACAGCCGACATACTGAACGTTCAGTATCTTTGCTGACGCGCCCTGTCAACGGTGAAATCGGCTCGCTGCAGCAACCCGAAACCCCTACATGCAGGCGCCGCCGTCGACGCGGAGGATCTTGCCCGTGATCCAGCCGCCGTCGTCGGAGGCGAGGAAGACGGCGGCCCGCCCGATGTCGACGGGCTCGCCAGCGCGGCCGAGCGGGATCGTCTGGACGAGCCCCTCGCCGAAGAAGCCGATCAGCTTGTTCCCCATGTCGGAGCGCACGAGACCCGGCGCGATGCAGTTGACCCGCACCCCGGCGCTGGCGACCTCCTTCGCGAGCACGCGGGTGAGCGCGTTCACGGCCGCCTTGGACGAGTGATAGGGCGCGCCTCCCGCCGCTGCCATGTCGGCGCCGACCGACGAGATGAAGAGGACGACGCCCTTGCGTGCGAGGACGTGTGGAATGACGGCCTTGGCCGTGTAGAACGCGCCGTCGAGATCCGTCGACGTCACGCGCTTCCACTCGCCCGGATCGAGGTCGGCGACGGTCTGGAATCTCGACGCGACGCCGGAGTTCGCGACCGCGATGTCGAGCCCGCCGAGGAACCCGACGGCGTCGGCGACCATCGCCGACACCTGATCCCACTGGCTGACGTCGCCGCGTACGGCGATCGCGCGGCGACCCAGCGCCTGGACGTCGCGCACGGTCGCCTCGGCGGCATCCTTGTCGCGACGGTAGTTGACCGCGACGTCGGCGCCTTCGCGGGCGAACTCGAGCACGATGCCGCGCCCGATGCCGCGGCCGCCGCCGGTCACCAGCGCGGATTTGCCGTCGAGCCTGCCCATGCGACGTGCGCGGTTCGCCGTCGAACCGCTACGCTTCCACCTGCGCCGAGTCGGCGAGCACGGTCATGACGTTGTCGCGCACCTCGGCGAAGCCGCCGCCGATCGTCAGCCGCGTCGTGGTCGCGCCGTCCTTGTACGAGAGCGTCCCCCCCTCCAGCGCCGTCACCAGCGCCGCGTGATCGGGCAGGACGCCGATCTGGCCGTACGCCCCGGGAGCCGTCACTTCCGATACGTCCGCATCCACGAGCTGACGCTCGGGGCTGTAGACGCGCAGACGCAGTCGGGTCGCCATCTCAGGCCGCCAGCTTGCGCGCCTTCTCGACGGCTTCGTCGATCGTGCCGACCATGTAGAACGCTTGCTCGGGGAGATCGTCGTGCTTGCCCTCGACGATCTCGCGGAACCCGCGGATCGTCTCGGCGAGCGGCACGTAGCGGCCCGCGAAGCCGGTGAACTGCTCGGCCACGTGGAAGGGCTGCGAGAGGAAGCGCTCGATCTTGCGCGCGCGAGCGACGGAGAGCTTGTCCTCTTCGGAGAGCTCGTCCATGCCGAGGATCGCGATGATGTCCTGCAGCTCCTTGTAGCGCTGCAGGATCGCCTGCACCTGGCGGGCGACGCGGTAGTGCTCCTCGCCGACGATGGCGGGGTCGAGCACGCGCGACGTCGATTCGAGTGGGTCGACGGCGGGGTAGATGCCGCGCTCGGCGATCTGCCGCGACAGGTTCGTGGTCGCGTCCAGGTGCGCGAACGTGGTCGCCGGCGCCGGGTCGGTGTAGTCGTCGGCCGGCACGTAGATCGCCTGGATCGAGGTGATGGAGCCCTTCTTCGTGGTCGTGATGCGCTCCTGCAGCTCGCCGATGTCGGTGCCGAGCGTCGGCTGGTAGCCGACGGCCGACGGCATGCGGCCGAGGAGGGCGGACACCTCGGAGTTCGCCTGCACGAAGCGGAAGATGTTGTCGATGAACAGGAGGACGTCCTTGCCCTCGTCGTCGCGGAAGTACTCGGCGACCGTCAGACCGGTGAGGCCGACGCGCGCGCGGGCCCCGGGCGGCTCGTTCATCTGGCCGAAGACGAGCGCGGCCTTCGAGATGACCGGGTTGCCGTCCTGGAGCTTCGACTCCTGCATCTCGAGGTAGAGGTCGTTGCCCTCGCGCGTGCGCTCGCCCACCCCCGCGAACACCGACACGCCGCCGTGCTGCTTCGCCACGTTGTTGATGAGCTCGAGGATGATGACCGTCTTGCCGACGCCCGCGCCGCCGAAGAGGCCGATCTTGCCGCCGCGCTGGTAGGGGGCCAGCAGATCGACGACCTTCATGCCGGTCTCGAACATCTGGACCTGCGTCTCTTGATCGGTGAAGGTCGGCGCCTCCCGGTGGATCGGGTAGCTCTTGGTGGCCTTGATCGCGCCACGCTCGTCGACCGGCTTACCGACGACGTTCATGATCCGCCCGAGCACCCCCTCGCCGACCGGGATCTTGATGCCGTCACCGCTGTCCTTCACCTCCATGCCGCGCACGAGGCCCTCGCTCGAGTCCATGGCGATCGTCCGCACCGTGTTCTCGCCGAGGTGTTGCGCCACCTCGAGGACGAGGTTGTCGGGCTCGTCGCTGATCGCGGGGTTCGACACGGTGAGGGCGTTGAAGATGGGCGGCAGGTTCCCGTCGGGGAACTGGACGTCCACGGCGGGGCCGATGACTTGGGTGATCCGTCCGATGTTCGCCATGCGTGTGCTCAACCTTTCAGAGCTTCTGCGCCCGAGACGATCTCCATCAGCTCCGTCGTGATGGCCGCCTGGCGGGCGCGGTTCATCGACAACGTGAGCCGCCCGATCATGTCGGAGGCGTTGTTCGTCGCGTTTTCCATGGCCGTCATGCGGGCGCCGTGCTCGCTCGCGATCGACTCGAGGAGTGCCTGCATGAGGAGGGTATCGATGTAGCGGGGCAGGAGCTGGGCCAGTAGCTCGGGCCGCGCCGGCTCGAAGATGTAGTCGATCGGCTGCTCGCCCGGTGTCCGCTCCGGGAGGGCCACGGGCAAGAGCGGTGTGATCGTCGGGACCTGCGACATGGCCGAGCGGAACGCGTTGTAGAGCAGGTACACGGCGTTCGTCTCGCCCGAGGCGAACCGCTTCGTCATGCCGTCGGCGATGGCACGCGCGGATTCGATCACGGGCCGCGTCATCACGTCGGTCTGCTTGCCGACAATGGTGAAATTGCGCCGCCGGAAGAACTCGAGCGCTTTGCGACCCACGCCGGTGACGACCAGCTGCTTGTCCGTGTGCTGGCGCGCGTAGGCCTCAACCCTGCGGAGCAGGTTCGAGTTGAACCCCCCGCACAGGCCACGATCGCTCGTCACCACCACCAGCTCGACGCGCTGCTCGCCGCGTCGCGCGAGCAGGGGATGCGCGCTGCTCTCGACGTCGGCGACTACGGCCCCGAACATCTCGGCGAGCTTCGCAGAGTAGGGGCGGGCGCGTTCGGCGGCCTCCTGCGCCCGACGCAACTTTGCCGCGGACACCATCTTCATGGCCTTGGTGATCTGCTGGGTCGAGCGAACCGTCGCGATTCGCTTGCGGAGGGCTTTGAGACTCGGCATCGCGGCTAGGCGGCGAAGACCTTCGCGAAGTCCTGCAGCGCAGCATCGAGCTTGGCCTTCACGTCGTCCGTGATCTCCTTCTTCTCCTTGATGGCGGGGAGGGTCTGCGGATGCTTGGCCTCGAGGAAGCTGAAGAGCTCGCGCTCGTAGCGCTGGATCGCGGGCGCGGGGAGCGGATCGAGATAGCCGTTGGTCGCGGCGTAGATGACGGCGACCTGCTTCTCCACGGCCAGGGGAACGAACTGTCCCTGCTTCATCACCTCGACCAGGCGCACGCCGCGATCGAGCTGGCGCTTGGTGGCGGCGTCGAGGTCCGACCCGAACTGCGCGAAGGCTGCCATCTCCCGGTACTGCGCGAGCTCGAGGCGCAGAGGACCGGCGACCTTCTTCATGGCCTTGATCTGGGCGTTGCCGCCGACGCGTGACACCGAGATGCCGACGTTCACCGCCGGCCGCTGGCCGGCGTAGAAGAGGTCGGACTCGAGGAAGATCTGCCCGTCGGTGATCGAGATGACGTTGGTCGGAATGTACGCCGACACGTCGCCGGCCTGCGTCTCGATGATCGGCAGCGCGGTGAGCGAACCGCCACCCGCCTCCGGGCTCATCTTCGCGGCGCGCTCGAGGAGGCGCGAGTGGAGGTAGAAGACGTCACCCGGGTACGCCTCGCGACCGGGTGGCCGGCGGAGCAGGAGCGAGAGCTGACGATAGGCCGTCGCCTGTTTGGAGAGATCGTCGTAGATCACCAGGGCGTGGCGCCCGCTGTCGCGGAAGTACTCGCCCATGGTGCAACCGCTGTAAGGCGCGATGAACTGCATCGGCGCGGGGTCCGAGGCCGACGCGACGACGACCGTCGTGTAGTCCATGGCGCCGAACTTGGAGAGCTTGTCGACGACCTGCGCCACCGTCGAGCGCTTCTGGCCGATCGCGACGTAGAAGCACTGCACGTCGCCACCGCGCTGGTTGATGATCGTGTCGATGGCGATCGCCGTCTTGCCCGTCTGGCGGTCACCGATGATGAGCTCGCGCTGACCGCGGCCGATCGGGATCATGGCGTCGATCGCCTTGAGACCCGTCTGGAGCGGCATCTTCACGGGCTCGCGGGCGATGATGCCCGGCGCCTTGAGCTCGATGCGCCGAGTATGCTGGGTCTTGATCGCACCCTTGCCGTCGACCGGCTGCCCCAGCGCGTTCACGACGCGGCCGAGCAGCGCCTCGCCGACCGGCACCTCTGCGATGCGTCCGGTACGGCGAACCTCGTCGCCCTCCTTGATGAGATCGGACTCGCCCATGAGCGCGACGCCGACGTTGTCCTCCTCGAGGTTCAGCACGAGGCCGAACACGCCGTGCGGGAACTCGACGAGCTCTCCGGAGGCCACCTTGTCGAGCCCGTAGACGCGCGCGATGCCGTCGCCGCACGAGAGAACCAGCCCGGTCTCCCGCACTTCGACCTGCTTCTGATAGTCCTTGATCTGCTGGCGGATGATGTCGCTGATTTCCGCAGCGTTGATCTGCATCAAACAATTCCCCCCGGTCGTTTACGCCCCCTCGCCGGCCATGCTGCCGGCCAGGCGAGCGAGCTGAGTCTTGACGCTGCCGTCGTACACGGTGCCGCTGGCGTCGAGCACGACGCCGCCGATGAGCGCGGGATCGATGTCGGTGGACACGACGATCTGGCTCTTCCCGGTGAGCCGCCGGGCGAGCTGCTCGAGATCGGCGATCTGGGCGTCGGTGAGCTTCGTCGCGCTGCGGATCTTCACCCGCGCCCGGCCGAGCTCGCGATCGACGAGCGCATCGTACGCGCGCGCGACGTCATCGAGCACGCCCAACCGATCCCGATCGCCCAGCAGCCGAATGAGATTCCCCACCATCGTCGACACGGCGAGCTTGGTGACCGTCGCGTCCACGACCGCGCGGCGCTTGGCTGCCGCGACACCGGGATTGAGGACGACGTTGCGAAGCTCGGGCGTCGCGAACGTCGCCGCGGCGCGGGCGAGCTCCTCGCCTGCCGTGACGAGCGTACCCCCGTCGCGCGCGAGGCCGATCAACGCCTGCGCGTAACGTCGCCCGAGGCTGCCGGTCACGACGCCGACCTCGCCGCGGCGACGAACTCGCGCACGAACCGCTCCTGGTCCTGAGAGCCGAGCGCACCCTGCACGAGCCGAGCGCCTTCCCGAACGACGTCGTCGACGAGCTCCTGACGGAGCGCGCGCCGCGCCGTAGCCAGCTCCTGCGCGGCGAGTAGCTTGGCGTCGTTGCGGATGCGCTCGGCCGTCTCCTTGCCCTGCGCGATCATCTGGTCGCGCTCGCGCCCAGCCGTCGCGAGGACATCGGCCTTGAGCCGATCGCGTGTAGCGGGAAGATCGGCGAGATCCTTCGCGAGCTGTGCGCGCAGCGCCTCGGCTTCTTTGCGCGCACGCTCGCCGGCAGCGAGCTCGTCGCGAAGACGCTCCGTGCGCGCGCGGAAGAATTCCCGGATCGGCCCGCGCAGCTGCCAGACGAGCAGACCCACGAACAGCAGGAAGTTGACCAGCGGCCAACCCAGCTCTGTGATGGACGGCTCGTGACCCCCGTGCTCCATGTCAGATGGCGCGTCCCAGGACGGTCTTCGCCACTTCCCTGGCGATGGCCTGGACGTCGGCGCGCAGATGCTGCCGGGCGGACGCGACATCCCGTTCGATCTGGCTGCGCACCTCGCCCATGGTCCGGTGCGCCTGCTCGGTCGCCTCGGTGATCAGCGCCCGCTGCTTCGCTTCGGCTTCACGCAAGAGCTCCTGAACGTCGCGCTGCGCTTCGTTCCTGGCCTGGTCGAGCGCCGCGGTGTGCTCACGCCGGAGACGCGCCGCTTCGTCCTGGGCGGCTTTTGCCTCGGCGACGGCGCCGTGGGAACGCTTCTCGCGCGCTGCAATGACCTTCAGCGCCGGCTCGAACCAAAAGCGCTTCAGCACCATCCAGAGCCCCACGAAGAGCGCAATCTGGACGAGCAGGACCTTGAAGAACTCGTCGGGGATTTCCATGGATTCGGTCGGGGAGGGGCGCAGGTCGCGTGGAAGCCGACGCGCTCCTACTTCCCGAGCTCCCCGGCGGCGCGGGGTGCTGTCGTGACGTCCGCCTCCCGGTCGTCCTTCGGGAAGACGATGGCCATCCGGCGATCCTTGTCGTTCGCGCGGGCATCGCTACCCATGCTGCACTGCCCCTCGAAGACGACTCCCTCGAAGATGACGAGGCTCGGGGTGGAGATGTTTCCCACCAGGCGTCCCGGGGCGCGGATCTCGAGACGCTTGCGCGCGTTCACGTCGCCGGTGATACGGCCATGGACGATCACCGAGCTGCCCGTGATCTGCGCATTCACGACCGCGCTCTCGCCGATGGTCAGCGTGTCCTGGGCCGTGATCTCGCCCTCGACGGCGCCTTCGATGCGCGCGGGCCCTTCGAAGGAGATCTTCCCTACGACCCGCGTTCCCTTGCCGAGAAACGCATTCGATCCGGTGCTTTCGTCGCCCGTCGTTCTCGCCCTGTCGCGCTCCTGCATCTCCCCCTCCGCGAACGATGTTCCACCGGATGGTGCAGTGGCCTCGAACGACCCGAGGCGCGTTCGATCCCCCCGCTCACGATCCTTGCCGAAAATTGCCATCGACGTACTCCGAGGGCGTCGCCGAGTTCGCCCCGACGGCCGCGGTGGTCATCTGAAGGACAGCCGGGCGGTTCTAGCACCCGCTCGGAGACGGAGTCAAAACGCTCGCGCGCGTTCCGCACCCCGAAGCCGGTCGACCAGACGCGTGAGCTCCGCCTCAGAGTAGAACTCGATCTCGATCGTCCCGCCGCGCGCTCGAGGATGCAGGCGCACCCGCGTTCCGAGGGCCCGGGTCAGCTCCTCGGCGAGCGATCGCCAATGCGGGTCCTCCGTGCGCCGGTGGGTCGACGTCCCCGCGCGGCTCCCTTTCGTGCGTCGAGCCTGGGCGCGACGTTCGGCTTCTCCCTTGGTAGCCTTGTCGGCCACGAGCTCGCGGGCAAACTCGATCCGGTCTCGCTGGCCGTCGATCGACAGCACAGCCCGGGCATGGCCCGCACTGAGATCCCCACCCTCGAGCTGCGCCTTGACGGCGTCCGGCAACGAGAGCAGCCGGATCGCGTTGGCGACGGCGGGGCGGCTCTTGCCGACCGCCTGCGCCACCTCGTCCTGCGTGAGGGCATACACCTCGATCAGGTGGCGGTAGGCTTCGGCCTCCTCGAGCGGCGTCAGGTCCTCGCGCTGCAGGTTTTCGATGAGGGCGATCTCAAGACGCTCCTGGGGGCCGGCCTCCCGAACGATGACCGGCACGACGTCGAGTCTGGCGCGCTGGGCCGCCCGCAAGCGCCGCTCGCCGGCGATCAGCTCGTATCCGCCGTCCAACCGGCGCACGACCAGAGGCTGGAGGAGCCCCCGACGGCGGATGGACTGGGCGAGGCTCTCCAACGCCGCCTCGTCGAAATGACGACGCGGCTGGTCGGGATTGGGGCGGATCTCTGCCAGGGGGACCCTATCCCGGGCCTGTGGCTGCGCGGGTTCAGTGGGGGCTCCCGGCAGCAACGCCTCGAGGCCGCGGCCCAACGCTTTACGCATTCTTGCCTCCATGCTATCTATCATCTACGCCTCGGCTGCGACGGGTTCGTGGGCCGGTCGCGGCGTCGCGAGCTCGCGCGCGAGCGCCCGATACGCGACCGCCCCGCGCGACCGCGGATCGTACTGCAGGACCGACAGCCCGTGGCTGGGGCACTCCGACAGCCGGACGTTGCGCGGGATGACGGTTCGGAAGACCTGATCGCCGAAATGCGTCCGCACCTCGGTCTGCACCTGTTGCGCGAGGCTATTGCGTCCGTCGAACATCGTCAGCACCAGGCCATCGAGCGCGAGCGTCGGATTGAGCGCGTCGCGCACGCGACCGATGGTGTCGAGCAGCGCCGTGAGGCCCTCGAGCGCGTAATATTCCGCTTGCAGCGGCACGAGAACGCCGTCGGCGCTACAGAGAGCGTTCACAGTGAGCAGACTCAGCGACGGCGGTGAGTCGATGACCGTGAAATCGTACGGCCGCGCGATCCGCGTTAGGTGATCGCGCAGGCGAAACTCGCGACGAGCAAGCCCGACGAGCTCGATTTCCGCACCCACGAGATCTCGCGTCGCGGGGACGAGATCGAGGTGCTCGACGCTCGTGCGACATACGACGTCCGCGGGAACGTCGTCGGCGATCAGCAGATCGTACGTCGTCGCCTGCCCCTCGCCCGGACGAACGCCGAGACCAGTGGTCGCGCTCGCCTGCGGATCGTTATCGACGAGCAGCGTTCTGTGTCCGTCGAGCGCGAGTGCGGCGGCGACGTTCACTGCGGTCGTCGTCTTGCCGACTCCGCCCTTCTGGTTCGCGACCGCGATGATGCGCCCCATCCCCAGCCTTCCCGCCAGCGCCCTGTTAGCACAGTGCGGCGGCACCGTGAACCGGCCTTAAGGCACGCGGCAAATGACGAGGCGGCGGGGGTCGCCGTCGGGAAGACGGTAGTCTCTCAGTTCGACCGGCTGGAGTCCGACCGGTGAGACCATCGCTCGGATCGTTTCCGGGGAAACGGCCGGCGTCTGCATCGACACCGCGAGGCCTCCGGAGGCGAGCAGCGGCTTTGCGAGACGGAAGAACGTATCGGGACGAATCGCTCTCGACGTCACGAGTGCCTGGCGCCTGGCTAGTCGCTCGTCCCCTGCCGCATCCTCTGCCCGCAGGAGCACGGGCCGCGTTCCCGCGAGATCGGCCACCCGGACGACCTCGTTCAAGAAGCTCACGGGGCGCTGCCGGGAGTCGAGGAGTATTACGGTCAGGTCGGGACGCACGCAGGAGAGGACCACGCCCGGGAAGCCTGCCCCCGTACCGAGATCGAGGACTTCTCCCGCCTGCGGTAGCAAAGGAACGCAGGCGAGCGCATCGGCGACGTGATGGCGGATCAACTGTTCCCGGGTCTGCCGCCCAGTCAGGCGGAGCCGGCGGTTCCAAAGCTCGAGCGCATCGAGAAAGCGATCGATCCTGCCAACGGCGTCGGGAGTGAGCGAAAACCCCAGCCTCCAGCTGAAATCTTCGAGAATCGAAGAGCTAATGGCGCTAGGCACCAGGTCGCGCTCGACCCGCCGACCGTGACGGGATGATCACGACACGCCGGTACGACCCCTCGCCCTCACTCTGCGTCGTGACGCCAGCGTCCTCGCTCAGTGCCAGATGGACTATCCGGCGGTCTCTCGGGCTCATGGGGCTCAAGGCCTCGGAACGACCCGTCTTCTTCGCCTGCGCAGCAAGCCGGCGAGCTGTCTGTTCGAGCGACTCCCGTCGTCGCTCACGATAGCCTTCGACGTCGAGGGCGATGCGGATCGACGCTTGTCCACGTTGCGCGACGATGCGGTTCAGAAGGTACTCGATCGCATCGAGGGTCTGGCCGTGACGGCCGATGACGATGCCCGTGTCACGCCCGATGAGCTCGAGCGTGAGGCCGTCCTCGGTCGGCCCCCGTACCTCGACGGGCACCTCGACGCCTAATGCGCTCAAGATCCTCTCGAGGACCGCCCGCGCGGCGTCGACGACGTCCGAAGACGCGCTGTCCGTCTCGCTGGGGGTTCCCTGGGAAACCACGTCCTCGGCACCGATGGCCTCAGCCGTCCCCCTCGGAGCGCGGATGGTGGCTCGGACGCGAGCACGCTTTCCGCCCAGGCCCAGCAGGCCTCGCGTCGTGTTCTCGAGGATCTCGAGCTCGACCTTGTCGCGGGTTACCTGGAGAGCCTCCAAGGCCCGCTCGATGGCTTCATCGATCGTTCCGGCCTCCATCTCGATCGATCGCATTCGTACATTCCCCCGCTAAGTCGGTGACTTGAGCATCACATACTGCTGCGCGATACCGAGAATGTTGCTGACCAGCCAATAGAGAACAAGCCCCGCGGGAAAGTTGATGAACATGAACGTGAACACGAGGGGCATGATCATCATCATCTGCCGTTGCGTCGGGTCGCCTTGCTGCGGTGTCAGCCACTGCTGCAGGATCATGGTTCCGCCCATGAGGATCGTCAGGACGGGGATTCCGATGCCTCCGACCATCAGGCGCTCGGGCGCCGACAGGTCGGTGATCCAGAGCGCGAACGGCGCGTGGCGCAGTTCGATGGCGTGGAGCAGCGCATTGTAGAGGCCAACGAAGATCGGGATCTGCAGCACCATCGGCGCGCAACCCGAGAACGGGTTCACGTTGTGGCGCTTGTAGAGCTCCATCATCTCCTTCTGCAGCCGGGTCTGATCGTCCTTGTAAAGCTCTTGGAGCCGCTTCAGCTGCGGCTGCAGCTTCTGCATCTCCTTCATGCTCCGGAACGACTTCTGGGTGAGCGGAATCGTCGCCGCGCGCACCAGTATCGTGAGCAGGATGATGTCGACGCCGTAGTTTCCGCTCACACGGTGGAGCAGGCGGAGCGCGTGCAGCATCGGAACGGCGATGAACCAGAACCAGCCGAAGTCGAGCGTGCGGCCGAGGTCGTAGCCCGCGGCCGCCAGCAGCTCTCGGGTCTTGGGACCGACGAAGAGCTTGAAGGTCGCGGTCCCATCGACGAGCTTCTCGTCCATCATGACGATCGGCGTCGAACCCGCGAGTTCGACGACGGCGGTTCCGCCCGCGGTTTCGGCCGCCACCACGGCGCTCAGGAAGTACGGCAAGCTGAATCCGACCCACTGCGCGCCGGTTTTCGACTCGGGCTTGGGCGGCTCGGAGCTGCTCTTCGCTTCGATCCCGGTGAAATCCTTCTCGGTGAGCTTCCCGTCCGAAAAGATGACGCCCAGCTCGCGTGCCGAGCTTCCGCTGCCGTGCGTTCCGTCGCGCGCGAGGCGCGGCATCACGAGGCCGGCCGAGGTGGGCGCGCCGGTGCCCGTCACGTGCACGTCGACGTCGAAGACGTATGAACTACCGCCGAACCGGAGGCGCTTCTCTACCTCCGCGCCCGATGGACTCTTTCCCTTGAGAACGACTTCGCCCTGCGCGTCTGCGGCCAAGGTCAGTGCGCGGGTGCTGGGAACGTAGGCGATCCCGGCGTCGCTCGACCCGTCGCCGAGCTGGACGGTCAACGGGAGCAACGACCCGGGCTCGACCAGATCCAGCGGTGGGCTGTCAGCCGCGACGCCGCGGCGAAAACCCTTCAAATCGAAGCTCGTCAGACGTCCGCCGACGGCCGTGACGGTCGCGCGGAACACGTCGTTTTCGACGACGATGGGCGGTTCCTGTCCTGGATCGAAAGCAAGATATCCTTCCGATTTCGGTGGCGAGACCGGGGCAGCTTCGGGCGCGGGGGTCGGCGTGCCCTGGACTTCCTGGCTCGCGGCGGGCGGAGGCGCTTCCCCAGCCGGGTGTTGCCGCGGGCGAACGACGAACTCGTTGTAGAGCAGCACGACGGCCAGAGAGAGGGCCACGGCGAGCATCACGCGACGCTGGTCCATCGTCAACCTTTGCGCGCGGGTACGGGGTCGTACCCTCCGGGATGCCAGGGGTGGCAGCGCGCGATGCGGCGCGCCGCGAGCATCGCGCCGCGAATGGCGCCGTGGGTGCGCACGGCATCCGAGGCATAGACCGAGCAGCTGGGTGCGAACCGGCAGGACGGCGCGAGCGCGGGCCGCACGAGGAGCTGATAGGCGCGGATCGCCGCAAGTACGGTCGCAGCGACCGGTCCCGGCCGGGGCCCGTCAGCGCTCGCCGAGGCCGAGGGCTCGTGAGAGTTGTGCGGCGGCGTCTGCATATGTGGCGTGAGCGGCCCCGGGCTTGGCGATGACCACGATGTCGCGCGCGGGCTCGGCTACCCCCCGTGCCTGCCGAACGACCTCACGAACCAGGCGTTTGACGCGATTTCTGGCGACCGCGTTCCCCACCCGGGTGCTGACCGTTATGCCAACGCGGGTCGAGGACGACGCGGGCGGAGCCGTGAGGACGACGAAATGCTCGGTGTGTTGCCGGCGGCCCTCGGCCTGCACCCGGAGAAACTCGCTACGCCGGCGGAGCCGAGAACGCTTCGGGAACGAACCCGACGGCTGCGTGGTCACCCTGGCTGCTTCGGCGGGACCGACACGGAAAGGCGCTTCCGCCCCTTCGCCCGCCGCCGCTTCAGCACGTTCCGCCCCCCGGGGGTCGCCATCCGGGCGCGAAATCCGTGCGTCCGCTTTCGTCGCCGATTGCTCGGCTGATAGGTTCTTTTCATCGCTGAGCGCGCTCCGGCGCAACCGTGACGCAAACCACGGCCTCCCCGAAAAGTCAATGTAAGCGGCAGTCGGGTGATGGTCGGTTTAGGCGAAACTAGGACAGCACCGGCAGTGGTTTTCGGACGGACCTGCGCCGAACGACGCACGGTTCGACGACCGGTTCGACGTCGAACGGTTACGACTCGGTGGAGTCGTCGGCGGGCGGCTCCGTCGCCGGAGCCTCGCCGTTGTCGGTCTCGTCCTCGCGCTCGGCGAGACGCGCGACGGCGGCGACGCGCTCACCCTCCTCGAGGTCGATGAGCCGAACGCCCTGCGTGTTGCGGCCGATCACGCGGATCTCGTTGACACGCAGGCGCACCACCTTGCCGCCGCTCGACACCAGCATGATCTGGTCGTCGTCGGTGACCATGCGAACGCCGACGACCCGTCCGGTCTTGTCGGTCGTCTTCATGGTGATGATGCCCTTGCCGCCGCGGTGGGTGCGCCGGTACTCGTCCATCTCGGTGCGCTTGCCGTAACCCTTCTCGGCGACGGCCAGCAGCGACGCACCGGTCTCCACGAGATCGATCGAGACGACCTGGTCGCCCTCGTCGAGCGTCATGCCGCGAACGCCATACGTGGCGCGACCCATCGGCCGCACCTCGGGCTCCTCGAAGCGGATCGCTTGGCCCTCGGCGGTCGAGAGGATGACCTCGCTGCGTCCGTCGGTCAGCCGAACGCCGACGACCTCGTCGCCCTCTTCGAGGGCGATCGCGATGAGGCCGCTCGGTCGCGGCGACGAGTACTGCATGAGATCGGTCTTCTTCACGAGGCCCCGCCGCGTGGCAAAGACGAGGTAGCGATCCTCCTTGAACTCCCGGACCGGGAGGAACGCCGAGAGCTTCTCCTCGGGCTTCAGCTGCAAGAGGTTCGTCACCGCACGGCCGCGCGCGGCACGGCCGGCTTGCGGAATCTCGTGGACCTTCAGCCAGTAGACTTTCCCGGTGCTGGTGAAGAAGAGCAGGTAGGAGTGCGTCGAGGCGACGAAGAGGTGCTCGACGAAGTCCTCGTCGCGCGTGGTCGCTCCGATCTTCCCGCGACCGCCGCGGCGCTGCGCGCGGTAGAGGCTGACGGGATTCCGCTTCACGTATCCCTCGTGGGAGATCGTGACGACCATGTCCTCTTCGACGATCAGGTCCTCTGCCGAGAGCTCGGCGGCCTCGTCGATGATCTGCGTCCGGCGCGGATCGCCGTACTTCGTCTTGATGTCCCCGAGCTCGGTGGCGACGATCTTGGCGACCTCCCGCTCATCGGCGAGGATCTGCCGGTAGCGCGCGATCAGCCGCTCGGTCTCCTGGTACTCCTCGATGATCTTCTCGCGCTCGAGGCCGGTCAGCCGCTGCAGGCGCATGTCGAGGACCGCCTGCGCCTGGATCTGCGAGAGGCCGAGGGCGGCCATGAGCCCCTCGCGCG
>Ga0187894_10000181_pt1 | contig 83136 bp, 58 predicted proteins | sample GBC1701081metaG_FD_136650 | JGI IMG/M metagenome (GOLD analysis project Ga0187894, IMG submission 136650) | White microbial mat communities from a lava cave in the Kipuka Kanohina Cave System on the Island of Hawaii, USA - GBC170108-1 metaG ...
GAAGAGATGCGCCAAGCCATCCGCAACGGGACGTTCACCCCGAACGGCCAACAGCCGACGCCGACCGTTCCGGCGCCGACGCAGCCGTCAACGCCAAGCACCGAGCCGACACCTGCGCGGATGTCGAACGTGATCACCTTCCGAGCGTTCGCGAACGAATACATCAAGAAACACATCGACCGGAAGGGCATGAAGAAGCAGCGCGGGTGTGTGCTGATGATCGCGAAGCACTTCGGTGACATTCCGGTTGACCAAATTAAGGCGGCGGATGTCGAGGACTGGATCGATGGGCTACGCGAACCCGCGATTCTCGGATGGAAGCAGAAGGCGCCGCGCAAACGTACCGCCGGGACGATCAATCGTCTCTTGTCACGTCTCAGGCACATGTTCAATTGGGGCATCGGCCGTGAGTACGTGGAAAGGACGCCCTTCCGAAGGGGGACCGCAAAACTGATCGTGCTTGAGAAGGAAGACAATCAGCGAGACATCCGCTTGACTCAGGACGAAGAACAGCGGCTGTTCAACGCGGCCGAGGACATGCCCTGGTTTCGCGATCTGATGATCGGCGCGCTTGACAGCGGGCTGCGCCGTGGCGAATTGGTGCGGTTGACGGTCGGGGATCTGAAGGCCAGACAGAACGCGATTCGTGTACAGGGCATGAACGCGAAGAGCGGCAAGACCCGGTACGTGCCCATCAGCACAGATCGATTGGACGAAGTTCTGACCCGGAGCTCTAATCTGAAGGCCCTCGATACGCGGGTGTTCACATATGAGGATGGCACGTCGATCATCGATTTCCGAAAGCCCTGGGAGTTGGTGAAGGCAGCCGCGAAGGTGGAAGGGGTTCGGTGGCATGACCTGCGGCATGAGTACGCCTCGCGCCTGCTGGAACAAGGGGCAACGCTCGGGACTGTGCGAGACAACTTGGGCCACGCCAGCATTGCGACGACGCAGCGCTATCTGCACACCCAATTCGACCAGCGCCAGCGGGAGAGTCGGCACCTGAACGTTGTCAATCGGATCACAAAAGGATCACAACCGAAACCGAACGCGGCCGCTTGATTCGGGGACGATGCCGTGCGTAAGTGGCTGATTTGTCTGGTGTTATTAATGGTGGGCCGCCCGAGGATCGAACTCGGGACCAACCGCTTAAAAGGCGGATGCTCTACCACTGAGCTAGCGGCCCATCAGGCAGGTCGAACGGCTTAGTTTACACGAACTTCGCCCGATTTCATTGGCTGCCGCCTCTGCGTCGCCACGTTCGGCCTGTGGCTGCCAGAGCTCCGAGCCGGCTCCGCCGCGTCAGCGGCGCGAGTGCGTCCCGAGGTCCCGGGAATCGAGGAAGATGTCCGGACCACCTTCCTGGGCAATGAAGCCAAAGCCCTTCTCGGCATTGAACCATTTCACCGTTCCCGCATCGGTGACACGGATCTCGACGTCCAGCAGGCCGAGTCCGAGGACCTGCGTCGTGCCGCGGAGCTCCACGTGCAGCGGCGCGTGGGCGACTTCGGCCGAGGACGTCCCGATCCCGCGGACGCTCAACTGATTGATCACGACACGGCCGCCGAGCCGCAATGAGATCGCCGGCAGGCCCGCAAGCGTCAACCGCACGGGCAGATCGGCGACGGCTATCGTGTGATTGAAGGGAATGGGATCGGGCGGAATGGCGACAGGTTGGCCATTGATGGTGAGCAGACCGATCGTGGTGCCGGCGATGCACTCAATCGTGGCGTTTCCTGTCGTCGTCGCGCAACGCAGCAGTCCGCGGACGTCGCCTGATCGCACCATATCCTGCACGAGGTCCACCGCGGCCGCGCCAGCATCCACCGTCAGCGCCGTCGTATTCGGCTCGTCGCTCCAGGTGCTGTCGCCGAACGGCGCGCGGACGGTTGCGACGTTCGCGACCGCCGGCACGCCGACGACGGTCGTATCGGCCAGCGCAGCATCATCTGCGCCCGAGGCGATCTGCCTCGTCGGATTGAGACAGCCGATGGGCCAGGTCGTCGTCAGACCGAGCAGCCTGACGGTCACGCCACCGGTGACGTTGCAGGTCTCAGCACTTGCCGTTCCCAGGTCGGCGTCCTGCGCCCGCGCAGGACCGGCATGCGCGAGCGCCATCGCGGCGATCGCAAGTCCGAAGCCGAGCGGCGCGATTCGCGCGCGCGACGTCTGCGTCTGGTGTGACATGGTCATCCTCCTGCCTTGACTGAATTGTTATGGTTATTGTTACACACAACCTGGCGGCTGGGTTTGAGCCAATTGCTTCGGTGATGGCGCGAGGAAATCGAGTCCCGAAGAGGCCGTCGGCGGCCGGCGCGGACATCGGCGCGGGACCCGTGACACAATGAATGCTTTCCGGCCGGCCGCTCGGACGCGCCAGCCGGCCGGACATTCATGCGCCATGACGCCCTCCCCTGCGGACCTGTTGATTGCGGATGCGGTCGAAGACGATGTGCCGGCACTCGTGTCGCTGCACACGGCGGTGGCCGAGACGTTGACGCGGACATATGGGCGCGGACACTGGTCGCACGGCGTAACCGACAAAGGCGTCCTGCGCGGCTTGCGAGCATCCCGGGTCCTGGCCGCCCGTCATGCGGGCCGCATCATCGGGACGCTGCGTCTGGCGACGAAGAAGCCGTGGGCTATCGACGCCGCCTACTTCACGGCGGTGCCGCGTCCGCTCTACCTGCTCGACATGGCCGTCGCGCCGGACGAGCAGCGGCGGGGCGTGGGCCGGCGGCTGCTTCAGGAAGCGGCCGTGGTCGGACGCGCGTGGCCTGCGCAAGCCATTCGCCTCGATGCCTACGACGCGGCCGCGGGCGCTGGGGACTTCTATGCGCGGTGCGGATTCCGCGAAGTCGGACGCGCGACGTTTCGCGGGACGCCGCTCATCTACTTCGAACGGCTGCTGTAAGGCCGGACGCCTGGACGGCTGACGCTGAACCACGCCTGACGCTAAACACTGGGCCGCTGTCGATTCGGGCACACGAAAATGACATCGATCATTCCGATAACGACGCCGCTGGGCGGGGCCGTCACACAGGCCATTCGAGCAGGCGACATCGCGGCGCTGCGGCGGCTGCTGGACGAGCATCCTGGTCTCGCGGCGTCGGGCATCGGCGGATCGCCGGGCGGCCGCGGCTGCACGGACGAAGTGCGATCGCTGCTGCACGTGGCCACCGACTGGCCGGGACACTTTCCGAATGGACCGGCGATCGTCTCGGCGCTGCTGGCCGCCGGCGCCGACGTCCACGCGCGCTTCGTCGGCTCGCACACCGAAACGCCGTTGCACTGGGCCGCCAGCTCGGATGATGTCGCGATCGTCGATACGCTGCTCGACGCTGGCGCGGACATCGACGCGCCGGGCGCGGTCATCGGCGGCGGATCGCCGCTGGCGGATGCCGTCGCCTTCGGGCAATGGCAGGCGGCCCGACGCCTGGTCGAACGCGGCGCGCAGGTCAATCTCTGGCAGGCCGCGGCGCTGGGAGTGATGGATCGCGTCGAAGCGCTGACCGCCGCGGATCCGCCGCCGGACCGGGACGCGATCACGCAAGCATTCTGGCTGGCCTGCCACGGCGGACAGCGCGCGTCGGCGGCCCACCTGCTCGCGCACGGCGCCGATCCCAACTGGATCGGCTACGAAGGCTTGACGGCACTCGATGCCGCCCGCCGCAGCAACGCCGGCGACGATCTGATTCAGTGGCTGACCAGCATCGGCGCCCACTCGTCCGGCGATCGCGCCTGACGCGTTGCCCGCCCCCCCGACCGAGGATTTGAACGAGGATTTCATGTGTAGCGCCGAAGGTTCCGTGATGAAAGCCGCCTTTGAGATTCGCAAAGGCGACCGGCAGGTGATGACCTTGAGCGAGTCCGACGTCGAACGGCACCTCGACCCGCGTGAGCTGCTCGACGCGCTCGAAGACGGCTTCCGGGGACTCGAGCTGGGCGAGGTCCAGGCGCCGCCGCGTCCCCAGCTTTCGGTGCCGGACCGCGGTTTCTCACTCGCGATGCCGGCATGGCGTCCGGGGCAGCAACTGGCCGTCAAGATCGTCAACGTATTCGACGGCAATCTCGCGCTCGGGCTGCCGAACCACCTGGCGCTGATCAATCTGTTCGATCCGGAGACGGGCGTGCCGACCTGTGTGATGGACGGCACCTACATCACGGGCGCGCGGACCGCCGCCTGCGCGGCGCTCTCCGTCCGCATGCTGAGCCGACCCGACGCGCGCGTGGCGACGGTGATTGGCGCCGGCATCCAAGGACGCGAGCACCTGCGCCTGCTGCCGCTGGTGCGGGACCTGGAGCGAATCAACGTCTGCTCGCTGCGGCTCGCGGATGCCGGGAAGCTCGCGGCGCAGAGCGCGATCGGCCGCGCGACGGCCGACATCGAAGCGGCCGTCCGCGAGTCCGACATCGTCTGTCTCGCCACGCATGCGGCGGCGCCCGTCATCGAGCCGGCATGGGTGAAGCCGGGCACCCACGTCACGTCCGTCGGCTACGCGCCGCCAGACGGCGAACTGCCGCGCGAGCTCGCGCGCGTCCATCGCGTGTTCGTCGAAACGCTCGACGCGTTCAAGCCGGCGCCGGTGGGCTGCGGCGAGCTGGCGGGACTGGACGCGTCGAACGCCGCCACGCTCGGCGCGGTGTCGCTCGGCCGGACGCCGGGCCGCGTCAGCGTGTCGGAGATCACCGTCTACAAAGCGATGGGCATCGCGATGGAGGACATGATCGCCGCCAACCTGGCCTACCAGCGCGCGAAGGCCGCGGGCGGCAGCAGCATGATGACCTGGTGACAGCAGCCGGCGTACACGCCGTGCCGCCGCCATTGCGGCACGCGAGATAGAATGAGCGCCGCGCCGCGGACATGACGCGCGCTGTTCTCCATGCCTTCCGCGCTGCTGCTTCCCGGACCCGATGGCACCGCGACGCCGTTCCGGCGATTCATCGACGCCGCGCCCGCCGGCTTCACGCTGCACCCGGCCGTCCTGCCGCCCGACCAGTCCACGCACGAAGACATCGCGCGGACGCTGGCCGCCGCGCCGTGGTTCGACGCTCCCCCGATCGTGATCGCGGAGTCGTTCTCCGGTCCGCTGGCGGTGCTCCTCGCGCGTGAGCGGCCCGTCTCCGCGCTCGTCTTCTGCAACAGCTTCATCGCGCCGCCGGCCCCGGGCGCGCTGCGCCTGCTCGCGAGGCCATCGATGTTCGGCAGGCGGTTGCCCGCGCCGCTGGTCAGGCACCTGCTCGTCGGACATGACGCGCCGCAGGCGCTCGTGGACGATGTGCGGACGGCGGTGGCGGCGGTGCCGGCGACGACGCTGGCGGGACGCGTGGCGGCGATGCTGACGACCGACGTCACGCGGGCGTTCGCGGCCAGCGGCGTACCGGCGCTGTACGTCCGCGGAACGCGGGATCGTCTCGTACGCGAAGCCAGCGTCCGGCACATGGCCGCGGTCCGCGAGCTGACGGTGGCGCCCGTGTCAGGACGAGCGGCGTCCGCTCAGGTCGCGGCGTTCTTTGATGATGAAGCCGGCCATCGCCATGAGGAACAGCGGCTGCGCGACGAAGGTGAAGGCGACCATCCAGTACGGTCCCGGGCTCAGGGTGTAGCCCCATGCAATCAGGAACGCGATGATGGCGGCCCACGGTTCCCAGCGGAGGTCGCTCATCGCGGCTTCTCCATCAGGTGTGCGTACGCGCTCGACCCCGGCGTCCGCTGCGCGCGCGTGGGATGCGCGTCGCCGTGGCAGTTGAGACAACTCATCGCACTCTCCGACAGGACGCGTGCCGCCAGGCGGTGCGACGACACCTGCTCGAACGGCGGCGTCCCCGCGTGGCACTTCAGGCAGTTGCCGTTGTTGAAGTGTCCGCGGAAGACGATCGGCTCCTGATACGTCCCCGTCGTGTAGCGTGACAGGTGGCGGAAGCCGTCCATCTTCGCTTTCAGACTGCCGCGCCAGCCGTAGTCCGCATGACAGCCGTAGCACTCGTTCGTGGAGATCCACGCCTGCCGGTAATGCCGCGCGGCGAGACTGTCGCTCGCGGGATCCTTGAGATCGTTCACCATCGGCCACATGACATGACACCGCGCGCAGCCATCGACCGCGTGCGTGCCTTCGAAAGTGTGATAGTTGGCGACGGCGAGCGCGCCCAGCGGCGCGGCCACAAACCCGGCGAGCGCGACCGCCTTCAGACGCGGCGCCGCCACCGCGCCGACGCGCGTGCGGGCGAACCGCCAGCACAGAACGATGCCCGTGAGGCAGATCAGCGTCCCGGCGATGCGCACGAGATCGAATGTGTCCATCAGGCGCGCACCTTTCGAATCGCGACCGCGGTGAGTTTGTACTCCGGCTCCTTCGACATCGGGTCGACGTGGTCGGTGACCGTCCGGTTGATCAGCAACTGCGCGCTGTGGAACGGCGCGAACGCCACGCCCGGCTTGACCGACGCGGACACACGCGCGCTCGTCCGCAGGACGCCGTACGCACTCGCGACTTCGACCTTGTCGCCCGTCACGATGCCGCGCTCGGCCGCGTCGACGTCATTCAACTCCACGAACCGCGTGTCCACGCGGCGGAGATCGTTCACGCGTCCCGTCATCGTGTTGGTGTGCCACAGCTCGATGACGCGTCCTGTCGTCAGATAGATCGGCGCCTCCGGCGATCGCTGCTCCGGCGCGGGGACGTACGGCCGCAGGAAGACCACCGCGCGCTTGTCCGGGTGGCCGTAGAACTCGATGCCGCGGCCTTTCGTCACGAAGGGATCGTCGCCTTCGACATAGCGCCGCACCGTGCCCGGATGCGATTCCGTGGGACACGGCCATTGCAGCCCTCGCTCCGCTTTCAGGCGCGCGTAGGTCATCCCCTTGAAGTTGTAGCGGCTCGACGCCGACATCTCCCGCCACTCGTCCCACACCGCCTCGGGCGTGCGCGCGCGAATCAGCGCGCCGTGCCCGAGGCGATCCGCGAGATCGACGAGGATCTGCAGATCGCTGCGCGCCTGCCCCGGCGGATCCAGCAGCTTCTCGATCAATTGATAGCGCCGCTCGCCCTGACCGAAGACGCCTTCCTTCTCGATCCACATCGACGCCGGCAGCAGGACATCGGCATAGCGCGCCGTCTCGCTGTCCGGACAGATCTCGGCGACGACAAGGAAGCAGCGCTCCATGCCGGCGCGATACTTGTCGGCGTTCGGCATCGACTGCCCCGGATTCGTACACATCACCAGCGCGGCCTGCACGCGTCCATCCGCCATCGCGCCGAACATGTCGACGGCGTCGAACCCCGGCGTCGCCGACAGCGTGCCCGGCGGCACGCCCCACAGGTCCTCGACCTCCCGCCGGTGCTGCGGCTTGGCGACGAGCCGTCCGTTCGGCAGCGCGTGCGCCAGCGCGCCCGTGTCGCGCACGCCGCCGCACGCGTTGGGTTGACCGGTCACCGAGAAGGGCGTCGCACCGGGCCGCCCGATCTGTCCGGTGATCAGGTGCAGCCCGCACAGCATGTTGTTCAGGAACACGCCCTGCGTCCGATGATTCACCCCCATCGTCCACAACGACACCGTCGCCGCGGATCTCGCGAAGTGAAAGGCCGTCTGCCTGATCACGCTGGCACTCACCCCGAGCGTCGCCTCGACGGCTTCGGGCCGATACCGATCGAGGAAAGCCTTGAAGGCCTGGAAGTCCACCGTGTCCGTGCCGTCGCTGAAGCGGACGTGACGTTCGATGAATGCGGCGTCGATCGATCCGGTCTCGCACATGACCTGCGCCATCGCGTTCAGCAACAGCAGGTCCGTACCGGGTACCGGCGCGATGTGCTCGTCCGCCCGCTCGGCGGTCGGCGTCCGCCGTGGATCGACGACGATGACGCGGACGTGGCTCGCGGCGCGGCGGCGGCGCTCGACGCGCTCCCAGAGCGGCGGATGACATTCGAAGAGGTTCGATCCGATGATGAAGATACAATCCGCGTGATCGATGTCTTCATAACTGCCGGACGGCTCGTCCTTGCCGAAGACCTGCGTATACCCCACCGCCGCCGCGGCCATGCACAGCCGCGGATTGCCGTCCACATTGTTCGTCCGGATGCCGGCGCGGAACAGCTTGTTGGCCGTGTAGGATTCCTCGGTGAACAACTGCCCCGACCCGTAGAACGCGACGGCGTCGGGGCCGGACGCGGCAATCACCTCGCGGAAGCGGCGCGCGACGAGTGACATGGCCTCGTCCCACGTCGCATCGACGAGCCGGCCGCTCTGCCGGATCTTCGGCGTCAGCAGCCGGCCGGCGATGGACGGCAGGTCGCGCAGCATCGATCCCTTGATGCAGATGACGCCGGCGTTGTGCGCCTGGTCGTCGCCGCGTACATCCGTGACGCGGCCGTTGCGCATGCCCACCATCACGCCACAGCCGGTCCCGCAGAACCGGCAGACCGACTTGTGCCATGTGTCCGCATTGGCCGGCGGAACCAGCCATTCAACGGCGCCCCACCCCGCGGCGCCCAGTCCGTTCGCAGCCGCCACCCCGCCGAGCAGGCGCAACAGGTCGCGCCTCGGCCACCCCGATCGCTCGTCCGCATCCGCCATCGCGGCCTCGCTTCCTTCAGGTCGTGAAATGAACACCGGGGACTATCGGACCCACCTGGCGTGTACTCGCGTTGGCAACACACCAGGCGCCGCGGGTCCGTTCCGGCCTTCACATCATGCGTGCAACACCCAACAGCCGATGCTGCACCGGAGCGACGTTCGCGCAGGCGCGGTGACGAATTGTCTCGATGGGGCGAAAACATGCGGCGTGAACTGAGATCCGAGGAGATGTCATCGATCGGATGTCAACGTTCACGTACGTCACGCGCACAACCTGTTCGTTCGCGCGCGCGAGAATGGCCGCGCGCGAACGGCGCGCGCGCGGCCATTGTTTGTGAATGTCATAGAGAAAGCGCGTAGGAAATGACCCGCATCAATCCGCGCGAAGCGCGTCGATCGGATTGACGGATGCGGCGCGGCGCGCGGGAATGTAACTCGCGAGCAAGGCACAGACGGCCAGGACCAGCGCGACAGCCCCGAACGTGGGAACGTCCAGCGAGTGGATGCCGAACAACAGCCGCTGCAGCAGCGACGCGGACGCGATCGCGCACGTAAGGCCCGCGACAATCCCCGTCGCCGCGAGCCGACCAGCTTCCGTCAGCACGAGCCGATACACGGAACGCGGGCGCGCGCCGAGCGCGATGCGGATGCCCAGCTCACGCGTGCGCTGGCTCACCGAGTACGCGATGACGCCGTAGAGGCCGACGATGCCGAGGAGGAGGGCGACGGCGGCGAATCCACCGACGAGCCAGGCGGACGAACGGCGCAGGTACGCGGACGCGGAGTCGTGGATGCGGTCGCTCATGACCGACTCGGCGAACACGGCCAGATTGGGATCGATCTCCTGGACGGCGGCGCTCAGCGTGGGCAGCACCGCGTGCGGCTGGCCGGACGCGCGGACGATCAGCGAGAAGCGGCGCGTCGGTTCCTGCTCGAAGGGCACGTACACGGCGGGATACGTCGCCGCGTCGAGCGGACCTTCCTTGATGTCCGACACGACGCCGACAATCTCCAGCATCGTTTCCGGCGCGCCATCGAAGAACAGCCGGCGGCCAATCGGGTCGCCGTTCCCGAATAATTGCCGCGCCAGACGCTGATTGACGATCGTCACGCGTCTGGTGGCGGCGGTGTCTTCACTCGTGAATGCGCGGCCGCGCTCGAAGCGGGCGCCGAGCGCGGCGAAATAGCCGGCGCTGACGAACCGCCGATTGACGTCGATGCGTTCCCGATCCGGCTGGTCCTGCGCGCGGACCACGCTGGTGCCGCCGCCGTCGCCGACCGGGATCTGATTGGCGAGGCCGACCGCCGTCACGCCGGGTACGCGCTCGAAGCGGGCAATCAGCTGCCGCTGCAGCGCGGCGAGCCGCTCGTCCGTCGGATAGTGGATCTGCAGCGCCGCGAGCCGCAACGTCGCCAGTCGGTCCGGCTGGAACCCGGTCTCGACGGTGATCAATCGATAGAAACTCTGTCCCAGCAGGCCGGCGCCGACCAGCAGGACCACGGCGGTCGCCAGCTCGACGATGACGAGATTCGCGCCAAAGCGGCGCCAGAATGTGCCGGCCGAGCCACGCGCGCCGTCGTTCAGGCCGTCGCGCGTCTCACCGCGCGCCAGACGCAGCGCCGGCATCAGCGCGAACAGGATCGCCGCCGAGACGACGATCGCGCCGGCGAAGAGCGCCACGCGCGGATTCAGGCCCAGTTCGCCCAGGAACGGCAGGCGGTCCTTCATCGGCGCCGGAATGAGGCTCGTCAGGAGCGGCATCGCCGCTTGCGCCGACGCGACGCCAAGGACGCCGCCGACCGCGGCCAAAACGACGCCCTCGGTGAAGAACTGACGCAGCAGGCGTCCGCGCGATGCGCCCAGCGCGCCGCGGACGGCCATCTCGCGCCGGCGGCTTTCCGCGCGCACCAGCAGCAGGCTCGCGATGTTCACGCACGCGATCAGCAACAGCAGCGCCGCGCCGCCGAGCAGCACGAGGAGGATCGGACGGACGTCGCCCAGGACGACATCGGAGAGCGGGAGGACGGTGGCGCCGCGATCGCGGTTCGTGTCGGGATACTCGCGCGCGAGCTGCCGGGCGATGGCGGTGATGTCCGCGGTCGCGGCCTCGATGGACACGCCGTCCGTGAGGCGTGCGACGCCCTGCAGATTATGGCAGCCGCGCTGATCGGCGCAGCGTTCGTGGACGACGGCCCAGAAGTCGGCGGGCTCCGCCGGCGCGAAATGGAACCCGCGCGGCAGGACGCCGACGATCGCGTGCGGCTCGCCGTCGAGCGTCACCGTCTCTCCGAGCACGCCGGGCCGGCCGCCGTAGCGCGTCTGCCACGCGTCATGACTCAGCATCACGAGGCGCGGTCCGGTCGGCAGGTCCTCGCCGTCGCGGAAGTCGCGGCCGAGGATCGGCGTCACGCCGAGCAACCGGAAGAGGCCAGCGCTGACGAAGGCGCCGGTCGTCTGCTGCGCGCCGGCAGACGACCCCAGCATGAAGATGCGGTTCTCGTAGACCTCCAGCCCGCTCAGCGTCGTGTTCCGCTGCTTCCAATCGAGATAATCGAGGTACGACAAATGGAAGCGCGGCCCGAGGCTCGTGCTCTCGAAGAGCGACAGCAGTCGTCCTGGCTCGCGGTATGGCAGCGGCTTGATCAGCGCCGCGTCCACGAAGCCGAAGATCGTGACGCTGGCGCAGATGGCGAGGGCAAGAACGAGGATGGCGGTCGACGCGAACGCGGGGCTGCGGCGCAATTGACGGACCGAGAAGCGGACGTCCTGCGCGAGATGATCGAGAAGGGGCACGGTGCGGCGATCGCGGTACGCCTCCTTCGTGGCCTCGACGCCGCCCAGCTTCAGCAGCGCATGACGCCGCGCCTGGTCCGGCGTCAGCCCGGCGCGGAGGTTGTCATCGATGTGCAACTGCAGATGGCTGTCGAGCTCCTCTGCCAGGTCCCGCTCACGCTGTTCGCTCCGGAACATCCCGGCCAGCCTCATCGCCCACGTCCGTAGCTGCTTCATGCGATTCCCGCCTGTCCGCCCATCTCGCCGTCCCGCCAGCACCACCCGCCGGTGCCGTTAGTTCTATGGCTTGACCATACGAATCGTGTCAGCTTCTCTATTGGAAAGCAATATGAAATCTGGACGGGCGTTCTGCCCCGGGTGCGCGTGCGGCCCACGAGGGGCGGCGCGCCAGCACGGCTATACCGCGGAGGATCCACTCTTGACGTCATCGCAAACCGCACTACACTCTCCGCATCCCGGGAGGTATCGGTCATGATGCACGTGCGTAGTACGGTTGGTTTCATCGCGGTCGCGGTCCTTACCGCATCCATCTGGACGCCGCCGCCGGCGGCCCAGCAATCTTCGTCCTCTTCTCCTTCTTCTCCTTCTTCTCCTTCTTCTTCCTCGTCTTCTTCTTCCACGTCCCCCAGGTCCTCGTCGCCATCATCGGCGCAGTCGCCGCCCGCCACGTCGGCCGCGCGGCCGTTCAACGGGCTGACGAACGGCGTCGGCGATCTCTATCGCCTGTCGAAAGCCAGGACGCGCTCGATCAGCCCCGAGAACTTCACCGGTGAAAAGGGCAAGGGCGGCATGGCGACCGAAGGCACGGGCGAGAAGGCGGCCCGCGACCTCGGCCAGGGCTGGAAGCTCTCGCCGTCGATCAAGATCAAAGGCAAGGAGACGTTCACGCTCGCGACCATCGACGGGTCTGGCGCGATTCAGCACATCTGGATGACGCCGACCGGCAACTGGCGCTATTCCATCCTGCGGTTCTATTGGGACGGTGAGACGACGCCGTCCGTCGAAGTGCCGGTCGGCGACTTCTTCGCGTCCGGCTGGGGCCGGTACGCGCAGATCTCCTCGCTGGCGGTCGCGGTCAATCCCGGCAGCGCCTTCAACAGCTACTGGGTGATGCCCTTCCGCAAGTCCGCGCGGATCACGATGGAGAACATCGGCGAGGAGGAGATGACGCTGTATTACCAGGTCACCTACGCGCTGACCGACATCGCCCCGGACGCCGGCTACTTCCACGCGCAGTTCCGCCGCACGAACCCCGTGCCGTACAAAGAGGTCTACACGCTCGTCGACGGCCTCAAGGGTGAGGGGCACTACGTCGGCACGCACATGTCGTGGGGCGTCAACACGAACGGCTGGTGGGGCGAGGGCGAAATCAAGTTCTACATGGACGGCGACACGGACTTCCCCACCATCGCCGGCACCGGCACGGAAGATTACTTCTGCGGGTCGTACAACTTCGAGAACCGCGAGACGCGGCGCTATCAGGAATTCACGACGCCGTACTCCGGCATGCCGCTCGTCATCCGGCCCGACGGCATGTATCAATCGCAGCAGCGGTTCAGCCTGTATCGCTGGCACGTGACGGACCCCATCCGCTTCGAGAAGGATCTGCGCGTGACGATCCAGGCGCTCGGCTGGCGCGACGGCGGACGCTATCTGCCGCTGCAGGACGACATCTCATCGGTCGTCTACTGGTATCAGACCGAGCCGCACGCACCGTTCCCGAAGCTGCCGTCGAAGGACCTGCTCGAGATCCAGTAGCCCCGTCTGCGAGCCTCGCCCGCGGTCCGGGCCGATGACACGGCCCGGATCGCCGATCGTCTCCGCGTATACTACGAAATGTGAACGTGATCACCCGGTTGCTGCTCCCCGCCGTGTGGGGCTTCGTGTGGATCTTCGTGTGCGCCCTTGCGGAGATCGCGCACGCGCAGACGCCGGCGGCGACCGCCGCGGCCACCAGCGCGACGGCGACGACCGAGGTGCCGCCGTTCGACGACTGGCTGGAGATGGTGCGCGCGGATGCGGTGCGGCAGGGGATCAGTCAGGCGACGGTGGACCAGGCGTTGCGGGACGTCGAGCTGGTGCCGCAGATCGTCGAGCGCGATCGCGCGCAGGCCGAGTTCACCCTGTCGACGGATCAGTATCTGCGGCGGCGGTTGACGCGCGACCTCGTCCAGTCCGCGCGGCAGGCGTCGAAGCGGCACGATCCGCTGCTCGACCGAGTCCAGCAGGCGTACGACGTCCAGCCGCGCTTCGTGCTCGCGGTCTGGGGACTCGAGTCCAACTTCGGCCGCTTCAGCGGCGTGCGGCCGATGATCCCGACGCTGGTGACGCTCGCCTACGAGCCACGCCGCGCCACGTTCTTCCGCCAGCAGCTCTTCGACGCCCTCCGCGTCGTCGATCGCGGCTACATCGATCTGGATCGCCTGAAGGGATCGTGGGCCGGCGCGATGGGCCAGCCGCAGTTCATGCCGTCGACGTATCTCAGCGACGCGCAGGACTTCGACGGCGACGGCCGCCGCGACATCTGGACATCGCAGCCAGACGTCTTCGCGTCCATCGCGCACTATCTGAAGAGCCGCGGCTGGGTGCCAGGAGAAACGTGGGGACGCGAAGTGAAGGTGCCCGCTCGTGCGCGGACCGCCATCGAGAGCAAGGCGCCCATCCGCACCGCAGGCTGCCGGGCCGAGCGGCAACTGACGCAGCCGCTGCCGCTGTCGTCCTGGAAGGCGCTGGGCGTGACGCGGGCGGACGGCAAGCCGCTGCCGGTCGCGCCGCTCGACGCGTCATTGCTGACGACGGACTCGGGCACGAGCTATCTCGTCTACCGCAATTTCGAAGTCGTCCTCGCCTACAACTGCGCGTCGACGTACGCCCTCAGCGTCGGCCTGCTCGCCGACGCCATCGACGGCGCGACGCTCTTCCCCAACGACAAGCCGTCCAAGCGCAAGGCGGCGAAGCGGCCGACCCTCAAGCGGCCGGCCAAACGCGCCGCGCCATCGCGGGCGCGCACTAGCGCCAGCGGAACAACTTCAGCGCCAGCGCGAAGCAGACCACGCCCCACGCGCCGAGGACGGCCATCTCGGACGAGGTCGAGGCGAGGCTCCTGCCTTCCAGCATCACGGCGCGCAGCGCGTCGACCAGCGCCGTCAACGGCAGCGCCTGGATGAACGGCTGCGCGACCTCCGGGAAGTTCGTGGACGAGAAGAACACGCCGGACAGCAGCCACATCGGCAGCATCGCGAGGTTCATCAGGCCGGACATCGCTTCGATCGTCTTCGCCCGGCTCGCCAGCAGCAGGCCGAGACCCGCGAAGGTGAACGCGCCCAGGAAGCACAGGACGCCGACCGCGATCAGCGACCCGTGGACCTGCACGCCGAAGACCAGGCGGCCGAAGATCAGCAGCACCGAGACTTCGAGGACGAGGAAGCCCAGCCGCGAGAACATCTGCGACAGCAGATACGCGCTGCGCGGCATCGGCGTCGCGATCAGGCGCTTCAGCAGCTTGCGGACGCGCGACAGGACGACACCGAAGCCGATGCTCCACAGGCCCGTGCCCATGATGTTCATGCCGAGCAGCCCGGGCAGCAGCCAGTCGATGTAGCGCGACCCGGGCGTGACCACGCGTTCGTCCCGCGCGGTCCACGCATCCTGCCGGCCGGCCGCGCGCTGCAGGACGTTGTCCGCCGTCAGCCGGGCGATGTGGCTTTCCGGACGCGTCGGATCGTAGCGATACGTCGGCGGCGTGCCGGGCAGCACGAGCAGCGCCACTTCGCCGTTGCGAAGCACGCCGTCGGCCTCACCGGGCGCGAGCGCCCGCACGCGGACTTCGTTCGCGCCGCCGAACGTCCGCAGCAGATCGTCCGCGCCGGCCGTCTGCACGACGCCGATGCTCACCGGCGGCGGTTCCTGCGCGCGGAAGGCGATGCCGAGGACGAGCGCCATCAGCACCGGAAACGCAAACACCCAGAACAACGCGTCCGGCTCGCGCAGGAATTCCCGCAGGCGAGCCAGCGTCAGTTCGACAATGGGACGTGACCGTCGTTCAGGCATCGCGCAAGTGCCTCCCCGTGAGCGAAACGAAGACGTCTTCGAGCGTCGCGCTGTGTGTCGTCAGATGCGACAGGCGCGATCGCTGCTCGCCGAGGACGTCGAGCAGGGCCGGCACGGCGAGATGGATCTCGGAAGTCGTGAGCGACCAGGTGTCCGTGTTGTGGCGCACGTCATGGACGCCGGGCAGCCGGCGCAGGACGTCTTCCGCCGGCGTGGCGCGGCTGTCGCTCATCGCGAATTCGACGACATGCTCGGCGCCGAGCGATCGAATCAGCTCGCGCGGCGTCCCGAGCGCGATCACCTTGCCTTTGTCGACGATGGCGATGCGGTCGCAGAGGATTTCGGCTTCGTCCATGTAGTGCGTGGTGATGAGGATCGTGCCGCCGCCGGCCTTGAACTGCTCCGCGAGCGTCCAGAGCTGACGCCGCGACTGCGGATCGAGACCGGTGGTCGGCTCGTCCAGGAACAGCAGGTCGGGATCGCCGACCAGCGCGCACGCGAGCGCGAGCCGCTGCTTCTGTCCGCCCGAGAGCTTGGTGAACCAGGACTTGCGCTTGCTCTCCAGCTCGACGAGCTGCAGCACCTCGTCCACCGAGCGGCCCTTGCGATAGAACGATCGGAACAGCCGCACGATCTCCTCGACCGACAGCTTGTCGTTGAGCTGTGTCTCCTGCAACTGGATGCCCAGCCGCTCGCGCAGCTCGCGTTCGTGGCGATCCCACCGCAGGCCGAGGATCTCGACCTCGCCCGCGTCGGGCGTCAACAGCCCTTCGAGGATCTCAATCGTGGTGGTCTTGCCGGCGCCGTTCGGGCCGAGCAGCCCGAAGCATTCGCCGGCTTCGACGCGTAAGTTCAATCCATCAACCGCGACGACATCTTCGTAGCGTTTGACGAGCCCCTGACAATGAATGGCTGGTGCTGACATAGGACGCGCTGTTTCGAGATCGCGCGGCCGCGCGGCATCCGGGGACACTCCGCGTGTACTGGCGGCCGAAGACATGGATCCGGAGACACCGACAGTGTCGTCGGCGCTTCCGGACCTTCTACTTGTACCGTATGTGGCCGCGCGGCGCTACGTCAGCCAGCGCGTAACGGCCGAGTCTTCGCGGATGATGGTCTCGTCGCGATCGGACCCGGTCGAGATGATGGCGGCCGGCACGCCTGAGACATCTTCCAGGAACGAGATGTAACGGCGCGCTTCCTGCGGCAACTGATCGTAGCGGCGCGCGCCCTTGGTCGGCGCGGTCCAGCCCGGGATCGACTCGTAGATCGGCTCGCACGCGGCCAGTTGGGAGACGTCGGACGGGAACTCGGCGATCGTGGCGCCGTTGACCTTATATCCCGTGCAGACCTGGATCGCCTCGACGCCGTCCAGCACGTCGAGCTTGGTCAGCGCGACGGCGTCGAGCCCGTTGACGCGGACGGCGTACCGCAGGATGACTGCGTCGAACCAGCCGCAGCGGCGCGGACGGCCGGTGACGGCGCCAAATTCCTGGCCGCTCTCGCGCAGGCGGTTGCCCATCTCGCCAGAGAGCTCGGTCGGGAACGGTCCGGAGCCGACGCGCGTGGTGTAGGCCTTCGTCACGCCGAGCACGCCCTCGATGGCTTTCGGGCCGACGCCGAGGCCCGTACAGACGCCGCCGATGGTGGCGTTGGACGAGGTGACGAACGGATACGTGCCGTGGTCGATGTCGAGCAGCGTGCCCTGCGCGCCTTCGTACAGCGTCGAGCGCCCGGCCTTGCGCGCCTCGGCGAGATAAACCGAGACGTCCTTCACCCAGGGCTTCATGCGCTGCCAGGCCTGACGCAGGTCGTCCACGACCTTCTGCCAGTCCATCGACGAATCGCCGATGAGGCGATTGCGGGCCTCGACGTTCTCACGGACGGCGTCGACCAGCGACGTGTCCTGCGAGGTTTCCGCCAGGTCGCCGACGCGGATGCCGCGGCGGCCGATCTTGTCCTCGTACGCCGGACCGATGCCGCGCGACGTCGTGCCGATCTTGCGCTCGCCGCGGCGGGCCTCCGACAGCAGGTCCAGCTCGCGGTGGTACGGGAGGATCAGGTGCGCCTTGCTGCTGATGACGAGCCGATCGCCGACGTCGATGCCGAGGATCTTGAGCTGATCCACTTCCTGGAACATCGCTTCGGGATCGACGACCAGGCCGTTGCCGATGATGCAGGTGACGCCGTCGTGGAGGATGCCGGAGGGAATCAGCCGCAGGATGAACTTGCGGCCGTTGACATAGACCGTGTGACCGGCGTTATGTCCGCCCTGATAGCGCGCCACGATCGAAAAGCGCGGCGTCAGCAGATCGACAATCTTCCCCTTGCCCTCGTCGCCCCACTGGGCGCCCAACACAGCGATGTTCATGGAGTACTCGCTCGGACCATGCGGCCGCCAAGGCGGGCGGCGCGCTCGGTCCCTGAATGACGAACCGGCAACAAATCGCGGGGACTTCCCTATGGCGACGTCCGCGCCCCACACCGCGAACGTGCGATCTTACCAGAGAGGGCCGTGGACTGGCCATGCACGCCTCGCGACAACCGATAACTGATACGATAGCGACGCATGATTCTTCTGGATGGCTCATCCCTCACGCTGTCACAACTGCTCGCGATTGCCGAAGCCCCTCCGCCGATCGGGGCGCCGGTCGGGCTCTCGCCCGAGGCGCGCGAACGCGTGGCCGCGTCGCGCGCGGTCGTGGACGCGAAAGCGACGGGCGCCGAGCCCGCCTACGGGATCAACACGGGCTTCGGCTCGCTCTCGGAAATCCGCATCCCGACCGATCAGCTCGCCGCGTTGCAGTTGAACCTGATTCGCAGCCATGCCGCGGGCGTCGGCGAGCCGCTGCCGGCGGCGGCCGTGCGCGCGACGCTCGCGCTGCGGGCGAACGTCCTCGCGAAGGGCTTCTCGGGCATCCGCGTCGAGACGCTGGAGCGGCTGATTGCCGTCCTGAACGCGGGGATCCATCCGCGCATCCCGTCGCGCGGGTCCGTCGGCGCCAGCGGCGACCTCGCCCCGCTCGCCCACCTCGCGCTCGTCCTGATCGGCGAAGGCGAGACGCTCGACGGCCGCACGCTCCAGGACGCCGGCCTCGCGCCGCTGCGGCTCGAAGCCAAGGAAGGGCTCGCGCTGATCAACGGGACCCAGCCGTCGACGGCGGTGCTCGCGCTCGCCTGGCGTGACGCGGTCCGCCTCGCCGACGCAACGGATCTCGCCGCCGCGATGTCGATCGACGCGCTCCGCGGATCCGCGAAGCCGTTCGATCCGCGCATCCACGCCGCGCGGCCGTTCGCCGGCCAGCAGCACGCCGCGCGCCGCATGGCGGCGCTGCTCGCGGACAGCGAGATCAACCGGTCGCACGCACACTGCGGCCGCGTCCAGGACGCGTACTGCCTCCGCTGCGCGGCCCAGGTCCACGGCGCCGCCCGCGACGCGCTCGCGTTCGTCGAGCAGACGCTGCTCGTCGAGGCCAACGCCGGGACCGATAATCCGATGGTCTTCGCGGAGGAGCAGGAGATCGTGTCCGGCGGCAACTTCCACGGCGCGCCCATCGCGCTCGCGGCCGACGTGCTCGCGGTCGCGGTCACGCATCTCGCCACGATCAGCGAGCGCCGCAGCGATCGCCTCCTCAACACGCAGATCAGCGATCTGCCGCCGTTCCTCACGGAGCACAGCGGCCTGCACTCGGGGCTGATGATGGCGCAGGTCACCGCCGCCGCGCTGACGTCGGAGCTGAAGGGCCTCGCGCACCCGGCGAGCGTGGACACGATTCCCACCTCGGCCGGCAAGGAAGATCACGTCAGCATGAGCATGGGCGCCGCGCTGAAGGCGGCGCGCGCCGCGGAGCTCGCCCGCCACGTGGTCGCCGTCGAGCTCCTCTGCGCGAGCCAGGGCGTCGATCTGCTGACGCCGCTGCTGCCGTCACCCGCGCTGCAGCGCGTCCATGCGACCATTCGCGAGGTCGTGCCGCGCCTCACCGACGATCGGCCGCCGGCGCCCGACATCGCCGCGATCGCCGAACGGATCGCGAGCGGCGCGCTGGAGCGCGCGAGCGGTCTCGAAGTCAAGTAAAAAAGTTTCAACGCGAGCGTTGACAAGCTCGCGCGACGTCCTTACCTTAGAAAACCTTCTCGGTCGCACCACACGTGTTGGGTTGTCCGTGTTGCTGATAGACATTGCATCTCGTGCTTCGCTGATCGTTCCCGCCCAGGCGCGAGGTGCATCGATCAGCGGGAGCCCGGAGGCGCCGTGGCGACAAGTCCGGCGACGCCGCGTATGACGTCCGTACGCCCGCTGTCGCTCGATCGCCGTCTGGCCGATCGCACGCGCGTCCTCACCGCGCCCGTGCCCGTCATTGTCGGCGGCTGCGGCTGCGGCCGGACCGAACGCCTCCGCCGGCTGCACCGCGAGCTCGGCACGCGCACCAGCCAGTACATCGACTTCGAACGCGTGGCGACGACGCCGGAGCGCTGCTTGAAGGCGATCGTCGACGCCTCGCCGTTCCGTCAGGCGGTCGACGCGACGCCGGCCGCCGAGACGACGACCGCGCGCGGCGCCTACGACGCGATGCTCGCCTTCTTCATGAACGCGGCCAGCGCGGACGGCGCGCCCGCGACGTTCCTGCTCGATGAAGTGCTGGAGCTGCGCACGTTCGAGAGCTTCCCCGGCCTGCGCGCGGCGCTGCCGGAGCTGGCCCGCGCGCTCGCCTACACCCGCAACCGCTTCATCGTCTGCAGCCGCTTCTCCACGCGCGCCGCGCGCTGGTCCGAAACGGTCCCCGAACGCTACGAGCTGCTGCCGCTCGCGCCGCTGTCCCAGGAGGACGTCCGCGAGGCCATGGTCGCGGACCTCGGCGCGCACGAAGCCGAAGACCTCGCCGGCCTCGTCCACGCCCTGACCGCCGGACGGCCGTCGTACGTCCGCCTGCTGATCGAGGCGATGATGTCCATGACGCGCGGCGGCACGGCGGATCCGATCAGCGCGCTCGCGGCGTCCCTGTCGCGCGGCGGCGGCCTCGACCAGCGGTGCCGGTTCAGCTACGAGCTGCGCCTCCACCGCGCGCGCGGCTACGGCGCGCTCAAGGCGATCCTCGATCTGCTCGCGGAAGACGAACCGCTCACGCTGACCCAGATCTCCCAGCGGCTCGGACGCACGCCCGGGTCGACGAAGGATTATCTGTCCTGGCTGCAAGACGTCGACATGCTCGCGAGCCATCGCAAGCGCTACACATACAGCGACCCGCTGCTCCGCCTGTGGGTCCGCCTGCACAGCCATCCCACGCCGCCAGGTGAGGAACGCACCGCCGCCGAGGTCCAGACGTACACGCTGCAGCGTCTGGAGCTGGCGGACGCCGAGCGCGCCAAGGCCGGCGCGGCGCTCGTCGACGAGCCCGCCGCCGTCGGCGCGCGCGGCGGCGCACGATCCGGCATCATTGAAATCGACTGAAAGAAGTTGTCAGTCGTCAGTTATCAGTCGTCAGTAATCAGTTGTCAGTAATCAGTTTTCAGTCGTCAGTGATGAGTCGTCAGTCGCTGGCGACGCCTTCTGACGGATCACCGAGGACGGAAGACTGATAACTGATAACTGATAACTGATAACTGAGAACTTCATTCAGTCGCCTTCGAGGGACAGGGCGTCCAGGGCGAGGCGTGCGGCGTGCTGTTCCGCTTCTTTCTTGCTCCGGCCTTCCGCGCGGGCGATCACCTCGCTGTCGACGATGACCTCGACGCGAAAGAGCTTGCGGTGGTCCGGTCCCTCTTCGCCGGCGACGCGGTATTCGGGCAGGCCCTTGTCCACGGCCTGCAGCAGCTCCTGCAGCGCCGACTTGTAGTCGCCGGTCAGCGCGGTCAGCAGGCCGGGACGTGACAGCTCGCCGCGCTGGCTCCAGATCTCGCGCCGCACGAAGTCGCGGACGACGTCCATGCCGCCATCGAGATACATCGCGGCAATCATCGCCTCGCACGCGTCAGCGAGCAGCGCCATCTTGCGGCGGCCGCCGGTCTTCTCCTCGCCGCGTCCCAGCAGCAGCGACGCGCCGATCTGCAGGCGCTCGGCGACGCGGGCCAGCGTCACCGCGGAGACGAGCGACGCTTTCACCTTCGACTTCTGCCCTTCGTCGTACTCCGGGCACTCGCGGAAGAGGATCTCGGCGATGATGAAGCCGAGGACCGCATCGCCCAGGAACTCCAGCGATTCATTGTCGCTGACGCCGCCCGTGACGTCCTCGTGGGCGCGTGATCGGTGCGTCAGCGCGTGTTCGAGCAGGCCGCGGTCGCGGAACCGGTAGGCGATGTGCTGTTCGAGGCCGGCGAATTCCTGCCGGATGGGCACGACGCGCGGACCTTGCGGCTCTTCGCGCTGATACGACTCGATCAAACGCGTGGCCTCCTCGGCCTGCTCCTCGCGGACCGCAATCCGGATCTCGCCGAGCCCGCTCGCGGGGATCGGAAAGGCGCGCGGCCCCTCGGCGGTGAGCATCGCCGGAATGTCGTGGCTGTCGAGCAGCCCGCGCACGAGATTGGCCTCGACCTGCGAATGCGTGGTGAAGATGACGGTGGTCTGGGACAATGCACTCCCCGTCAGGCGCCGAGCGCCTGGTCTTCCACCTTCAGCAGAATCATCGTCATGTCATCGTGCGCGTCGGCATCCCCCACGAACGCCTCGACTTCGCGCATGATGCGCTCGCGCAGCTCCTCGGACGACAACTCGGCGTGCTCGGTGACGAGATCGCGCAGGCGATCCTCGCCAAAGAAGTCCGACTGATCGTTCATCGCCTCGGTGATCCCGTCCGTGAACCAGCAGAAGACGTCGCCGTGGCTGAACGGCAGCGTGACTTCTTCGAGGTTGGTCTCGAACAACGTCCCCAGGCCCTCGATCCGCAGACCGACCACCATCCCGCTCGGCGTGATGACCTTCGCCTCGCGCCGGGCGCCGTTCGCCGAGGGCAGGTAGATCAGCGGCGTGTGGCCGGCGCGCGCGTAGGTGACCGTGCGGCGGCGCACGTCCACCATCGCATAGGTCATCGTGATGAAGCTGCGGCTGTCGATGTTGTCCGAGATGATGTTGTTCACCTCGATCAGCAACTGGCGCGGCGACTCGTAGATGCGGCTGAGCGACAGTACCAGGCCCTTCAGCTCCGCCATGTAGAACGCCGCAGACGTGCCCTTGCCCGCGACGTCCGCAATCAGCAGGCCGACGCGGTGATCGTCCAGCGGGAAGAAGTCATAGTAGTCCCCGCCGACTTCGCGCGCGGGCACGCAGAGCGCCGTCACCGAGAGGCCGGCCATCTGCATCGCGCCGCGCGGCAGCAGCGACATCTGGATCTCGCGCGCGATGCGCAGCTCTTCCTCCAGCCGCCGCTTTTCCTGCGCCTGCACCAGCAGGTCCTCGATGTTCGCGGTCATCGCGTTGAACGACTCGGCCAATTCGCCGAGCTGATCGCGTCCTTTGACGGCGATCCGGTGGACGAAGTCGCCCTGCCGGACGCGCTCCGTCCCGTCGAAGAGCTCGTGGATCGCGCCGGTCATCGATCGGGCCAGCGTCAGCCCCATGACGAAGGCCGCCGTCTCGATGATGAGGAACAGCAGCGCGATGAAGCTGAGCACGAAGACCGTCCACTCGCCGATGCTCCGGCCGAGGACGCGGCCCTGCGCGGAGGAGATCCGCTCCAGGATGTCCGCCACGCTGAGGCGGATGCTCATGCCGACTGGACGCGTCTGGCTGGTGTTCCAGTCGGTGAAGTCGAAGAAGATGACCCAGCGGACGAGCCACTTCGTGCCCACCGCGGTGCTGACGCGCCGCACCAGGCTGGTGTCGGGCGGCGGCGGCGGCTGCGCCTTGCCCGGCAGCGGCCGCGCGGTCTCGTCCTCCTGCTCGCCAATCAGCGAGATCAGGCCGGGCTCGATGCCGGTCGACTGGTGCAACTGCTCCAGCACCACATCGTCCACGGGGATGTCCACGACGACGGCCTGCGTGGGATTACGCGCCGTCGAGAAGCCGACGGCCCGGATCACCAGGCGGATGTTGTCCGGATCCCCGGTCGACGCCGCGAGAATGCCGCCAAACCCGCCCGCGCTCACCCAGACCGGCACGAACGGCGGCACGCTGGTGTGACTCCACTCGCCGCCGGCGACGGCCGTCGGCGCCAGAGGGGTGGGATTGGCGGACGTCGCGCGCGGAATATACGCCAGCGACAATCCCGGGTAGCGCTCGCGGTTGTTTTCGATGCGGCGGCGGAAGACGCCGGCAATCGCGCGCGGGTCGTCATTGCGCGCAATCTCCTCGGCCGCGGCCTGCGCCGCGACGCGCGCCTCGTCCACGAGGTCGTTGACGCTGCTCTTGAAGAGGTACGCCGTGACGTTGAGGAACATCAGCGCGCCGCCGAACAGGAAGAACGCGCCGATGAGCAGCGCCGGCACGACGCCGATCAGGACGTACGAGATGATCAGCCGCCGGCGGACCCGCCAGAGGAACCGCCGCTTGGTATAGAGGAAAAAGCGCGCCAGGAAATAGGCGAGCGAGATCAGCAGGCCGAGACCCGCCAGCAGGTTCAGCGCTTCCGTGACGCCGTTGCCGCCAGACAGCGCCTCGACGCCCCACATGAGCAGGCGCACTCCGAGCGCGGTCAGGAGCAGCCGGCCCGGCCAGCGCTGCAGCAAGAGCTGCCGCCAGGACGGGGGGGCCGATTCGGGCGCCGCCGGCCCCTTTACCAGGAGCGGAACACGAGTCCGACTCGGAACGGGCGGTTGGCCATGCGTGTATCCTCGGGCCATGTGGGGGGCGTACGAACAGCCGTCAGGCCTGGGAGATCATACCAAATGGTATCCTGATTGCCGACGCCAGGATTTCGCCTGGATCAAGAAGGTGGCCGGTGCGGCTGCCAGACCTCCGAGGACATCTGCCGTGAAACTCGACGCGCACGCGCGGTTCAGCACGCTCTGCATCCACGCCGGCCAGGAACCGGATCCGGCGACCGGCGCCATCATCACGCCGATTTATCAGACCTCGACCTACGTCCAGGACGGGCTCGGCCGCCACAAAGGCCACGAATACGCCCGTACGAGCAATCCAACGCGCTCGGCCCTCGAAGCGAACATCGCCGCCCTCGAATCGGGCACGGCCGGCTTCGCCTTCGCCTCCGGCATGGCCGCCATCGGCGTCCTCGCGACGCTGCTGAAGTCCGGCGACCATATGATCGTCACGGACAATACATACGGCGGCACGTTCCGATTGTTCGAACGCGTCCTCACCCGCTACGGTTTGTCCTTCAGCTACGTAGACACCGGAAATCTCGAGGCGGTCCAAGCCGCGCTGACGCCGCAGACCCGGATGATCTTCGTCGAGACGCCCACCAACCCCATGATGGGCCTGAGCGACCTGCGGGCCCTGGCCGAGCTGTCGCACCGTCACTCGTGCAAACTCGTGGTGGACAATACGTTTGCCAGCCCATACGTTCAGCGTCCGATCGAGCTCGGCGCGGACCTCGTCGTCCACAGCACGACCAAATATCTCAACGGCCACAGCGACAGCGTCGGCGGGGTGATCGTCGCGGTCGACCCCGCGGATATCGAGTGGATCACGTTCGTCCAGAACGCCGAAGGCGCGATCCTGTCCCCCTTCGACTCGTGGCTCGTGCTGCGCGGGACCAAGACCCTGGCGATCCGCATGGCCCAGCACAACGCCAACGGCCTGCGCCTCGCCCGGTTCCTGGACGACCACCCGAAGGCGCTGCGCGTCTATTACCCCGGCCTGAAGAGCCATCCGCAGCACGAGCTGGCCTCGCGTCAGATGAACGGCTTCGGCGGGATGATCTCGTTCGACGCCGGATCGCTGGAGGCCGCGCGCCGCGTGCTGGAGTCCGTGAAAGTGTTCGCCCTGGCCGAGAGCCTGGGCGGCGTCGAAAGCCTCATCTGTCACCCGGCGACGATGACGCACGCGTCGGTGCCGCCGGAACGCCGCGCCGCGTTGGACCTGACCGACGGCCTCGTGCGCCTCTCGGCGGGCATCGAGGACATCGAGGACCTGGAGAGCGACCTGGCCCAGGCGCTCGACCGCGTGTAACCAAGACCAGACGCGCGCACGCCGGCGTCAGGAGGATCTCTTCTCGTGGATTGGCTCTTCAACTGGATCGAACAGTTCTTCCGCTTCGTCTATAACGTTCCCGAACTGATCCGCTTCGTCGGCCTCTTCGGCCTGATCGCGATCGTGTTCGCGGAAACCGGTCTGATGATCGGGTTCTTCCTCCCCGGCGATTCCCTGCTGATCACCGCGGGCCTCTTCGCCGCCCGCGGCGACCTGAACATCGTCACGCTGAACATCACGCTGATCCTGGCCGCGATCATCGGCGACGCCACGGGCTATTGGATCGGCAGGCGGGCCGGACAGGCGCTCTACAGCCGTCCGAACTCGCTGCTGTTCCGCCGCGAACACCTGCTCAGGACGCACGAGTTCTACGAGAAGCACGGCGGGAAGACGATCATCATCGCCCGGTTCATGCCGATCGCCCGGACGTTCGCGCCGGTCGTGGCCGGCGCGGCGGACATGACCTACCGCCAGTTCGCCGTCTACAACATCATCGGCGCCATCCTGTGGGTGGCGAGCATGACGCTGGCCGGCTATTTCCTCGGCATCGCGATCCCGGACATCGAGAGCGAAATCCACAAGATCGTGGCCGTGGTGGTCTTCCTCTCGCTGCTGCCGGCCATCATCGCGTGGGTGAAGGGCCGCTACTTCCCGCGCAAGCCGCTGAGCGTCTAGCGAAGCTCCGTCCTTCCCCTTGTGATCGAGCGCGGCAGCCTGCCGCGCTCGTATCTGTCCCCTTCCCCTTTTCCCGTCCCTTCCCGCGTTCCCTTTCCCTTTACACCGTGGACTCGGCGATCCAGCCGCCGTAGGCGTCCTGTCGTGGCAGGGCGGAGACGACGAGGAACTCCGGCAGGTCGTACGGATGCAGGTCCTTGATCTTCTGTTCGAGTGCGTCGAGGTGTGAGGCGATCGTTTTAATGATGAGCTGACGTTCGGCGCCGCGCTGGCAGGCGCCCTCCCATCGATAGAACGACGTCATCGGCGGGAGTGCGCTGACGCACGCGGCGAGGCGCGCGTCGACGAGCGCGCGCGCGAAGAACTCGACGTCGAAGTCATCAGGCACCGTTGTGAGGACGATGGCGATCGCGGGCTGGGTCATTGAAGTCTCTCCGTGGCACGTCCGATACGCAGTACGACGCGTCATCTCGCGAACAAAGCGCTTGAAGACGATCGTCGTTCATGTTGTACTACAGCCCACATCCGGACAGACACGTTCGCGCGCACGCGTCGGCTTCGGATTCCTCGCATTGATGCACACGACAGACGACAGACCGTCGGGCCGCCTGCTCGCGGGCCTTCCCCACCGGCGTGGGCTTTGGCGCCGTCTCGGTCCCGCTCTCATTCTCCTCGCCACGTTCATCCTGATCGTTGACGCCCTGGTGGGAGATAAAGGTCTGCTCGAGCGCGTGCGTGAAGGGCGACGGCATCAGGCGATCGCGAGCGAGCTGCTCGCGCTGCAGCAGAAGAACGCCGCCCTTCGCGAGCAGGCGCGTCAGTTGCGCGAAGAGGAACCGGCCGCCGTCGAAACCGCGGCGCGCAAGCAGCTCGGCATGATCAAGCGCGGCGAGGTCCTCTTCATCATCAAGGATCTGGATCGCGAGAAGCACGACGCGTCCGACGGCGTCTCTCCAGACCGCGCGCCCTCGTCCTCCACCGCCCCCGCGCCGTCGTCCTCCGCGCCGCGCCGCTGACGCGACGCCGCGCGTCTCTCTCCTCTCCCTTCCTCTTCTCCACAGGTCATCCTTTTCGCTCCCTCGCACGCTCGCGTCCTGCCCGGTTCGCGCACTTATAATTCATCTCACCAGATGTAGTTTTAGTGCATGACGATGGTAGACTTGTCGCCGGGTGGTTTTTGATGGGGTGTGTGGGCAACCTTGGGGGGAGTGGCTTGCCGGATCGGGCGGTGGGCTGCTGGAGAAATGCCGAAGATGACGAACACTGCCTCTACCGACTTTCTCACGCTCGAGACGCGCGAGCTCGGGGCGTACCGGTTTGCGGACAGCATTGCGGATCAAGTGATTCTGCGGGCGCTTGCGTCGGACCGGAACATGTTCTGGCGGGTGATTGAAACCATTGCGCAGGGCCACTTCAGTCTGGACCGCTATCGCGACGAGCTCCAGCAGGTCATCCGGTCCAAGCACTTCACCGGTGAGGACGTCGAGGAAGTTCTGAGCGCGACGGAAGCGGCCTTTGCGGATGCCGGCTACACCTTCGGGCTGGCGATCGGGCGGCGGCTGGTCGGGCCGCTGCGGCTGCACACGATGCCGGCGGACGTTCCGGAGGACGAGGACGCCGACGAGACGGTCGCGTCTCCGAAGCCGGCGCGGCGCGCCGTCATTCGGCCGGCGCCGGGCCGCTCGGGTCAGACGCGCCGGTAGTCGCGGCCGGTGTCGCGGCCGGCCGTCACGATCGGCCATCAGGATCGGGAGCGGGCGGGCGCCGCGCGAGGGCCATCCTGTCGAGCGATCGGCGTGTGTGAGCGGCCGCGCGTCCGGGCCACGGCGTGTCCGCTGTCACGCGTCAGACGCTCGAACCAGGCCGCGCGTGCGCCTGCTGGCCCGCCCATTGCTTATCGAGCGACCGGAGGCTTGCATGCGATACATCCTGGCGTGGCTGCTCGGCGTTCCCTTGTTCGTCGTCGTGCTCTGGTTCTTCGCGAATCAAATAGGCTGCTGACACGTCCGGTGCGTGTCGCCGACGCGCGGGTTCTCCACAGGACTTCGATTGCGTGGCGGCGCGCTCTCCCGCCTGTTGGCTCCTGATACAGCACTGTCCGCGCTTCATCCGCCCAATCCATACACCAGGCCTCCGGCCGCGGGCCGCGTCCATCCGTGGACCGCGGCCCGTGCCCTCGCCGTTCGCGTCCGCGCGGACACGCGTGCCCGGTCTGGACGCCTGGAACACACCTAGAAACTGAGACGCAGGCCGACGCGGACATTCCGCGCGCCGCCGACGCTGATGTAGCGCATGAAATTCGCGCTGGTCACGTCCCCCGACTCGGGGTTTCCCCACTGCGGATGATTCGTGAGGCTGAAGCCTTCCAGCCGGAACTGCAGCCGCATGCGCTGCGACAGGGGGAACGTGCGGAACAGCGACATGTGATACAGCCAGCGTCCCGGTCCGCGGATGCTGTTGCGCCCGGTGTCGCCGTAGCGCACCTGCGTCACGTTCGCCCACGCCGCGGGATCGTAGAGCGGATGCTCGGAGGACGGCCCCAGCCACTCCGGGTCCGACACGAGATCCGCCGTCTGCTGATCGCCGCGCTGGTTCAGCGCGGTGTTGCTCGCGGTGACCGTGAACGGCGTCCCGGTGTACGCCTGGAACGTCCCGTTCACCTGCCAGTCCTTGACCAGCGCCGCGAGAATCGAGCGCGCCCCGTTCTGGCCGAACGGCAACTGATAGACGTACGCGATCGAGAAATTGTGCGAGCGATCGAACCCGGCCGGCGCGTAGTTCCGCGCGAACTGCGACGGCGAGTCGAACGTCAGCTCGACCCACCCGTCATCGTCCGCCATGTTCATCGCCTTGCCGTACGTGTAGGCGCCCTTGAGGAACAGGCCGGCGTTCATGCGGCGGTCGAGCGCAATCTGCAGCGAGTGGTAATTGGCGCGCGTCCAGCCGCCCCACAGGAACGTGGACGCCGTCCGCCCGAACTCGTCGAAGAACTGACGGCCCGATTCGCCGCCGCCCGGCCCCGACCAGTTCATCTCGCGATCCGCATACCCCCGCGACGTCTTCGTTCCCACGTACGATGTCGTCAAGGACAGGTGCCACGGCAGGCGGCGCTCGATGGCGACATTCCAGGACTGGATGGAGCCGCGATGGACGTTGTCGGGATCCGGCGTCCGCATGATCGTCTGATCGGGCAGCGGCACGTGCGACTCGTTGGCCGGCGGTCCGGCGAAGTCCGGAATGCCGTCCGCGAGCCGGCCGAACGGCTGCCAGCTATTCAGCGAGACGTAGCTGTTCGCCACGGTGAGCGGATAGAAGCCGCGCAGCGGCCGCGCGAACGGCAGCGGGTTGTACGTCAGCCCGTAGCCGGCGCGCGCGACCGTCCGATCGTTCAACCGGTACGCGACGCCCGCCCGCGGCGCGAAGTCCGTCGCCCGCGTCCGGATGCCGACGTTCGACGGCACGTCGCCCACCCCGCCCAGCAGCACTTCCATCGACTCGAAGTCCAGCCGCTCGACGCCGCGCCCGTCGCGCTGCACGAGCGGATAGTATTCCCACCGCACGCCCGCGTTCACCGTCAGCCGGTTGTTCACCTGCCAGCGATCGTTGACGTACAGCCCGAAGCGCCACTCGCGCGTCGACATCGGCTCCCACTGCAGCGTCTTCTGCGCATTGGACGTCAGCCCGAGCAGGAACGTCGAGAACGTGTTGTAGAAATTCGGCGCCGTGCTCCCGCGCAGCGCCGTCAGGTTGCCGCTGAACTGAAAGTAGCCGCGCGGCCCTTCGCCGACTTCCGGCTGCCAGTGATTCAGATGCTGACGGTCGACCGCGCCGCCGAACCGGATCTGATGACGTCCGGCGATCCTGGTCACGTTCGTCGCGACGCTCCAGCTCGGGTCGTAGCGCTCGTACGGCTGCCAGTCCTCCGGCGATCCAATCACTTCGAACCCGGTGACGAACTCCGGAAAGCCGCTTTGACGGATGTCGGGACCGTTCGTGCCGGGGATGCCGAGCACGTCCGAGCCGTAGTTCACGCCGTAGTCCGGTCCGTGGCCGAATTGATCGAGCAGCGAATAGCCGAACGTCCCGTCGATGACGAGTGTCGGACTGAGCGTCAGCGTGTGGCCGACCGCGGCGACCCACGTCCTGGTCGTGCCGAGCCCGCCGCCGTCGAAGCCGATCTTGAAGAGGTTGCTGACCTCGCTGTCCATCATGCCCATCTTGGCCCAGAGCTGATGCGACGAACTGCGGTTCCAGTTCACCTTCAGATCGTATTGATTGCGGTTGAACGTCGACGTGTAGCGATGCAGATAGTTGCTCGTGTTGCCCGGCCGGTTCGGCAGCGGGTAGTACGAGAGGATGCGCTGCGCGATCGGATCGAGGCGATCCGCCGGAATCTGGTTGCCCTGGAACGGCGTGCGGCCGCGGCCGTCGATGTCGCCGGTGAGCGGGTCGTAGATGACGCGAGTCCCCGAGCTGAGGTCGCCGCGCCGCATCGCCTCGGTCGGCACGCTGACGATACGCTCGGTTTCGGTGTCGCGATACTGGCCTTCGAAGGCGCCGAAGTAGAAGACCTTGTTCTTGACGATCGGCCCGCCGAGCGTGAAGCCGTCGATGTGATGGTTCGACGGCAGCTTCGGCAGATTGTCGCGCTTCGCGAAGTGGCTGCGCGCGCGCAGCCGCTCGTCCGTGTAGAAGCCGAACGCCGATCCCTTGATCTGGTTCGTGCCCGACTTCGTGATCACCGACACCGCCGCGCCGCCCGCGAGGCCCTGATCCGCGTCGAAGCTGCTCGTCGTCACATTCACCGACTGGATCGTTTCGGCCGGCGCCACGTACAGCGTGTGGTGCGGCAGCCACGTGAACTGGTTCGTCGCGCCGTCCACGCGCGTGCTGTTGTTGTTCGGGTTCGTGCCGTTGATCGTGGTACGCAGCGAACGGGCGGGCGTATCGATCTCCGCGTTCTGGAACTCCGCCGGCGTCGAGCCGGGGACGAGATCGAGCAGGCTTTGATAATTGCGATAGTCCGCCAGCGGCAGGTCGGTGATCTCTTTGGCGTTGAACTCGGTGTGCGTGTCCGCCTTGTCCGTCTGCAGGAGCGCGGCTTCGGACTGCACGGTGACGATCTCGGTCAGCGCGCCGACCTGCAGCGCGACGTCGACGCGGACGATGGCGGCCGCCGAGATGTCGACGTTGGTACGCGTGAACTCCTTGAAGCCCAGCAACGCCACCTTGACGTCGTACGGCCCCGGCAGGACATTCGCGATCGTATAGCTGCCTGTCTCGTTGGTGATGGCGGTCAGCGTCAGGTTCGTGTCACGGTTCTGCAGTGACACCGTGGCGCCGGGAATCGCGGCGCCGGAGGAATCGCGGACGACACCGACGAGCGTGCCGTACACCGTTTGAGCGTGGAGCGGGCGGGCCAGAGAGGCGAGCCCCAGACAGAGAAGTACCAGCCAGGGAAGCTCCAGGCAGAGCAGGGCCGTGCGATGTCGCGAGAGCGACGGCGCTGTGTGCATTGCGTGCCTCCATCCTCGAGTAGCAATCAAACCTCCTACGGCCACGTCGCGTGACGCGTGAGGCCGCTGAGGTCAAGGCCTGCAAGACGCACCACTCCCCACCTTCGAGGCCGTCTCCGCACGCCTCACACACGCGACCGGCGCGTCATCGATACGCGGAGGTCTTGCATGAGGGAGCTGACACGAACCCGAATGCATGAGGATTGAGTTGCGTTGATCGCGGCGATGGTAGTCGATCTCCCGCGAGGATGCCAGAGGCATTTGGCGTCCGAACGACGCTGGTATGACCCGGTTATAACCTGTGCCGTGCGATCGTCCTGCACGCTCGTGCATCAGATGATGCACAGCTTCGAGCGTTGCGTACACGTCTCGCACGCCGTCACGCCGACACTACCCCAGCCTTGCGATCGCACGATCGATCTGCCGGTTTCACCTGCCGTCCAGCGCAGTCGTCTTGTCCACGGCAACTTTCCCCGCGGCGTTCCGCGTCGATGTCTGCCTGGGTCCAGACAGGCGCGCACCCGCGACACGGATCGCCTCGATGGTTCACGTGTACCTGGACGTCCGCCATCAGGAGACTCGATGATCCGTACACTGATTCGATCCCGCATCCGCTCTCGATTGCTGCTCTCCGTGTCGTTCCTCTCGCTCGGACTCGCGTCTTCGTCATCGATCGCCCTGAAGGCGGCCGAGGGCGATCTCGACGTGACGTTCGGCGGCGGGGGAAAGCTGCACGTCAGCTTCGGGGAGACTCAGGACGAAGCCGCCGCGCTCGCGGTCCAGTCCGACGGCCGGATCGTCGTCGCCGCCAACGTCACGGCGGCCGACGGCTCCAGGCAGATTGGTGTGGCGCGGCTCGCGCCCAACGGCGCGCTCGATCCGACGTTCGGTATCAACGGCCGCGTCATCACGAGTTTTCCCGGCATCGCCAATCTTGCCGAGGCGCTCGCCATCCAGAGCGACGGCAAGATCGTGGTCGCCGGATCGACCGTCGAGGTGGCGGTCGGCCCCGTCAACGTGCGAGGCGACATGGCCATCGTCCGCTTCAATGCCAACGGATCGCTCGACACCAGCTTCGGGAACGGCGGCCTGGCGAAAGCCAGGTTCGGCCAACGTTTCGACAGCGCGAACGCCGTGGCGATTCAGGGCGACGGCAAGATCGTCGCGGCGGGCATCGCGACGTTCTTCTTCAATCCGCGCTTCGGACTCGCCCGCTTCAATACGGACGGTTCGCTGGATACATCGTTCGATTTCGACGGCAAAGTCGACTCCCCCTTCGGCGGCGGCGAGATCGGCATCGGCTCATTCGCAACCGCACTCAGCGTGCTGGCGGACGGACGTATCGTGGCGGCGGGCACCGTCGGCACCAACCGCCTCGCGCTGGTCCGCTATCAGGCGAACGGCGAGGAGGACCAGACCTTTGGCGTCAATGGCCGCACCGTCGATACCGTCAATGCCGCCGGCGCGAACGCGATGGTCATCCAGCCTGACGGACGCATCATCGTGGCCGGCAGGACGGGTTTCGCCGAGGCCGCGGACTTCCTGCTCGCCCGCTACGACGCGAACGGCGCCCGCGACCTGACGTTCGGCACGGACGGCCTCGCCATCACCGACATCAACGCGACCGAGAACGAGATCGTCAGCGTCGCCCTTCAGGCCGACGGCAGGATCGTCGCCGCCGGCACGGCGCTCACGTTCCCGACATTCGGCGACTACGCCGTCGCACGCTACGACGCGAACGGCGTCCTTGATCCGACCTTCGGCACGGGCGGCATCGTCACCACCGACATCGTCGATTCGATCTTCGATCGCACGCAGGCGATGGTGATTCAGCCTGACGGCCGCATTCTCGTCGCAGGCGACGTTGCGCTCGACGCCGTGGTCCTGGTCCGCTACGCGGGTCCGCCGCCGCACGAACTGGCATTCTTCCCGCACGGCGCCGGCACGCCCGGCACGGCCGGGGCGCTGACGATGACGCTGACGGCGCCCACGACCGGGAGCGTGCTGGTGAACGGCCCGACCGGCCAGAGCTGGCTGAGCGATCCGCTGGTGAACGGAACGCTCGCGGCCTCGAGGGTCCAACTGCTCCTGCCGTGCTCCGGCGTGAACCTGCCGACGGCCGTGCGTCTCGCGACCACGGACGCGGCCGGCGCGAACGAGCAGGTGCTGGGCGAAGGGTCCGCCGGACTGCGCATCTGCACGACGCTGACGCAGACGATTGACGTGCCGGTGACGGCGCCCGTGACGCTGACCGCGCGGCGTCTGAAGCTCACGATCCGGCCGTTGACTTCGCTGCCGCTGCCCGTGCCCGTCGGGTCGCGCACGGTCCTGCGCGCGACAAGCTTCGTCGGCACGCCGTAGGTCCGACGCCTCACGTCACGCGGGCGCGTCGGCTGCCGGCGCGCCCGCGGCCTTTACCGGAAGCGCGCGTCCGACGCACAATGACGCGCATGGCCACCCCGACCTTTCTGCCGTTGTCGACGTACCAGTCGTACCCCGTCGACGACATGACGCGCCGCGCGCGCGCCTTTTATGAAGACATCCGGCGCCGCCGCACCGTGCGTGAGTTCTCCGATCGACCCGTGCCGCGCGCCATCATCGAGGACTGCCTGCGCGCGGCGGGCACCGCGCCGAGCGGCGCGAACCTGCAGCCGTGGCACTTCGTCGCCATCGCCGATCCGGCCGTCAAACGGGAGATCCGCGTCGCGGCCGAGAAGGAAGAGGCGCTCTTCTATCGCGAACGGGCGCCCCAGGAATGGCTCGACGCGCTCGCGCCGCTCGGCACGGACGAGCACAAGCCGTTCCTCGACGTCGCGCCCTGGCTGATCGCGATCTTCGCGCGCAACTTCGACGTGCGGGACGATGGCGCACGCGTGAAGCAGTACTACGCGCAGGAATCGGTCGGCATCGCGACCGGGCTGCTGGTCGCGGCGGTGCATCACGCCGGTCTCGTGAGCCTGACGCACACGCCGAGTCCGATGGGCTTCCTGAACACGCTGCTCGGCCGGCCCGCACACGAACGCCCCTTCCTGCTGCTCGTCGTCGGCTACCCCGCGGACCAGGCGAACGTGCCGGACATCCGCCGCAAGCCGCTGGACGCGATCGCCACGTTCCTCTGATTGATCGACTGCCCCACGTTCCCGATTCCACGGTTCCCGCCGCGCGGACACAAAAAAAAGGCGTCAGGCTCACGAGCCCTGACGCCCAGACGTTCGACAGCCACGCGGAGCCGGACCGGCGCGGAAAGGGGAGCAGATCCGCGCCGGCCGGCAGTCGTGGCGCTTAGGGCACCGTCGTGCCCAGAGAGCTCGCACCGGCCGACCAGAATTGATCGGTCGTCGAGCGGTACCGCGACACATCCACCGTCAACGGCGAACCGGTCGCCCCGACGATAAGGCTGAATCGCTTGTTGGCCGCTTCAGGCACATCCAACCCGATGTTGAGTGTCGTCCGCGACGTCCCCGGGACCGTCACGACCTTCGTCGTCGACGTGCCATCGTCATAGATCACCGTCACGTTCACCGACGCCGACGCCGTCCCGTGATTCGCGATCAGGACGAACGTCATGTCGCCGGCCGGTCCGCCGTCCGCACCGCTCGCGACGGCCCAGCGTGCCGCCGTCGTCGTGGAGCCGAACGACGCGTGGCCTTCGTACCACACGTGGCCGCCCTGTTCACCCGGCCACCACATGGCCCGTTCGGCCACGATCGGCAGCGTCGAGGACAGCGAGATGCTCATCGACCGCGCCGCGAGCACCGGATCTTCCAACGCCACGTTGATCGTGAGACGGCTGTTCGCCGCGACGCTGTACTGCTTCGTCCGCGTATCGCCGTTCGGCAGCAGATACGTGGCCGTGACATCCGACACCGCGTTGTTCGGATTCGCCAGCAACAGGAAGCAGTCGAAGAAGCCGCCCGTCGCGCCTTCCGCGATCGTCCAGTTGTTGGACGTCGCGGTCGCGCCCGCCGCGACGCTGCCCGCTTCGAACAACCGATTGCTGTTGTTCAGATACATCGCACGCTCGGCCACGATCGGGATGTCCGACGTGAACCTCGCGCCGATTTCCGCCACCGCAAGACCCGGCACGCTGTCCGCCAGCAGTGTCAGGCGTGAGTGCGGTGGAATGGTGTAGTTCTGCGTCACCGGTCCGCCCCTCGATGGCAGGAACGTCGCGGTCACATTGGCCGCGGCGGTCATCGACGGGTTCGCCAGCAGGTAGTAGAGGTGGAACCCGCCGTGCGTGGCGCCTTCCGCGAAGAACCACGTGGTGGACAGGTTCGAGGAGCCGGTCTCCAGCGTCGACCCGTAGCTGGAGTTGTCCCACGTCATCAGGCGCTGCACGCCGATCGCATTGTCCGCCTCGACGATGGCGGCAAACGATCCTTCGACGGCGCCGAGCACCGCGTCCGCCCCGAGCGTCCGCCGCTTCAGGGCATCGAGCGCGAAGACCTGCGACTCCACGCGGCCGTTTTCGAGGTTGAGGCGAATCTGCGTTCTCGCCTTCCCCGTCGACGCGTTAACGATCGAGAACTCCGTGTCGAAGAACACGCCGTTCGCGCCTTCAGCAAAGATCTGCTTGAAGAACCCGCGCGGATGCGTGCCGTTGTCGATCTCGTCGCCGCTGTTGACGCCGTCACCATCCGGATCTTCGTCGGCATCGGGCCGGTTCGGATCCGTGCCGAACTGATCTTCGTTGACGTCCGGCATGCCGTCGCCGTCGGTGTCGACGACGAGCGAGCCCTGGATGATGGTGGTGAGGATCGAGATGCTGTTCGAGGCATCCGGATCCGGGTTGCCGCTGGTGACGACGACCGCGTTGGTCACCGCACCAGCCTGCGGCAGCGTGACGACGATGACGGCCTGCTTCGTCTGGTTCGGATCGACCGTCCCGAGGTTGCAGACCACCGTCGTCGTGCCCGTGCACGATCCGCCCTCCGCCGTCGCCGACACGAGTGTCGCCTGCACCGGCAGCAGATCGGAGATGCGGACTTCTGGTGCGGGCGCCGGTCCACGGTTCGTGACGCGAATCGTATACGTCACGGTCCCTGGCGGCGCTTCCACCGCGTCCTGCGTGATGGAGAGGTCGGACGTTTCCGCACCCGGCGGCACGGGCGACGGCAGGCTCGCCACGTTGTTCGCCAGGTTCGTATCGCCGACGTAGACCACCGTGAGCGTCCGCGGCTGATCGTTCGTGCCGCCCGCGCCGACCGTCGCGTTGACGGTCAACGTGGTCGCCTGACCCGGCCCGAGCGCCAGGTCCGCGCGCACGCACGTGTAGACGGTGTCCACCGTCGCGCACGTCCATCCGGCCGGCGCCGCACCCGTGATCGTGAGACTGGGCGGCAGCGCCAGCAGCGCGGAGATCGGTCCGGCCGACGTGCCGGTGCCGACGTTACGCGCGGTCAGCGTGAACGTCGCAGGACTCCCCGCGGCAGCCAGATCGCCGGTCATCGAAATGGCAGCCGCGAGGTCGACGCCGGTGGAGAAGACGAGCGGCGTCGAAGGCGAGTTGTTGGTGGGATTCGGATCCGGCTGATCGCCCTGCGCACGCGGCACGGTCGTGTTGCCGCCTGTTTCCGGCACGACGCCGACGATCGTCAACGTCTGCGTGGAGCCCGGTCCGGCCGCCGGCATCGTGCCGACATCCCAGGTGTTCGTCGCCGGATTGAACGTCGTGCCAGCCGGCGGCGCCGCGGACACGAAGATCAGTCCGCCCGGAATCGCCGGATGCACATCGACGCCCGTCGCGGTCGACGGTCCGAGGTTCGTGAGGATCAGCGTGACCGTGACCGTCGATCCCGGCGGCGCCGGTGACGGGCTCTGCGTCATGATCAACTGCAGGTCCGACGACTCGCCGTTGATCGTCACGCCCGCCGTGTCGCTCGCCGCCGCCGGATCGAACTCCGTCTGCGCGGTCTTCTGCGCGGTGTTCGTGACCGGCGTCGCGACGCCGATGACGGCCACCAGCGCCAACGAGACGCTCGTGCCGTTCGGGATGGCGCCGATTGTCCAGTCACCCGTCGCCTGATCGTACGTACCCACGCTCGGCGTGGCCGACGTAAACGTCAGGCCGGCCGGGAGCAGATCGCGCACGACGACGCCGGTCGCGTTGTTCGGGCCGATGTTCTCGGCCGTCAGCGTGAACGTCACGGGCGCGCCGACCGGGCCGCTCGTGATGCTCGACGTCATCGAGAGACGGACGTCCGCCGTCGGTCCCGCGTTCAGCGCGACCGCCGCGGTGTTGTCGCTCGGATCCGGATCGAACTGATCGCCGCCCGTGCGCGTCGCCGTGTTGACGATCGGTCCGGTCTGCGTGACCGTGCCAACCAGTTGCAGCGTCGCGTCGGCGCCGTTCGCGATCGGTCCGACGTTCCAGATCCCCGTCGCCGGATCGTACGTGCCACCCGACGGCGTGTTGGACACCAGCGTGAGACCCGCCGGCAGTTGATCCACGACCTGGACGCCCGTCGCGTCGAGCGGCCCGAAGTTGTGGACGGTGATCGTGAAGGTGACATTCTGACCGTTGTTCGGCGTCAGATTGTCCGCCGTCATCGTGATGCCGATGTCGCTCGACGGCACCACCGGCGTCTGCACGGTGAAGGTGTTGTTGCCCGGGCTCGCATCATCCGGACTCGCCACCGTGATCGTGCCGACGATCGGGTTCGGCCCCGCGTAGTCGGCCGGCACCTGCAGCGTCGTCGTGATCACCTGACTCGTGCCCGGATCGACCGTGCCCAGCGCGCACGGGAACGCGCTCGTGCACGCGCCCGCGTTCGAGACGAACGTCAGGCCCGGCGGCAGCGGGAAGTCCACCGTCGTGCCCGTCGCCGGGATCGATCCGTTGTTGGTGACCGTGACCGTGTAGACCAGCGGTGCGCCAGGCGACGCCGTCGACGGTCCGGTGACCGTCACCGTGACGTCGGACACCGGCGTGTAGGTGAAGCCGCCCGTCAGCGTGCCGGAGCCGGCCGGCGTCGTGACGACGATGTCAACCACGCCAGGCGCGTGCGGCGGTGTCGTAGCCGTGATCGACGTCGCGCTCCCAGGCGTGACGCTCGTCGCCGGCGTGCCACCGAAGGTCACCGTCGCTCCGGTCAGATCCGTGCCCGTGATCGTCACCACCGTGCCGCCAGTCTCCGGACCGGTGTTCGGCGTGGCGGTCGTCACGGTCGGCGCCGTCCCGGACGTGTAGGTGAAACCACCCGGCAGCGTGCCAGCACCGCCCGGCGTCGTGACGACGACATCGACCGGTCCGACCGCGTGCGCCGGCGTCGTCGCCGTGACCGACGTATCGCTCACCGGCGTGACAGCCGTCGCCGGCACGCCACCGAACGTGACGCCCGTTGCGCCCGTCAGGCCCGTGCCGGTGATCGTCACCGCAGTACCGCCCGTTTCAGGACCGGTATTCGGTGCGACGCTCGTCACCGTCGGCGCCGTCCCGGCCGTGTAGGTGAAGCCACCCGGCAGCGTGCCATCGCCGCCCGGCGTCGTCACCACCACATCGACCGGACCCGGCGCGTGCGCGGGCGTGACCGCCGTGACCGACGTATCGCTCACCGGCGTAACGCTCGTCGCCGGCACGCCACCAAAGGTGACCGCCGTCGCGCCCGTCAGGCCCGTGCCCGCAATCGTCACCGGAGTACCGCCCGCTTCCGAACCGGTCGCCGGCGTCACGCCCGTCACCGTCGGCGCGGCCGGCGCCGTGTATGTGAAGCCTGCCGGCAGCGTGAACGATCCCGTCGGCATCGTCACGACGACGTCGACCGGACCGGCCGCGTGCGCCGGCGTCACTGCCGTCAGCGTCGTGCCATTGACGACCGTGACAGCGGTCGCCGGTGTGCCACCAAACGTCACGGTCGGCGTGCCACCGAAGCCGAGGCCCGCGAGCGTGACCATCGTGCCGCCCGTCACGGGACCGGTGTTCGGGGTCACACTGGTGACCGTCGGCGGCTGCACGGAGCATTCGGCGTGGCCGATGATCAAATCGCCCGCGATGGCGATGAGGTTCGCGCTGACGTGAACGGCGTTCACGACCAGCGTGCGCCGTCCGGTCACCGGATCGACCGTTTCAATCTGCTCGTTCAACAGCGCCGTGCCGAGTGGCGGAATCGAGATGCCGAAGTTCGGCGGCGGGTTGACAGGGATCGAAATGCCGAGCGTGCTGGACACGCCGGCCAGTGTCGTCCCTCCTGTGAGGCCTGTCGGTCCCAGTTCGCAGCGCACGTCGACACCGGTGGCGGCGATCAGCCCTCCGGCGACGCTGACTCCGGCAACCGTGTTCTGCGCCAGCAGGGACGGAGCGGCGGGACTGCCCTGCACGCGCGTCTCGAGCACGCCCGCGGTCAGCAATCCACCCGGGACGAGCTCGCCACCCGGCAGCGCCGGAATGTCGAGGAGCGTATCGGTCGCGATGCCGCCACCTGCCGGCAACGTCGCGGCCGGCCGCGGTCCAAAGGTGATCGGTCCAAAGATGAGAGCCGGCGTCAGGCTCGCCTGGACACCAAAGGCCTGCGCGGTGAAATTGTCGGACGGCAGTCCGGGCGGCGAGGCCATCGTCGTGAACGCATTGACCACGGTCCCGCGATCGACCGGCGTCGTGACGCTGACGTTCCACGTGCCGCCCAGCATCGGCGGCACGGTCGCCGTCAATTCGGTCGCGCTGACGAAGGTCACGCTGGCCGCCGGGATGCCCGCGAAGTCGACCGTCGAATCCGCGCGGAAGCCCGTGCCCGTGATCGTGACGACGGTGCCCGGCGCGCCGCTGGTCGGACTCACCGTCGTGGGAATCGGCCGCTCGGCCGCGCACTCGACGTGTCCCCAGATCAACTCGCCTGTCGCGCCGCCCAGCGGAATGAGCGTCGTGTCCAGCTCGATGCGGACGCCGTTGGCCGTGAAGACCGTCAGATTGCCGACCTGCGCCTTCGTGGTCTCGTGCAGGAAGACACTGCCCAGGCCGGTAATCGTGAGGCCGGTGTTCGGTGGCGGATCCGCCCAGAGCCCGGTCGGCAGCGCGCCGGCCGGCAACAGCGACGACTCAATGCCGGCGACCGCGGCGTGGCTCGTGAAGCCGGTCGGCCCGAGGGAACATTCCAGTTCAAGGCCGGCCGCGCGCAGCAGCCCGGTGGTGCCGATGATGGGCACCGGGAAGAGATCGAACTGTCCGCTCGTCGCCCGGCTCAAGACCGTGTTGGCGGTCGTGTCGCCTTCGGCGTGGACCTGAACTGCGCCCACACTGAACACCGTCGGGCCGATGATCGGCACACCGACGTTGATCGAGGGCAACCCATCGTCGACCACGCCGCCCGTCGGGGGCAGGTTGACGATCGGCAGCGGGCCGAAGTTCAGCGGGAGCGGAATCCCAAGGAGCGAGATGTTGCCGAGAAACGCGTAGTAGGCCTGGCCACCTACCGTCAAAGCCTTCGTCGTGGTCGACAGCCAGCCAACCAGCAGCACGCCCATCAACGACGCGAGCGCCAGGCGGTGTCGCGAAGCCCAAAAGCCTCGTCTCCGCTGTGGCGCTCGGCTGGATGGCATCCGTGCATCCTTCCGTTCAGTGCCGCGCATTATCGCCTCCCGTCGGTTGATCCATCACCGTCACTCGCAACCCACTCTCAATCCGCGGCGGCGTTGATTGCGTCTGTCATCGCGCCGCATGGGGTCGTGGCACTCCACAGGAGATATGGGAAAGATCGCATCGTCTGGCGGCGACACGTGTGCCACGGCGCGCGTCTTTGCGAAAGTCACGCCAGACGCGTGCGATCGATTGCGATCAACGGCCGTGCGGGTCCGATGAGCAGATCACGGCCGGGCGCGGCGGCCAAAAGCGCACACGCGTGCCGCGGCGACACACGCGGCGCACAAGTCAGCACACGAAAAACCGGCGAGTTTTGGCGGTTGGGGGATCTAGAAGAGGATCGCTACCATGCTCCGTGCCGTCCCACGGACGCGTGAACGCCGCACGGACACGGGCTCGCGCGCGGTCTGCGTCCGTCGATCGCGGCGCCGCGACACGCAGCGGGCGCGGGCCCCTGGGCGAGGCCGGTGCGTCGCGCCGCTGGCATCCGGACTGGCGTGGAGGTATACTACTCCATATTTGGAGTGACCCATTGGCAGCCCCCAGACGGCACTATCCCAGCACCCGTTACGAACCCTCACCCATCGCGGACCTGTCCGCCAAGGCCGAACGCGAACGCGTCAGTCCGGCCGCGTTGAAGGCGTTCTTCAACATCATGAGCCGTTGGAAGGTCCGGGACGAGGACGCCCGCCTGCTCCTCGGCGGCTGGTCGAACGGGTTGTTCTACGAGGCCAAGAAGCAGCCCGAGCGCGTGCTGGATCAGGACCGGTTGCTGCGGGTTTCCTACCTGGTCGGTATCTTCAAAGCCCTCAACATCCTCTACTCCGAGCGGCTCGCGGATGCCTGGATCCAACTGCCCAACACGAACCGGCTGTTCGGCGGTCAGGCGCCGCTCGCCTACATGATCAAGGGCGGCGTGCCGGCGATGCAGACGGTCCGCCGCCTGCTGGACGCGCGCCGGGGCGGCGTCTGATGCTGCCGCGCCGTACGCTCGTCCGTCAGTTCGACGCGCATCGCCTGATTCCGAGCAAGTACGCGGATGAAACCGCGCTGACCCGGATCGCGGACGATGACGCGCACCTGAAGGAGCTGTTCCGGCTGGAGCTGGCGACGAACGATCGCGTGCTCGCCGAGCATCAGCAGCATGCCGGCATCGGCGTGGACGAGCTCGTCTTCAACGTTCCGTACGCCCACATCGTCAACGCCTCCTTCTGCCACCCGCATCCGCTGGGCAGCCGCTTCAACGGCCCGGACCGCGGCTGCTGGTATGCGGGGTTCGATCTCGCGACGTCGCAGACGGAGATTGCGTTCCACAAGTCGATCGAGCTGGCGGAGGTGGGCTGGCAGGACGAGTCGATTCTCTACGACGACTATCTCGCCGACTTCAGCGCGGAGCTGCACGACCTGCGCAACGACAGGCGCTTCACGCGGTGCCTCGCGCCGGACAGCTACGTCGCCTCGCAGGCGCTCGCGCAGCGCCTGCTCGACGCGGGCGCCCTCGGCGTCGTCTATCCCAGCGTGCGACACGACGGCGGCACGTGCCTCGGCTGCTTCCGTCCGGCGCTGGTCGTGAACGTCCGCAAGGATCAGACGTACCGCTTCACCTGGAGCGGCGATCCGATCCCGGTGATCGAAGCCGTCCGCCCGCCGCGCGCGTCCCGCCTCCACTGATCGACGGCTCGACCGATCGCCCATCGACTGCCCCGCCGATCCGCGGATCGGATCGGCCTCACGCGTGCGTCTCGGCCTCGGCCCAATCAGGTCCTTCGACTTGAATCGTGGCGTGATCGATACCGTACCGCGTGCGGACGCACTCGTGCGCGCGCCGCATGACGTCCGCCGCGTCGGCGTCCGCCTTGCGGACGACGTGACAGCTCAAGGCCGGCACGCCGGAGGTGATCGACCAGGCGTGCAGATCGTGGACGGCAAGCACGCCGTCCAGCGCTTCGAGGCTGGCGCGGACATCGTTCAGATCGAGGTGCGGCGGCGTCCCTTCCATCAGGATCGCGATGGCGTCGCGCAGGAGCGACCACGTGCGCGGCAGGATGAACAGACCGATGCCCGCGGACAGCAGCGGGTCCGCGTAATACCAGCCCGTCGTCCACATGACGATCGCCGCGATGATGACGCCGACGGACGAAATCGTGTCCGACAGCAGCTCCAGATACGCGCCTTTGACGTTCAAGCTGCGGTCCACGCCTTCCTGCATCAGGCGCATGCCGATCAGATTCACGACGAGGCCGATGACGGCGACGATCAGCATGACGCCGCTCGTCACCGCGGGCGGGTCGACCAACCGCTCGTAGGCTTCGTACAGGATGTACGCCGACACGCCGAGCAGCAGGACCGCGTTGGCGACCGCCGCCAGGATCTCGACGCGGTAATAGCCGTACGTGCGGGTGACCGTCGCGGGCCGCGCCGCGAGGGTGATGGCGACGAGGGCCAGCAGCAGGCCGCAGACGTCGGTCAGCATGTGGCCGGCGTCCGCCAGCAGGGCCAGGCTGTTGGTCCACAGGCCGCCGATGACTTCGACGATGAGGTAGGAACTGGTGAGGCCGAAAGCCTGCAGCAGACGGCGTTTGTCGTGCGCGCGTGATTGATCGACGTGGGCCACGGGGCGACCTCGACGAAGGCCACGGCCGCGCCCGCCGCGCGTGGGGCCCGCCCGCCGCGCCGCGGCCGGCGCGCGTCGCGCGGCCATCGATGCCCGTACCCTAGCACGAACCGCGAACCGCGCTCATCGGAGGGTTGACGCGCGCCGGTCCGTCCCGCCATCATCGACGTCATCATGCCTGTGCTTCGACGCCTGCTTCCTCCTCTTGCGCTGGCCTCGGCCGTGACCCTCTGCGGCGTGTGGATGGGATCACCGTCCGTCCGCGGCGCCGCGCCCGCTCCGCCCGCGCCGTACGGGGCGGTGCCGGCCGCGCGCCAGCTCCAATGGCATGAACTGGAGACCTACGCCTTCCTCCACTTCACGATCAACACCTTCACCGATAAAGAATGGGGATTCGGCGACGAGAGCCCGACGCTCTTCAACCCGACCGAGTTCGACGCCAACCGGATCGTCGCGGACCTGAAAGCCGCCGGCATGCGCGGCGTGATCCTGACGGCCAAGCATCACGACGGCTTCTGCCTCTGGCCGACGGCGACCACGACGCACTCCGTCGCGAGCAGCCCCTGGCGCGACGGCAAGGGCGACGTCGTCCGCGCGCTCGCCGAGGCGAGCCGCCGCCAGGGCCTCCGCTTCGGCGTCTATCTCTCGCCGTGGGACCGCAACGCCGCGACGTACGGCCAGCCGGCGTACGTCGATCTGTATCGCGCGCAATTGCGCGAGCTGCTGACGAAGTACGGCAGCATCTTCGAGGTGTGGCACGACGGCGCGAACGGCGGCGACGGTTTCTACGGCGGCGCGCGCGAGAAGCGCACGATCGATCGGCGCACGTATTACGACTGGCCCAAGACGTGGGACCTCGTCCGGCAATGGCAGCCGCAGGCGGTGATCTTCAGCGACGTCGGCCCGGACGTGCGCTGGGTGGGCAACGAGCGCGGTCACGCGGCGGAGACGTCGTGGGCGACGTATCAGCCGGTCGGCGAGGACGGCGGCGCGCCCGCGCCAGGATTCATCCGCGTCGAGGACGCACCGGGCGGTCATCGCACGGGCAAGCAGTGGATCCCCGCGGAGTGCGACGTGTCGATCCGCCCCGGCTGGTTCTGGCACGAGGCCGAGAACGGCAAGGTCAAGTCCGCGCGCGATCTGTGGGACCTGTATTACAAGTCGGTGGGACGCGGCTGCAATCTGCTGCTGAACGTCCCGCCGGACCGGCGCGGCCTGCTACACGAGGCGGACGTCCGCGCGCTGACGCAGTACGGCGAATGGCTGCGCCGCACGTTCGAGACGAACCTCGCCGCGAAGGCGATCGCGTCCGCGTCGAACGTCCGCGGCGGCCAGAAGACGTTCGGTCCGCAGCAGCTCGTCGACGCCGACCGCTACAGTTATTGGGCGACGGACGACACCGTGACGACCCCGGAGGTGACGCTCGATCTGCGCGGCGCGGTGACGTTCAACGTGGTCCGGCTGCGCGAGAACATCAAGCTGGGACAACGCGTCGACGCCTTCGCGATCGATGCCTGGACGGATAACGCCTGGACCGAGATCGGCAGCGGCACGAGCATCGGTCCGTCGCGCCTCGTACGGCTGCCCGCGCCCGTCACCACCTCTCGCGTCCGCCTGCGTATCGTCAAATCACCGGTCGCGCCCGCGGTGTCGGAGTTCGGACTGTTCCTCGAACCCGAGGAGGCGCGCCAGTAGCACGCATCGCACGCGCCCGGCGCCGCGCGGCACGACGCATGACGTCGGCCGCGTCGGCCGCCGCGGCGTCCCACGCGCGCAGGGCGTCCGCGCGCTGCGTGATAGAATCGCGGCCATCTCGTTTCTTTCGATCCCACCGCTTCTTCAGTTCCAGGAGCTGGTCATGCGCCGACGTCATCGTTCCCTGGCAGCGACTGCCCTCGCGAGCGCTCCACTCGCCTGCTTTGCATTTCTCCTCGCATCCGGCCTCGGGCTGACGTCCGCATCGACGGTCGTGGCGCGCGCGCAGTCCGCGCCGCCCGCGGCCGCGCAGTCAGCCGAACGCAAGACCGCGTCGGCGAAGACGGAGTGGCTGTCCGATCCCGCCGAAGCCGCGCACATCGCGCGCGTCGAGACGCGGATGCCGGCCGTCGCGATCCCGAACGGCGAACCGATCGCGATGACGCTGGCGCAGTGGATGGAGGTCTACAAGATTCCCGGCCTCAGCGTCGCCGTGTTCGACAAGCACCGGATCGTCTGGGCCAAGGCGTACGGCGTGAAGGAGGCGGGCGCGTCCGCGCCGGTGACGATCGATACGTTGTTCCAGGCTGGCTCCATCAGCAAGCCGGTCGCGGCGATGGCCGCGCTGCGCCACGTCGAGGCCGGCAAGTGGACGCTGGACGAGAACATCAACAACAAGCTGACCTCGTGGAAGGTGCCGGACAACGAACTGACGGTCACCGAGAAAGTCACGCTGCGGCGTCTCCTGAGCCACAGCGCAGGAACGACGGTGCACGGCTTTCCGGGCTATGCGGTCACCGAGCCGCAGCCGACAGTCGTCCAGGTGCTGAACGGTGAGAAGCCCGCGAACACGGCGCCAGTACGTGTGGACCTCGTCCCCGGCTCGCAGTGGCGCTACAGCGGCGGCGGCACGACGATCGTCCAGTTGATGATGGTCGATCAGTTGAAGAAGCCGTTCCCGCAGATCATGCGCGAGGCAGTGATCGATCCGCTCGGCCTGACGCACAGCACCTACGAACAGCCGCTGCCGCCGGACCGCGCCGCGCAGACGGCGAGCGGCACGTATGCGGACGGCAAGGTGGTCGAAGGACGCTGGCACATCTATCCGGAGATGGCGGCCGCCGGCCTCTGGACGACGGCGTCGGACCTCGCGACGATTGCGATTGACGTATCGAAGTCCAAAGCGGGCTCGTCCAACCGCGTGCTGTCGCAGGCGATGACGAAGCAGATGCTCACGGTGCAGTCGGATCAGATGGGGCTGGGATTCGCGCTGCGGAAGGACAGCGATCGCTTCGGCCACAACGGCGCGGACGAAGGCTTTCAGGCGTATCTGACGGCGTTCGCGGACTCGGGCCGCGGCGTCGCCATCATGGCGAACTCCGATAACGGCTCGCAGATCTTCGAAACGCTCGCGGCCAGCGTCGCCGCCGAGTACGGCTGGACGTCGCTGCCCGCGCCGCAGGTGGCGCCGTTCACGCAGGTCCTGCTGCTCGCGCGCAAGAAGGGCGTCGAGCACGCGCTCGCCTGGTATGCGTCCGCGCGGCGCGCCGGTCCGGCGAGCGACTACGGCTTCCCAATCCTGAACCGCGCGGCCATGCAACTGGCGCGCCTCGGCTATCCGGCGGACGCCGTCAAGATCCTCACCGCGAACCTCGAATATTATCCGGACCTGGCCCCCGCGCACGGGAGCCTGGGAGAGGGCCTGCTCCGCGCCGGCAACAAAGCGGCGGCGATCGAACACTTCAAGAAGGCGCTGGAGCTGGATCCAGGCAACAGCGCGCTGGTCAGGAAGCTCGCAGACCTCGGCGTTCCCTCGACGCCGTCCGCCGCCGCGAAGCCGCGCGAGTGACTCGCAACGTGTCGCGTCGCGCGACGCGCCCATCGACACGACCGCCGCGGCGATGGTCCGGCCTCCGAACCGCAAACGAAGCCGCGGCGTGAACGAGCGCGTGACACGCCGGAAACGCCGCTCTGCTGCTGTGGCCGTCGACGCCGACGAACGCTTAGCGTGACGCCGTCCCGCGATCGAGGCGGAACGGGGCGAGATCGAACGGCGCTGGACGGCCGGACACCAGATCCGCCACCAGTTCGCCGATGACGGGGGCGAACTTGAAGCCGTGCCCGGAGCACGGGCTGACGATCCACACCGCGTCATGGCGAGGATGACGGTCGATCAGGAAGTGGCCGTCCGGCATGTTCGTATACATGCAGACGGCCGCGCGGCGCCAGCCGCCGGCGAGGTCCGGAAAGTACGCCGGCGCCAGTTCGGCGATCTCGCGGACCTCCTCCGCGGACACCTCCCGACGCACCGCGTCCCCGGTCGTCTGCTCGCCGTGATGATGCAACGCCACCTTGACACCCGCGCCGACGTCCGCTCCTACACCCACGCCCGGCATTTCCGGCACGCCGTAGAGGACGTGCCCGCGATCGTCTTCAAGCAGGAAGATCGGAAAGCGTCCCGACTGGAACCGATCCGCCCGCGCGCGCGGCTCGAACCAGTGCAGCACCGTCCGCTCGACGGACAGCGGCAGCCCGAGGTCCGGCGCCATCGACTTCATCCACGGCCCACACGACAGGACGATCTGATCCGCCTCGCACCGCATGCGCTCGCCGCCGCCCGACGCAGCGTCGCCCATCACGGCGTCAATCGTGACGCCGCGCGCGTCCGCCGTCCACGACGTCACGCGCGCGTCGACGCGCACGTCCGCACCGTCCTCGATCGCGAGCCGCAGGAAGGTGTCGATGCCACGTTCGGGAAACAGCACGCCCGCGCGCGGCTCGCGGACGCCAATCATCGCGTCCGGAATGCGCATCGCGGGATACGCCCGCCGGATCTCCTCTGCCGTCAGGACGTCGTGCGCCAGACCGTGCGTCCGCGCGCTGCGCAGCGCGCCAGCCACCAGGCTCGTGTCGGCCGCGCCGATCATCAGCCCGCCGGTGGGCGCGAGCAGCAGACGTCCGCTGCGCCGCTCCAGCGCGGCCCATAATGCGTACGCGCGCTGGACCAGCGGCACGTAGAGCGGATGCTCGAAGTACGCCTCGCGGATGATGCGCGTCTCGCCGTGCGACGACCCGAACGCGTGCGGCGGCGTGAACCGGTCGAAGCCAATCGCGCGCCGGCCGCGCCGCGCCAGCTCGGACAGCGTGGCGCTGCCCATCGCGCCAAGGCCAATCACGGCGACATCGTATCGATCGGTCATCACGGCCATTTGTGTGTCGGTTTCGTGCGTGGATGCGCGCGCGCCGTCGAGCCCATCACGCCGGCCGCGCCGCGGATCAGGATAGCGCAAGGCGCGCCGCTCGCGGACCGGCCCCCTGAACCTGAGACGCTGAACGTCCGTCAGAGAGAAGAGCGGACGCGCCTCCCTGCCAGCGCCGGCCGTCCCGCACGGATCGTCTCATGCGTCGCATCGCTCCGGCTCTTGGATTGTTCGTCCTCTCGCCACTCGTCGCCGAGTTCCTGCTCGGCAACATGTCTATCTCGGCGATCGGCCTCCTGCCGGTGATCGCGCCGCTCTACGGCGGCGGCGCGCTGCTGATCCGCGAGAGCGCGCGCCGCGCCGGCCGCGGCTGGCCGACATTGATCCTGCTCGGCGCCGCCTACGCCGCCTGCGTCGAGGGGCTCGTCACGCAAAGCCTCTTCAATCCGTCCTACTTCGGCTTCGACCTGCTCGTCCACACCTACGTGCCGGCACCCGGCATCGGCGTATGGTGGACGCTGTTCGTCCTGACGCTGCACACCATCTGGAGCACCAGCGCCTCCATCGCACTGGTCGAAGCCCTGGTTCCGCGCCGCACGACGACGCCGTGGCTCGGCACGCCCGGCCTGATCGTCGCGGCCGTGCTCTTCCTGCTCGGCGCGTCCGCGAATGCCTTCTTCACGTATCAGCAGGAACACTTCCTCGCATCGCCTGCGCAACTCTGCGGCACCGTCCTCGTCATCCTGATCCTGATCGCCGCGGCGTTCTCGCGCCGCCGCATCGACCGCGCGCGGACACCGGACGCCGCGAACGCACCGGCGCCGTGGCTGGTCGGCGTGACGTCGCTCGCCGCGTCGAGTCTGTTCACGGCCGGCCGCTATCTGCCGTCGTGGTCGACTGTCACCGGCTGGATCCTGCTCTTCGCCGGCGTCGGCTGGCTGATCCAGCGCTGGTCGCGTCGCGCGGGCTGGGGCGCCGCGCACCGGCTTGCGCTCGCCGGCGGCGCGCTGCTCACGTACGCCTGGCACTCGTTCGTCGAGACGCCCATCATCGGCGCAACCGGAACGGTCGACGCGATCGGCAATGCGATCTTCACCACTATGACGGTCGTCCTGCTCGCGGCCGCGGCGCGGACCGTGCGGCGTACGGGCGCGACGGGATCCGGACGGGATTCGGGCGGACTGGATTAGAATCGAAGCGCTCCCATCACCGTTGTCCGGACCTCACTCATGACGACCTCGATCCCGCAGCTTCTCCGATACGCGGTCGCGGCCGGCCTGTTGCTGCTCGCGGCCGGTGGCGTCGACTCGTCGACCCACGGCCAGACGGGCGCGCCGGCGCGGACGCAGCCGACGCCCTCCGCTGGCGCCCAGCCCTCTGGCGCTCAGCCCTCTGGCGCCCAGCGTGGGGCGGTCACCGCGCTCGTGGGCGGTACGCTCATCGACGGCTTCGGCGGGCGGCCGATCTTCAACAGCGTCATCCTGATCGAAGGCGAGCGCATCACCGCGGTTGGCCAGGTGGGTTCGCTGGCGGTCCCCGCGGGCGCAACGACGATCTCGACGGAAGGGATGAGCGTGCTGCCGGGCCTCTGGGACATGCACGTCCATCTCAAACTGAACGGACACGCGGACTACGATCACTGGGACAAGGCCTATCCGGCGCCGGTGCTGGACTCGACGATCATGCCCGCGTCCGCGAAGCAACTGCTGCTCGCGGGCGTCACGAGCGCGCGCGATCTCGGCGCCGGGCTCGACGTCAGCCTCTCGGTCCGCAACCGCATCAACAAAGGCGAGATTCCGGGACCGACGATGTACATGTCGGGACCGTTCATTCAGCACGCGCCGTATCCAGGGACGGAGGCGTATCGGTGGGGCGTGACCGGCGTGGCCGACGCGCGCGCCAAGGTGAAGACGCTGGCCGACGCCGGCGTCGACGTCATCAAGCTGATCGATCAGGATCAGATGACGCACGATGAAGTGGCCGCGGTCGTGGACGAAGCGCACGCCAGACGGCTGCCCGTCATTGCGCACGCGCACCGGCCGGAAGAGATCCGGCTGGGGCTCGCGCTCGGCGTCGACGGCTTCGAGCACACGGGCCTCTCGACCGCGCCCGAGTATCCCGCCGACATCATCGCCGCGATCCGCGAGCGGACGGCGCGGATGAACGTCGGCCCGCTGTTCTGGACGCCGACGATCTCGGGCCTGCTGAATTACGAATACCTTCGCGACAATCCGGAAGCGCTCGATGATCCGTCCTGGCATGAGGGCCTGCCAGCGCCCGTCATTGCCGACATCCGGCAGTCCTTCGCGCATCCCGAGCGGCTCCCCTACTTTCAGGTGACGCCGATCCGCCGGCCGACGCTCGGGCGCAAGTTCGCGCAATTGCGCGAGGCCGGCGTCATGGTGCTGATCGGCACCGACAGCGGCATCCCGATGACGTTCCACAGCCAGTCCACCTGGCGCGAGCTGAACGCGTGGGTGAACACGTTCGGCGTCGATCCGATGACCACCATCCGCGCGGCGACGTACTGGCCGTCGGTCGCGATGAAGGTCGACAAGGACGTCGGCACCGTGAGTCCGGGCAAGTACGCCGACATCATCGCCGTCCGCGGCGACGTGCTCCGCCACATCGCGCTCCTCCAGCGCGTCGACATCGTCATCAAGCACGGGAAGCGCTATCGGTAGGTCGGTGAATCGGTGAAGAAGAGTTCCCACGCGGACAGGATGCAATCTTCTGGTACATCGCCCGCGATTGCCGCGTCGACCTGGACTATCCTCGCCGCAAGGAGGCCCTATGACCCTGATTCGCCGACGGCTGTTTGCGCTCGCGTTCGTCTTTGGATCGATTGCCTTCCTCCCGGCGTCCACCGCGATGGCCATCAACCCGTGCGTGTCTATCGAGGGGGTCTGTACGAAGATCGCGTCCTGCGGCGGGATCTGCGGACGCCTGGCCGGAAAGTGCGCGTGCTTCTACGTGGATGCGCAGGGCGCCGCGGAAGCCGCCGCCTGCGAGGCGGCCTCGACCACGAAGTAATGCTCGAAGTAGCGGACGAGGCAGGACGCGCGACGCGGCTCCGCGCTCGCGCGTGCCTGCAACACACTGGAGCCTCCACCGCGAACGGTGCAAGGCTCCAGTGCCATCACCACGACACGCTGACCGTCAGAATCCCACGCCGAAATGCACGCCGAAGCCCACGGCCGTGCTCGAATCGCCCGTCGCATTGTCCTGGAACCGGATCGGCACGACGAACTCGATGAAGGGCGTGTACGCCTTGCCGATCGGGAAGCCCTTGTTGATCAGCGGCGTGAAACCCCAGGACGCGCCGTTGATGTCGAACGCCATGCGTCCGCCCGCCGTCCAGTTCCCGCCGAGGCCGCGCAGGATGCCCGGGTGAATCGTCAGCGGCACGCCAATCGGCGCGTCGTCGCGCGGGTCGAGCACCGGCACCAGTTCGAGGTCGAACGCCCACTTGTCGGACGTCTTGACCGTGATGCCCATCGGGAAGCCGATCTTGAAATCGTCGCCGATGTTGACCGTCTCGCCGTTCGCGCGCGTGACGAGCGGAAACACCGCGCCGATGTGTCCGCCGAGACGGTCCTGCGCGCTCGCCGACGCCGAGACTCCCAGGGCCGTCAGCGCAATCCCGACACCGATGACGACTCGCACTACCGACTTCATACGCCCGATCATGCTCGTTCCTCCTTGCAGGGGTGACGTGGAGAGTGACCTGCGACGCGGCGGCCGCGTCAGCGTTTGAACCCGACCGGCACACCGGTATCCCCGCGACCGGCGCCTCGGTCCACGGCCGTGGTGAACGTCCACGAACGCGTCTCTTGCGTGCAGCGGCCATCGAAGCCGCAGACGCGGCCGCCGATCTGCGCGGTGTAGGTCTCGCCGCCCTTCAGGAACACCTGGTTCGGGAACAGCGCCCATGTGCCATCGCCAATCTGGTCGACGGTCGACGGCACGAGCTGCCCGCGGCTGTCGCGCAACACGAACGAATCGGGCCGTCCGACCGGCTCGGAGAAGAACGCCTTCACGACGAGGTGCTGATACACGTCCCTGGCATTCGCGGCCGGATACGTGGTGTACGTCACGGGCGGACGCTCCGCGCCGCCGCCGACGTCGATCAGCCAGCTCCGCACCTCCATCGGCACCGCGGGCGACCCTTCGACGACCGCGGGCTCGACCGAGCTCGTGCGGCCGTCGCAGAGGCCGCCGAGCGCGCAGGGCTCGATCTGGAAGTCGAGGTCGATGTCCGCGAGATTCCCGAGGAACTTCTGCGCCGCAATGGCCTCGACCGACTGGTAGTAGACCGCCGTCGACACTGCCACCGGCCCCTTGACGCCGGGAGGAATCACCACCGAGTAGCGATCGACCAGGACGCTGGCGCCCACCAGCGGCATCGGGTCCAGCCGCGTGTCCGCCAGATACGCATCGTCATAGACGTCGCCGTCGCCGTCGAGATCGCGGAATTGCGGCTCGGCGTTCGGGTTCTTCCGATCGATGACGCGGCCCTGCTTGTCGATCGGCAGGCCGCTGCCGTTCACGACCAGGTTGATCGGATGCGCGTAGACGAGATCGAGCGTCGGACAGCCGTCGCCCAGCGACGCGACCGCCTTGAACTGCATCGCGTAGGGATCCGGCGATCCGGGCGGCAGCTTCCACTGGCACGCGGGCACGGTCGGGTCGATCGTCTCCTCACGCGTCAGCCCGCCCACGCCGCGCGACGTCCGCTTCCAGACGGCGTCGTAGATGTCCAGCTCGCGGCCCGTCGCCAGGTCGAACGCGCGCACCGCGAGCCAGGCCACGCGGCCTTCCGGGAATCCCGTCGGGAACTTGTGACCGCTGCCGGTGTTCGCGACGCGGATGCGCAGCGGCGCCCACGTGCCCGCGACGGCGGTCTTCGGCCCCGAGAGATCGAGATCGACGACGTGGCGCAGGCGATCCCAGGCCAGGCGCGCCTGCTGCACCATCGTGCCGCGCTGGTCGACGTCGGTCCAGTACGCGTTGTGATACGGGCTCTTCTCGTCCGCAGACGAGAAGCTGAAGACGGACAGCTTCGGATACGGCTGCACCTTGCCGGACGTATCCATCGACGCGCCGATCATCTGCGGCATGTAGCTGTTGCCGCCGACGAAGTGATGCGTGAAGAAGCGCCGCTTCGCGCCGCCGTCCGCGACCGGCGCGGTGATGGGCTCGTGCGGCTTGCCGTCCTGATACAGCGTCTGCGCCGTGCCCGGCTGGCCGTAGTCCTGCTGCATGTGACACGTCTGGCAGTCGCGCTTGAAGGCCGGATCGAAATTGCTGTTGCGCGGCCGGTCGGCATAGCGGCTGGTGAGCCATTCCGTGTACGTCCGCTCGATCGGGAACGCGCCCGCCCACTTGCCGACGCGGTTCTTGATCGGCAGCGGATTCGTGACGTCGTGGCACGCGCTGCACATCTCGGCACGCGTCAGCAGGACGTGGTGCGAGCCGTGGTGCTTGCTCGTGTCCAACTGCTCGTACTCGAGCGGCTGTTTGAAGACGCCCTCGTGATACTTGTCGCTCGACTGCACGGGCCGCGAGACGAGCGGACCGAAGCGCTCGGACGTCCCGATGGCGTGCGGCGACAGGCGGAAGCTGCCGGCGCCGATGCCGTAGCCGAGATTCGACTTCGTCTCGTCCGGCACGTTCATGATGTCCTGGCGTCCGGACAGCAACTGGACGCGCGGACCGGTCCCGAGCGCCGGCTCGTACTCGCGCTCGCCGAGCGCGGCGCCGCGCGAGAGCGTGTGGTACGGCGTGTCGCGCGTCTCGGCGATGCTGTGGCAGATCGAGCAGAACACGCCGTGCTGGCCCGACTCCGTGTTGCGGAACTGATCGTCCAGCGTCGCGAACGCGATGCCCGTGCCCGCGTCGGACGTCGGGTTGAAGTTCGCGTTCAGCATGCCGTGCTCGAGGCCGGACGGGCCGTCCTTGCTGATGTTCTGCAGCGGCACGTTGTCGATGTAATTGCTCGGCATGTGGCAGCGCGAGCAGAACCCGTCCAGCAGCGATCCTGGACGCGAGAGCACGTGGTGGCCGCTGCCGCTCTCGAACCGCGTCGTGCAGTCGCCCTTCGCGGCGAACGGATTGTGATGCGATTTCTCGGTGCCGTCCGGCGGCTCGGGATAGCTGCAATCCCCGTTCGTGGACGTCTGCCGCGCGGACAGCAGGAACGCGCCGCGCCATGTCGGATCGCGCCACGCGTTGGCCATCATCGATCCGGTCCACTCCTCGAAGATGCGCTGATGGCAGGACTGGCACGTCCCGGGATGCGCGATGTCCTTCCAGTACTCCTCGAACGGCGGCGGAAAGAATGCGGCTTCGGCGGTCACGTACGGCGCCGCTTCGGGAATGCGGCTGGCCAGTTCCACGGGATTGTCGCTGCGCTGATACACGACGGCACAGAGTCCCAACGTGGTGGCGACCAGCGTGACCAGCCTGATCGTCGCTGCGGTCTGCATGCGTCAACGGCCTTTCTTCGCGCGCGCGGACGGTCCGCGCGGCGTCAAGAACGAACGGTCATGAATGATGCGTCAGGCTCTCGTCGAGATACGGATCGTGGAGCGGCACGACCGGCGCCCGCCCCAGCGCGCGCCACGTCAGCAGGAAGAACACGCCGACGTAGCTCGCGGGAATCAGCACCTCCAACGGCCCGACGGACGGCGCGGCGGCCGACTCGGGCGAGATCAACAGATACAGGTCCAGCCAGTGCCCCACGAGCAGCAGCACGCTCACGCCCGCGAGCAGGCGCGGGCTGCGCTTCGCCTGGCGTCGCAGGAGCAGCACGAACGGCACGACCCAGTTGACGACGACGTTGAGCAGGAACAGCGGCAGCCACGCGCCGCCGGTGCGCCGCAGGTAGTGCGGCACTTCTTCCGGCAGGTTGCTGTACCAGATGAGGAGGTACTGCGACAGCCAGATGTAGGCCCAGAACGTGCTGAACGCGAAAAGCAGCTTGCCGAGGTCGTGCAGGTGCGTCTCGTTGACGATCCCCGCGAGCGGACCGGCCTGCCGCAGCAGGACGACGATCAGCGTCAGCGCCGCGAGGCCCGAGAGGAACAGCCCCGCGAAGACGTAGACCGCGAACATCGTGCTGTACCAGTGCGGCGCGAGCGACATCAGCCAGTCGATGCTCGCCAGCGAGAACGAGATCGCGAAGACGACGATGAAGGCGGCCGAGTAGCGGACGAGGCGCTGATGATGGATCGGCGCCGGGTCATCGTCCTGCTGCAGCGACACCTGCCGCATCGCCCACGCCAGCGCGACCCACACGCCGAGCATCAGCGCCATCCGTCCGAAGAAGAACGGCGTGCTGAGATAGAACGCCTTCGACGGCGACATGTGCGCCGCGCCCCCGTGCGCCACGCCCCCAGACGCCAGCTCCGCCTCGTGCGACCACGGATACAGCTCGTGGCGGCCGAAGAACAGCAGCAGCATGAGGATCGCGACGACGGGCAGGCTCGCCATCATCGCCTCCGCCACGCGCCGCAGGACGACGGACCAGCCCGCGTTGGCGACGAAGTGGATCGAGATGAACAGCGTGCCGGCCAGCGTCACCGACAGCAGGTAGATGTTGCTCAGGAGCAGCGCGGGCCACGTCCGGCCGGGGACGAAGATGATCCCCGCGATGGCCGTCAGCAGGCCCAGGCCGATGACGATCCACGCGACGACGCGCCAGACCGTGGCGTTCGGCTGTTCCTGCGCCAGCGACAGGCGGTCGTGCGGCGACTCGTTGTGGCGCTCGGTCATGGCTGCGTCACCTCTGGCGGCGTCGTTGGCGTCCGGCCCTGCAGCGTCGCCACGTAGTGCGCGATCAGCCAGCGCTGGTGCGGCGTGATCTGGGCGGCGTACGACGGCATCTTTCCGGAGCCGCGCGTCATGATGTGGAAGATCTGTCCCGGCGGCATCTCGCGCACGCGCACGGACGTGTAGGCCGGAGGATTCGGGATCCGCGGCACGAGCGGGCCGTCGCCGGCGCCGCGCTCGCCGTGGCAGACGACGCAGAAGTTCTGATACAGCGCGCGGCCCTGCGCGATCGCGGCGGACGTCGCCGGGATGGGATTGCGCAGCTCGCGGCCGGCGCGCTCGGCGTCGGCCGGCGTCGCCTCGTAGCGATAGCGCCCGGCGCCGCGCGCCAGCGTGCCGGCGACGGGCGTCTGCAGCGTCTTGCCGTCGCGCATCACCGGGTTCGGCGCGAAGCTGTCGTACGGGAGCGAGCGCGCCATGTCCGGCATGTACTCGAAGCTGCGCTGCTCGACGTCGGACCACGCGCGCGCGGCCATCAGCGCGCCGGCCGCCGTCATCAGGAACAGCGCCCACGCCGCGACGGCCAGCGTCGATCGCGTCCGAGGCGTCACCGGGTCACCTCTTTGAGCGTCACCGTGTACGCGCCGCTCTCGATCAGCAGCCGGCGCGCCTCGCCCGCGTCGAACGTCGCGTCGCGCCGGCGCAGGACGACGGCGAAGACGTCCTCGGTCGTCCCTTCGGCGAACAGCACGACGCGCGCGCCCGGAAACAGGCCGGCCCGCATCAGGAACGCACCCGCGGTCGCGAGGCCCGCGAAGAGCACCGTCAGCTCGAAGGTGATCGGCAGGAACGCGAGCGTCGAATTCGCCGGCTTCCCGCCGACGTTCAGCGACCAGTCGAACACCGCGGCGTAGAACTGGAACCCGAGCGCGGACGTCAGCCCCACGAGTCCGGCGATGAGGCCGACGAGCGGCAGGCGCGACGGACGCACGCCCATGATCTGATCCAGCCCGTGGACCGGATACGGCGTGTAGACGTCGTAGATGCGATAGCCCTGCCCGCGCAGCCGCTGCACGGCTTCACGCACGCCATGCTCGTCCCGGAAATTCGCGATGAGAAATTGCCTAAGCACTGGCGTCCGTCCTTTCTACCGGCGGCCGCGCGCCGACCAGGCCCTTGACCTCCCACGTGGCGATCATGGGCAGCAGGCGGATGAAGAAGAGGAAGCAGGTGAAGAACAAGCCGAAGCTGCCGAGCAGCGTCCCGATCTCGATCCACGTCGGCACGTACATGACCCAGCTCGATGGCAGGTAGCTGCGGTGCAGCGACGTGACGATGATCACGAAGCGCTCGAACCACATGCCGATGTTCACCAGGATCGAGATCACGAACAGCGCGGCCGGCCACGAGCGCACGCGCGGCGACCAGAGCACCTGCGGCACAATCATGTTGCACGTCACCATCGTCCAGAACGCCCACGCGTACGGTCCCGTCGCGCGATTGATGAACGCGAACTGCTCGTCCGGATTCCCGCCGTACCACGCCATGAACCACTCGGTCATGTACGAGAAGCCGACGAGCGACCCGGTCAGCAGCGTGATCCGCGCCATCCGATCGAGATGGTCGAGCGTGATGTAGCGTTCGAGATTCATCACGGACCGCGTGATGATCAGCAGCATCAGCACCATGCCGAAGCCGGAATAGACGGCGCCGGCGACGAAGTACGGCGGGAAGATCGTCGCGTGCCAGCCAGGCAGGACCGACGTCGCGAAGTCCATGCTCACGATCGAGTGGACCGACAGGACGAGTGGCGTCGCCAGCGCGGCGAGGATCAGTGACGTCGTCTCGTAGCGCGCCCACGTCCGCGTCGAACCGTCCCAGCCCAGGCTGAAGAGCCCGTACATGAACTTCTTGATCCCGCCCGTCGCGCGATCGCGCAGCGTCGCCAGATCCGGGATCATGCCGAGATACCAGAAGACCAGCGAGATCGTGAGATAGGTGTTGATCGCGAAGACGTCCCAGAGGAGCGGCGATCGGAAGTTCACCCACAGCGGTCCGCGCTCGTTGGGATACGGCGCGACCCAGAACGCGAGCCACGGACGGCCCATGTGGATCAGCGGGAAGATCGCCGCGCACATGACGGCGAAGATCGTCATGGCCTCGGCGGACCGGTTGATCGACATGCGCCACTTCTGCCGGAACAGCAGCAGGATCGCGGAGATCAGCGTCCCCGCGTGGCCGATGCCGATCCAGAAGACGAAATTGGTGATGTCGACCGCCCAGCCGACGCTCTTGTTCAGGCCCCACGTGCCGATGCCGGTGGCGATCTGATAGCTGACGCAGCCAACGCCGATCAGGAGCGCAATGATCGAGACGGTGACGCAGCGGAACCAGCCCTTGCCGGGACGGCCTTCGAGCGGACGCGCGATGTCGTCCGTGATCTGCCGCAGGGTCGGATGGCCGTCCACCCAGTCGGGCCGCGCGTGCGGCCCGCGGACGGGCGCGGCATGACGAGGGTTCCGCGCGGTGGACGTGTTCACGCTAGACCTCCTCCCGATTGCGGATCTTCGTCAGATACCCGACATTCGGCCGCGTGCCGACGCCTGCCAGCAGGTGGTAGTGCCGCTCGCTGGCGGCGAGCCGCGAGACGGCGCTCTCGGGATCCTGCAGGTTGCCGAAGACGATCGCCTGCGACGGGCACGCCTGCTGGCACGCGGTGCGGATGTCGCCATCCGCCAGCGGCCGGCCCGCGAGCGTCGCGGCGAGCTTGCCCGCCTGGATGCGCTGCACGCACAGGCTGCACTTCTCCATCACGCCGCGCGACCGCACGACGACGTCCGGGTTCAGCACCATCGCTTCGACCGGATGGTTCATCGTGTAGTCGAACCGCGGATTGTGCGCGTAGGTGAACCAGTTGAAGCGGCGGACCTTGTAGGGGCAGTTGTTCTCGCAGTAGCGGGTGCCGATGCAGCGGTTGTAGACCTGCTGGTTGATGCCGTCCGCGCTGTGGACGGTCGCCAGCACGGGACAGACCGTCTCGCACGGCGCGTTCGCGCAGTGCTGACACATCACCGGCTGAAACACCGTCTCCGGATGATCTTCGGGGCCGCGGTGATAGCGATCGATCCGGATCCAGTGCATCTCCCGGCCACGCCGGACCTCGTCTCGACCGACGACCGGCACGTTGTTCTCGGCCGTGCAGGCAACAATGCAGGCCGAACAGCCGGTGCAGGAGCCGAGATCGATCGCCATCCCCCATGTCTGCGCGCCCGCCTCATGGCCGGGCCACAAGGTCGGATGATGCGGCTCCGGCTCGTTGCCCGCGGCCGGATCGCCGAGGAACTCCGCCAGCGTGGCCTCGCGCACCAGCGGCCGGCCGTTCATCGTGTGATGCGTCTGCGTCGCGGCCAGCGCCTCGTGGCGGCCGGTCTTCTCCAGCGTGACGCGCATCCCGCTCCGCCGCCGCGCCCCGTCGTCCGCCAGGCGCATCAGCGGGTAGACGTTCGCGCCGGAGTCCGTCGCAATACGCACGCCATGCGTCCGCCCGTAGCCGAGGGCGATCGACACGGTCTTCGGCGACTGCCCCGGCTGGATGAACGCCGGCACGTCGACGCGCAGCGCGCCCGCGCTGACCGAGACGACGTCGCCATCTTCGAGGTGCCATTGCTTCGCGACGCTCGGCGCGACGGCGAGGCAATGGCCCCACGTCAGCTTGGTGATGGGATCCGGCAGCTCCTGCAGCCACGGATTGTTGGCGTGGCGTCCGTCGCGCAGCGCGACGGATTCGAACAGGTGCAGCTCGTATTGATCGGACGCGCGGACCGCGCTCGCCTGTCGATCGTCCGCAATGACGCGCGCGGACGCCGCAGCGACGTCGCCCGCGAACACCAGCGCCGGCGCGGGCGCTATGACGGATCGCAAATCGGCAAACCCGGCCTGCAGCGTCCGATCCCAGAACCGATCGAACGCCGTCTCGGCGGCGTCGTCCTTCGCGCCAGGCTCGCCGCCCGTGTGCGAACCCGTGTGCGAGGCGGTGTGCAACGCCGCGTGCGAGTCCACGCGCGGAAAGAGGTGCGTCTTCCAGTGCTCGCGCACGAACGCGTGAAAGCCGACCGGCGCTTCGAGCCACGCGAGCAGGCTGTCCTGCGCGGCGCGCGTCTGGAAGAGCGGGTGCAGCGTCGGCTGCACGAGGCTGTAGTAGCCGGCAATCGGTTCCGCGTCGCCCCAGGCTTCCAGGAAGTGGTGATCCGGACAGACCGCGCGGACGCGCGCGGCGCTCTCGTCCAGCCGATCCGAGAAGGACACCGACAGCGCCACGCGGTCGAGCGCGTCGATGAAGCCGGCGCCGTCGCTGTAGTCGTACGCGGGGTTGACGCCGTAGAGCATCAGCACCTGGATCGCGCCGCGCTGCATGTCCTCGACGACCGTCACCATCTCGCGGTCGTCCGCCTGCGACTGCAGCGACGGGTGCGCGAGGTCGATCGTGCGGCCGATGTTGCCGAGCTGATCGTTCAGCGCGGCGACGAGCGTCTGCACCGCGACGTCCTGCGCGCCGCAGACGACGAGCGATTTCCCGCGATACTTCCACAACTGCCCGGCCACGTCGTCCAGCACCGCCGCGGCAACCGGCAGCCCCACCTCCTCTGCCGTCGGCCCTGCGCCCGCCGACGCCCGCACGCGGTTCAACAGCGCGAGGACGACGCGGCCCATGTCGGACGGCGCGACGATGTGGCGGAGATCGGCGTTGGCGCCGGTCAGCGAGAGACCGGATTCGAACTGGATATGACGGGCCATGTCCCGTCCGGGCGCGCGCCGCTGCGTGTACTGGCGGGTGAACTCCACGGGCGAGATCCACGTCCCCAGAAAATCCGCGTCGAGTCCCACGATCAACGCCGCCTCGTCAAAGCGGTAATGTGGGACCGCGGCACGGCCGAAACACGCCTCGTGCGCGCGCCGGATGGCTGACAGCGACGCCGGCTCGTAGACGACGTGCTGGAAAGAGGGATACGTCGCGACCCAGCGCGCGATCAGATCGCGCGTCGACGGACCGAGCACCGGACCGGAGACCAGCACCATCCGGCCGCCGGTCGCCGTGATGTTCTTCAACCGCTCGAGGACGTGCGCGTCCATCTCCGACCAGGAGACCGGCTGTCCGTGCCAGAGCGGCTGGCGGACGCGCTCCTGGTCGTAGAGCGAGAGCACGGTGGCCTGTCCGACGGCGCAGGTGCCGCCGCCGAAGACGGGCGAGTCCGGATTCCCTTCGATCTTGATCGGACGGCCGTCGCGCGTCTTGACGAGGAGGCCGCAGCCCGCCGAGCAGCCGCCGCACGTCGTCGCATACCAGTTGGCGACGCCGGGGACGATCTCTTCGGGCTGACGGACGAACGGGAGCGCCTTCTCCACGGGTGCGCGCGAGCACGCGGCCGCGGTGACGGTGAACCCCATGAGCGTCAGGAAATCGCGGCGCGACGTGGACGCGGACGCGGCCGGCGGCGGCGCCTCGGTCTTCCACGGAAGCGGCTCGACGAACTCCTGCCGCCGTTGCGCGTCGAGGCGACGCACGTCCGCGCGCAGCTCTTCGAGACCCTTCCAATAGACGATCGCATCGGCCATGATCACTGCGCCTTTCGCCGGTTCATGCTCGTGTCCCGGAACGAGAACGGTGCCGCACGCGCGTGCGCGCGCTCAGTAGTGGCACCGGATACAGTCCGTCCCTGTCTCCTTGCTCCCCACGCCCTTCTGCTTGTGGCAATCGAGGCACCAGCCCATCGTCAGTGGCGCTTCCTGCCGGACGCGCGCCATGCTCTCGATGGGTCCGTGGCACGTCTGGCACGCGACGTTCGCCTGCACGTGCTGACTGTGGTTGAAGTAGACGAAGTCAGGCAGGTTGTGGACCTTGATCCAGGACACGGGCCGCTGGAGCTGGATGGTCTCGCGCAGCTTCTGCAGCTCCGCCGTCTCCTTCTGCAACAGCCCGTGACAGTTCATGCACAGGCTGGCGGCGGGAATGCCGGCGTGGCGGCTCTGCATCGCCCCGTAGTGGCAATACAGGCACGGGACCTTGTTGTCGCCCGCGTGGATCTTGTGGGAGAACTCGATGGGTTGTGTCGGTGCGTAGCCTTCATGAACGCCGACCCGCGAGACCGCGCGGGCGGCGATAGCGCCCAGCAGGCTGACGGACAAGAGAATGCCCACGAGCGCCCATCTGAGCATGGCCCCCATCTAATCCTCTTCCTCCGGCCAGACAAGCTGGCGGCCTCGCTGATCGACCCAGGCGTGCAACTGACGTGCGCGCCCCCGGAACGGCGCGAACGCGATGTCGAGCATGCGGCTGCCCAGCGCGAGCAGCAGATCGATGGCACTGGTGAACGGCAGCAGGGCGACGAAGGCGAAGCTGGAGAAGACGTGCAGCTTGACCAGATACTGCGTCGCAAGCAGATCGAGCCGCGGGTCGAACCGCAGCACCGAGTGGACGTACGGCGTGAGCGTCACGAGGGACCAGGACGACGCCCAGCGGTACTTCGCGGCCATGACGAGGCCCGAGACGACGATGACGAGGAGCACGCCGATGAGGGCGACGTCCGCGAGGCGCATCGCGGTGCGTCCCGCCGCGCTGTCGCGGAGGCGGACGCGCGTCAACGCGAGCAGGCCGAGCAGCGTGAGGACGCCGAGGGCGAACATCACGCCCTCGAAGATCATCAGCCCCGACGAGGCTTGGGTCCACGCACGCACGGCGTCCGGGAACGCGAGCAGCAGGACGTGTCCCCCCGCGAGGCCGATCAGCCCGCAGGCGCAGAGCCATCCGCCCACGGTCCGCGGCATGCGGGGCAGGAACGACGCACGGGCGCCGGCGACGCCCCGCGCGCGCTCGCGCAGCAGCGACAGGCGCAACAGCGTCACGAGTACGAGGCTCGCGCCCGCGATGTACGGGAAGACGCCGAAGAGGACGTGATCGCTCATGGCTGCGGCGTCCCTGGGGAAGCCGTCGGGTCGCCGGTGCCCCCCTGGCGGGCGTTGGCGCCGACCGCGCGCAGGAAGCCGCGCAGCGCGAGCGATTCCCTCTCGCCGGCCCGCTCGGCGCTCAACGCGGGCGCGCGCGGGAAGCACGGCTGCTTGAGATGCCGGTCGAGCGCTTTGTCCTGAAAGCGTGTGTGGATGTAGGTCAGATCGCCCGCGAGGCTGCCGCCCAGCGCGCCACGCTCCTGCACGGAGTGACACGCCGCGCACGCGAGCGCGCCGCTGGCGAGCCGCACTTCACCATAGAAGAGACGCCGGCCGAGCGCGATCTCGCCGGCGGTCGCCGTCCGCGCTTCGCGGATGCGCTTCTGCTGATCCAGCAGCGGCCCGTCGGCCGCGAGATAGTCCAGCAGCGCGTGGATCTGCGGATCCGAGAGCTCATGATCCGGCATGCGCTGCCCCTTGAACTGGCGGAACAGCTTGACGGCGACCGGATCGTTGGCGCGCACGAGCGTCTCGGGCGACCGGATCCATTTCACCAGCCAGTCTCGCGTGTGACGCGTCGTCACGCCTTGCAGGTCGGGACCGACCCGGATGCCTTTCCCGAACGTATGGCAGCTCGCGCATTTCGTTTTGAAGAGGACGAACGATTCGGACGCCGATTGCGCACGCGCGACGGACACGAACGCGAGCGAACACGCAATAGCGACCGCCAGCCTCGGGATCGATGATCCCGCATTGAATTTCATCGACGTTCACCTCGAACTTGGGAACGGAGTCCTCGTTGACATTACCGCCCGCTCGGAACGCAACCGCCCGCGACTCTCAGTTACTCCATCGCGGCGGTCTCGCTTGAACGGCCTCACCGGGGAACGCCGCAGTTGCACGGTGAGGAGATTCGAGGAGTCCGATGGGAGCGAGCCGCAATCGTGCGTCCGGCCCCCGTATGGGTCACATGCGATGGATTCTCGGGCCGCATGGGATGCAGAATCAGGCCTGAAAACGCGTGCGTTCGGAAATCCGAGGGCCCTCTCACATTTTGGGACACCAAAAGAGCACTCGCGGCACAACCACAATCACATGCGCGGCGACTCGCGATGACGCGATTTGAAAATGAAAAGCCCATGAGCACAGATCGATCTCGCGACGTCTCATCTTCATTAGCAGGGGTGCGACACAACGATGCGCGCGTTCCCGCGTTCGCGCGTGTCCTCGTACACACCGACATGTTGAGACAACACAATCGCAATCGTGTTGCACGCCGTACGCCATTACGAGGCAACAGAATTGTGCGCTGATCGACGGGTCGTTTATGACACGCGTGCTACGTCGCGCGACGCGATCGCCAGTGTGTACCGACGGCGATAACACTTCGCCCGTTGTCGACGGGCGCGAGCGCGATCGATCGGGTAAGAATGGACCCAAGGGAAAGTCCGGCGATAATGGAGCGCATGAAGGTTCAAGCGTACCCGGCGGCCCGGATCGTCGCGCCGCGCATCCAGGACTACTTCGCGCGGCATCTCGCCAACGCACACGCGCGCGGCGTGGCGGATGCCGCCTCCGTGCCGCAGATCGAGGCCATCGAAGCCATGATCGATGCGGCGTTCTGGGCGAGCCTGCGGCGCGAGGAGGGCTACGTGCCCCGCATCTCGCTCGCGTTCGTCTCGCCGCGCGAGGCCGCGCATCCGCTGACGTTCGAACGTTCGCTGCCCCTCTCTCCCGGAGCGCTGACCCGCGTCGCGCCAGCGGTTGAGCGCGCGGGCATCCACCTGGGCGTCTGGCCCGAGGAGGACGAGCTGCGTGTGTGGGGCACGACACACACGATCCCGGCGCTGTGCTTCGTCCTCGAAGTCGCTGCGCCCGGCCTGCTCGTCATCAAGCACCATCGCGGCGAGGAGGCCGTGAAGTTCGTCAACGTCGCCGTGCTGGAAGCGGATCAGATCAAGATGGTGGACGAGCGCGCGTCGATGCAGCCCGACTGCCCCGCGCTGCTGACGTCGCTGCTCGGCTTCGACGCGCCCGCGCCGTCGGTCGAGTCGGCCGACGTCCTGGTGCAGCTCGCCGTGTCGATGCGCGCGCACGGACGAGGCGGCTCGATCCTGTTCGTGCCGCCCCGCTCCGAGGCCTGGCACGAGTCGATCCTGCGACCTGTTCCTTATGCTGTCACCCCAGCCTTCATCGAACTGGCCGAGTTGTACCGCGAGCCGCCGGACGACCGCCGGCGTCAGACATGGCAGGAAGCGCTCGCGCGCGCGGTGGAGGTGATTGGCGGCCTCACGGCGGTCGACGGCGCGACGATCATGACGACGCAGTACGAACTGCTGGCGTTCGGCGCGAAGATCGCGCGCCGGAAAGGCTGGGCGCTGGTCGAACAGGTAACGGTGACGGAGCCGGTCCAGGGCGGCGCGGCGGCAGTCGTCCACCCGAATCAACTCGGCGGCACGCGGCATCAAGCCGCCGCGCAGTTCGCGCACGATCAACGCGACGCGATGGCGCTGGTCGCGTCACAGGACGGACGCTTCACGGTGTTCGCCTGGTCGCCGAACGACGGCATGGTGCACGCCCACCGCATCGAAACCCTGCTGCTCTAGGGATCTCCTCTCCTTCCTCTTTCCTCTGATCACTCCAGCGGGCAGGCGAAACGCCGGTCGGGACGCGAGACGGCGCGCGTCGGGCCTGACCGGTGGCCGGCCGATCGTCGCGTCGCGAGGGGGATCGAACTTTTCTTGCCGCCCGGAGTCTAACGCCGACATCATGTCCATCCCCCTGTTCGCGCTCGTCCCGCTGACCGCGTTCCTGCTGTCCGCGCTGCAGCCCGCGGCACCGCCGGCGCCGGCCGCCACCGAAACGCCCGCGTCACAGCAGTTGCGCGCATGGCTGCTCGCGTTCAATACGGCGGACCCGGCCGTCCTGCGGCCGTTCCTCGAAGCCCACTACCCCACGCAGCTCGAACGGCTGGACCCCGAGGTTGATTTCAGCCGGCGGATTGGCGGGTTCCAGGTCCGGAAGCTGGAGGCGGCGACGCCGACGACCGCCACGCTGCTCGTGCAGGAAGGACGCTCCGATCAATTCGCGCGCCTGACCATCGAGGTCGACGCCGCGCCGCCCCATCGCATCAAGGACGTCGCGCGCCAACCGGTCCCGCGGCCCGCGGAGTTCGCGCTGACGCGCCTGACCGACGCCGCGCTGGCCGATGCCGTCCGCGGCAAGGCCGACGCGGAAGCCAAGGCGGACCGCTTCAGCGGCGCCGTCCTCGTCACCCGCCGCGGCAAGACGCTCGTCAGCGGCGCGTACGGCCTCGCCGACCGCGAGAAGAAGACGGCGAACACACTCGACACGAAGTTCCGCATCGGCTCGATGAACAAGATGATCACCGCCGTCGCGACGCTGCAGCTCGCGCAGGCCGGCAAGATCAAGCTGACGGAGCCGCTCGGCACGTATCTGCCCGACTATCCCAATAAAGAGGTGGCGTCGAAGGTGACGATCCACCAGCTCCTCACGCACACCGGCGGAACCGGCAATATCTTCGGCCCCGAGTTCGACCGGCACCGGCTGGAGCTGCGCACGCTCACGGATTACGTCACGTTGTACGGCGCCCGCGCCCCGGCGTACGAGCCGGGCGCGCGCTGGGCCTACAGCAATTACGGCTTCCTGCTGCTCGGCGTGGTGGTCGAGCGCGTCAGCGGCAGGTCGTACTACGACTACGTGCGCGAGCGGATCTACGTCCCTGCCGGCATGACGGGAACGGCGTCGCAGCCGGAGGACGAGGCGGTACCCGCGCGCTCGGCCGGGTACATGCTGCGGGAGAACGCGTGGCGCAACAACGCGGAGACGCTGCCATATCGCGGCACGTCGGCCGGCGGCGGCTATTCGACGGTCGGCGATCTGGCGAAGTTCGCGGACGCCCTGCTCGGCCACACACTGCTGAACGCATCCCACACGACGCTCGCGCTCGCCGGCAAGGTCGAGACCGGAGGCCCGGACAACAAGTACGCGTACGGCTTCATGGACGTGACCGAGAACGGCGTCCGCACGGTTGGCCACGGCGGCGGCGCGCCCGGCATGAACGGTGAGCTGACCATCTTCCCCGACTCGGGTGTCGTCATCGTCGTCCTCGCGAACCTCGATCCGCCGGCCGCCTCGCGCGTCGCGCAGTTCATCAAGAACCGCGTCACGGTGAAGTGACGCGCGCGCGACGGACGTCCCCGCCAGACACACGAATGCCGCGGCGCTGATCGGGCGCCGCGGCATCACGTCAACAACAGAAATAGAGAAACCCGCGGGCGTTCAGTCCTGGCGAAGCGCCGTGGTCGGCGGGACGCGGGACGCGCGGTAGGCAGGCACCCAGCTCGCCAGCGCCGCGACCGTGCCCAGGCTCACCAGCGCCGTCGCCAGCGTCGGCGGATCCCACGGCTGCAGGCCGAACAGCAGCGCGCTGGCGGTCCGTGCCGCGGCCAGCGCCAGGCCGATGCCGAGGGTCATGCCGATGATGACGAGCAGGCCGGCCTCGCGCACGATCATCCGGACGACGCGGACGCGGTCGGCGCCGAGGGCCATCCGGATGCCGATCTCCGTGCGCCGCCGCACGACCATGTACGACATCACGCCGTAGAGGCCGATCATCGCAATCAGCGCGGCGAGCCCGCCGAACAGGCCCGAGAGGAACGCCATCAGCCGCTCGCGCGCGAGCGATTCTTCGATCTGCTGCGTCAGCGTATCGATCTGGACGGCGATGGCCGGGTGGACGTCCGTCACCGCACGCACCAGCGCGCCGGTCAGCGCGGACGAGATCGCGTCGGTGCGGACGGCCACGGTGGTGTCGGTGGCTCGCTCTGGCCTCTGCGCCAGCGGCACGAACGCGATGGACTCGAAGTCCTCCTTCAGGTCGTAGTACTTGGTGTTCTTCACGATACCGACGATCTCATAGGACTCCGTCAGTTGCCCTTTCCGATCTTCCAGTTGGAACACGCGCCCCACCGGATCGGCGCCCTTCAGGAACCGCTCGACAAACCTGGCGTTGACGATGGCGACGCGCGGCGCGTTCGACGTGTCGCGGCTGTCGAAGTCCCGGCCCTTGATCACCGGTGTGTCCATCGTCCTGAAATAGCCAGGACTGACGGCGTTGAGCAGAGAGCTCTCGACCAGCTTGCCGTCGACATAGATGCCGCGGTTCCACAGGCTGCCCGTGATGGGCGCCACCATCACTTCGGCGACGGCACGCACGCCGGGCACGGCGCGGACGCGCGCGACGATGTCCTGGAACGTGCGCTCGCGGTTCTCCGGCGGAATATCGGCGCGGCGCAGGTCCAGCGACGCGTGGATGACGCCGTCGGCGCGGAAGCCGGGATCGGTCGTCATGAGATGCCGCAAGCTGCCGACGAACAGCAGCGCGCCGACGAGCAGGACGAGCGACAGCGCGACCTGGACGACGACCAGTCCGCGGCGGATGCTGAAGCGCTCGCGCGTATCGGTGCTGCCGCGGCCGCCCGCCTTCATCGCGGCGCCGGGCGAGAGCCGCGTCGCGCGCAGCGCGGGCGCGAGGCCAAAGAACAGGCACGCCGTCACCGCCACCGCGGAGGTGAACGCAAACACGCGCCAGTCGAGCGGCAGATCGACGAACAGCGGATCGTTGGCCGAGCTCAGGAACCGGACGAGCACGCGGCTGAACCAGGCGGCGACGATGAGGCCGCCGATCGTGCCGATGGCCGCGAGCAGCAGGCTTTCGGAGAGCAACTGGCGGACGACGCGCCGGCGCGACGCGCCGATGGCCAGGCGCACGGCGACCTCACGCTCGCGCGCCGTCGCACGGGCCAGCATCAGGTTCGCGAGGTTGGCGCAGGTGATCAGCAGCACCAGGCCGGTCACGCCGAGCAGGATCCAGAGGGATGTCGCGTACCGCGTCCGCAGCGCGGATGCGCCCGTGGAGAAGGGGAAGGCGCCGAACTTGAAGGCAAGATAATTCTTCACGCCGTCGGCGTTATATGTATCCGGCAGCGTGGCCTCGACGATGCCCTGGGAGAGGCCGTTGAGATGCGCGGACGCGCGGTCGACGGTCCATCCGGGCTTGAGGCGGCCGATGGCCGCGAGGAACCAGCTGTCGCGGCGATCGAGCCGCGTGTCCGTGCCGAGCAGCAGCGGCTCCGCGCACAGGGGCAGCGCGACGTCGAACGTCCGGCCGACGTCGACGCCGAAGAAGCTCGCGGGCGTGACGCCGATGATGTCAAACGCGCGGCCGTCGAGCGTGAGCGGACGGCCGAGGACGGCGGGATCGCCGCCGAACTGACGCTGCCAGAAGCCGTAGCTGATCACCACGCCCGGCGCCGGACAGCCGCGGCGATCGTCCGCCGACGTCAATACACGGCCGATCAGCGGCTTCACGCCCAGCGTCGTGAAGAAATCACCCGCGATCCAGACCGCCTCCGTCGGGCGGACCTCGCCGCCGGTCGCCAGGTCGAACCGCGTGGCGGTCCAGGCCATCATGTGCGAAAACGCCTGCTGCTGATCCCGAATCAATTCCCACTGCGGATTCGTCAACGCCGCGCGGCGGCCGTTGAACGAGCCCTGCCGGCCGTTGGGCACGACCGCCACGCGCACCTCCGCGAGCTCCTCCGGCCGTTCCACCGGCAGGGTGCGCAGCCGGACCGCGTCGACGAGCTGAAACATCGCCGTGTTGGCGCCCGTCCCGAGCGCGAGCGAGACGATCGCGACGCACGCAAACGCCGGATTGTGGCGCAGCAGGCGGACGGCGTGCTTCAGGTCCTGCCAGACGGTCTCGATGAAAGTGATCGTATTCATCTCGTAGATAACCTCACGGATCTGCGTCGCGTTCCCCAGCTTGCGGCGCGCGGCGAACCGCGCTTCTTCCGGCGTCATCCCCCGCGCGATGTTCTCGTCCGTCTCGATGTCGAGATACACCTCCAGCTCGTGGGCGCGTTCATCGTCCCAGCGGCTGCGACGCAGGTAGCGGCTGATGCTCATCCCCGACTCCGACTCTGACTTCGATTCCGGCCCGGCGTCAGCCTTCGGTGGCCGGCCGCAGGATCCGGTTGACGGCCTGGACGATGGCGTCCCACCGGTTGGTCTGCTCGGCAATCTGCTGGCGTCCCACCTGCGTCAAGCGGTAGTAGCGCGCGCGGCGGTTGTTCTCGGACGTGCCCCAGAAGGACACGATCCAGCCGCGATCCTCCAGGCGGTGCAGCGCCGGATACAGCGAGCCGTGCTCCACCTGCAGCACCTCCTCGGATCGCTGCTCGATGGCGTGCGCGATGGTGTGGCCGTCAGCAGGACCAATCGCCAGGGTCTTGAGCACGAGCAGATCGAGCGTCCCCTGGAGCATCTCGCCGTGCATGGGGGCATTTCCTCGTTTGGGCATATGGCGGCGGCAGTATCGCTCACTCTCCAGAAGATGATCTAGTGGAACAATGCCACGCATTCTTTGACGGAAACCACCACCCCAAGGTTGGCCTCCTTCGATCGTCTAGGGAAATCTTTTTGGGGACGCGCCGTCAGGACGCGATCAGGCGAGCGTGAGATCGATGCGGTTGACGGACGCGGCGGGCAGCCGCACCGTGAGGCCGTCGCCTGCCGGCGCGAGCGGCGTGCGGACCGGTTCGAGCGTACGGGGCGCGTCGAAGGTGTTGTGCGCGCGGAGGTCGGTGGACGCGAGCGATGCCAGCTGTCCGCCGCGGATGTCCGCCCCACGCACGCGGACCGTCGTCTCGCGCGGCTCCGTCCCGTGCGGGTTCACCACCGTGATCACCACGGCGTTGTCGCGGCGCGAGGCGGATCCGGCGAGGCCCCAGAAGTCGGCCGGCTGCCCCAGGCGGCTGTAGCGCACGCGCGGCGCGGAGATCTCGCAGCGCACGGCGGTCGCGCCCTGGTGCGCCGCGTACATCTCGAAGACGTGGAAGTTCGGCGTCGCCACGAAGCGGTCCTCGGACGCGAGGAACAGCGAGTGCAGGCAGTTCACGAGCTGCGCGACGTTGGCCATCGCCACCTTGTCGGCGTGGCGGTTGAACGTGTCGAGCGTCAGGCCGGCGACGAGCGCGTCGCGCAGCGTGGACATCTGCCCGAACAGGTGCGACGGCGCGACGGCCGTGCCCGGCTGGTGCCACGAGCCCCATTCGTCCACCGCGAGCTTCACGCGATGATCGCGGTCCACCTCGCCCATCACCTGCCAGTGCTGCGTGATGAAGCCGTCCATCAGGTCCGCCTGCTTCAGCAGCTCGTACCAGCCTTCGAGATCGAACGCGACCGCGGGGCCCATGCGATCGCCCCACCGGTTCGTGCGTCCTTTCGCGACGTTCTCCGAGTAATGATGCAGGCCCCAGCCCCACAGCGACCCTAGCGCGCCACCGCCGCGCGCGGTGAGCGTCTGGAAGAAGGTCCGCGTCCATTCGATGTCGCCGCTGCCCGGTCCGGCCGCGATGAAGGAGAGCGGCCCGCCGAACTTCGGCACCCAGGCCGTGAACCGGCGGAATTCCGCGGCATATTCCGCCGCGGTGAAGTTGCCGCCGCAGCCCCACGATTCGTTCCCGACGCCCCAGTACCGCACGCCGAACGGATCGCGATCGCCATTCCCCGCCCGCTGCTCCGCCAGCGACGTCGTGCCCGCGGGCGCGTTGCAGTAGTCCACCCATTCGTAGAAGTCCTTCGCGGGCAGGCTGCGCAGGTTCGCGGCGAAGTACGGCTGCGCGCCGGTGAGGCGGCAGAGCCGCGCGAATTCGTGCGTGCCGAAGGCGTTCGGATCGAAGACGTGCGGACCGGCGGGCACGCCCGCGAGCTCGCGGCTGTCGACCCAGAAGTTGGTGCGGCGCGGACGCGACCCGCGCGGCCCGATGCCGTCGCGCCAGTTGTAGCTGTCCGCGAAGCAGCCGCCCGGCCAGCGGATGACGGCCGGCCTGACGCGTTTCAAGTGGTCGACGAGCGCCGCGCGGATGCCGCCGACGTTGGAAATCTTCGAGTCCTCGCCCACCCAGATGCCGTCGTAGACGACACCGCCAAGGTGTTCGACGAAGTGGCCGTAGATCTCGGGCGCGATGCGGCCAATGGGCTCGTCCGGCAGGACGTCGATCCGCGCGTCGGCCGCTGACGCGCCGCGCGGCGCCAGCAGCGCCGCCGCGCCGAGCGCCAGGGCCATGAACTCCCGCCGATTGGTCTCGCCTGGTGTCCGTGTCTGCATCGCGCATCTGCCTCCTGCGTCGGCGTTGTGCCGGCAGTATACGCGGAGATCCCTGCGCGGCGATCCACGATACCGTGAACGTTCACGGGCGCGGCGCGACGCGGTGGCCCGAGCCGGCCTGCGGCGTCGGACGTCCGTCAGGCCTTCCGGTGGACCGGCATCACGGGCCGGCCCTGCCCACGCGCCGATCGCCTCCGTTCGCGAGAAACGCACGCCAATCCGCGCCGTCCGCCCGCGTGCGCATCGGCCGATGCACGGCCGGATGCGCGGATCGGGGTTTGCAACAGGCGATGCATTGTGTCCGCTGACGCTTCCCGCCCCACCAGCCACCGCCATACCTGCCTCGACACCAATCTCGCCGCGCACCGCGCCCGTTGGGGCTTTGCGCCGGTCCTCCCGCCCGAAACCGCGCCCGACAGGGCCGCCATCCGCGTGGACGACACGGGCGGCACCCAGTGGCCGCGCGTATCGCTGCGCTCGTCCGACGGCCGATGGCTCCGCGTCCACAGCGATCGCCAACCGCTCGCCGAAGCCGCCCGCTGGCTCTCTCCCGATCCGCTCTCATCCGACGCGGAGACCGCCACGCCGCCGCTCGTCTGCGTCATTGGCGCGGGCTACGGCTACGCGCTCGACTGGCTGGCCGACCAGGCGCCTCCGCGCACGTCGCTGCTGCTGCTCGAACCGGATCCCGCGTTCCTGCGGTGGTCCCTGGGACGCCGCGATTGGACCGCGCTCTTCACCGCCGGACGCCTGATGGTCCTGACCGGCCCGACCTACGACGGCCGCGCGGAAGCCTGGCGCCTGATCGCGCCCGCATCGATCGATCCACCCATCCGCTGTCATCCGGTGATCGGCGAAGCCTGCCCCGACGCCGCGCGCGAAGCGGCGCAGGTGGTACGACAGGCTGTCGCGGGTGCGCGCGCGAATGACGAAGCCCGCCAGCGCTTCGCGGGACGCTATCTCGTGAACACGCTCCGCAACCTGCCGCGGTTCGCGCAGGCCGCCGACGTGCGGACGCTGTTCCCCGCGCGCACGTCTTCCCCCGCCCGCGCGCGCCGTCCCGCCATCGTTGCCGGCGCCGGCCCGTCGCTGAATCGCAATCTCGCGGAGCTGACGGCCATCGATCGCTGGCGCGATCGCGCGGTCTTCATCAGCGTCGACACTGCGCTCAAGCCCTCGCTCGCCGCCCATGCGCACCCGCACTTCGTCGTCGGCGTCGACCCCGGCGCCGCGAACGCGCGCATGCTCACTGCGCTGCCCGCGATCGTCGACACGGCGCTCGTGTGCGAACCCAGCCTGGACCCGGCCGTGTTCGAAGCGTTCGGCGGACGCACGTATCTGTTCAAGGTGAGCGATACGCACCACCCGTGGCCCTGGTTGAACCACGTCGGCGCGGACGTCGGCCGCCTGCGGGCCTGGGGCTCGGTGCTGACGACGGCGTTCGACTTCGCGTGCCGGCTGGACTGCGATCCGATCGTGTTCATCGGCGCGGACCTCGCCTACACCAACGGCCAGCCGCACGCGCGGAATACGGTGTACGAAGAGGACTGGGCCCGCGCCCTCGTCAACGGCGCGACGCTGCCCATCGTCTGGCACTACCAGGTGCCGGACGCCATCCCCGTGCTCGACATGGACGGTCAGCCGACGCGAACGTCCGAGGCGTTGATGGCGTTCCGCGACTGGCTCGTCGCCCAGACCAGCAACGACACGCCTGGCAGCGACACGGCCAGCCCCAACACGACCAGCCCCAACACGACCAGCCCCAACACGACCAGCACTGAGACGACGCGGCGCTTCATCAACGCCACTGGCGCCGGCATCCTCGCCGGGCCGCGCATCGAGCGCGCCACGCTCGCCGACATTCTCGCGCACGCACCCACGTCGCGCGGACCGATCATCGCCGACGTCGCGCGTCCGATCGCCGATGCGGCCACGCTTGCGGACGCCGTCGCCGCGGTGCTGCGCACGCCCGATGCGTTCGCGTCGACGCCGCTCGCGGATTGGCTCGCGTTCGCCGCCGGCCGCGTGACGAAGTCAGACCTGCATGACGTCCTCGCGCCGATCGCGGCTCACGCGTCGCGCGAGGCGACGGCGTCCGGTGGCCGGGTGCGGGCGACGTAATCCTGCCGTGCGACTTCCACCCGGAACGGATGGCTCGTGACGCGCGGCACGGCGCACGACGCGAGATTCTCCTGCGCATCGACGTAGCCGGGACGCATCGCGAGCGCCTGATCGAACAGCGGCCTCGCGCGCGCCGCCCGGCGGTCGTCCGCGTCCCGCGCCAGCGCCGCGCCGAGGTTGTTCAGCGCCTCGGGCCTCGGCAGGATCTCGCACGCCTGCTCCAGCTCCGGCACGGCCTTGTCGGGATGTCCCATCAGCAGCCACGCGGTGCCGCGGAAGAACGCGACGCGCCACCGTTCGGGATACGGACACGGCCCGTCCGGTTCGGCGATCCGATCGTCCGCGTCGATCAGGCGCTCCGCGCGGTTCACCCACGCCAGCGCCGCCGCATGCTCTTCGCGGAACATCGCGACCGAGACCAGTGCCCACGCCGTAACATCGGGCCGCACGCCGGCGCTGTCGTACAGCTCCTCCACCGTCTCGTACGCGTGCTTGCGCAGCGTGTCGCGATACATGCGGCGCTGGCGGTCGCGGTCGCGCGAGAGGCTCTCCGGATACGCGTGCAGCCGGCAGCCGATCTCCTGGCGCAGCGTGACGCGCGCGCCGCCGGCGATGCCGCGCAGCAGGAAGTCCACGTCCTCGCAGCCGTGCAGCGCGGCGTCGTACCCGATGTGCCGCGCGCGATCGGTGCGGACGACGACGAGGCCAGGCGCGGGCAGATACATCCGCTCGAAGAGCCGGACGGGTGCGGCGCGCGCGAAGGCTGGAATCGCGGCCGCGCCGCGGCAGGCGCCGGTCAGGCCGTCGACGAGCGCGACGCCGTCCGCCGCGATGTCGCCGTCCGCCTGCTCCAGCGCGTCCACCAGCCGCCCGACGCGATCCGGCAGCAGCTCATCGTCCGCATCCAGCCACGCGACGAACGGCGTCCGCACGGCATCGAGTCCAGCCTGGCGCGTCTGCCCCATCGGCCCGTGGACCGGCGGCCGGATGACGTCGAGCGACGCGGCGGCGCGGGCGCGCGCGACGGTGTCGTCCGTCGAGAAGTCGTCCACGAGCAGCACGCCCGATTGCGGCGCGGCGGACGCAACCGCCCGGGCGATGGTCGCGGACGCGTTGCGCGCGCAGATGACCGTGGTGACGAGCGGAGAGGTCATGGCACGAAGACGAGCGGCGGCGTGACGCGGCGCTGGAGCGCGCAGGCGATCTCGTCCGCGAAGGCGATGGAGCCGACGCAGACCACGTCGGGGCCGCAATCATCCAGCGCACCCGGACGGCCGACGGGGATGCCGCGATAGTCGCCGTGATGCGCGACGTCCGCGTCGACGATCATCACCGGCCGCACGCCGGCCGTCAGCAGACCATCGACGGTGCGGCGGCCGACGACACCGGCGCCCCAGACGGCCACGCGCGCGGGTTGCGCGGACACGGCGGACGAGACGACACGATCGACGCGCCGGCCGAGCGGATCGGGATCGGAGACGCGAGACGGATCGGGCGCGGGCCGCGTCCAGAGGTCGTCGAGCCGCGCCAGCAGCCAGTCCGCGTGCAGGACAGGATTCGCGCGCGTGCGCAGCGTCGCGCGCGCGGACGTTTTCAATCGCGCGAGGCGGTCGCGATCGCGGTGCAGCGCGCCGATGGCCGCGGCCAGATCCGCGATCGATCCTTGCGGCACGACGCAGGCGTTGGCGTCCGGCTCGATCAGCTCGGGCAGGCCTCCGGCCAGTTCCATCAGCACCGGACACACGCCCGCCGCCATGCCTTCCAGCAGGACGAGCGGCGTGCCTTCGAAGGCCGACACGAGCAGCAGGATGTCGTGCTCGCAGAGCACGGCGGTCATGCGGTCGCGCGGCACGGGTCCGAGGACGCGCACGCAGGCGGCCGCGTCGCGCGGCAGCGCCGCGAGTGCACGCTCCAGCGACGCGCGCGCCGGTCCGTCACCGGCCAGGCTCGCGGTGAACGGCACGCCGGCCGCGGCCAGCGCCTGGAACAGCGCGGGCAGCCGCGAGACGCGCTTCTGCAGCTCTTCGAAGCGTCCCGCGTACAAGAGGCGCAGCGGCCGTGCGGGCAGATGATCCGACCGCGCCTCCGGCACGTCCACCGGATAGTGCAGCGCGTGGACAGACAGCGCGGCGTTGCTCAATCGTGCGGTCAACCGGTCGACGCACCGCGCGCTGACGCCGGCGCAGCCCGCGATGGCCGGCGCGTACCGCGCGATCGTGTCGAACTGCGTGTCCTGATCGCCGTGGACGATCCCAAAGAGCCGGACGCGATCGCGGTCGCGCCGGGAGAGGTGCGTCAGCGCATGCCACGCGCCGGCCCACGGCACGTCACCGATGTTCGGCAGCCACGCGACGCGGCGATCGGGCACTGCGGCGAGCGAGCGGACGAGGAGATCGGCGATGTGGTGCGCATCATGGCTGCGCCACGGCGGCACGTCGACGTCGTGTGGGCGAAGGCGCGGCCGGCCCGGCGGCGCGTGCAGGTTGATCCGGCGCAGCTCCGGCAGCGTCGCCGCGAGGTGCGCGCCGTACGTCGTGATCCCGCTCGGGCCGGACGCGTACGGGTCGACGAAGACGGGGATGGGCGGCGCGGTGGACATGTGAAAAGACGGGCGAACGGCGTCAGGCCGAGATGAAGTCCTGATTGGGCGCGAAGCCCAGATGTTCGAGCTCGCGCTCGATATCGTCCTCGTACATCGACGCAATGACGATGAACGGACGCCGCCGGGCGCGGGCTTCGTCTGCCAGGCGCGAGACCGGATGGACGTCGATGCCGTCGAGCGTCCAGCGCTGGCCGGCCGCGCGGCGATCGATCACGCCAGCCACGCCCACCTCGCGCGCGGTCGCCGTCGCGAGGAACTGCCGGCCGCCGCTGCCCGCGCCCCAGACGTACACCGGCCGCGCGGGATCGACGTCCTGCGTGAGCACGGGCCGTGGATCGCGTCGATCGGCAATGCGCAGGCCGAGCCGCCGCTGTGGCCGCGGCGGGAGATCGAGCGCGTCCGCGGACGGAATCTTCAACAGCCGCTTCGGCCCGCGACACGCCAGGCGTCCGCACAAATCCGCCCACCGCCGCGCGCACTCGTCGCTGCTGACGCCGCGCTCGACGATCGTCCGCCGCGCGGCCGCGGACAGCCGCGTCCAGAGCCCAGGCTCCTCGCGCAGCCGACGCACCGCATCGATGAAGGAGGTCTCGTCCTCGGCCTCGACCACGAGCGCGTTGACGTCGTTCTGGATCAGATCGTCCGTCCCGCTGCGCATCCGCGCGACGATCGGCACGAGACCGCTCGCCATTGCTTCCAGCAGCGCGATCGACAAGCCTTCGAAGTCGGACAACAGCACCAGCGCGTGCCCCTGCCGCACGGCCGGCAGCATCGCGTCCGGCGCCAGCGGTCCGGTGACGCGGACGCGCCCGTCGCCCGCGCGCGCCGCGACGATCCGCTCGACCTGCAGGCGCTCCGGCCCGTCGCCGTAAAGGATCGCGCGCGTGCCGGACACCGTCCGCGTCGCGGCGCAGAGGCGCTCCGCGACGCGCAAAATACGCTTCTGGCGCTCGACCAGCCGCCCGACGTAGAGCAGCGTCAGCGCTTCCTTCGGTTCCGTCGCGACGTGATCATCGATCGGCGCGCCATACGGCGCGTGCAGGACCTGCGTGGACGGCGTCGCGACGGCGCGCGCGCGCTCCGTCAGGTAGTCGGACACGCCGACGATCGCGTCCAGCCGCCAGGGCTCGGGGCCGCCGACGAAGAGATCGGCGATGTCGTGATAGTACGGATCGTCCGAGTGCAGCGTCCCGATCGTCGTGATGCCGGCCTCGCGCGCGAACCGGGACGCGAAGTACGCCGCGGCGCTGTAATTGGGCACGAACACGTCGGGCCGGTCGGCGGCGATGCCTTCGAGGATCGCGGGGACGTCCTCTTCCGTGAAGCGGCGCAGGCGGACGGCGCGGCCGCCGATGCCGTCCGCCGCGAGCGCGGCGCGGAAGCGGCACGGCGCGTCCGGATCCGGCGAGAGATAGAGCACGCGCGGCTCGATCCCCAGCCGCGCGAGGCGCGGCAGGTGTCGCGTGAGCCAGACATTCGGTCCGTTGATCTCGTTCGGACCGTTCAGGCAGAACAGTGCGCGCATGAAGAACAATCGGTACGCCGCGCGACACCTGTGGCGCGACACGGCATCCGAAGCCAGCAGATTTTGAGTCCGCTTGGCCTGACACCGTCAGTTCAGACGATCACGTAATCGACCTCGGCGACGAAGCCGCGAGCGTCCAGTTCCGCACGGATCTCCGCCGCGTATATGCCGCACACAGCCACGAACGGCCGCTCCCGCCGGCTTCCGGAGTCGGAAGCACACGCGAACAGCGTCTCCGGCGGACGCACGTCCAGGCCCTCGATCACCTGTGTCTGTTTGCGTGGATCGGTGTCGACGAACGCGTCGACCGGCACCTGCTCGTCGCGCAGGCACGACAGGAACTCGCGGCCGGCCTGGCCCGCGCTCCAGATGATCAGCGGACGCGACGCGTGGCGCGCCCGCGCGATGACGGCGATCGCGCGGTCCGCCGGCGAGTCTTCCGTCATCCGGCCCTGGTGCGGCAGACCGAGCGCCCGCAGCACCGCGCGCGGCACGGACGCTTCCCACGGCCGTTCGAGCACGCCCAGGCACCGCGTGTGGATCTCGGCCGGCGACGCGTCGAGGCGGATGGCGCCGATGTTCCCCGCGTCGCGCTTCGTCCAGGGCCACGCGTCGAACAGGACCTGCGCGCCGTGGTTGTCGTACAGCGGTCCGCGGCCCAGCTCCGGCAGGCGGATGTCGTGCAGCGCGACCCAGGCCCGCGCGCGCAGCGTCGGCAGGATGGCGAGCAGGTCCAGCGTCGGCCACGGATGCCGGTGATCCGCGTCGATGAACGCGAGCCGCAGATTGCGTCCGCGCAGCAGATGCCGCGCCGCGAGCGCGTCGCCCAGCGTCAGCCGCCAGTGCGCGCGCAGGTCCGGCGTCAGCTCGTGGACCGCGTCGCCCACGCGGTGCGACGCGTCGAAGTAGCAGCGCTCGGCGACGTCGAAGGAATACAGCCACTCGGCCGCCGCGCCCGGCTGCCGGTCGACGCGGGACAGCGCCTGCAGCAGCACCGCGCTCGAACAGCCCGACGCGACGCCGACCTCCAGCATCTCGGCCGGCGACGTGTCCTCGACGAGCGCCGCGAGGAAGGCCGCGTCGGCCTGCATGATGTGTCCCGTCGACCAGCGGGGCGGGTCGTACTGGAACGCGGGACGGACGACAGTCGACGGCGACGACATGCGGAGGCTTCCTCTCGTCTGGACGCGGTCGCGCGCGCGGACGCGCCGGCGCGCGGTCATCGGATCGACACCGATGGCCGGACGGCCGACACCACGCACCTGCGCGGGACCGTGGATTTCCTGCGGGCATCAGCGCGGTTCACGCCGGCACCGCCACGACGCACGCGCGGCACACGCGGGCGCGCCGTCGAGGAGAGCAAGAGAAATGCCGTCCGGTCACAAGCGGTTGCCCGCTGGCGGCGGCGCAGGTACACTCGGAGACGCGATGAAGCCCACGGTCGTCTGGCAGCGCGACTCGCTTTCCGTGATCGACTACCGGTGTCAGGCCGGTCCGGCAGATACGCCGTTCGTCGAGCGGCACGGTACGTTCTCGATCTCGTACGTCCGGACGGGCAGCTTCGGCTATCGCACGCGCGGCGAGTCGTTCGAGCTCGTCGCCGGGGCCCTGCTCACCGGGCATCCGGGCGACGAGTTCATGTGCACGCACGATCATCACGGCGGCGGGGATGAATGTCTGTCGTTCCGGTTCTCGCCGGACGTGGCGGATACGCTCGGCGGGCGGACGCCGATCTGGCGGGCCGGCGCGGTCCCGCCGCTGCCCGAGCTGATGGTGCTCGGCGAGCTGGGTCAGGCCGCCGCGAATGGCGCGACCGACGTGGCGCTGGATGAAGTCGGCCTGCTGCTGGGCGCGCGCCTGGCGGACATCGTCTCCGGCCAGCCGCGCCGGCCCGTGGACGCGCTCGCGCGCGATCGCCGCCGCGCGGTCGAGGCCGCGCTCTGGATGGACGCGCACGCCCACGAGCCGATCGACCTCGACGCCGCCGCCCGCGAGACCGGCCTCAGCCCGTTCCACTTCCTGCGGCTCTTCTCGAAAGTCCTCGGCGTCACGCCGCACCAGTACCTGGTCCGCTCGCGCCTGCGCCGCGCCGCGCGCCTGCTGGCGGACGCCGAACGCTCGATCACGGACGTGGCGTTCGACGTCGGCTTCAACGACCTCTCGAACTTCGTCCGCACCTTCCACCGGGCCGCCGGCGTCTCGCCGGGCCAGTTCCGGAAGGCCGCCCGGGGCGATCGCAAGATCCTCCAAGAACGGCTCGCGGCCCGCTCGATAGGATGACCTCCGACCAAAGGAGGTCATTCCGATGAGCACGACGACAACCAAGACGGCGATTCCCGACACCCTCGACGCGCGCGTGGCGGCGCGCATCCTCGAAGAAGGCTACGGTCCTGGCGCGTGGCACGGCGCGGACATGAAGGCCGCGATTGCGGACGTCTCCCCGAAGCTCGCGTTCTGGCGGCCCTCGTCGAAGCGGCACAACATTGCCGAGATCGTGCTGCATCACGCGTACTGCGTGCGCAACGTCCGCGGCCAGCTTTCGGGCGAGACGCCGGAACCGTTCCTGGTGGACGGCGATGACTGGTTCCTCGTCGATGCCGGCGGCGGCCTGACGTGGCCGCGCATCCAGAAGGCGCTGGACGACGAGCAGCGCAAGCTGTCGGAGTGCGTCGGCAAGGCCGGACGCGGATCGGCGCTGAAGGGCGTCGAGCCGTTCGATCTCGTCCTCGGCGCGGCGTGCCACGCGATCTATCACGCGGGACAGATTCAGCTGATCAAGCGGCTGCACGGGGCTAGTACTACTCAGTCACTTTTGACTTGACGCACTGATCGGCTCGTGATCTATTGCGGTGGTGACGCCACACGCATTGAAGCGGCTGGATCGCGAGCGGACGACGTTCATCGACACGGTGACTGCGGACTTCGGTCGCCCTGAGCGCCGGACCGCATGGCGCAATACATCACCGGCCTCGTACTCGATGGCGAGCGCAAGAGCATTGCGCCGATCGCCGCGCGCTTGGTGGACCGCTCTGATCAGATCCAAGCGATGCGGCAGCGTCTGCAGCAATGCGTGGTGGTGAGTCCCTGGGATGCCGATGCGCTGTTTCGTCGGCTCGCTCGCATGCTCGATGGCGATTTACCCGAGGTGACGGCCTTCGTCATCGACGATACCGGCTTTCCCAAGAAGGGTCGCCATTCAGTGGGCGTCGCCCAGCAATACTCGGGCACGCTCGGCCGCACGGATAATTGTCAGGTCGCCACGAGCCTGCATCTTGCCGGCGAGCGTGGGAGTGCGTGCATCGGCATGCGACGGTATCTGCCGGAGACGTGGACCCGTGATCGCCCCCGGCGCCGCGTGGCAGGTGTCCCAGACACGGTGGCGTTCGCGCCCAAATGGCCGCCTGCGCTCGACCGGCTCGACGCGGCCTTATCGGCGGGCGGGCGCGGACATGTGGTCTTGGGCGACGCGGCCTTCGGCGCGGTCACCGCGTTTCGCGACGCGCTCACCGCGCGGGGACGCTCGTCTGTGTTGCGCGTCCCCAGTCCCCTCGTCGTCTGGCCGCCCGGCACGCGTTTCAGGGTGCCGGCCCGCCAGGGCGCAACCGGACGTCCCCGTTCCACACGGCGACCCGCGACGCCGACGACACCACTCCCGCTCGCAGCCGTCGCCGCCACCCGGCAGCACCGCCGTGTGACATGGCGCGAAGGCTCGCGCGGCCGACACGCCTCGCGTTTTGCTGCCGTCCGCGTACATCTCGCGCATCGCCATGCGGAAGGCGCGGGCCCAGGGCCGGAGGTCTGGCGACTCAGTGACTGGCCGCGTGACGAGCCGGCGCCGACGAAGTACGACCTGTCATCGTTGCCGCCCACGACCTCACTCCGGACGCTGGTGCGGTTCGGCACACGGCGCGGGCGGATCGAACGGGACGACCAGGAGCTGACGGGCGAACTCGGCCTCGATCACGTTGCAGGGCGCACCTGGAACGGCTTTCATCACCACGTCGCGTTCTGTGCCGCCGCGCACGCCTTCCTGGCCCTTCGGCGGGCGCTTGTCCCCCCCGGCGATCGACCCCATGGACGCTCGCCCGGGTGCGCCGACATCGACAATCCCGGCGGCTTCGTCGTCTGCCGCGTGGCCCGTTGTGTGGTCAGCACATCAACCGCACGCATTGGCCGCGCGGGCCGTCACGAATGTGATCCAGTA
>Ga0187894_10000182_pt1 | contig 83125 bp, 69 predicted proteins | sample GBC1701081metaG_FD_136650 | JGI IMG/M metagenome (GOLD analysis project Ga0187894, IMG submission 136650) | White microbial mat communities from a lava cave in the Kipuka Kanohina Cave System on the Island of Hawaii, USA - GBC170108-1 metaG ...
ATGGATTTCGTTCCGATCTCGAAGGAAATTCTCGCGAGCTACGAGGCGGGCAGCGTAAAAGACCTGACGATGCACGACGGCTCGACCATTCATCTTCACAAACTCGCAAAAGATTGGGATCCGATGAATCGTCTGTCCGCTATCAATGCGATTCACACTGCAAAAGAAAAAGGCGAGATACTCACGGGTTTGCTTTTTATCGACGAGAACTCGAATGATTTACATTCGATGTTGAATACAAGCGATGTTGCTCTGAATTCACTTGATAAAAATGCTTTGTGTCCAGGTTCCGCTGCTCTGGCGGAATTAAATTCTAAATTGCGATAATTTTTACTACTCGGCCGACATCCAACCTTGCAGTATCGCGTAGTGAACGATGTCGATGCGGCCGGACATTCCGAGTTTGCGCATCGAGTTGGTCTTGTGCGCCTCGATGGTTTTGACGCTGAGGCTGAGTTTCGCGGCGATTTCTTTATTGCTGTAACCGAGTGCGATAAGACGAACCACCTCAGATTCGCGATTGCTCAACTCGATTGTTCCTTCTCCGCGCAGAGCCGAACGGCCTGAGAAACCATCGATAACACGCTTTGCGAGCGCCGGATCGAGATATGATTTGTTGCTCGCGATCTCTCTGACAGCGCTGATGAGATGTGTCGGAGCGCTCTGCTTTAATACGTAGCCGTTGACGCCGGCGGCGAGCAGCTGCTGCAAATAACCGTCGTCGGTGTGTCGCGACAGCGTGAGAATTTTCACGTCAGAGTTTGCGGCACGAAGTTGTTTTGTCGCCATCAACCCGTTCAGACGCGGCATCGAGATGTCCATTATGATTACGTCGGGCTTTAGCGTTTTCGCCATTTCGATCGCGATCTCGCCGTCGCCCGCCTCGCCGATGACTTCCATATCGGCCTGCGAATTTACGAGCAGTTTTATCCCTTCTCGGACAGTTTGATGGTCATCGACGAGCAAAATTTTTAACTTCGACCTCATAAAACTAAATTGCTGCGAAAGACATATCGGCTTCCGATTCGCGATCCGAGACGAGAGGCACTTTTACAAAAATCGTGGTGCCCTTGCCGACAGTTGACTCGACTTGAAAGGTTCCCGATAACAGCGAAGTGCGTTCGCGCATCCCGAAAAGGCCAAAGCCGCGACGTTCGTCGCTATCGTTCATCACCGCCGCAGCGTCAAATCCTACGCCGTCGTCTTCTATGATCAAGATCAGATCGCCGCCGCGTTTTTCGAGAATGACATTGACGAGCGACGCGTTAGAATACTTCGCCGCGTTGTTGAGTGCTTCCTGCGTGATGCGGTAGAGATTAGTCGCTATTTCGCCGTCAATAACGGTCGTATCGAGCACCAGTTTGTGAAACTCCGCATTTATCTCAACAAATCGCGACCACTCACTAACATACTGTTCGAGCGCAGGCATAAACTCAGTGTCGTCGAGAATTGCAGGCCGCAACTCCCACGCGAGAAAACTTACTTCGCTGTCGAGTAACTCTGCGATCGTTTGCAGTCTGTCGACACGAGCTCGTATCTCCTCGTTGTCCTTTACCATTTCACAAAGCGATGCGAGCTTAAGCCTGAGAGCCGTGAGCCGCTGTCCTAACTGATCGTGAATGTCACGCGCGATGCGACCGCGTTCATCCTCTTGAACCGTAAAAAGTCTTTTTTGCAGATCGAAACGCTGTCTCTCGGAACGGAGACGATCATTGATCTCGCGTTTTAGCCGATCGTAAGCAATGGTCAACTCTTCGGTGCGCTCTGAAACTTTTGACTCCAATTCTGCTTCCGTCAATCGCTGAGCCGTAATATCGACGATCGTGCCGATCGTTTGAACAGGTTGGCCGGCGTCATCACGAACGATCCGTGCCGTATCCTCGACCCACATCCAGTGTCCGTCTTTGTGACGAACGCGATAGACCGATCGATACGAGTGTTGAAATGGAATAGCATCGGCGATCGTCTTTTTATGTTCCTCAACATCCTCGTCGTGAATTAATGAGTGCCACCACTCGCTCGATAGATCTTTGAGCCGAGAACTGTAACCCGTCACGCGTCTGAGCCCGTGAACGATCACCGGTCGAGCGCCGGTCAGGTCCGTATCGTAAACAAGCGCCCGGGCGGCATCCGACGCCATTCGAAATCGCTCTTCGGATTCCGTCAGACTGAGTCGTTGTTCGTCCGCTTCGTCAGAATAACGACTGATCGTCAGGCCGGTCCACGACAACAAAAAAATGAACAGGCCGATCTCGACGATCGTTCGCGTGGTCGTTCCGAATTCGGTGCCGAAAAAACCCGCATTCTGACCCGCGATCCTGAACACGCCCAGAATGATCGGGAAGCCGATAGTAAATGGTAGAAGACGTCTGATCAGTATTCCGGCCGGTCCGTCGTTACATATCAGCTTTACGATCCCGATATCTTGATGCCTGAGAATTATCGACAGCGAAAGCGCAAAAAGACACGTTGCGGTCTGCATCGCGATCACCGTCACAAGCGGTATCGTATGTAAGATCTCGGCTCCGTAAAGATAACTCAGCAGCGACAGAGACGAGATTGCGAACGTCATCCACGCGAGTGTGAGTGCGGTGATCTTTTCGCGATAGGCATCAACCGCATCGTCGCTAATACGTGCAAAAGAGAGCGTGACCAACGAAAGCCCGATCAAAATAAACGATATCGTTGCCGGTGTTCCAAATCTTCCCGGCGAGATGGTGCCGCCGCGGCCCCATTCTCGTTCAAACATTAAAAGCGTATCGATGCCGAGATCATTATTTGTAATGATCTGGTAAAGATTTGCGAACCCAAGCGCAAAAACCAACGCGCCACATAATGCGGCAAGCCGCCACCATTTCTGCGACAGCAAAACAATGCTCAACGCCGCAACGGCAATTCCGACACACGTGTTCGGCTGCATCGAGACGCCTCGGCCTTCCCAGTCCGTCAGTCTTTGAACGTTGAACGCCCAGCCCGAGAAAGTAACAACTGCGGCAAGAAGCGCGTAGAGAGCGGCGAGATTCGACACCGTGGTCAATCTGGAACAGATCTTTTCGGAGAACTTCATTTGACCGGATTGCTTCATTCAATCTAAGCATAAGGTCTTGCCTACCATTGAACAAATAATCAGGATGTTACCCGAACTTTGAGATCGGCTTTGTATTGCTTAATACAAACGAGCGGGCGTGTAAAACGTTATGTTTGCAGAACAATACAGCTATTAACTTAAGGAGGAATGAACATGCTTTGGACAATAATTATTATTCTATATAGTTTTGTGGGCGTTGGGTTTTGGGTTTGGCGGCGCCGCGCTGGGAAATTTAGTTCACCTGCTGCTGATCGTTGCGGTCGTGGTATTGATCTTACAACTGGTCCGTGGACGAAGAGTGTAACTGTTCCGAAAGGAAATAAAAAAGAAGAGGTTGGCTAACAACCTCTTCATATTTTTTGCTCAATGCGAGCATTTAGACAACAGGTTGCTTTAACAACTCCGCCAATGCGCGCATTCTGGCCGCGTCGCTCGAGCTCTTCGCAGTCGCGGCACTCTTATCCAACGACTTCGAATATTTTTTAAGAGCCTTAAGTTCTTTTGCCGAACCGCTTGCTTTTTGAATCGACAGACGAATGTCGGCTATCTCGTTAGACGACATCGCTTGCGAACGCTCGAGCTGATCGACATAAGCTTTTGCAACGGTCAAGCTTCGCGGCCAGTCAATGCGCTCTTGATTCTGAACATTCAATTCGGCGACCCGAACGGCCTTCGCCGCATCGATCTCATTTTGCGTCAGGTTAGCCGTTGGCGTCAGTTCAAAGATATCTAACCCACGTGCGATCTCCGATGAGTAAATATGGCCGTTATACCAATACGCCGACCACGAGCCGCCGAGGACGACCATCTTCGGGTCGATCGGGCCGCGGTCGAAGTAAGCGATCTCGACCGGATTTGCCGCATCCGTAAAATCCATGATCGAAATTCCGCCTTGATACCATGCCTGCACCTTCAGGTCACGACCGGGAACCGGCACGAGCGAGCCGTTGTGTGCCACGCAGTTCTCGCTCTCGGTTTGCGCGGCCGGAAGTTTGTAGTAATTTGCGAACGTAAGTTTGCCGTCTTTCAAATTGAAGATCGCGTTCGCACCCCAAACGTTCGGGTCGGTCGCTCGACAGCGAGCACCCATTCCGCCACCCCATTCGTCGGTGTAGACAACCTTCTTACCATCGTTCGAGAACGAAGCCGAATGCCAGTAAGCGTAATTTTTGTCGTTAACGGCGTCGATGCGTTTTGGATTCGCGGGGTCTTTGATGTCGAGCAAAATTCCGTTGCCCGAACATGCACCGGCTGCGAGACCAAGCTCCGAATATACAGTGATGTCGTGGCAATGGTCTGATTCTTCGGGTCGGCCTTGATTAGAGTGCGAACCGCCGTCATTGAGAGCGTTGATCGCACCTGTCTTCTCGTCACCAAAAAGACGAGGACTGGAAACAATTTTTGAGTTTTGAGGCGCTGCGACCGGCACCTTTATAATGTCGATACTGAAACGCGAGATATTTTTATCTTTGTTCGGATCTCCTTCCGAACAGCCTGCTAACTCTTCGCTTTGACGAACGAATGACGCTCCTGAAACATAGATATAAACATTATCTTTGTCGTTCTGCGGCACGACCAGCGTGTGCGTGTGCGAGCCGCGACAGGTTTGGACCGCTGCAACCTGCTTCGGACTTTTGATGTCGCTGATGTCGAATATTCTCACACCGCGAAAACGATCTTTCTGCGCAGACGGCGGGCCATCCATCTGTCCCGTCGCGGGCGGCGGTTCGGGAGCAAAACCTTGCGTGCCGCAGTCGAGGCGGCCATTTGCCATTTCGACCGACATGAACATCAGATTTTTATAAACCGAAACGTCGCCCTGTCCGCCCGGACAAAGCATCGACGTGACGAGTTTTGTGCTCGCCGGATTTGAGATGTCGTAGATGTTGATGCCGTAAAAGTTGCCGAGGAACAGATGATTGCCCTGAAAGGCGAGATCGGAATTCGCGAGTGCGAGGCCTGCGATCGACATTCGCATAGCGGCCGGAATTTGGGCCGGGTTTCCGATGCCGAGCGAGTTGAGCGCACGTTCGACTTTCGGCCCCGCAGGATCGACGCCGAGATCGAAGGCTTCGGGTTTTTTCAAAAGCGCGATGTGCTTGATGCCGAGCGCGGCTTCGCCGGCATCGAATGCTCCGGGTTTCAGCTTCGAGCGCGGATCGTTGGCATTCGAGCCCTTCATGCCCGGCGGCAGAGGCTTAGCCGTTTGTGCGAAAGCCGCAGTTGCAAAAATCGCACATGCGAAAAGCGACACGGTGATTAAACGAGCGATTGTCATTTTTATTCGGTTCATAATATGTTTTTCTACGGTTTTTTGTTTAGCAAGGTTTCCATCGATTTGATCTCGGCACGCTGGCCCGTATCGACGTCGGTCGCGAAGTTAAAAAGTTCGGCGTCTTGCCCGGCACCGGCGGTGTCAAACAAATCCTTGACCATCGTGAGAGCACCCTTGTGGTGCTGAATCATGCCTTCTAAAAATAAGCGGTCGAACTCCTGTCCCTTTGCTCTCTTCAGAGCGCCCAATTGAATCGGCGTCAACATTCCGGGCATGAGCTTGTGATGATCGCCGCCATGCGACCCGTGATTCGCAGTAGCGTTCGGTTCGCCGCGCAGATCGAGCCAATGCCTCATAAAATTCATCTCGTCGATCTGCGACTGGCTGATACGCGCGCCGATGAGACGAATGTTTTTGTTTTCCGTTCGCGATTCGATCATCGCCGTCATCTCGACCGCCTGTTCGTGATGCAATATCATGCCCTGCATAAACTCGACATCTTTTTTCGAGGTCGGCGGCAAAACAGCACGCGGCGGCGACGACAAAACCCGCGTGGACTGACCCGGCGCGCCCGGCTGGACCGTAACGCCTTGCTGCGCCGCGACGGGCAACTGCGCAAAAAATATCAGCACGATGCCGCCAATGATCACGCCTCGCAAGTTTTGTAACCGAAAATTTAACATTCGACTGAATAACGTCAACTTAACACAAAGTTAGAGGTCAAAACTAATGGTCAAGATTACCGGAAAAATCTATGTGCGATTTTTGGAGGCGGCGATCGGAATCGAACCGATGAATAAAGCTTTTGCAGAGCTCTGCCTTACCACTTGGCTACGCCGCCATGCTGAAACAGCAAAGGCAAAAGTTAAAAGGTAAAAGTAAAAAACAATCCGTTTTTGCCTTTTTCCTTTTAACTTTTGCCTTTACCAGAACTGGAGCGGGAGACGAGGGTCGAACTCGCGACTTCGACCTTGGCAAGGTCGCGCTCTACCACTGAGCTACTCCCGCTTGCACGCAAATGATAATTCTAGCGTGTGAAAACTTGTTGTCAAGTAAGTTGCACAAGTCGTGCGCGTAAGCGAGGGCGGAAAATTAACATCTCGATTCCGCCCTTGCTTACGCGCGGGCTTATGCATTACTGAACAGTAATATCCTTCAAGAAACTCCAGTCGCCGCTGCCGCTCATTTTTACGTTGCCGATGCGTTTGTTTGAGACGACGATATTTGCCGGATACCAAAGCGAGTAAAGCGGCAGATCGTTGCTAACGATGTCCCAGGTTTTTCCGTAAAGCTGCTTAGCAATATTTTTATCCGTTGCATTAACTGCGTCTTCGACGATCTTGTCAACCTCGTCGTTTTTGTAGCGACTTCGATTACAACACGACACGCTGCCACCCGGGATTTTTGTCGAGCTAAACAGATCGCGCAAGAAGATCGGATCCTGATTACCGCCGATCCAGACGCCTGTGTACATCGCAAACTGACCCTGGGCAAGCTGCTGACGAATGACGTTTACCTCGAGCGTCTCGATGCGGACATTGAGCCCAACCTCATTCAGCGCGCTTTGAATTACCTGGGAATACTGATTCACCATTGCATTGCCCGATCCGTATTTGAAGACGATCGGTTCGTTGTTGTAACCGGCCTCTTTTAAAAGCTGTTTCGCCTTTGTCGGGTTGAAATTATACGAGGTGCCAGCCGTGTAAGCCCACGACTGGCTGGGAAGAATCGAGTTTGCAATCTTCGCTTGATTTGAAAGCAGTTCGCTGACGATTTTTTGCCGATCGACTGCGTAACCGATCGCCTGTCTTATCTTAGGATTATCGAGCGGCGGCGATTGGGTGTTGAATACCAAATACTGAATATTCGAACCGTCGAATTGGTCGATCTTTAAATTCGCATTGCCGGTCAGAGCATTCAACATGTCGGGCGGAAGATTCGACGGGTTCGGTGCAATGTCCACACCGCCTGATTGCAACTCGCTCTGAAGCGCCGTGGCGTCGGTGACGGTTTTGATCCGCAGCTTTGCTACCTTCGGCGCACCTTCCCAGTATTCCGGGTTTGCGGCAAGTTCGACAATATTTTGCGACGCGTCAAAGCTCGTAAACTTAAACGGCCCGGAGCCTAGCGGATTGTCTTTTTGCTGCGCGACGGATCCGTTTGGAATGATCGGGATCGCCACAAGATTTGACAGCAACTGATTCTGCAACGCAGGCCGCGTCACGGTGAATATGACGGTTTTTGCATCCGGTGTTTCGATTGAAGTGATATGCTCAACGCGTTTTGTTTTCGGCGCTTGTGCCGGTTTCGCAGCCGGATTTGCATTCGCGGCAGGTGCTTCGGTCTTTGGTTTCGCGTCGTCGGTCTTTCCCAGCGGGACCGTGTCGAAGAATGCTCCGGCCTTGTAACCATTCGATTTGAAAAGCTCTTGGAAAGTATATTTGACATCCGCAGAAGTGAATTCGGCTCCGTTGTGAAACTTTACGCCGTCACGCAAAACAAACGTGATTGTCTTGCCGTCGTCCGACATTTTTATCTCTTTCGCCAGCTCGCCGACGTATTCAAAATTTTCATTCTTCTTGACCAAAGCGTTGAAGATCAAATTTTTCACACGCTCGGCCGAGGCGTCCGAAGCGGTCGATGTCAGCGTGTCAAACGCAGTGAATTTTTCAGGCAAGGCGACGGTAACGGCGTCGCCGCCGCGTTGGCGGCAGGTTTGCGCCGTGCAAAAAAGTGTAAGTATGAATAACGGTAAAAGTAATTTGCGCATAAAAATTTTCAAGGCTAGGAAGTAAGATTTTGATTAAACCCGACAATTTCCGCAGACAACAGTCGAAGCTTGTCAGTATCGAATTGTGTCGGCAAATGCAGCTTTCTTTTCAGCGTTGCGATTCGTAATATCGACTCGTCGATGCGTTCTGTCGAGATGTCGCCCGACTTCGCGGCGGCTAAAACTGTGCGATAGCCTTCGACAATCTTGTCCGGGTCGGCGCAGATTGCGAGCATGTCCGCACCGGCATTTATCGCCATTTTGCATGCGTCGCCGATGCCGTAATTTTTTACGATCGCACCCATTTCGAGATCGTCCGTGATAACGAGGCCGTCGAATTGGAGTTCGTCGCGAAGAATCGTCGTGACAAAGTTGCGGCTCAGAGAAGACGGTAAAAGTTTCCCATGTTTGTCGGTCTCCTGCAACCGATGCTGCGGATAACCGGCGTGCGCGATCATCACGGACTTGGCACGCGATAACATTTCGCGATACGGATAAAGATCGATCTCAGACAATTCGTTCTCGCTAATTTCGACGACGGGCAATTCTTCGTGCGAATCGACCTGCGACGCTCCGAGACCGGGAAAATGTTTGAGGCATCCGACAATGCCGTGATCTTGCAGCGAGTCGAGAAAGGCCGATGCTAGATCTGCAACCTGTTCTCCGTCGCGTCCAAACGCGCGTGAATGCAATCCGTTCGAATACGCTGCACGCGTCTCGTCGATAACATCGACGACCGGCGCAAAATTCATGTTAAAGCCCAGCGATCGAAGCGTCAGCGCAATGATCTCGCCAAGTTTTGCAGCTTCTGCAACCGATCGAATTTTGTTCGCGGCGGGCATCGGCGTCACAACTCGCCGCAGACGATCGACCAGGCCGCCCTCTTGATCGATACTTAAAAAAGGAGAGACAGGAAGCAAGGCAGTTATGTCATCGAGAAGTTTACGGGTCTGTTCGGCTTCTCGAATATTGCGTGCAAACAGACAAATGCCGCCGGGCAAGATTTCGCCCAACAGCTCACGCGTCGAGTCGTCGATCTCGGCACCCGGTATTCCGATAAAAAATAACTGGCCGACTTTTTGTTCGAGAGACAGGGAATTTGTTGAGTCGATCATGCGCAATCAAAAATTCAAAAGTCGAGTCTAACAGCCGCCTTGCATTTTATAAAGCAGTCGTTTTTTCATGGCGGGCAAGATTTGTTCTTAACTGAATCTTCTTTGCTTTTGCTTTCTTCGCGTCCTTTGCGTCTTTGCGTGAGATAAAAGATTTTTTTCACGCAAAGCCGCAAAGGATGCAAAGGAAGAAAAATAGGATAAAAACTCCTACCGCGTAATCCGTGTTAAAACAGCAAAATTCCGAAGTTATGGCATAATCGATGTAGGCAAAAGCGATGCGACGGACTTGCGGTTTTATATTTCGAACATCGATCACTCTTATATTTGTGTTTGTCTTCTGCGCTCATCATTCCGCTCAGGCCAGTTGTGCAGGTGGACAAATTTTCAACTCGGGCAATTGTCGCGGCGATGAAATTTCGACCGAAGAAAAGAATCTCATCGAGATCATAAACAAATATCGCGTCGCAAATGGCCGCAGCGAAGTGCAAAATTCCTCTTCGCTGAGCATGGTCGCAAATCGCCGCATGCTCGATCTCAGACAGAATCTTAAGCGCCTAACGCATAGTTGGAGTAATTGCAGTTACGACATTAAAGATCAAAAGACCTGGCCGTGTGTAGCCGATGCACCGCAGCGATTAAATTCGGGCTACAACGGCCAGGGCTACGAAACTCTCTTTCGCACGTCGTTCGGACGGGCCACGCCGGTAGCCGCGCTTGACGCCTGGAAAAAGAGTCCGCCTCACAACTCGATTATTCTCAACGACGGGATGTTCAAAGACTTGTCGTGGGAAGAGTTCGGCGTCGCGATCGACGGAGAATTTGCGGCGTTGTGGTTTGGCTCGAAAGACAGCTTTGCGAAACGGGCAGAATCATCCGGCGTTGGTCTAGGCATTTCGTACGATCAGACGGTTAAGGGTTTATCGCGGCTGTTTTCCATAGATCAGACATCTTCGACGGTCGAGAGCAATCGGTGGCAGGGAATTTCTGCCGATAAAAAACTCAGGCTCGAAATCTACGGCACGAAAAAGGAAGTCAGCGAAACAAACCTCGCGGTCATAATCAAACTGGATTCGACCGGGACGCTCGATGCAAGGAGCAAACTTGCCATATCGACGCTCTTAAATAATTTCTTTCCGGAATGGTCTGATCGTGACGCATGGGTAATCGCTTCTTTCGCCGCAATTTTGGCCGACCGATCGGCGACGCGTACCAAACTGATACGCAAGATCGCCGTCGAGATGAAGGCCGACGGTCAGAGCGCCGTAAGACTGGCGATCTTCCCTGAATCTAAGCCGAGATACGTTGAGATTTACTAGTTCCCGTGTCCGTAGCGCGCACGTGGCCGTAGCCTAGATTATCTTTTGTTTTATTTTTGAAAGAAGTTGTTTCGACTCGTCGGCGGTCAGGTCGTCGATCTTTGCGTCTCGAAGTTCGTCGATCGCGCTTTCGTTTGTCACGGCAAAAAGCGAAACCTGTGCGGCCAGACTGCCGGCTGCGGCCTTTGCCAAGCCTTCTTTCTTTTCGTCGGCAAAAACTGCAAGTTCGTATTTCTCCAGTTTTTCGAGCACACTTCGCGCGCGTTCGATCACCGAGACGGGCAAGCCGGCGAGTTTTGCGACCGCGATGCCGTAGGATTTCGAAGCCTTGCCCGGCTGTAATTTGTGCAGGAAAACAACTTCGCCTTCCTTTTCAGTCGCGGTGATTTGATAGTTTTTTGCACCGGGCAGATTTTCGGCCAACTCTGTCAACTCGTGATAGTGCGTTGCAAACAGCGTCTTCGCAGCGTGTTCGGGTGAATTGTGAAGATATTCGGCGACTGCCCACGCGATCGAAAGCCCGTCAAATGTCGAAGTTCCACGACCGATCTCATCCAGCAAGATCAGGCTTCGCGGAGTTGCGTTGTGTAAGATCGCAGCAGTCTCTGTCATCTCGACCATGAACGTCGAACGTCCCGACGCAAGATCGTCCGAGGCTCCGACTCGCGTCCAAATTCGATCGACCATCGGCAATCTCGCCGAGATCGCCGGCACAAACGAACCGATCTGCGCCAAAATCTGAATGATCGCAACTTGCCTGAGAATCGTCGATTTGCCGCCCATGTTCGCACCCGTGATAACGAGCAGTCGGTCAGTCGAATTGTTTAAGGCCAAATCATTTGGAATGAACGAATTACCAAGACTCACCTCAACGATCGGATGACGTCCGTTTTTGATCTCGATCTCGTCACCGTCGTGCAAAATCGGACAGGCATAATTACGATTTGTCGCGACCTCGGCAAGCGAACAAAGACAATCGAGTGTCGCGAGCGCACGAGCCGTCGATTGCGCTTTGCGAGTTTCCGAGCAGACACGTGTTCGAACTTGCTGAAAAAGATCGGCTTCAAGCTGAAGGATTCGTTCCTCGGCGCCGCGCACTTTTTGCTCCCATTCTTTTAGCTGCGGCGTGGTATAACGCTCGGCGTTTGTCAGCGTCTGGCGTCTCTCGTAGTCGTCCGGAACACGCGAAACATTGCCCTTCGAAACCTCGATGTAATAACCGAAGACGTTGTTGAATCGAACTTTTAAATTCGCAATGCCGGTTCTCGAGCGTTCGCTTTCTTCAAAACTCGCGATGGTTTGCTTAGCAGACGTAGAGATGGTGCGAAGCTCGTCAAGCTCCGCGTTAAAACCGGTTCTGATCACGCCGCCATCGCTCAAATTGACCGGGGGCTCATCGGTTATTGCGTTGCAAATAAGCTCGCGGATCTCAGGCAATTCAAAAATGTTCTCGGTTAAAACCTGCAACAGCAGCGACTTAGCGTCCGTGAGCGACTCGTTGATACGCGGTGTCTGATCGAGCGACGATCTGAGCGCGTTCAAATCGCGCGGTGTCGCCGTGCCGAGATTCAGACGGCCAATGAGCCGTTCGAGATCGCTGACATTCTTAAGCAAAAACCGAAGTTTCTCTCGCAAGATCGTATCCGTTAACTCGGTTACGGCGGCGAGACGCGTTTGAATCTCGGTTCGTTTGAGCGACGGTTTGAGGAGCCATTGTTTTAAAAGTCGGGCACCCATGCCGGTCACAGTCTCGTCAAGGACTCCGAACAGTGTGTGCTTCGAGATCGCTCCGCGCGACTCAAAAATTTCGAGGTTGCGCAGCGTGACGGCATCGAGAACCATGTGATCGGCGCGTTCGAAATACTTGATCTCGGAAATATGGCCCGCAGATGCTCGCTGCGTGGCCTGTGCATATTTCAGGCAGGCCCCGGACGCGCCGATCGCACTAGCTTTGCCGTCGAGGCCAAAGCCTGCAAGGTCGGTTACCTGCATTTGCTGTTTCAGGAGTCGAGCGGCCTCTTTTTCATCAAAATTGCTTTCAACGACTTCGGTCAGAGTTATCGCCGTGCCGGAAACGCCGGTGTTCACATCGCGAAAAAGTCCGGGGTCGAGCGAAGCTTGTCCAAAGCTCTGAGCGATCGTGTTTGCAAGCGACGGTGGAAAGACCAATTCACGGGGTGCATAAGTTTCAATTTCGTCGCAGATCTTTTGCCAGGCATCGCTTCCGGTGGTTTCGGTTGCGACGAATTGGCCGGACGAAGTTTCGAGAAACGCGGCGCCGAACTTCTCGCCATTCCCACAAACCGATGCAAGATAAACCGTTTCTTTCGGCTCGACAAGCTGCGGATCGATCGCGGTGCCGGGCGTGATCACGCGAACGACCTCGCGTTTGACGAGCTTTGTGCCTCTTGTCGGAGTTTCGGTCTGTTCGCAGATCGCTACGCGATAACCTTTGCGTACCAAGCGTGCTATGTAATTCGATGCCGCGTGATAAGGAACGCCGCACATCGGGATCGGATTCGGGCTATCTTTTTGTCGTGCGGTGAGCGTGATGTCGAGTTCGCGAGAGCCAACGAGTGCGTCTTCGTTGAACATCTCATAAAAATCACCGAGCCGGAAGAAAAGAATGGTTCCGGGATACTGGTTTTTGATCTCGAGATACTGCCGAAGCATCGGCGTCGCACTTTCCATGGCTGACGTTTTCAAAAGTTTAGCAAAATGGCTTTAGATTCAAAACTTGTGTTTCAAATGGGAAGGTGTTTTGTTATCATATCCGATTGCAAGTCAAGGTTTTGGGAGTAGTTATGAGGAATTTGAGATTTATCCTTACACTTGTTTTTACCGTGAGTGTGCTGCACGTCGTCGGCGTTTCGCAAGACGGCTCGACGCCACCTGATAATATCGTCGCCGGTTTGCAGACTAAAAATGACCGTTATCGCATCGGATTTCAGGACATTCTGGAGATACAGGTTTTTCAACACCCAAGCCTCAACCAACGAGTTGCTGTGGGAGCGAACGGCACGATCATGTTATTTAGGCTGGATAAACCGTTGATCGCTGTCTGTAAAACGGAACGCGAGCTTGCTGGTGTGATCGCCGACGCATATAAGAACAGATTTATTCGTGATCCGCAGGTGAACGTCGTCGTTTCGGAGCAGCGGTCGCAGTCAGTCGCCGTGATCGGTGCGGTTGAAAAGCCGGGCACATATTTTATAAATCGTCGCTATCACTTGCTCGAAATGCTCGCGATGGCGGGCGGACCGAATAAAGAATCGGGCACACGTCTGCTGGTTGCTCGCACCGGCAGCACGACGCAGTGCCGCGACAAGGGCGACGAGACCGATGGCGATCAGATCGCGGTGATGGACTTCAAAATTCGCGACGTTCAGGAAGGCAAGCAGACGCTGTGGATGCAGCCGGGCGACGTTGTCTCGCTGTTAAAGGCCGACATTATTTATGTTTACGGCAACGTCAATAAGCAGGGCACGGTCGAGGTCCGTGAGCCGATCACGCTAACGCAGGCATTAGTCGCGGCCGAGGGAATGAAGAACACGGCGAAGAAGGATAAGATTCGCGTCTTGCGCCAAATTTCCGGAAAAGCCGACCGGCAGGAGTTTGTTTACGATTTGAACGACATCGACAAAGGGAAAGTGAAAGATCCTTTTCTCGAACCCAACGACATCGTCGCCGTTTCCGAAGACAAGGTTAAAACGATTCTTTACGGTCTCGCAAACTCGATCAAAAGCTCAGTACCGAGTATTATCTATCGAACGCCGTAGCCGAATAATTTATGAAAGAGACTCGTGAGATCATAAAAAATCCCATAACCGATTCCGCCGAATTGGAACCGGTCGCCGATGCGCAGCCGTCGCGTTATCCGTCTTATCGATATGCACAAACGGAAAGCTCGCAGCTTTTGGATTACTGGCGTGCGATTCGCAAACGTCTGTGGCTGGTGATCGGCATCGCGGTTCTGGCGACCGTGTTGACCGCGATCTACATGGCGCGAAAGCCGAATATTTACCTTGCGGCAGCAAAAGTTCAGGTCGATCTCGAGCAAGTTAATCCCGATTTGGTTACAGCCGATCGCCAACGTCCGGTTTCTAATCCCGACCCTTCATATTTCAACACTCAACTACAGCTGCTCTGGAGCGACGGCCTTCAGCGGCGCGTGATAAAGGAAAAAAATCTCGATACAAATCCCGAGTTTCAAAAAGCGCAGGGCGAAAATTCGACATCGACATTTCGCTCCATTCTGCGCTCGATCGGTCTTGCAACCGATGACAAAAAAGATTCGACCAATGCCGACGGTTACGCGTCGGAGACTTCGCTTGCGACATCCGAGGAGATCGCCGAGGCACAGCGGCTTGCACCTTTTGTCACCGTCATTCACAAAAATCTCGAGATCGAACCGGTGCGCGAATCGCGTGCGACGGTCAAAGACACACGGCTGATATCGATCGCGTTTCGTCACACCGATCCCGTACTTGCGGCACATGTCGTAAATTCGATTGCAGAAACTTTCACGATCGTTAATCAGGAAAAACGGTCGGGAACGAATCGTAAGACAAACGACTTCCTACAGGAACGTATTGCGACATTGCAATCCGATATTCAAACGGACGAGCAGAAGTTGGTTGAATTAACGCAAAACGCCGGCATTCTCAAAACCGGTGAAGGCGAGCAGACGATCGTAATCGACCGTCTGTCAGGCTTGAATAAGGCATTGCTCGAAGCCGAGAACGATCGCAAGAATGCGGAGGCAAATTATCTGTCTGTGAGCAATTCGCCCGACAAAATAAAGGCAATCGCTGAAGCCGAGATCACGCAATTTACCACTCAGCAGGAAAACAACATTCGCACGCTGCAGACCGACACCATAAAAAAAGTAAATGAGTTGCGGAATCAACGGATAGAAAAGCAGCAGCTTTTTACCGAGGGTGCTCCGGAGTTAGACCAGATCGACCGACAGATCAAAAGTTACGAGGATAGTGTCGATAAGGCGATAGAGCGTTTCCACGCGCAGTTAGCGACTTTTCGTAAAAATGCCTCGACGATGACGTTAGAGAATTTACGCACAAAATATCTGCAGGCGCAGGGTAAGGAGAATAAGATTCGAGTCGATTTCAACAAGCAGTTTGGCGAGGCACAAGGGCAGAACCAAAGCGCGGTGAGCATCAAGCTGCTTGAGCAAAACATCGAGACGAACAAAGGCTTTCTCGAAAATCTTCGCAAACAAGTTAGCGGCAACGATGTCGCGGCACAGGGCACCGACAACAACATTAGCGTGACCGAGATCGCGATACCGCCGGACATTCCCGTTGCACCGCGTCGGCTGATGACGGTGCTCGGAGCGCTGTTTTTATCGACGCTTTTTGGCTTGGGTTTGGCTCTCATGCTTGAGTATCTCGACGACACGATACGCTCGACGGATGAGATTGAAAATTATTTGCAGTTACCGGCGCTCGCCGCGATTCCTGCAATCGACTCGATCCCGAAACGTAAACTTCTGCTCGTCGGTTCAGGCGGCGAAGCAGACGACGAGACGCCGTCATCACCGCTGCTGACATCGGCCGACACGCGCTCGTCGCTCGCCGAAGCGTATAGGCATCTTAGAACGTCGATCTTGCTTTCGACCGCAGGCCACGCGCCAAAGTCGCTGCTGATAACATCGAGTCTGCCGTCCGAAGGAAAAACGACGACCGCGACAAACACGTCGATAATTCTCGCCCAGACCGGCGCCCGCGTTTTGATGATCGACGCCGACATGCGTCGGCCGCGTTTGCATTCGATCTTTGGTATTGAGAATGGCCGAGGCCTCAGCACGTTGCTCGCGAGCGAACTGACCGAAAGCGATATTTCACAGACGATTCAACAGGATGAAAAGACAAAACTATTTTTGCTGCCGTCGGGACCGATTCCGCCGAACCCGTCGGAACTGATAGGTTCTGAGCAAATGGCTTCGCTCATGCGTCTGCTACAGAATAAATTCACGCACGTGGTTGTCGATTCGCCACCGATCGCATCGTTCACCGATGGTGTTTTGATTGCGTCAATGGTGGACGGCGTAATTCTCGTCGTTCATGCCGGCAAGAGTTCGCGACAGGTTGTCCGTCGTTCGCGTCAATTGTTGAATGAGATCGGTGCGAAGATATTCGGCGTCGTGCTCAATAACGTCGATCTTAAGACAAAAGACAACTACTACTATTATCAAAGCTACTATCACCGCAGCCAATACTCCGCGAGTGATGAACAATAACAGCACCTTCGTTCTTTATCGGTTAATTATTTTTCAACCGAGAAGTCATTGGTGTGTTTGAACACAGATGAAAAAGGCGCTCATTACAGGAATCACCGGGCAAGATGGCAGCTATCTTGCCGAGCTTCTTTTGGAGAAGAATTACGAAGTTCATGGCATCATCCGCAGGTCGAGTTCATTCAACACGGCCAGAATAGATCACCTTTACAAAGATCCGGAAATTTACGGCAAGAGTCTGTTTTTACATCATGGTGATGTCATCGACCCAAGCAGTTTAAATCGTTTGCTCGAGAAGATCGCTCCCGATGAGATATACAATTTGGCCGCGCAAAGTCACGTTAAGGTTTCGTTCGAGATACCAGATTACACGGCTCAGGTCGATGCGCTTGGAACGTTGCGCTTTCTTGACGCAATTCGGGAAACAGGTTTGCGAAAAGTAAAATTCTATCAGGCATCGACGTCCGAACTTTTTGGCAAGGTCGTCGAGTCGCCGCAAAAAGAATCGACGCCGTTTTACCCTCGATCACCGTATGGCGTGTCGAAACTTTTCGGATATTGGTCGATCGTGAACTATCGCGAAGCCTATGACCTATTTGCGTGCAACGGAATTCTTTTTAATCACGAATCGCCACGTCGCGGCAATACATTTGTCACAAAAAAAATTACAAGAGGCATCGCGCAGATAATTTTGGGCAAATCGAAAAGCATAAAGCTCGGCAACCTAAACTCAAGCCGCGACTGGGGTTTCGCGCCCGAATATTGCGAAGGCATGTGGCAGATACTACAACACGGAAAGGCCGAAGATTTTGTGATGGCGACGGGTGAAACGCATACGGTGAGGGAATTTGCGAGCCAAGCTTTTCGCAATATCGGAGTCGAGATCGAATGGAACGGCGAAGGTGTCGATGAAAAGGGAACTGTAAAAAAGATCGACGCATCGGTTTTAAATGACAGGTTTGGAATTGCAGAGACTAACATCTCAGACGGCGATGTCGTCGTAGAGATAGCTCCGCTTTATTATCGACCGACCGAGGTCGATTATCTCGTCGGCGACTCGTCTAAAGCTGAAAAGCTACTCGGATGGACCGCAACGACAAAGTTTAGCGAGCTTGTCAAAATAATGGTCGAGGCGGAAATTGAGAACGCAAAACTAGAACCGTCGATGTATTAATCCCAGATTAAGCATTAGAAAGAGTAATGATTTTTCTTCTTCTTTCTTCTTTGTGATTTCTTTGCGTTCTTTGCGTGAGATAAAAGAATTTTTTTACGCAAAGCCGCAAACGACGCAAAGGAAGAAAAATCGCGTAATCCGGGTTAATGCGCCGTTTTAGTTCGAACCGGCAAATGGTAAAATTCACTTTCAATTATGACTGAGCAAACAGGGGTATTAGTTACAGGCGCCGGCGGCTTCATCGGTTCGCATCTGGTTGACTATCTAAAAGACAAAGGTTACTGGGTTCGAGGAGTCGATATTAAGCGACCTGAGTTTACCGAAACCAATGCCGATGAATTCAAACTTCTCGATCTCAGACGCTGGGAAAACTGTCTCGAAGCAACCGACGGCGTCGATCACGTTTACGCCCTTGCCGCCGACATGGGCGGGATGGGGTTTATCTCCGGCAACCACTCGCAGATTCTTCATAACAATACGCTGATAAATTTTCATACGCTCGATGCCGCCAGAGAAAATGGCGTCAGCCGATACCTCTACACGAGTTCCGCGTGCATCTATCCCGAGCATCTTCAAGAGAAGACGAATGTAACGCCGCTAAAAGAGGCCGATGCCTATCCGGCCTATCCGCAGGACGCGTATGGTTGGGAAAAACTTATCTCCGAACGGCTCTGCATGCATTACATGGAAGATCACGGTATCGTGACAAGAACGGTGCGCTTTCACAACATCTTTGGAGAAAACGGAACTTGGGAAGGTGGTCGTGAAAAAGCTCCTGCCGCGTTGTGTCGCAAGATCGCGATCGCCAAACTCACCGGCGACAACGAGATCGAGATCTGGGGCGACGGCGAACAAACGCGCTCGTTTTGTTACATCGACGATTGCGTCGAGGGAATTTACAGACTGATGCAGTCCGACTTTAGCGAGCCGCTGAATCTCGGTCAGGATCGAATGCTTTCGATAAATGAACTTGCCGACATCATCGCGAAGATCGCCGATGTTAATGTGATAAAAAAACACGTCGATGGTCCGCAGGGCGTTCGTGGGCGCAATTCCGATAACTCGAAGCTTCGCGAAGTTCTCGGCTGGGAACCGCAGATTTCGTTGGAAGATGGCCTTGCAAATACTTATCGCTGGATCGAGGAACAGGTCAGAACAACGAAACGACAATCCACAAGATCAAGCCATTCGGCAGAAGTAGCCGTTTGAAAACAGTATCAGAAGTAATTTTTCATATGACAGAAAAGATCTCGGTCATTGGATTAGGCAAGTTAGGTGCGAGTATGGCGGCGGCGTTTGCTTCGCGTGGGTTTGACGTGATCGGCGTCGATGTTAATCAGCGCTCGATCGACCTCATTAATGAAGGCCGGGCACCGGTGCAGGAGACCGATCTCGATGCAACGATCGCAGCAAACAGCGAACGTCTTCGCGCAACCTTGAGTCACGAAGAGGCGATCCTTAATTCAGACATTTCGTTTGTGATCGTTCCTACGCCGAGCGACGACAAAGGGTCGTTCTCATTGCAGTATGCAAAGTGGGCGTTCAAAGAGATCGGCAGAGCATTGGGCAAAAAGAAAACCTATCATAACGTCGTCCTGACCAGCACTGTTTTGCCAGGTTCGACTCGACAGGCTCTCGTTCCTATTCTCGAGAAAGAGTCGCGAAAAAAAGCAGGAAAAGATTTTGGCGTTTGTTACAGTCCTGAGTTTATCGCGCTCGGCAGCATCATCGATGATTTCCTAAATCCGGACTTTACTCTCATAGGCGAGATCGACGAACGAGCCGGCGAGGATCTCGAATCGATATATTCGCGAGTCGTCCTAAACAGCGCGCCGTCGGCACGAATGAGTCTCGAAAATGCAGAGTTGACGAAAATTTCTATCAACACATTCGTGACAACCAAGATTACGTTTGCAAACATGCTTGCAGAAATTTGCGAAAAGCTGCCCGGCGGCAACATCGACGTCGTCACCAATGCGTTGGGAATGGATAAGAGGATCGGTCGGCGTTATCTCACCGGCTCGATCGGTTATGGCGGACCGTGTTTCCCGCGTGACAATGTCGCATTGTCATACATCGCAAACGAACTTGGCGTGCGTGCGTCGCTGGCGGAAACGACCGATGCGATGAACCGTTCGATCGCGGAGAAAATTTCGCAACGAGTGTTGCCGATGATTCGTCCTGGTGCGACGGTCGCCGTTCTCGGGCTTTCATACAAACCTTATTCTCACGTTACCGAGGAATCTCAAGGCGTCTTTGTCGCACAACATTTGTCGAAGAATGGTCTTCGCGTTGTGGCGTTCGACCCGATGTCTAAAGAGATGGAAATTGACGATATTAGAAAACAGATCGTCGTCCTCGATTCGATCAAAGAATGTCTCGCTCATGCCGAGGCTGTTTTGATCACGACGCCTGACCCGGCTTTCAAAACTCTCAATGCCGATGATTTCAAGAATGAATGGTCGCGAGTTTTGGTTTTCGACTTTTGGCGCATCCTTTCGGGAGAAGTCGCTTCCTCTGAGCATATCGATTACATCGGCATCGGTATCGGCAGCGACAACGATGCCAACACCGCGAGGTTGCGCTCGCTGTGGCAAGACGACGCTCTCGAACTTGGCAAAACTATCGCAGAATGAATGGTGCAAAAGTCCGTGTCGAAATAGTCACGCCGGTTCATAATCGAAAAGACCTTACTCTACGGTGTCTAAAAAGTTTGTCGCGTTTGACCCTCGGCGAACTCGATGTGCACATAATAATCGTCGACGACGGTTCGACGGATGGGACCGGCGACGCGATACGCACGCAGTTTCCAGATGTTGAGATCATTGCGGGCAACGGCGATCTCTGGTTTACCGAAGGCACAAATGTCGGCATCCGCAGAGCGCTCGTGTACAACCCCGATTTCGTATTGTTGATAAATGATGATGCGGTATTCGACAGCGAGTTTTTAGTTAGGATGGTCGAGACGGCTCAAAGGCATCCGCGATCGATAGTCGGTTCGCTGCTTCTTTTATGGGACACGCCGCACAGGCTTTTTCAGGTTGCACCTGTTTGGGACACTTTAGCCGGCGGCTGGCGACATTGGCGTCAACAGACCGTGTGGACGATTCCGACGAGCCCTTGGAAAGTAGATATTATTGTCGGTAACTGTTTGCTCGTGCCGTCGGCCGTATTCACGGAAGCAGGTTTGATGGATTCGCGACGATTTCCGAATTTCGGTGATGCAGAGTTTACACCTCGTTTGAAACGGCTCGGCTGGACACTGCTGATCGAACCGGGCGCGCGGGTGTTTTGCCAACCGAATGCACGACTGCCTCGGATACAGAAGATGAACATCAGGCAGAAGTACGACGCATTCATCGGCGATCTCGGAAACAACTATAATCTGCGACGAAGGTTTTACGAAAATTTGGCTGGTGCCCCGTCGAATTTACACGCAGTTCTTGCCATGTTTATTTTTCTCGTGCGAGCGGTGTTGGGACTTCATTATGAAAAACGGCAAAAGGACGAGGAGCCGCTCACAAAAACATTTGCCTCCGCCGTTGTCGATGATTGAGAAAAGACGCAAGCTAATATTTTTTTGGCCCTATCTCGTGTGGGGCGGCGCACAAATTTATTTTCTCGCAATCATCAAGGAAGCTATCGACGAATGGGACATCACGGTTGTTTTTCCGCGGGCATCGTCGCCGGAGATGATCCGTTTTGTCGATCAGACCGGTGCAAAGATCGAGTTTCTTGAGTTTTATCAGGATTTGCAGATCGCTAATTCGCTTTCGGATAAGCTCCGACGGCAGATGCACAGAATACAGATCGAGATCGAAAGTTTTCGGTTTCTTCGTCGTTATAATTTACGCGAAAGTATTTTGCACATCGAGTTTCCGCCGTGGCAATCATGGATATTCTTCACGGCCCTTGCGATAAGGCGTGCGAATGTTTTCGTCACGATGCACAACGCGTTGCCGGACAAACAACCGGCGTGGCGCGTCGCGGTCTGGAAAGCACGGCTGCATTTTTTGTCGCGACTGCCCGGATTTCATATTTTTACGTCGAACGAGGATACGAGGAACAAACTTCGTGGTTGGGTTGCGGAAAAGTTCTGGCAAAAAATGAGGGTCACATACACCTGCGTCAATCCGCCGGAGATCGAAAACATCGTCGCGACAAAAGATCCGGCCGAAATACGAGAGAAGTTTCGCATCGACAAAGACAAATTTGTCGTATTGTGCGTAGGACAATTTATCGACCGAAAAGGTCGCTGGGTTTTTCTCGATGCGGCCAAAACGGTTGTGAAAGAACATGATGACGTAATGTTTGTTTGGCTTTCGCCGAAATTGCCGACCGACGACGAGCAGAAGCGGATCGATGAATACAAGCTGGGCGAAAAATTTAAATTCGTATTGTCCGAAACCGTAGGATCAACTCACGAAGATGTCTTACGATTTTTTTGTATCGCCGACATATTTGCACTGGCGAGTTTTGTCGAGGGTCTGCCGATCGCGCTTCTTGAGGCGATGGCGCTCGGCATACCGAGTATTTCGACAAATGTTTATGCGATCCCTGAAGCGGTCAAACATCTCGAAACCGGCCTTTTGATCGAGGCGGGCGATTCGTCTGCGTTTGCAGATGCGATCATTCGTTTGAAAGACGACGCCGATCTTCGCGCTCAGTTGGCCAGGCAGGGAAGCGAGTTTGTTCTCAACAATTTTGACGAGCGTGTCGCTTCACGACGCGCGATCTCGGCGTATAAGGAGTGCTTTCGCGCGTGAACGATAACACTCATAAAAAAAAACGAGTCGCACGAAACGCGTTTTTCAGCGTGATCGCATGGTTCTTTCCGATCGCGGTCGGCTTTGTCGCGACACCGATCCTCGTCAGAGGTCTCGGTGCCGAGTCGTATGGCATTTATGCGCTGGTTTTCGGATTTTTAAGTTACTCGTTCACGTTTGGAACCGGTAAGGCGGTCGCCAAATTTATTCCCGAATATCGAGCCTCGGGGCAAAACGAAAAACTTTCCGAAGTCATCTCGGCGACGCTCTGGTTCAGTTTGGCGATCGCCTTGATCGGAGCCGTCGCGATCGCTTTGCTGGCGAGTTATTTAGTTTCAAATGTTCTCCTAATACCTGCTGAATCTCGCGATGCCGCTACGACCGCGTTCTATCTCGCCTCGGCGACGGGTTTGGTGACGATGGTCGGACAGACGTTTCAGTTTGTGCTACAGGGACTTCAACGATTCGGAAGTTACGTCTTGCTGACAAACTTAAACGGCCTGATGCTCGGAACCGGCAACGTAATCCTCGTTTTAAGCGGCTACGGCGTGGTCGCGTTAGTTGGTTGGAGCTTGATCGTTGCAATCACAACCTGCGTTTTGTTTTATTTGACAACTCGACGATTGCTTCCCGAGTTTACAATTACCTTTCGTTTCGATCGCTCGGTCAGAAACGCCGTCTTTCGATATAGTGGAAATATAATTTTATTTCAAATTTTCGGCAACTTACTTTACGTGTTCGAACGCGTTTGGGTGACGAGGAAATTCGGCCCTCAAGGCCTCGCTTTTTACTCCGTGCCGATGCTTCTTGCGATCTACATACACGGTGTGATCGCAAGTTTTGCGCAAGGTTTATTTCCCCAAATTAATGAGTTGCTCGAACAACGCGATAAGCTCGTCAGCCTTTATCAGAAAGCTACAAAGCTCGTGATCGCGGTTGTGACTTTTATCTGTGTGGCGTATTTCACGTCGGGAAAATTGTTTCTTGCACTTTGGGTGAGCACCGAGTTTGCAGCAAGTTCCTACGATCTGCTGATTGTGCATTCGTTCACATTTGCCCTGATCGCTATCGCGATCTTCTCGCTACAGATCGCCGAGGCATTTCGATTTTCGCTTCTGATGGCTGTAATCACGTGCGTTTGGATGATCCTCTCGATACCGCTGATGATTGCAGCGGCCGATGTATGGGGAAGCATCGGTGTCGCGTTGTCTCGGCTCGCGGGACCGTTGGCAACATTTCCGCTGATCTTTTTTGTCGAGAAAAAGTTTTTCGGACTTGTGCTCTGGCAGTTCTGGCTGACTGCGGCGTTACGCGTCTTGCTCGCAGCAACTGTGACCACGTTCGTTGGCTACCAAATATTTCAGATGTTGCCGCAAAGCTGGACGGCGTTGGTTGTCGGAGTTGCGGCCTGCGCCGGCGTGTTCGGTGTCATCTTGTTTGTGACGGGATATTTGTCGCGCGGCGAGCGGGACTTTGTCAAAGATATATTATTTAAAAGAAGACAATTTCGAGTTGTGAACGATCCTGTAGAATAGGTAACTGCGTAACGATGAGAGAAGAATTTCAACTTGTTCAGCGCCTCGATCTGATAAAGCAAATCTGCTTGGATCGGAAGGTGCTGCATCTCGGCTGCACGAACTATCCTTACACACAGGATGCGATCGACAACAATATGCTGCTGCATTCGTCGCTCGAAAAGATCGCGGCGGAAATTTACGGATTCGATTTCGACCAGGCCGGTATCGATATTCTCGCGTCGCACGGCTCTGCAAATTTGTTTCAGGCCGATCTCGAAAACCTCAACAAGGTCGATCTCAACGAAACCTTCGACGTGATCGTCGCCGGCGAGGTCATCGAGCATCTGAATAACCCCGGCCTTTTCTTAAATGGCATCAAGCGTTTCATGAACGGCAATACGCAGCTCGTGATCACGACGATCAACGCATACTGCGGATTGCGATTTTTTCAGTATGGTTTTCGCGGCAAAGGTGGTCGCAACGAGCCGGTTCACCCGGATCACGTTGCTTACTATTCACATTCGACGCTCAATTTGCTGCTGAGAAAAAACGGACTTGATGTCGAGGATTCTTACTTTTACGATGTCGGCTACGAACATCGCTCGCACAATCGTAAAATTTATAATTTTTTGAATGACGTTTGCGTTCGAATCGCCCCGCAGTGGGCCGACGGAGTGATCGCCGTATGCAAACTGCCTGCAAATGCGGGTTAAGATCTAAGAGCGACGCCTATAAATCGTTTGGTTGCCTTAATTATGTCCGAACGACACTTTCACCAGACAAGGGGTAAGTTTCAATTTTGGGCGGGAATAGTTAGACTGTTTTTTCGAAAGTAGCACGATGTCGCAGGTTAGATTTCAAAACTCAACACTAACCGGAAAGGGAAATTCCAACCTGCTCATTCCGATTCTTGCACTTTGGGGCGTCGTAATTGTAACGCTTCTGAGTTACCTCGCGTTCGAGTCTGAGGTCGATCAGGGAAGCAGATATTATTTGCTGCCATGGTCGCTCCTGACCGGCGCCGTTATCGCGTCACCGGCGATCTATTTAATTTATAAGCGGCAATTCGATCCGTTTCATCCGCTTGTTTTTCCGGCGTGGTCGTACTTTTTCCCGGCCTTTTGTGTCGGCGGCATATTGCTATCGTTTGGCCTCGTCGAACCGTATTATCTCGTCTTTGTCGAAGACGAAAGATACAACTTCCCTCTGACGTTCGTTTACATAATCGTCGGTTATCTGGCATTGATCGGCGGTTTCCTGTTGCCGCTAGGGAGGCGTCTCGGTGAAATTGTCGCCAGCTGGCTGCCGGTCTGGAACTGGCAAACCGAGAAAGTAGCAACCCCGGGAATGATACTGCTCGCAATAGGTCTGGCGAACACAATTCTGGCGTTCACGCTGGGGCTGTTGGGATTTCAGAAAGTTGACGAGCGGGGAATATTCGACGGCATCATCTACCTGTTGTCGCTATTTTTTGCCGAGGCGAGTTTGCTGCTGTGGCTCTACATTTTTCACAACAAAACATTTGGCGTTCCTCAGCTAATTATTTTGATGACGCTGCTTATAACATCACTCTCGCGTTCCGTCTTTCAGGGCAATCGCGGCATCTTTATCAGCACATTCATTATGATCGCCTTTGCATACGTCGTGTCGGGAAGGAAAATTACTTTTCGAACGGGCTCGGTAGGTGGTGGTATCGCGGCCGTGGCAGTAGTCTTCGGCATTATCTACGGCACGACATTTCGATCGATCAAGCAAGATCAGTCGGCTATCGATATGAGTTCGTATGCGGGGGTCGTGGCATCGACATTCGAGCAGGTCAGTTCGAAAGAGCTTAACGAAAATCTCTCGCTCGGTTTTCTAACGTTGGGCGAGCGTCTCGAATCGGTCAGCTCGCTCGCTGTGATCGTATCCAATTACGAGAAACTCGCGGCAAGCGAAGAACAATACGGCATTAACGATAACATCTGGAAAGACACGGCGATCTTCTTTATTCCACGTGTGCTCTGGCCCGACAAGCCCGTCGCGATCGAGCCGAGTAGATACGGCGATCTCTACTTCAATTTCTCTGAGAATTCGTTTGCGGTAACGCCGATCGGCGACCTGCTGCGCAACTTCGGCCCTATAGGAATTCCGCTTGGCATGATCGCACTCGGCATCTTGATTCGTTTTATTTACGCCTCGCTGCAGGAGAATCAACCTTTTTCGTTTTGGCGTGCGACGTTTTATTACATAATCCTGATCACGATTTCTTACGAAGGCACGTTCGGCCTGATCGTTCCTTCTATTTTCAAGGTCGGTGTGTTTGCGGTTCTCGGCATTGTCATCGTTAGGATTTTGGCCGGTCGGGGACGCAAGGACGCGCAGGTTTAGATAAATGGAAAAGATCGTCTTTACAAACGGCTGTTTCGACCTGATCCATCCCGGTCACGTCGATCTGCTTGAAAGGGCAAAGAAATTGGGCACGAAACTTATCGTCGGCATTAACAGCGACGAATCCGCTCGTGCGATCAAGGGAGCACCGAGGCCGTTTCTCGGTCAAAACGAGCGGGCCGCAATACTAAACGCCTTAAAATCGGTAGATGAAGTTCGAATCTTTGACGAATTGACGCCTGAAAATCTCATTAAAGAGATAAAGCCCGACGTTCTGGTCAAGGGCGGCGATTGGTCGGAGAACGAAATTGTCGGTTCGGATTTTGTGAAAGCTCGAGGCGGCGAAGTTCTGTCATTACAGCTTTTAGGAGAGTTCTCTTCAAGCAATCTAGTAGATAATATTCGCGGGCCTAAAACTGTGGACGACCTGAAAGACTCGCCGGACACCGACTTGATATCCCGATCATTGATGCAGCACGCCGAGGTGATCGGCAATGTCGTCAAAAACAACCGACGCGACATCGCTAAATGCGCGGAGCTGCTGACCGACACGCTGATTTCCGGCAAAAAAGTTTTGCTTTGCGGCAACGGCGGAAGCGCGGCCGACGCGCAGCATATCGCGGCTGAATTCGTCGGGCGTTACGAGTCCGAGAGAAGAGCGCTTCCCGCGATCGCGCTGACGACCGATACGTCGGCATTGACGGCGCTCGCTAACGATTACGATTTCCAGCGCATCTTTGCGCGCCAGATCGATGCTTTGGCGGTCGAAGACGATTGCCTGATCGCCATCAGCACGAGCGGAAATTCGCCGAATATTATCGCCGCGGTTATGGCTGCCCGTAATCGAGGCTGCAAGGTGATCGGCATGACCGGAGCGAAAGGTAAAAAGCTGGCCGGTCTTTGCGATGCATGTATCGTTGTGCCTTCTGACCGAACAGCCAGAATACAAGAGGCTCACATCACGATCGCCCATATTTGGTGTGAAATAGTCGAGCGTTCGATAACCGCCGAATAGCTTAATGCAGATTCTAAATAATTTTTCGAAATTGAAAGTCGTCGTCGTCGGCGACGTTATGCTCGATCGCTATTGGTGGGGTTCGGTCAATCGCATATCGCCCGAAGCACCGGTTCCGATCGTCCATCTCGAAAAGATGAGCCTTGTGCCCGGCGGAGCGGCGAATGTTGCGGCAAATCTGGTCGGTTTGGGCGTCACGCCATATTTGTTTGGCGTAAAAGGCGAGGATAATGAGGCGGGCCAACTTGACAATGTTTTGTCGGATGTTGGGGTCAAAGATCATTTTATTTTTTCGGTCTCCGACAGAATGACAACAACTAAAACCAGGGTTGTCGCACACAATCAACACGTCGTTCGGATCGACCAGGAAAACTCAAAACCGGTCTCGATCAAAACGGTCGAGCGGTTGGTCGATCAGATAAATGATGTGGTTAATGCGGCTGACGCGATAATTATTTCGGACTATGCAAAGGGTTTATTAACAGACGAAATGTTAATGAAGCTTATAGAGATGTCTCGTGACAAAAATAAGCCGCTCGTCGTGGATCCGAAAGGAAAAGACTTTACAAAATATAAGGGCGCAACAATTCTTACTCCTAATAAACGAGAAGCGGCGGAAGCTTGCGGACTCGATCTTTTTGCAAAAGGCGTTGTGTCAGATTCCGGTAAATCGCTCCTCGGCGGACTCGATCTTAAAGCCTTGCTCATTACCGAAGGCGAGGCCGGAATGACGATGTTTCAAAATGACGCCGCGCCGTTTCATCTTGATTCATGGGCTCATGACGTTTATGACGTTACCGGAGCCGGTGACACGGTGATCGCCACATTAACGGCTGCCGTAGCAGCGGGTTGCAGCTTTGTTGAAGCAGCTAAATTTGCCAACGCGGCGGCGGGCATAGTGGTCGGAAAGATCGGCACGACGCATGTAACAAATGCCATGCTGAGTGATTTTCTTTCAACGAGCGAACATAATCATCTCTTCGAAAGTCTCCACGCATGAAAAAACGAATTCTCTTTATAGAAAGAAGATCGTCCGATTTCAGTATTGAGACTGTTTTCCGACAGGTGGCAAAAAGTTTATCGAGGGAAAAGTTTGATACCGCAATTGAAAAGATGCCGTTTGGCAACGATCTGATCGGGACTATCAAGAATCTACTCTTTTTCAAATGCCCGTCCGCAGACGTTTATCACATTACGGGGCACATTCACTACATGGCATTGCGACTTCCCGCCGAAAGGACTGTGTTGACTGTTCACGACCTTAGATTTCTCTTTGAGAGGCGAGGACTGCGTCGTTATGTCTTAAAGAAGCTGCTTCTTGATTGGCCTGTCAAGAGAGCGGGTTACGTCACAGCAATTTCCGAAAAAACGAAACGAGAGATACTGGCTAACACAAATTGTGACCCTCAAAAGATATGGGTTATTGAGAACCCGCTTTTTGATGAGTTCAAAAATAAGCAATCAAGACAGAAATTTTCTAAGGAACGTCCGGTTATTTTGCAGATCGGATACATGCGCAATAAGAACATTTCGAATCTGATCAAAGCGCTTAAGGATTTGCCTTGTAGCCTGATAATTGTCGGTAAAATCTCTCGAGATCTCGTGGACGAACTGGAAGAAAATAATATTCACTATGAGATCAAGCTTGAGATGGATTTGAAAGAGCTTATCATCGAGTATCAAAACTCGGACATTGTTGCTTTCTGTTCGACTTACGAAGGTTTTGGCCTGCCCATCATTGAGGCACAAGCACTCGGCAAACCCCTTGTGACAAGTAACTTAAGTCCAATGAGGGAAGTGTCGGGCGGTGCTGCTGTGCTGGTTGATCCACATGAAGTCGATAGCATTCGCGCCGGAATTCTACAGTTGATCGAAGATGACCGACTCCGAGAGAATAATATTGAGAAGGGATTTGAAAATGTTAGAAGATTTGATTCGAGTCATATTTCGAAATGCTACGAGGAGTTATACTTTACAGTTTTGGGGAATCTGAACCCTTGTATCCCAAAGAACGATAAAGTTTGATCCATTTGCCTACATGTTTTTGGATGTCGAATTCACGCTGGACAAATTCGCGGCCTCTCTTGCGAAATCCTTCATACTCTCGCTCACTCATTTTCAAAACTTTGTCTATCGTGCGGCCGATCTCGTCTGGGGCGTTATCGATCCAAAATCCGATCCCTTCATCTTCGAGACTTTTCCAAGGGGTTCCCTTCGAAGCGATAACGGGAGTGTTTTGCGAGAGCGATTCGAGCACGACAACGCCAAAATTCTCGGTGTGTGACGGCATGATCGTGAAATATGCATCAGCGAGTAGTTGTTCCTTACTTTCTCCCTCAACCTGCCCGACGAACACGACTTTATCTTCCAATTTTAGATTTTGTATCAGTACTTGTAGTGAATGAACGGACTCGCGATCGCCAGACCCCGCAATCTTCAAAACCATATCCGACTCGAGAAAATTATCACTGAGGGCAAGCGCATGCATCAGGTTATCTATCCCCTTTTTTGGGTGAATGCGGCCTATGTAGAGAAAATAGTCAGACGGAACTCTCACGCACGCGGGTGGCAGTTCGATATAGTTTGGTATCTGGACAATATTCGCCGCTCTCCCAAAAACGCGTCTCGCGTAAACAGTTTCTTCGTCACAAGTCGAGTGATATACGGCGTAGTCACCAACCATATTTCTCACCAGCCATAGGATAAGACGCTTTCGAATCGGTGAAAGATTCTTTAATGTCAGAGGATCAAGTTCTCCGTGAATGGACCAGAGAACTTTTTTTCTTAAAAAACGGGCGGCAAGAACGGTAACAAACGCCGTGGGTAGAAAGATGGATGATGCATGAACAATATCCGCTCGTGAAAAACTTGCGAGGGAAACCAACGTCGTAAGTAAAGGCCAATTTTTGTATCTTGTTCTCACATAGATCGCGCGTCCGCCGTCGGTGTCAACCCACGTATTTACAGGCAGCTTTCCTCTTATCCCATCGTCAGAGGCGACAATTATCGGTTCAATGCCGTGCTGCAAAAGAGTCTTCGTAATCCAATAAACTGTATTTGCAGGGCCGCCGACCTGTGAGGGGTAAAAGACCTGGAGCGGGTAGAAAATTTTCATAAGTTTTTTCGTAAATGTCACAACCGTTGGGATGTTGCATTTAGTGAAAATATAACAGAATCGAGTAGAATTAACGCTTTGCTTTGTAAAGTTATGAAGGTTTTGGTTTTAGGGGGCGGCGGACTGCTCGGACACAAGCTGGTGCAGGTTTTTGGGTCGCGATTCGAGGTAGGTGCGACTTTTCATGGAAGTATTGAAAAGTATCGCGGAATCGATATTTTTGACGGCGTCGAAACTATCGAAAATTTTAAGGCCGACGACATTGATTCAGCAAGGGACGTTATCTTCGATACAAAGCCCACCGTGATCGTCAACGCGATCGGCATCACAAAACACGTCGCCGATGGGGATGATGTCATAAAATCTATAACGGTCAACTCGTTGTTTCCGCACCAACTGTCTGAGATCGCGACCGAGCTGAACTCGCGGCTTATCTGCATCAGCACGGATTGTGTTTTTAGCGGAGGACGCGGAAATTATGTTGAAGACGATCACACGGACGCGACCGATCTTTATGGAAAAACAAAACATCTGGGTGAGGTTGTCGAGGGCAACTGTCTGACCGTGAGAACGTCGATCATCGGTCGTGAACTGTTTACGCGCAATAGTTTGGTAGAATGGTTTCTCGGTAATCGCGGTCGGGAAGTGAAAGGTTTTGCTAGAGCGATCTTTACCGGTTTTCCGACAATAATTTTGGCAGAAATTCTGGCGGATATTATCGAGAATCAACCGAACTTGCGCGCTCTGTATCATATATCGAGCGATAAGATAAATAAGTTCGATCTGCTGCAATTGATCAATAAAGAGATGAATGTCGGAGCAGCGATCGAACGCGATGACGAGCTTGCGATTGATCGCAGTCTTGACTCGACGCGGTTCAGAAGCGAGACAGGTTTTGCACCGATAGGTTGGCCCGAAATGATTAGACGAATGGCGAATGACGCTAAAATTTATAAAGATTTAGAACAGTGAACACACTCGACGGAAAACGAATATTGGTAACCGGCGGCACGGGTTCGCTCGGACAAACGCTGGTCAAACGAATTTTGTCGGGCGAGCGGGGGCGACCGGTTCGCGTCACCGTTTTTTCGCGAGACGAAGCCAAGCAGCATTACATGCGGCTCGACTTTCTCAAGCGCGAGGCAGCGACCGACGACGTTATTTATGAAAATTCGCGACAGCTTTTGAATTTTCGTATCGGCGACGTGCGCGATTATCCGTCGCTGCTTGCGGCGATGCGAGAGGCCGATATTATTTTTAACGCAGCAGCTCTCAAACAGGTGCCTTCGTGCGAATATTTTCCGCTCGAAGCCGTGCAGACCAACATCAACGGCGCGGCGAACATCGTCCGTGCGATTCGCGAAAATAACCTTGCCGTAACAAAAGTTGTCGGCATCTCGACCGACAAAGCCTGCAAACCGATCAACGTCATGGGCATGACAAAGGCGTTGCAGGAACGCGTTTTGATCGAGGCGAATCGCGATTGTCCCAATGTGCAGTTCAACTGTGTGCGTTACGGTAACGTCATCGCGTCACGCGGCTCGATCATTCCACTGTTTGTCGAGCAGATAAAAAATAATCAGCCGCTCACCGTAACTTTGCCCGAGATGACGCGATTTTTGTTGAGTCTCGATCGCGCCGTCGATACGGTTTTTGAGGCTGTTGCTAGTAAAGGTCGCGGTCTGACATTCGTGCCAAAAGTTGCGTCTGCAAAGATCACAGATGTCGCGACCGTGTTGATGGGCGATAAAAAACTAAGAATCGAATTCACGGGCATTCGTCCCGGCGAAAAGGTTCACGAGATCATGGTGTCGGAAGAAGAATGTTTTCGCACGGTCGAGAGCGGCGACTATTACGTAATTCTGCCGGTGCTGCCGGAGCTTCGCGGTGAGGAAAAGATCGAGCCTGCTTTAACGGGTGAGTATTCCTCCAAAGACGACAATCTTAATCTTGAGGACCTGCGCGAGTTGCTGCACGGAGCGGGAAGCGAGATCGGAAAATTCATCGCCGCGACTTGAATATTATTTTATGAAAGTAATGACCGTTTTCGGCACACGGCCGGAAATAATACGACTTAGTCTCGTGATGAAGGTGCTCGATCAGCATTGCGAGCACGTCACGGTTCACACCGGACAGAATTACGATGAGAGCCTGAGCGACGTGTTTATTCGCGAGCTCGATGTGCGCACGCCCGATGTGCATCTCGGCATCAAGTCGAAAAGTTTCGGCGAACAGATCGGGCAGATACTTTCAAATATCGACAAAGCTCTCGACGAACACAAACCCGATCGAGTTCTGCTGTTGGGCGATACGAACAGCGCTCTTTCGGCGATCGCGGCGGCACGGCGGCAGATTCCTGTGTTTCATATGGAGGCGGGTAATCGCTGCTACGACGACCGCGTGCCCGAAGAAGTAAATCGTCGCATCATCGATCACGCCAGCACGATACTGCTGCCTTACACCGAACGAAGCAAAGAGAATTTGGTTCGCGAAGGCATCGAACGCGATCGAATTTTTGTCACAGGCAATCCGATAAAAGAAGTGCTCGATAGTTTTGCGTCGCAGATCGGTGCGAGCGAGATTCTCGAGAAGCTGAACGTAAAGCCATTCGAGTATTTTCTCGTCACGCTGCATCGTGCGGAGAATGTAGATCTGCCTGACAGGCTGCACAAGATCGTTGCGGGACTTGCTGCGGTCGCGGAAAAATTTGGCAAGCCGGTGCTTGTTTCGGTTCATCCGCGAACGGCCGAAAAGCTCGATGAGCAGGGAATCAAGCCCGATGCGAACACGTTGCGCCTGATCGATGCGTTGGGCTTTTTCGACTTTGTGCGGCTTGAGAAAAGCGCGCTTGCGGTGCTCACTGACAGCGGCACCGTGCAGGAAGAATGCGCGATCTTCGGGATTCCAAACGTAACGCTGCGCGATGTCACCGAGCGTCCTGAAACGATCGAATGCGGCAGCAACATTCTCAGTGGAGTTGATCATGAAACGCTTTTAAGAGCCGTTGAAATCGCGATCGCGCAACCGGCCGCGTGGACCGCACCGAAAGATTACACGACCGAAAACGTTTCGCAGACCGTGAGCAAGATCGTATTGGGCCACCTAAGTCTTCGCCGACATGCTTCTTAACAACATGACCGACAACGCCTCTCGCCGCGACGAAATCTCACACGCGACGACGAAAAATAATAGTTTGTGGATCGTGACCGAGGTTTACTATCCCGAGGAAATTTCTACCGGTTATTATCTGACTTCGATCGCCGAGGGCCTCGCGGCGACGCGTGACGTAAAGGTGCTTTGCGGCCAGCCGAATTACGCCGCCCGTGGAACCGTCGCGCCAAAACACGAAACGAGAAACGGAGTCGAGATCTATCGTTCGTCGAGCACGACGCTCGACAAAAACGTGATTTTATATCGCGTGATCAACATGCTCACTCTCGGTGCGTCGATGTTTTTTAGATCGCTAAAACAATTTCGTCGCGGCGATCAGGTTATGGTCGTCACGGCGCCGCCGAGCTTGCCCTTTACGACCGCGCTGGCCGCGATTCTTCGCGGAGCGAGCTACACGCTTTTGCTGCACGACTGCTATCCGGAAATTTTAATAGCCGTCGGTAAGACGAAGCGCGATTCGCTTTTGGTGAAAGTCGCAAACTTTTTTAATCGATGGCTCTATAAATACGCGAGCAAAATGATCGTCGTCGGTCGCGATATGAAAGAACTGATGACAAAAAAAACCCACGGTCTCGACATTCCCGTCGAAGTGATACCGAATTGGGCCGATCTCGAAATCATTCAGCCGACAAAGCGCGCGAGTAACGCACTGCTCGATGAGCTTGGCATCGCGGACAAATTCGTGTTGATGTACGCGGGGAACATCGGACATCCGACCGATGTTGAGACGATCATCGATGCAGCGGAAGCGATGCTCGATCGGCCAAAATATCATTTTGTTTTTATCGGTTCCGGTGCAAAACGCAAGTGGCTCGAAGATCGGGTTCGCGACAGAAAATTGGTGAATGTGACATTACTCGGCGTGCGTCCGCGCGGCGAGCAGATAAATTTCTTAAATGCCTGCGACCTCGCGCTGGTCGCGCTCGTCAAAGGCATGTGGGGCACGGCGATGCCGAGCCGAACCTACAATACCATGGCTGCCGGCAAACCGATCTTAGCGTTGACCGAAGCCGGTTCTGAACTTGCTCGCGTTATCGAGGAAGAAAGAATCGGCCGCTGCGTTTTGCCAGGCAAGCGCGATGATCTGGTGAACGCGATCATCGAAATGTCCGTCGATGCGGCTGAGTTGAACGCAATGGGAACGCGCGCCTTTGCCGCGGCCGAGGCAAAATACTCTTTGAAAACTGCGGTCGAAAAATACGGCGCCGTGTTATCGGAAAATGCGTGATGAGAGTTCTGGTGACAGGAACGACGGGTTTTGTCGGCAGTAGGGTCGTGTCGGAACTCAGCTCGGCCGGCATCGAGGTGATCGCAGTTGGCGGACCGAGATCGCCGGCCAATTCTGTCGATATTACCGATCCGCTATCGGTTGAAAAATTGAAGGAGATCGGACACATCGATGCGGTCGTTCACACCGCCGCACTTGCTCATCGATTTGCAAAGGTCAGCGACGAACATTATCACCAGGCGAATGTTATCGGCGTCGAGAACGTCGCGAAACTCGCAGTTTCACTCAGGGCGAAACACTTTGTCCTTTTTAGCTCGACGCTGGTTTACGGGCGACGCGATAGCGACATGCCGGTGACGGAAGATTTTGATTGTCGTCCGATCGACGCGTATGGCCGCAGTAAACTCGAGGGTGAATTCGCAGCGAAAGATATTTGCGAAAAGAGTTCGATCGATCTTTCGATCTTGCGACCGTCGCCGATAATAGGCGAAGGCAGCAAAGGTAATTTTCGACGTTTGATTGCGGCGATAGATCGGAGAAGATTTGTGATGGTCGGGAACGGAGAGAACCTCAAAAGTTTGATCTATGTCGGCGATGTCGCAACGGCCGTCGTCAAAGTGATCGCGAATGGCGGTCGCGGCACGCAGGTTTATAATTTGGCCGGCGGCGAGGTTCGGATGATCGATATTGTGTCGAACATCCACGAGTTTTTGGGAAGAAAACCACTGCCGGTTTCGATTCCGGCAATGCCGACAAAACTTTTTGCAAACCTAATATCGAAGCGACTCTCGTTAACGCTCAACACTTGGCTTGCCGACGATGTTTACTCGACGGAGAAACTTAGAAAGGTGTGCGGCTTTGACGCTGAGATCGCGCTCAGAGACGCGATCAAATTAGAAACGGACTTTTATCTGAAGCATAAGTGACGAGCGGATTAATTTTTTTGGCGAGCTTTGCAATTTCGTATCTCGGCGTCGAATATTTTCGTCGCTGGGTCGTAAAGCGTCAGCTTCTCGATATCCCAAACGAACGCAGCTCGCACGTAACGCCGACGCCGCGTGGCGGCGGTGTCGTGATCGTTGCCGTTTGTATTACGGCCTATTTGACGATCTGCTATTTTTATCCGGCCTCGTTTTCGTGGGGCTACATCGCTGGAGCGGTTTTGATCGCGGTTGTTAGCTGGCTCGACGATCTTTACTCGATTTGGTTCGTGTGGAGATTTCTGGCGCACGCGGTCGCTGCAATTTTGGTGATCGCCGACGTGGGCTACTGGCAGACGCTCTTTCCTATTGAGCTCGGAGCGTTCGGTGCGGTTGCCACCGGTGTCTGGATCGTGTGGCTGGTGAACGCATACAATTTTATGGACGGAATCGACGGTATCGCTGCCTCGCAAGCCGTCGTCGCTGCCACCGGCTGGATGATGCTGGGATCGATCTTCGACATTCCGCCGATCTTCTATTTTGCCGGAATCGTCGCTGCAAGTTCGTTGGCATTTTTGCTGCACAACTGGCAGCCTGCCAAAATCTTTATGGGCGATATCGGCAGTGCGTTTCTCGGTTTTACTTTTGCGACTCTGCCACTGATCGCAGCCAAAGAGACGAACGAATCACAGTGGCTTTTCGCCGTCGCAGCCGTCCTGTTCGTTTGGTTTTTTTTCTTCGACACGGTGGTTACTTTTTTTGCCAGACTAGTTCGGCGCGAGAATGTTTTCAATGCACATCGCGAACATATCTATCAAAAGCTCGTGATTTCCGGCTTGTCACATGCAAGAGTGACTCTGATTTATAGTCTGCTGGCGATCACTCTATGTATCGCGACATTATTTTCGATCATCTTCCTCGAAGGGTTGGGCATGGCGGCAATCGGTGCGACCGTCGTGTTGACGACGATATTGATCGCCATTTTAGCCATTCAAAGGAAAGCCGTTAAATGACACGTAACCAAGAAAATTCTGCGTCGCTTTCATGGAGCTTTGTGTCCTACGGTGCTAAGGTGCGGATCGATTCAAACTCGGCCGATATTCTCTCGGAGGCAGAGGCCGTTGCACGACACTCTCTGCTTTCAAACGCACGCACAGTTCCTTTTATTCGAGAGCCCGATCAACTCATCGAGCTGACTGTTTCTAAAAGCAAAATCTACCGCTTCGCTCTCAACGGAACATATCTCTCCTCAGGCAGGTCTAAGAAAAAGTTTCTCAAATTCTTTGACACCATCATCAGAGTTTCTGTCGCCGAATCGGCAAAGGATCTGGTTTTTATCCACGCAGGCGTGGTCGGCTGGAAGGGTCGGGCAATCATCATGCCGGGCGACAGTTTCACGGGTAAATCGACACTCGCCGCTGCGTTGGTGAAAAATGGGGCGGAGTATTACTCTGACGATTTTGCGATTATCGACGGCAAAGGCTTAGTCCGGGCCTTTCCGCGTTCAATTTCCATGAGAACGGACGACGGTAATTATGTGCCGTATGAACTCAGCCTCGATGAATTAGGCGGCGTTAAAGGCGAGAAGCACATTCCCGTGGGAATGATCTTGTTTACCGAATACGGATTCAGAGGACGATGGAAGCCGAAGTTTTTGACGCCTGGGCAGGGCATTTTTGAGCTGATCCCATTCGTTCTGTCTCTGAAGCCGCAGCCTGAATTTTCTCTAAAAGTGTTGAATATTATCACTAAGCATGCAATAATCGCATCGAGTCCCCGAGGAAATGCTGAAAATTTTGCCAAAACCCTGCTGAGTTTCTTTGACAAAAGGCTCGGCTAAGGTAAAATCATTTTGTATTTAACTTGTATTTTTGATTCCGGACGGCTTTACGATAGCGAAGCCCTCCTCGAAGAATGTTTAGGAGAAGATTATGAATATTAGTCCAATGGCACGACAAAAGGACTTGGTCATTCAGGAAATGCCTGACGAAGTACTTGTCTATGACACAAACACCAATAAGGCACACTGTCTTAATCCGTCGGCTGCACTAGTTTGGAAATCTTGTGACGGTGTTAACAACGTGGCCGATATTGTGCGCCAGTTTGAGATAACGGGTCGGGGTAAGGTTACTGAGGATTTTGTCTGGTTGGCGATCGATCAGCTTCGCGAAAACGCATTGCTCGAGGGCGACATTGCACCGAGATTTGCCGGGCAATCAAGACGGCAGGTGATCAAAACGATCGGGTTGGCATCAATGGTAGCCGTTCCGGTAATTGCATCGCTTGTGGCTCCGCCGAATGCATTGGCTTCGGGATCTTGTTCTTGTGTCAATCCGGCCGGTTGTGCCGGCAGACCGTGTCCGTCAACGACCAACTGCAATGCGGGCGGACAATGTGCTCCGTAATTTGCGGCGATTGACGACGTTAACTTTGTGAAGTGAGTCTTTTCTATACGTGAGGCTCTTTTCCCTCAGTTGGTTTAGTGACTTGATTATTGCTAACGAGCGTGTAATAATCGCAAAGAGTTTGAAACATACAATTTAGATTTTTTTTTCGAGCATAATTTTACGCGTAAAAGCGGTTGTGCGAAATGAACACTTGATTTTGGTCTGAATTAATATATTTGGAGGGGAAGATGAACACTAATCCGGTAGCCCGTAAGAACGACTTGGTTGTCCAGGAAACGTCTGACGAGGTGCTCGTTTATGATCTGAATACGAGCAAAGCACATTGTCTTAACGACTCATCTGCATTCGTTTGGAAATCATGCGACGGCAGTAATTCTGTAGCAGATATTGTCAAAAAGTTTGAATCTAGCGGAAAGGGAAGCGTCTCGGAAGATTTTGTATGGCTTGCCATCGATCAGCTTAATGAGAACAGCCTACTGGAACGGACAGTTGATCCGAAATTCAATGGACATTCTCGGCGCCAAGCTCTCAAGGCAATTGGTTTAGCAACGGCCGTCGCACTGCCGGTAATCGCATCACTCGTTGCACCGCAACAGGCGTTGGGAACTGTTTCATGTGCCTGCCAGATACCGGCAAATTGTTTGCCGTTAACAGGTTGTCCGTCAACGCAGGTTTGTAACACCAACTTTGTTTGTGCTCCGCAGCCGCCTCCGCCGATTCCGTAGTTTCGAGTCAAGGACTTGAAAGAGTAGTGAAGATTTTGTATCTTTGCTACTCTTTTTTCATGCCAAACGACGCGGACACTCGACGTTGGAATCTGCTGCACAGTAAAGCCCAGCAGGTCCGATCCGTCCGTGCGGTCGAATTGCTCAGATCGATCGGCGTCGAGCCGATCCTGATCAAGGGCGAGGCCGCCTCGCAATTTTATCCCGACGATAAAATAAGAATGTCCACTGATATCGACCTCGCAGTCGCTGACGCGGATTTTGAAAAATCCAATATACTTTGCCGCTCACCGGCGGCGGCAGGTATAGCGATCGACCTGCATCGCGAGCTCAGACACCTGGACACGGTCGCGTGGAACGATCTTTTTGAAAACTCGCGTTTGATGGATATCGAAGAAGGAAACATCCGGGTTTTGCGCTCAGAAGACCATTTGCGCGTGTTGTGCGTCCACTGGCTGATCGACGGCGGTGTTGATAAGGAACGGCTTTGGGACATTTATTACGCAGTTCAAAATCGGCCTGCGGATTTTGATTGGAATCGCTTTCTCAGAGTCGTCAGCGAACGACGGCTAAGATGGCTGGTTTGCACGTTGGGCCTCGCAAAAAAATATCTCGATCTCGATCTCGACGACACTCCGATAAAGGATGAGGCCGGTAAATTACCTTCATGGCTGACGACTGCTGTGGAAACAGCGTGGAAGGTCGATCGACCGCAGCCGTTGGAGGCAAGTCTTGCCGATTCCGCTACGTTCTTTGGTCAGGTAAGAACGCGCTTCAATCCAAATCCGATTCGTGCGACCGTCGAAATGGAAGGCAGCTTTGACGCGCGCACTCGTCTTTTTTATAAGATCGGTAACTTTGCTATGCGGCTTTTGCCGTCGTATCGTCGCGTTACGGCTACCCTAAAAGCGAGATGAATTCGTCGCGCGCCATCACACTTGCATTCGACTCCGCGATCGCCGGTGGGAGTATTTCGCTACTCGATCGTGCGGACGAGATCGCATACTTGGTAGGAGCATCTGAAGTATCTAAGGCGGAAGATTTATTAAGTAATATCGACTCGATGTTGCACGAGAACGAGCTAATACGTCAGGACATCGCTTCGATAGCGGTTTCTGCGGGTCCGGGAAGTTTTACGGGCATTCGAATCGGGCTTGCGACTGCCCTCGGCCTAAAAAACGGACTTGGTGTCTCGATGACAAGTGTATCGGCTCTGGCGACGATAGCGGCGGCGACAAAGACAAAAGATGTAATCGTTGCGATTCCTATGGGACGACGCTCCGTATGTCTGCAACGATTCGATGATGCCAGGTCGTTTGCTCCGCCGTTTACACTCGACGACGATACGTTCATAAAGCACATTCAAGACGACGAACAGAACAGCTATATCGTTCACGAGAAACTCTACACAACGCAAATTGCTTTGTCTCACGTTACAAACTTCGGCTCGAATGTCGCACTCGCGATCGGGCTCTTTGCGTTGCAAAACCCGGAGCAAAGCGTCGAACCACTTTTCATCAGCAAGAACGCCCAATGAACGCAAACGATCTTCGTGTCAAATCGGTCGGGGCCTCGCACATCGGCGAGATGATCCGCATCGGTGAGGAGACGAATCTCAGCCCTTGGACGGCGCAGGGTTATCTCGACGAGAAGAAGAATCCCGCATCGATAATGCTGCGGCTCGTCGATGACGAAAACAAAATCGTCGGCTTTGTCGTCGGCCGCATTATTTCGGGAGGCGAAATCGAGACGCGAGTGGACGCTGAGATATATAACGTCGCCGTGACGGAGCATAATCAGCGGCAAGGTTGCGGTCAGCGGCTGATCGATGCTTTTCTCGATAAATGCCGTAAAAACGAGGTCGCGAACGTCTGGCTCGAAGTCCGAGAGTCGAACCAAAAGGCCACCAAATTTTATGAAAAGAACGGTTTCGAACGGGTTCAGACGCGGCCATCCTTTTACAGCGATCCCCGCGAAAACGCCCTCGTTATGCGGCTCGCCTTGTCAGAACCGCCTGCGTGAGCGGGCGGCTGGTTTCGCGGATAATTTATGAACTTAAAATGACTGCCCGCCACTTAAGTAGCGGGTTCTGACAAACGGCTTGATAATTTATTCCGATAGGTCTAGAATGACCTTAAGCACGGGAAAAACGACCATCACGGCCAACCGTGCGGTTAAAAAACTTTGACAAGTGAGGACTAAAAGCTATGGACATGTCAACAGCTGATCCGGTCAGGGACGAGTTGCTAAAGAGCAATCAGGTTTTCAGAGAACTGGTTCATCAGCACGACGATTTTGAAAAAAGATTGAGTGAACTCCAACATCTTTCCTATCCCAGTGACGACGAACAATTGGAAGAGTCAACGCTCAAGAAAAAGAAACTCCAGGTTAAAGACGAGATTTACGCAATGATGCAGCAGCACGCCGTTTCGCATTAGAGAAACGACAAGGCTGCTAAATTTATTTTAGGAGAGCGGTAACGACGGTAAGTCGCTGCCGCTTTCTTTATTTGCAGAAGACGCGCACGAGGTAGGGCATCGAGTTCGGTTGCAGAAGCCCGCACGGAGTAAGGGCACCTTTGGCAGAAAGCGACTTCGAGTTTTTTGTTCTAGACCATTTCCGGCGGGTGCCCTTACTTCGTGCGGGCTTCTGCAACGCAGTCCGCAGCGCTGTAGGCATGAACCGCGTTATTCGTGAGGATAAATATCTTGCCGTTCGAAGACACGGGTCGTGCAACCGCGAACTCATTATCCGCGAGGTTTAGCTGGCCGGCGATCTTGCCCGAATTAATATCGATGAGCATAGCGCCGTGTTCTTCGTAACCCGAAACGAGTGCAAATCTGCCGTCGATAACTGCGATCTGCGAAGCACGATTTTCGAGCCGCTTTTTCCACTCGACGCCGCCGTTTCGCGCGGTAAAGAGATAGACAAAATTGTCGTTCGATGCGGCGAGCAGATTGTCGCCCACCTCGAGAATCGTCGAGATTCTTCCGCCGCTTTTAAAATTCCAATTCACCTTTTCGCTTTTGCCGAGCGAGGTCACATTACCGCGTTCGTCGCCGGTGATAACCTCGCCGGTGATCTCGCCGATGGCGGTCGGTGCGAATTTTAGTTTCTTTACCGAGATGATCTCGCCCGTAGCGAGTGCGACCGTGAAAACCTGATTTGCCGTCGAAGCCGCATAAACGTTCGCGCCATTAAATCGCGGTTCACCGACAAAGCCCTCGGCCAACTCGCGTCGCCATTTCGCCGCACCGGATTTCCCATCGAACGCCAAGATCGCGCCTCGGCTCGTAACCGCGACAACCGATTCGCCAGCAAGCCCAAGCGTAAAACTATCGGCTTCGGGCAGTTTCGCCGTCCACGCGGTAATGCCCGTTTCCTTGCTCAAAAACCGCAGCGTGCCGCCGACGAGTTTTTTCGAGTCGGCGTCGATGATCGACGTGACCAGCAGTAGTCCGCCATCGCCCGCGAGCATATTCGAGACGATCTCGCCGCCAAGCTCCGTTGTCCAAAGTTTATTCCCGTCGAGTGAAAGTGTTTCGATTTTCGCGCCGCTGCCGCCGACAAAAATGTGTGCATCCCGAGCAGAAAGCCGTTGGCCGTCGGCAACGGAGAAGCCCCAGCACTTCGACAGCGTGACCTCAGCCGAACCGACGCCTTGTCCGGCGGTCATTGCCGTCAAAATAATAAGCAGAACAAAGATTTTGGGAAACATTCCGAAGCGCATTTAAGATCCTTCGTGACACGCGTGCAACTCGATTTTAGCACAAGCAGTTGTCGTGTTATATTGATGCTACAAACTGAAACGAAGTTTGAATTATTCGGGCTTGGGTTTGGGCTTTAGGTTTTGGGTTTTTGAAAAAACTTCAGAACAAAAACCAAAAACCAAAGACCGAAAACCAAATACCAACTTACACGAAACGAGGAAACTATCATGTCATTCAACAAAATAATCATCGTCGGCAATCTGGGCCGCGATCCCGAACTCCGCTACACGCCGCAGGGAAATGCTGTTTGTAGTTTTTCTATGGCCTCTAATGAAAAACGCCGCGACAAATCTGGCGAGATGCAGAATATAGCTACTTGGTTTCGCATCACGCTTTGGGGACACCAAGCTGAAAACGCCTCCAAATACCTAACAAAGGGATCCCCCGTTTATATCGAGGGACGCCTTCGTGTCGAGGAATGGACCGACCGCGATAATAACAATCGCCATACACTTGAAGTTAACGCCACGGACATGCATTTCATCGGCGGCGGCCGCGGCGAAGGCGGCGGCGGAGATTACGGCCACCACGAAGACGAACCGCAATACACCGGCTCTGCCCCATCAACGCCTGCAGCCGCCGCTTCGTCCGCCACGCCCCCTGCCTCATCCGGCGCCGCCGCCGCTTCTGGTGCACCCGCACCCGCATCGGCCCCGGCAAGCGACGACGATATACCATTCTAACGATTGGAGAGGCGGTACCGACTGGAGGGTGAGCATCCTGCTCGCTCCTGCTAATCTTCGGAGGCGAGCAGGATGCTCGCCCCTCCAGTCGCCAGTCTCCGGCACATTCGTGAACATTCGTGTTAATTCGTGGCAAAAAACTTCTGCCTAAACCCATTCGCCCATTTTGCGGAATTTGTTGTAGCGGTTGTCGAGGAGCGTCTTTGTGTCGTTGGAGGAGAGTTCGTGCAGATTTCTCTTGAGCGCTTTTTTGAGATTGTGGGCGATCTGCTCAAAGGCGGCGGTGGATTTTTTGTCATCGTCGGTTGCGACGGTCCACGGTTCGGGTTCGGCGACGATCTCGTCGATGATATCGAACTTCTTTAGCTCGGCGGCGGTGAGACGCATGACCTCGGCGGCCTGCGGCGCTTTGGCGGCGTCCTTGAAGAGGATCGCGGCACAGCCTTCGGGCGTGATGACACTGTAAACGGCGTTCTCCATCATCAGCACGCGGTCGCCGATGCCGATCGCAAGCGCACCGCCACTGCCGCCTTCGCCGATCACGACAACGATAACGGGAACTTTGAGCGCCGCCATTTCGCGAAGGTTGAACGCGATCGCCTCGGCCTGTCCGCGTTCTTCGGCGTCGATGCCGGGATACGCGCCGGGCGTGTCGATGATCGTGATCACGGGTCGGCCAAACTTCTCGGCGAGCTTCATCACGCGGAGCGCCTTGCGATAGCCTTCGGGTTTTGACATCGCGAAGTTGCGGTGACGGCGTTCGTTGATGTCGCGGCCCTTCTGCTGGCCGATGACGCAGACCTCTTCGCCGTCGAGCCGCGCAAATCCCGTGATCATCGCCGGATCGTCCGCATAACGACGGTCGCCATGCACCTCGACGAAATCCGTAAAGATCGTCATAAACAAATCCATCGCGTACGGACGGTCAGGATGTCTCGCAGTTTGAACACGTTCAAAGGCCGGTGTTGACATGTGTCAATGATAAGAATTTTTAACGCAAAGACGCAAAGGAACAAAGACGCAAAGAGTGAAATGTCATTCTTGGCGACTTTGCGGGCTTTGCGTCTTTGCGTTTAAAAATCCTAGTGCGACCACGAGACGATGCAGCCGCGATCTTCGAGTTCTTTTTGCAGCGCGCTGCTCGCGGCGACGGCAAGGCCTTCGGCTTGAAGCTTGACGCGCGTCTCGCCGGCGGGAACGGTGAGAAAGACGCTGCAACCGCCGCGCGTCCGTTCGAGAAGATAATACAAGTTAGTAAAAAATTCCTCCGCGTCGCCATTGAGCGTCGGCACGGTGATGTGTAATTCACGCGAACGAGCGGCGAGCGCTTCGTCGAGCGATTTGATGTCGCTGATGCGCAAGGTCGGCTCTTGTCCTTCTGCCGCCTCGATAGTGCCGTCGACGATCACGAGTTCGTCGTCGTTGAGAAATTGCGTGAGGTTCGGCAGATCTTTGGCAAAAACAATTCCTTTGATGCCGCCCGAGCGGTCTTCGAGACGAAACGTGCAAAACCGGCTGCCGCGTTTGCTGACGCGAATCTGGCACATCGAGATCATGCCCGCGATCTTAACAAGCTGACCGGATTGAAAACCATCGTGATCGCCAATGTTTTTTAGCTTTGTCGCGACGAGCATCTCGCTGTAATTGTCGAGCGGATGCGCCGACAGATAAAAACCGACAGCGGCCTTTTCGCGACGCGCGATCTCAGCCGGTGGCCACGGTTCGGCATTGGGAAGAGCATCGATCGCGGTCTCTTCCGTCTCTGCCGCGCCAAACAATGCGCTCTGTCCGCGCATGCGGTCTTCGGAAGCACGTTGGCCTTGTGCAAGCGCCATCTCGATAGCCGCGTGAAGCTGCGCACGCCATTCGCCAACCGGTTTTTCTTGCGGCATCAACGAATCGAACGCACCGGCCGCGATCAAGCTCTCGAGGCCTCGGCGATTGACCGCGCCGCTTCCCAGCCGCGAACAGAAATCAAATAGGGAAGTGAACTTGCCGCTCTTTCGCGCTTCGACGATCGACGCGACACTCGACGCTCCCATTCCTTTTATCGCCGTCAGCCCATAACGAACCGTGTCGTCGATCGGCGTAAAGCCTTCGCCGCTCTCGTTGACGTCGGGCGGGAGAAGCGAAAGTCCCATCGACTTCAGCTCGGTCGAATATTTGTAAACTTTGGCGCTGTCCTGAGCTTCGTGCGAGAGAACCGCAGCGTAAAAATACGCCGGATAATGCGCCTTTAAGTAAGCCGTCTGAAACGCGAGCACCGCATACGCCATCGAGTGGCTGCGGTTAAATCCGTAGTCGGCGAATTTCGACATCAGGTCGAAGATCTCCTTCGCCGTCTTGCGATGAATGCCATTCTTGATCGCGCCGCTGATAAAAGTCTCTTCGTGAACGGCCATCTCCTCGATCTTCTTCTTGCCCATCGCGCGCCGCATCAGATCGGCCTGACCTAGCGAGTAACCGGCCAGCTTTTGCGCCAGCTGCATGATCTGCTCCTGATAGACGAGTACGCCAAACGTCTTTGCGAGAATGTCCTCCATCTCGGGCAAGATGTATTCGACAGGTTTATCGCCGCGATGACGATCGATAAAATCGTCGATCATCCCGCCGTCGAGCGGACCAGGCCGATAAAGCGCGTTTAGCGCCGACAGGTCCTCAAGCTCTTTCGGTCGCAGACGCCGGCACATATCGGCCATGCCCGACGATTCGAATTGGAATATCGCTTCGGTGCGGCCTTCACCAAAAAGCTGCATGGTCTTTTCGTCGTTCGTCGGAATTTTTGTCCAGTCGATCTCGACGCCGAGTCTTTCTTTCATCGAAGCAAGCGTATCGGCGATGATCGTCAGCGTCGTCAGACCGAGGAAATCCATCTTGAGCATTCCGACTTTTTCGAGATCGTTCATCGGATACTGACTCGTGAATTCGTCTCTGTCGTTTGTCTTGACCGGCACAAGTTCGTGAAGAGGTTTCGGGCTGATGACGACGCCTGCCGCGTGAACCGAAGTGTGACGCGAGCAACCTTCAAGTTTTAGTGCGAGATCGACGAGTTCTTTTATCTGCTTGTCAGACTCGTAAGCCTTCTTCAGCTCGGGAACTGTTTCGAGAGCTTGCGAGATGCTTACGTTACGCCCACGAATCGGCGGCGGTATCATCTTCGCAACCTTTTCGACCGCGCCGAATTCCATGCCAAGCGCGCGACCGACATCTTTTATCGCTGCCCGCGACGCCATCGTTCCAAACGTAATGATCTGACAAACCGATTCCTGGCCGTAAAATTCGGTAACGTGATTTATCACGTCACCGCGCCCACGAATGCAGAAATCAATGTCGATGTCGGGCATCGAAATGCGTTCGGGATTTAGAAACCGCTCGAACAGCAATTCATACTGCAGCGGATCGACATCCGTGATGCGCATCACATACGCGGCCAGCGAACCTGCAGCCGAACCGCGACCCGGACCGATAGGAATGTTTTTGTCGCGAGCATATTTTATGAAATCCCAAACGATCAAAAAGTAACCGGCAAAGCCCATCTTCTTGATCGTCGCGATCTCGATGTCGAGTCGCTTGCGATATTCGTCGAGGTTATGAATGAGCGTGCCGTTGTCGATGCGCGGCTGCCATTCTTCTTTGAGCCGCTCCTCAAAACCATCGCCCAGCACCTGCTCGAAATAGTCGTCCGCCGACATGCCTTTAATCGGAATCGGATAGCTCGGAAGCTGCCTGACGTCGTCGCCCTGCGGAATTTCGAGTTCGCACAACTCTGCGATCTTGACCGTGTTCGTTATCGATTCAGGAAGTTCGGCGCCGAATATCTGCCACATCTCCTCGGCAGAGCGCAGATATTTGTTGGATTCTAAATTGCCGTCATGTCCGTTGACAGTTCGGCCTTCGCCGATCGCGATCAGCAGTTGGTGAGCACGCGCATCTTCTTTGTTCACATAATGAACGTCGTTTGTCGCAACTAGTTGAATGCCGCTGCTTTTCGCAAGCTCTGCGGTATGTTTTGTAAGCGTTCCGCCGTCGTCATTGTCCTGGATCTCAAGATAGAAATTGTTCTTGCCGAATATGTCTTCAAGAGCCTTTGCATTAGCCAAAGCCTTTGTCTCATTGCCGTTTAAGAGGAAATGCGAGACTGCGCCATGAACTCCGCCCGACAGACCGATCAAACCTTTGCTCCGCTCGGCAAGAAGCTCGAAGTCGATGCGCGGCTTGTAATAAAAACCTTCGGTAAATGCTTTTGACGCGAGATACGCGAGGTTGTGATAGCCTTCGAGATCGCGTGCGAGAAGAATGAGGTTGTAGTATGCGCGTTCGCCAGCCGGAACAGCCGAAGTGCGGTCAAACCGGCTTTCAAAAGTCAAAAAAGCTTCATAACCGATGATCGGTTTAATGCCGCCATAGCTCATTGCATTAAAAAATGAGACCGCACCATACATGTTGCCGTAATCGGTGACGGCACACGCTTTTTGATCGAGTTCGTTGAGGCGGGCTGCAAGCGGTTTTAGTTGGATTGTACTTTGCAACAGGCTATAATCGGTGTGAACGTGCAGGTGAACAAAGTCTTTTGCACCGAAATTTGTCGCTCGCTTTTGCGCCATATATGAAGAAAGTTTATCTCGAAACCTTCGGCTGTCAAATGAACGTCTCCGATTCGGAGCGCGTTGCGACCGTTTTGTCGCGTGACGGTTTTGAGATGACGGATGACGAAGCGAGCGCCGACGTAGTTATCTTCAACACTTGCTCGGTGCGCGAAAAAGCCGAGCATAAACTCTACACACGTGTCGGTCACATTCGCCACGCGGAACGCAAAAAGCCTGTCGTAGGAGTTATGGGCTGCGTCGCGCAACTCGAAGGCGAAACTCTCTTCAAAAAAATAGAAGGCGTCGATTTCGTGCTCGGCACTCGTGCCGTCGGTCGCGTTTCAAGTGCTGTAAATGTGACGCTTGGCGGCGTTTCAGGCTATATCGATGTCGGCGAGCGTGAAGACGACTACGATTGGACGGTCGCCGACACGCACCGCCATTCGCCTTATGTAGCATTTTTGCCGATCATCGAGGGCTGTAATAAATTTTGCACATATTGTATCGTCCCGTTTTCTCGGGGCAGGGAACGCAGCTTGCCGGCGTCCGAGATTGTCCGGCAGGTGTTGGACTTACGGCAAAAAGGCGTGAGGGAAATTCACCTCATCGGTCAAAATGTAAACAGTTACAAACCTGAAACCGACGCGGGACTTGAGAACTTTGTAGGGAAGTCGCCGTTCTCGCGGCTTTTGCGTGCGGTTTCCGCCACGGGAATCGAGCGAATTAAGTTTACGACCTCATTTCCCCGCGATTTTCACGAGGACATTGTCGAAGCTATCGAAGAGCACGAAAACCTTTGTAATTGGGTTCATCTGCCTGTGCAGTCAGGGTCGAATCGAGTGCTTAAACTTATGAAACGCGGCCACACGATCGAGCGATATTTAAAGCAGGTCGATCGAATCAAGGCTTCGAACCGCGACATCGCTCTCACGACAGACATCATTGTCGGTTTTCCGGGCGAGACTGAAGCGGATTTTCTCGACACGGTGAAAATGGTTGAGTATTGCGGTTTTGACATGGCTTATATTTTTAAATATTCGCCGAGACCTAATACGCCTGCGTTTGAGATGATCGATTCGGTTTCTGCCGCCGAAAAGACTCTGCGATTTTTAGAACTTGAGAAAACACAAAAGTATATTCAGAACAACGTCTTGCAGCGTTATCTTAATCAATCGCTTAAAGTTCTTGTCGAAGGAAAATCGGCGAGAGATCACAATGTTTTGACCGGACACTCGACTTGTCATAAGGTCGTAAATTTTCACGGCGAAAGCTCATTGTTGGGTGAAATTGTCGAGGTCAATATCACGAACGTCAAGCCAAATTCGTTATTTGGTGAGGTCGCATTATGAAGAACGGCAGCAGTTTAATAGAAGTCAAGATCGGTGCTCTGATAATGGACCCGAACACCAACACGCCGATCGTTGTGCTTAAAGGCCTCGATTCAGAGACCGTTTTGCCGATCTGGGTCGGTGCATTTGAGGCAAATGCGATCGCGCTCGAAATAGAAAAGGTCGTCCCGCAGCGTCCGATGACTCATGATTTGCTCCGAAACGTCATTATCGAGTGCCAACTTACGGCGACCAGCGTTATTATTACGGATTTGCTCGAAAACACATTTTACGCCCGCATCGAGCTGCTCGACCGAAATTCCGAGCAAGTCTCGTTGGATGCACGTCCGTCCGACGCAATCGCACTTGCATTGCGACTTGATTGCCCCATATTTGTCGAGAAAAAGGTGATTGATCTTTCTGCTGCATCGACGCAAGGCTCGACCGAAACTGACGATACGCCGCTGGATGAGTGGCCGGAACTGATCGGTTAATTACATAATCTCTATTATCGGACGCAAATGATAGATACCTCTCCTAGAAAATAACGATAACCCTGCTCTAAACTATAACCACCTCTCTTTCAGTGAGATTTCCGCCAGCAACCAAGTAAATTGGGATCAGAAGTATCACGTAACAAACGGCCGCGATAAAGAAATTTACCGAGATTCCGAAATATATTGAAACAAAGACCGCGAGCGCTGAGCTCAGCACGCCAAAGACTCCGTTCAATGCCCAAAACCACGGAGTATCGTCGGCAACCAACGGCTTAAAGGTTTTCATTCCGGTTGGAAAGAAACATCCGAGTAAAATCCCAAGTGGAAAGATCGCGATAACGCACATGAGTGCCTTAATGGTTATCGGTTCCGTTATCATCCGAGCCACAAGCTCCGAAAGGATGAATTTCTGCACCACTATTACAATCGCAGTTACGATGGGCAGAGCATATCGGAAGTTAGGTCGCGTGATCGGCAGACGATCGCTCAAAAAACTGCCGACGCCCGTGCTCGCGATGATAGTGAATAGCAATATTCCTAGTGCATAAACCGGATGGCCCAGAAATACCGACAGCTTTTGAATCATTGCTATCTCGGCGAACATAAAGCCTGCTCCGATAAGGCAAAAATAAATGACACCCGCCCTCATCGCACTTTTTGACGCAGAACCTCTCGTCGTCACACGTGTGCCGATCCGCAGCGGCACAATTATCGTTGCAATAGCGAGAATCCCGAGACACAGGATCAGTCCGACCAGAGTGACCGTGGCGATCAAATTCCCTTTTAGCACACCGGCTTCTGTGCTGAATGCAAACCCGAGACGATTGAGCCGCAGCATATTAAAAAAGTATGGGCTCTCGTCGGTTGCCGGCTCGTAATTGACGACGGCGTCCTTGATCGAATCGTCAAGCTCCGCAGCCGATTTGGAATTAACGATACTTCGCAAAGTCGGATTTTCGGCTTCGATGCCCGGAGCCGTAAGGAGATTAAACTGCATCTCGCCGCAAACGCGCTTTAACGTCTCGACGTCCTGCCTTGTAAAAGGCTGCTTTGAAAGAAGCAGCGTGGACACCTGGCCCGACGTGATAAGAGCGATATGGCGTGACGGATCTTGTGCTCCGTTTTGCAGCAGCGACGCGACCGTCACGCTGAGCAACCTGCCCGCTTCACCGGAATTGTTGGGGTTGTACCATCGCGAAACCGTAAAGATGCCGTCATCCTTTAAACGGCTGAAAAACACGTTCCACGCCTCAACCGTGTAAAGCCCGTTTTCCGAAAGCGAGAAAGCACCTGCACCGGTCGCGGCCCATGTGTCTATCATCGACATTTGGAGCACCGAAAATTTCTCATCAGAACGTGTTAAATAACTGCGAGCCTCGTCTGCGACAAGACGTACTTTGTCATTGTTGCCAAGACCGGCGAAGTCCTTGAACTGATCTTTTTGAAGCGCGATAAAAACCGGATTTACGTCAACGCCGAGAACACGTTCGTGACCAAAAAGAAGAGCGCTCTGCAGATCGCGGCCCCCGCCGACACCGATAATTCCTGCGCCGCCCGTCGGCCGAATGTAATATCCAATGTTTGTAACATCATAGCGAAGTCCATTTAAATCTGATGCTTGCGAAAATTGGCGGACGGCAGTTCCGGCGTCGCCGTCGATGTTCATGAAATGCTGCGAAACCTGCTCCGCCGGCAACGTCGGGCTTGGTCCCCAATACAGCGGCGTCCCAATCCCACGGTGATAGACCACGACTCGCGAGAACGAATTCCATCGCTCAAATAGCATCGAATCGACCGGCACGATCTTCCCTTTTGTTGTGAGTTGGTAAAGACCAAACGTGGTCGTGGTGTTCAGGACGACGATGGCTGCGAGAATAATAACGAGCACCGATAAATGACGACGAAATGCAAAGGTCGTGCTGCCATACGCAAACACGAACGCCGAGACAGCACCGATTATTGAGCACAAAAGCACGATGCTCGGTGCGCTAAAGATCTCGAGACCGCCGAGAACAAACAGACATCCCAACGCCGCGCCGATCAGATCTATTGCATACAACTTCCCTATCGGCCGATCGTACTTCGTCAATATCACCGATAGGGCGACACCCGAATAATAAAAAGGCAATGTGCAAAGCGCCGTGATCAGCAGCAGCGAGAGCGCCGGCATGATCGACGATTCCATGTTGATCGGGATCAAGCACAGCAGCAGCAGAACGATCGGAAGAACAAAGGCATAACCCATGCACGCACGCGCGACGGTATCGTTCAGGCTGTATCGCTCCATTCGCTCCTTTTTGAGATACACTGTCGTAGCACCTGCCGTCATGCCCAGCATCGCGGTCGATATGGCGAAAAACGCGAGATAATACCACGTGCTGACACTGAACAGCCTCGATAGCGTGATCTCGAGAGCGAGTGTAGTAAAGGCGATCAAAAATGTGCCTAGATAAATATTCATTGTGGATCTTTTAAGTAAATTGGTTTTCGGCTCAATCGAACTGAGCACCTATTTTTTTTTGAAAAAGTTTGAGACAGAGATTGCCAAAAATCCCGTCAAACTGCAAATCGATGCCGTCTTTTTGAAGGTCAGAGTATCAAACCTTTGATTTTGACACCCGCGACACGAATCGCTAGAATTGTCATTTCGCCTAATCGCGGAATATTCAATATTAGCAAGGAGTTATAAAAGTTTTGAGCAGCGGAAATTTTTTATTCACGTCGGAGTCGGTCACAGAGGGACATCCTGACAAGATCGCCGACAATATTTCGGACGCAATTCTAGATGCGATCATTTCGCAGGACCCGATGGCGCGTGTGGCGTGCGAAACGCTTGTGACTACTGGTTTAGCCGTCGTCGCTGGTGAAATAACCACTACGGCCACAGTTAATTACAAGCAGATCATCCGCGAGACCATCGAAGAGATCGGTTATCACAACGCGGAATTTGGCTACGATTCGAACACTTGTTCGGTTATCGACGCGATTGGAACGCAGTCGCCCGACATCGCTCAAGGCGTTGACACCGGCGGTGCCGGCGATCAAGGTTTGATGTTTGGTTACGCTTGTAATGAGACGCCCGAATTGATGCCGATGCCTATTCAGATGGCGCATAACCTGACTCGCAAATTGAGCGAAGTTCGTCGTGATGGCACGATTCCATACTTGCGGCCTGACGGCAAATCTCAGGTTTCGATCGAATATCGCGACGGCCGTCCGTTTCGCGTCGAGGCAGTTGTTATCTCAAGCCAGACCGAAGATCTGCCGATCGAACAGATTCGTGCAGACATTCTGGAAAAGGTTATCAAACCGACGATTCCGGCCGAGCTTCTCGACGAGAACACTAAATACCACATCAATCCGACCGGCAAATTCGTCATCGGCGGCCCGATGGGCGACGCCGGTGTTACGGGGCGAAAGATCATCGTTGACACTTACGGTGGCTATGCTCCGCACGGCGGCGGTGCTTTTTCGGGTAAAGATCCAACCAAGGTCGATCGCTCGGCGGCTTACATGGCTCGCTATATCGCAAAGAATGTTGTGGCGTCCGGTCTCGCCGATAAGTGCACTGTTCAGTTAGCTTACGCTATCGGAGTTGCGGAACCGGTTTCAGTTTTGATCGACACACACGGCACCGGAACGATCGACGACGGACGCATTTCACAGATCGTTCGCGAGAACTTCTCGCTCAATCCAAAAGGCATTATCGAGACACTTGATCTTCGCCGCCCGATCTACAAAGCGACGGCTCGATTCGGTCACTTCGGACGTGCAAATGACGAATTTTCATGGGAGAAAACAGACAAGGCTGAGGTTTTGAGAACCGCAGCGGAAAAAGGAATTGGTACAAATGGCTAAAGAAGGAATTTCAGTGCAATACGACATAAAAGACATTAATCTCGCTCCTCAAGGCAAACAGCGCATCGAGTGGGCCGACCGCGAAATGCCCGTTTTACGGCTTATTCGCGAGCGTTTTGAAAAAGAAAAACCGTTGACCGGCGTAAAAATGGTCGCCTGTGCTCACATTACGACTGAGACAGCGAATTTGGCTCGGACATTTCAAGCTGGCGGCGCCGAGGCACTTCTCATCGCCTCTAATCCGCTTTCGACTCAGGACGATGTCGCCGCTTCCCTTGTGGCCGACTGGAACATTCCGGTCATGGCGATAAAAGGCGAGTCAACAGATACTTACGTTCGTCACGTTAAGGCGGCACTCGACACAAATCCGAACCTTATCATCGACGACGGCAGTGACGTTGTCGCGACGATGATCAAGGAAAAGCCGGAACTGATCCCGAATCTCATCGGAACGACAGAAGAAACGACGACCGGCATCGTTCGCCTCAAGGCGATGGTCAACGCCGGCGTGCTGACCTTCCCTTCCATCGCGGTCAACGACGCACAGACAAAGCATTTCTTTGATAATCGCTACGGCACGGGCCAATCGACGCTCGACGGCGTTATCCGCGCGACAAATATTTTGCTCGCCGGAAAGACTTTGGTCACAGTAGGTTACGGCTGGTGCGGCAAAGGTGTTGCGATGCGAGCTCGTGGTCTCGGAGCCAACGTCGTCGTCACCGAGATCGATCCGATCAAAGCGATCGAGGCCGTTATGGATGGCTTCCGCGTGCTGCCGATGAAGGAAGCTGCGAAGATCGGCGACTTTTTCGTCACAGTGACCGGTAACCGTCACGTAATCGACAAAGAGCACTTCGAGAACATGAAGGATGGAGCGATCGTTTGCAACAGCGGTCATTTCGACCTCGAATTGAATCTCGACGCACTTCGCGATATGTCCCAGCCGGCCGTCACACGCCGTCCGTTCGTTGAGGAATATCGCTCAAAAGACGACAAAAAGTCAGTCATCGTGCTCGGCGAAGGCCGTCTTATCAACCTCGCCGCCGCCGAAGGCCATCCGGCAAGCGTTATGGATATGTCGTTTGCCAACCAAGCTCTTTCGGCCGAGTATCTTGTCAAACAGAAAGGCAACTTGCCAGCCGGTGTTCACGTCCTGCCCGCAGAGGTCGATCAAGAGATCGCGTCACTCAAACTCCGTGCTATGGGCGTCAATATCGACACGCTCACACCGGAAATGCTCGAGTATATGACCAGTTGGGAAACCGGAACGTAATTCAACCATTATTCTAAACGCAAAAAGTTCCGCCATTGCTGGCGGAACTTTTTTTTCTTTGAGAAGACCGGATGTCTGCTTCAATTTGTTGAAAAAGCAGAGGTTGGAAGCACATCGAACTCTCTTGTTCCGATAAAACGAAACTCGATCTTCTTGTAACTTCTTTGCCACACCTACGAGGTTAGCTGCCGGGCTAGGAACGAAAGATTATCCCTTCATAAAATGATTCGCCCCGTCTTAGCAGTGCTAAGAATTGGTTCCCCCGCGTCGTTTCAAGATGAAACGGCTTCGGTGATCAACTTTTCAACAATGAAATAATAGCAACAATACCGCTCTATTTCAAGAATTAAGACGCGCGGTGTGCGAAAAAGGTTTACAGAGCGGCAAAATTTAATTGGCCGGATATATTTGATAGAGCAGCAGATAGACGATCACGCCGGTGACCGAAACATAGAGCCATACCGGAAAGACAAGCCTTGCGAGTTTTCGATGAGAGTCGTATCGGCCTTTCAAACCGCGCCACAAGGTTGCGATCACAAACGGCGCAACTAGTGCAGCAAGCACGGTGTGCGAGGTTAGAATTGTGAAATAAACTGGTCGGATCACGCCCTCGCCGGTAAATTTTGTCGGACCAAGACCAAAAAAGTATGTGCGAAGCGCGTGATGCGACAAGTAACTTACGAGAAAGAGCGCTGAAATCGAGCTTGCAGTGATCATGCAGAAGCGGTGCTGGGCAATTCGCTTTCGCATGATAAAGTAAAAGCCCGTCAGCAAAAACATGCAGCTCAGACCGTTAAGCGCGGCGTTCAGATGCGGAAAGATGTAGAGAAAATTCATCGGTTACTGCCAAAAACCTAATAACAAAAACAATACTATCCAAATTGCGCCCATAAAGTGCCAGTACCAGCCGACGACCTGCGCAATTGTTTTGCGTTTGGCAATCGCTTCGTCATTTGAGGTCGGATGCCACACGCGCAGCAAAACTGAGCCGAGCGCAATGATGCCGCCGAGGACGTGGACGGCGTGGACGGCCGTCAAAATGTAGAAGAATCCGGCGTAAGGATTTCCCTGCATATAAAGTCCGCGTTTTGTGAGTTCGAGCCACGACAAAATTTGTGACGAGATAAACGCGGCTCCGAGAACCGTGGTAATTACAAACAATTTCTTCGCGATCTGCAGTTGATCGTGATCTAGTTTTGTTTTTGCGAGGTGATAAGTAATGCTGCTCACGATAATCAAAACTGTGCTTATCCAAACTTGTATCGGCAACGCAAATGGCTGCCATTCGAGTGATCTGTTTGTGGCGAGAACGATGTATGCTGCCGCTAAACCGCCGAATGTCATCGCGACGACGAGCAGTAAGAAGCCGGTTAGCAGTCGTGATTTTTCGGGAATAAAACGAGTGTCGTCAGCGGCCTTGTCATCGCCGGGACCGTTGCTACCGGGCCCGCCGGGATTGCGTCCGCCGCCGGTTGGCGAATTAGAGCCGCCGATCTTGCTCGACCGACGTTTGCGCGATTCTTCGATTTCAGCAATGGTTTCGGCTGTTCCGACTTCCATAAATTACCGTTTATCGGCGACCATCAGAATAAAAAGCAGCGGCAGGTAAATGACGGTGACGAGAAGAAGTTTCTTTGCGTTTTCGTTTGTTTTCGAACGCGCGGCGCGAACGCTTGTCCACAAAATCCACACCGCCAGCAAACTCGCACCGATGAGAAAGATAATTCCAGACACGCCAAAGAAGAACGGCGCGAGACTCACCGGGACAAGCATGATCGTGAAGAAAACGATTTGTCTTGCCGTGATACGACCCGACGGTTCGACGACCGGCAGCATGAGAATTCCGGCGTTCGCATATTCGTCGCGATACATCCATGCGATGGCGAGAAAGTGCGGAAACTGCCACAAAAACTGCATCGCAAACAATGCCCACGCCGCGACTGAAATTTCGTTTGCGACCGCGGTCCACCCCATCAACGGAGGCAAAGCGCCGGGTAGAGCGCCGATCGCGGTCGAGGCCGACGTGCGCGTTTTGAGCGGCGTGTAAACGAGAACATAGCCGACGATAACAACGAGGCCGAGAATTGCGGTTAGCGTGTTGACGGCGATCGCGAGATAAATCTCAGCAATGACGCATTGCGACACTCCAAAAATTAGAGCTTCGGTCGAAGCGATTTTTTTTGTGGGCAGGGGTCGTGTCTCCGTGCGCTTCATCAGCTGATCGAGATTGCGTTCCCAATACTGATTCAGCGTTGCGACGCCGAAGGCCAGCAGCGTGATCGCGATCATCGAGTTCGCAAAAAGCACCCAATCAAATGCACCGCTAATACTGCCGAGATAAAATCCGGCGGCCGACGTTAGGACCAGAAGCAATGCGATTCGTGGTTTTGTCAGCTCGACAAAAGCCGCGAGACGCTCGCGTGCGCTTATGCTTTTTCGCTCATCGATTTCAGCCGCAACACTATCCATAAAAACGCATTCCCCGCGCAAAACCGTAAGTGCAAGAATAGCGTCTTACAACTGTAAATCAAAGCTAGTCGCGATTACGCATCGTATTTTTTACGTGTAGCACAACTAATCTAACTACGAATGACAAAGGTGACGCGGGTGCGATATTCTTTGTCTAACGAAAATGTCGGCTGCCGAGGAAACATTAAAAACTCAACCAGCAATAAAGGGTCGCACGACGCCGATCGTCAATCGCGTGCTCGATTTTTTAAGCTCGGTGCGCGTCGGTGTGATCACGCTCTGCATCCTCGTGATCTTGTCGATGACCGGAATGCTGATCATGCAGATCGACGTCGAGGGTTTCGAGGCATATTACGTTTCGCTGACGCCGGCCGAGCGGCTAGTGTTCGGCTCGCTTGGTCTATTCGATATTTATCACGCCTGGTATTTTTATCTTGCCCTGCTCTATCTGTCGCTCAATATTATTCTCGCATCGATCGACCGCTTCCCTTCTGCATGGGATTACATCATCAAGCCGAAGCTGACCGCGACACGCGACTGGCTGCTTGGCAGAAAGGAGAATACGATCATCGATCTCGGCGACGAGCAAGATGCAGCCGCGTTGGTCGCGAAGATATTTGAGGACGCCGGTTATAAAACTGCGACCACAACGGCCACGACAACCGAATACGCAACCGACGCCGAGGGCAAAAAGGATTTCGCCAACATCATCGAGCGGGAAACGACCATCGTGTTTGGCGAAAGCGGTAAATGGAATCGTCTCGGTGCATATATCGTTCATGTTTTTTTGCTGACGCTATTCCTCGGACATTTTGTCGCGTTGACGACGGGCGGCGACCGCTACGACGTTCGCATGACGCCGGGCACGACGACCGATCAGATACAGCTCATAAATTTTAGTCTCGATAAAGAAAAAGGATTTCGAAAAGAGCGGTTCAACGTGCAGGTTCCTTTCACGCTCGAGTGCACCGATATTCAACAGACGCTCATCAGGCAGGACGGCAATATTCAAGTCAATAATACGCTGGATTGGCGCACGCAAGTTAAGATCGACGATCCGCAACGCGGTGCGTCGTTTGTCGCCGACGTGAGCATGAACAAGCCGCTCGACTATCGCGGTTATCGTTTTTTTCAAGCGCAGACAATTCCCTTCGGCAGTGCGCGAAAGATCACGCTCGATGTCACGCCCGAAAAAGGCGGCGAAGCGATCAAGGTGAACATCGACCGCAACGGCTCGGCGAATTTGCCCGACGGGACGCAAGTGGAATTTGCCGAATTCATGCCTGATTTCATTGTAGGTCGAGACGGTAGGCCAGACACCGCGAGCGGCGATTACAATAAACCAACTGCAATTCTAAACGTGACGCCACTAAGCGGCGAACGAATGCGAGTCTATGCGATGCCACCGGCTATCGCCGATGGAATTCCGATCGGCCGTCCACAACTTGGTTACAAATGGCGGCTCGCGGAATTTGAAAAATCGCCGCTCGCGCACATTCTCTCGATCAAGCACGATCCGTTTAGCGCGTCGTTTATCGCGTGGTATATCGGCGGCTTTGGTTTGATCGGCGCACTGATGTTCGTATTCTTTTTCTCACACAAACGCGTGTGGGCGCAGATCGACAAGAAAGAAGACGGCACGACCGAGATACTTCTCGCGGGCGAAGCTAATCGCAATCATCTTGGCTTTGCGGATAAGTTCAATAAGATTGTGGATGGGATAAAAACAGCGACTTGAAATTTTCTTGCGTTCTTTGCGTCTTTGCGTGAGAAAGGATTTATTTCACGCAAAGCCGCAAAGAACGCAAAGGAAAACTAGAGCAACTTTAAGAGGTAAGTCATGGAAGAACTCGACAGATTAGAAAATCGCACAACTTGGAAATCGTATCTACCGGTTGCTCTGGTTATCGTGGGCTCGCTCGGCATGCTTGCTCTGCGTTTGCAGATCGGCACGGGTTTTATGACCGACGGCGCGTTGATGATGCTTGCGCTCGCGAGTTACATTTTCGCGGCGGTCTTTTTGCTGATGAATCTTTACGCGCCGTCGCGGATGGCTGAGAAGATCGGTTACTTTACAGCCGTGCTCGGCGTTTTCTTTAATCTGTCGAGTTGGCTCGTGCGTTGGGTTGCGGCGTATGATCACGAGATCGCGGTGATGCGCTCTAGCGGCAATATGGCCGAGCCGTGGATCTGGCGTTACGTTCCGTTTGCGAATTTGTATGATCTCAGTCTCGCGTTTGCGTTTGGCGCGGGTATCGCGACGCTGCTGTTTGCGCAGAGAAAAAACTTTCGCATACTTGCCGCGTTCACGCTGCCGCTCGCGGCGTTGATCCTCGTTCTCGCGCGCTTCATCGGCAACGAGTTTATCGATCTACCGCCGGTGCTCGACTCGTATTGGCGCCCGATTCACGTCGGCGACGCTAGTTTGAGTTACGGCGTCGCGCTTGTGTGTTTCGGAATCGCGGTGATGTATCTGCTAAAGGACGGCGTCAAGGTCGAGGCGATGGCGATCTGGTCGAGCATTTTCGGCATCGCCGTGCTGGCGACGATCAGCAAGTTCTCGGTCTTTACCGAATTCATTTATTGCGCCGGTCTTTTCGTTCCGAACGAAGCCGGCAAGAAACCGTTCTCCGCGCCCTTTCGACTCGAAATTCCCTATGCCGGCCCGGCCCTGGTTGTCGCGGGAGTTTTGCTCGCCGGCGTGATCGTCTGCTTTCTTTTATATCTTTATCAAAAGAATGAAACCGCGAAAACTATCGGCCACTATGCGCTAAAGCTCGCGCTCGTCGCGCAAGTTGTCTCTCTCGCGATTCTGGTCGTCGGAATAAAATCCAGCACCGATGTTCAGTCGCGATTAAAAGCGCAGCTTCTCGAAGATCAGAGTCAATACACCGTCGCCGGAAAAGCGATGGCCGAGAATCAGCAGCTCACCGTCACCGAGCTCGCACAGATCACGCCGAAGCAATTCGATCAGATGGGACGCGCCTATGTGCAGCAAAATGGCGACGCGATGTTCCTGAGCCTGAACACAAATCCGGTCGAGGTTGCCGCGCTCATTACGGCGCTTGTCGCGACGCTCTTTGTTATTTTCTTTAGCTTCCGCACCGACAAAATTCGCGAACGCCTGCCGAGTCTCGACGCCCTCGACGGCCTGATGTATAAAACCGCGTGTCTCGCCTTCGCCGGTCTCGCGATCCTGCTCATCACCGGCGCGATCTGGGCGAACGAATCGTGGGGCCGCCCGTGGGGCTTCGACTCAAAAGAAACCGGCGCCCTCATCGCCTGGCTCACATACGCCGCTTTCTTACACACACGCATCGCCCGCGGCTGGCGTGGCCGCAGCTCGGCCTACTTTGCCATCCTCGGTTTTCTGCTGGTGATATTTACCTACTTAGGAGTCAGCTACCTGCTGCCGGGACTGCACAGCTACGCGTAACAATTAACGTCGTCAAGGTTTGGTTAATTAAACGCAGAGATCACCGAGTGCGCAGAGAATTTAAATTAATTGCCTCTGCGGGCTTTGCGATCTTTGCGTTAAAAATCGGAGCAGGATGCGCGCCTACGACTATTCGACCGTCACCTTCGCGATGTCTGTGATTTTGTATCGCGTGATCTTGCCGCCTTTCTCAATGACGGTCAGGGTGCCGCGGTCGAAGGTAAAGCGCATGACTTCAGTCATCGGGCGTTCGACGATGCTGCCGTCCTTTAGCTCGACGACGAGCTTGATGTTTGCCAGAGGATCGGGCGGTGGCGGAGTTTCCGGTTTCGGGTTTGTAGTTTCCGGTTTTGGTCGTTGGGCTTTGGGTTTTCGGGCTACGGATTTACTTTTTGCAGACTTTGCCGTGACGGTCTTTTTCTTCGCAGGCGGCGGCGTAACCGGTTTGACGGTTACCTTTGCGGACTCGTTTTCGTAAACCGTGTCCGGGTCGTCGGTCTTTTTGTCTTCGGTCGGTGGTTTTTGGCCATCTACAACCTCGCCGCCCGCTGACGCAGGCGGTTCTGACTTGGGTGTTTGGTCTTCGGCCACTGGCGCTTCAGACACTTTCTCAGACTTTTTCGAATCGACAGACTTCCGAGACTCTACCGACTCGCGTTTCGCGACGGTCGGCGGCGGTGCGTATTTGTCGGGAGCGAGTGCGACAAAGCTGCCGGCGAATTTTATACGAAACTCGGCCGCGTCGTCGTTAGGCGTTCGGCCCTCGATTCGAAGCAGCATCCGAGAGCTTTGCCGCAAATAGATCAGACGACCGGTTTCGCTCGTGCCGGTGTCGGCATACATCACCATTTTTGTGAGCGGGCGCATATCGTCGGCCGCAAAGACATCGATGTCGCCGCTGAAATTCTTCGTCACGACATTTATAAAGATGTCGCCCTGACTTCCCTCAAACAAATAAAAATACGTCGTCAAACGCGCATCGCCCATCGCACGTGCTTTTATTACGCCATTTATCTCGTTAGTCGTGACGTGTGTGGGAAAGTTTTGATCGGAAGATTGAGCGGTCGCCGAGGGCGGCGAAAGGAAAAAGGCAAAAGTAAAAAGGCAAAAGTAAAAAGGTAAAAGGCAAAAGGCAAAAGGCAAAAATTGCATAGAGCTTCTCGGTGTGCTCTTTTGCCTTTTTACTTTTACCTTTTGCCTTTTGCTTTCTCTCATAACTCTTTTCTCAAATGAACGAGCCGCGAGGTTTCATGGTAGCCGAGCTGTGCGTGTGCCTGCTGGCTGACGGTGTTGTCGATCTCGGCGTCCGAGGCCATTTCGGTGCATCCGTGTTCGCGTGCCCAACTCTCAGCCGCCGCGACAAGTTTGGCTCCGATTCCCTGCCGGCGATGATCGCTATCGACAAACCAGCCTTCGAGATAGCCGACGTCTTCGGTCTCGCAATCCTCGACGTGGTGACGAATGCTCGCTTCGAGAAAACCCGCGAGCCGTCCGGCACCCGCGTCTGCGACCGCGACAAATTGCGAATCGGAATGCTCGATGATATCGACCATCTCGACCTTGTGATCGTCCTCGCTCGTCTGATCCCACAAAAGTGTGCGAAGACGCAGCCATTCGGCAAGGTCACGCTCTTCTAGCTGGCGAATTATGAGTTCGGGGGCCATTGAAAACCAATTTTAGCAGGGATAGCGTCAAGTGTCAGTAGCCGAGTGTCGGTAGCTCGCATATCAGTAGCAGAATGTCCGTAGCCCGCACGTTAGTAAGGGCGCCGTTACTACAAAATGGGACTGGTATTACTCGACCGGCGAAGAAAGAAGAAGGCAAGGAAGTTTCACGCAAAGCTGCAAAGAAAAATGCGTGAAGAATTTCAGTAGTCCGCACATAAGGCTACTGACACTGGCGGGTAGGAAAATCTACACGCCCACTTTGGCAGCAGCGGCTTTGTCGGCCAAAATTTCGAGTGCCCTTTTTAGCTGCAAGTCCTCGGTCTGCTTTTGCACCGGCTTTGGCGTCGGAGTCGCCTGCGGATTTTGTTCGTTCTGTTCGCCATCGAGGTTTTCGACATCGAGCGGTTCGGGCGTGTCAGGGCGTTTGACCTCGATCGACGGCTTAACGCCCATCGTCGCGCGTTCTTCGCCGAGAAACGGCGTGCCGCCGGCCGAAGCCCATTTCGAAACCGTCAGCAAAAGACCTTCGCCGCTGCGAAGCGTGAATAATTTTTGCTCGGTTCCGGCGCCAAAACTTTTCTCGCCGATAACTTCGCCGCGTTTGCTCGTCAGAATCGCGGACGCAACCGCCTCGGCGGCACCGGCCGTTCCGAGATCGATCAGCACGGCCATCTTGCCGTCGAAGATCGTCTTAGACGCATCGGCTGTGTATGCTGTCAAAACTTTGTTGTCGCGAGCGATCACCTTTGCAAGCTCGCCTTCACGAATAAAAAGATTTGCGACGCTAACGCCCTCTTGCAAACTGCCCGCCGCCACACCGCGGAGATCAAGCACGATCTTTTGCACGCCTTGCTTAGCGAGCGACTGAACTGAAGCGCGAATATCGGCAGCCTCGCCATCCTCGAGACTATAAACTTTTACGACGCCGATCTTGCCGCTTTCGATGCGCGACTCGGCGGTTGGAACTTTATATCCGCCACGAACGACCTTTATCGTCTGCGGTCGCTCGCCCGAACGCAGAACGCGCAAATTGATGCTCGTGCCCACATCGCCATTCACCAACTGCCGCGCGTCGTAGAGCGAAATGTCACGCGTCGCCTTTGTGTCGATATACTCGATAAAGTCGCCGGCCTTGATGCCGGCCTTGTCTGCGGGCGAACCTTTGATCGCGGAGATCACATAAAGATAACCTGAGATCTGTGAAAATTCCGCACCGATGCCGACCTTGTTCGAAGTCTTATTCGTCTCAAAAGCCTTAACCTGTTCGGCTGTCAAAAACGACGAATACGGATCGAGACCGCCCGCGAGACCGCGAAGGGCACCCAAACGCACCTTCTCCATATTCGGTTCGTCAACATATTCATTTTGAATATGATTCAGCACCGACTCGACAATTCTGAGCTGCGCCGTCGAATCGCCCACCGGCTGCTGTGCCGATGTCGATAGCAGACCGCCGACGAACGGCAACCCGCCGACGATGGCATACGCCGAGACGACGCCCGACAAAACCATTATCCAAAGCTTTCCGCGAAATGACATATAAAACCTCTTATGTAATGCTAAACGTGAATTTTACGCGTGAGAGCCGTGTAAAGTTTACGTCAAAAGAACAATTAATTATCCGTTAAACTAGCTGACGAGTGCAACAAAAAGAAATAACTAATACGCAACAGGTTGCAGATGTTTTTCAGGTGCCAAAGACCGGTCGCATCCTCGCCATCGACCCCGGCACAAAACGTTGCGGCATCGCCGTCTGCGATGAACTTCGCGTCACGACGCGACCGCTCCTGTTTATCCCACGCACAAGCTGGAAAAAACTGCTCTCAAATATCAAAGACACGATCGCCGAATTTGATGCCGTCGCACTCGTGATAGGTTTGCCGCTCGAATCGGACGGCTCCGATTCGGCGATGACCGCCGAGGCTCGCGACATGTCGCGCAAATTCGCGCTCTCGCTCGCTATCCCCGTTTTTCTGCAAGACGAACGCGTCACCTCTTATGAAGCGAAAGCCCGGCTTTGGAGCGAGGGCATCAGCCTTTCCGACGCCCGCGACCTGACCGACAGCACTGCCGCCGCGATCATACTCGCGGACTTTTTGGATCGGGTTTCGAAATAAGCTACTGAATTTTATCGTCGTAAATGTCGTGGAGAACCTCAGAGATAGTTTTGCGCCCGTCAGCAGTTTTTTCCGTATGTGTAAGCGCGGCTTGCGAATCGACAGATTCGGCTAGTGAAATATTATCGGCGTCGCCCTTCCAATCGATATTTTTACCGTGATGCAGTTCGTCGGCGAGATTTTCGAACGTCGGTGTTTCGGTCAAATTGAGAACGCCGCCGGCGAGGACCTCGCGGCTGTGTTCGAGCATTTTCGACGCGCGGTTTTTGCGTGCGCGTTCGAGTGAACGAATGGCCGCCGAGGTTTGAGGCGATTCGGCCGGAGCACGTTCGATTCTGCGCAGGATACGTGCGTATTCGCGCAAGTCTTTTGACGGAAACATGATCGCGGATTCTTCGGAAGACGTTTCTTCGTCGACAACGGCGAGATGCCGGACGGCCGAGCTGTGATCTTCGATCTTTTGATACAGAGCACCGAGCGTGAAGTGCACGAGCGGCGGCACGATGCTCATCGATTTTACAACGGACTCACCGCGTGCGATCGCTTCCTTGATCTCGAAACCAAACCAACGACGTTCGTCATCGCGCAGTATCTCGTTTGCAGATAAATAGAACTCGAAAATTCGCCGCGTCTCGCCACGCGATTCGGAGACAAATACCTTCCAAACAAAAAACGCCAACGCGCCGAAGAACGCCAGCAGGAACAACGGAAAACCGACCACATAAAGCATAAGGGCGATCACGCCAAAGCCAATGACGTATTGCCCTTTTTCCCGCAAACCGGTGTCGGATCGTTTTTCTAAGCTGCTTTCATTCACGATCTAAAGTGTAAAAAAGGCAGAGTTACTTCGACTTGGGTTTAGACGGCTGTTTGGTTGCGCCGGTCGGTTTCTTTTTTGTCGAAGTCGTCGATGCCGAGGCCTTTGTCGCGTCGGCCGACTTGTTCGGTGCGGTCGCTTTTTTGACCTCGGTTTCGACTTTTTTGCCGAAGTCGGTGATGACCTCTCCCGCCTTTTCAAACGCCTTCATCGAGGCATCGGCAACGTATGTGATCGTCTCCTGCAATGCCGCAGCCTCCATGCGAAAGAGGCTTTTGAATTTGTCCTCGAGCGGCAGCGCGCGAAACTCGTCCTCGAATTTGTTTCGTGTCGCGCCGTTCGGCTTGGACGATGTTGTGTTTTCGGTATTCATAATGCAAATTTCCTCGCCGCAATTTTCGGCATGTAAACTGCTACGCCCTTCGCGCCGAAAATGTTCCCCGCGTCAATGAATCGCGGTTTTTACACGCACACGCGGCTGAGCTCCCGACGGAGCCGTCGTCGCATCTCGCGACGTCATCTGACATTCGGCACAAACTCCCCACAACCTTAGACTGTGATGCGTCGGTTTGAAACCAAACTTATCCGCCATCTGATCTTGCAGATCTTCGATGTCGGGCGAAAAGAATTCGATCACCTTGCCGCAATGCGTGCAGATCATGTGGTCGTGATGCTCGTGATTATAATGGTGCTCGTAGTAAGTTTTGTTGTCGCCGAACCGAACCTCACGTGCCAGGCCCGCCTCGGTCAGCAACTTTAAAGTTCGATAGATCGTCGTCAGTCCGACGGTTTCGTCTTTTTTGTGAACGATGCTGTAGAGGTCTTCGCTCGTGAGATGTTCCTCGGTGCTCAGGAAGGTTTCGAGGATCAGATCGCGCTGATCAGTGCGGCGCAAACCTGCCGCCTTAATGTGCTCGACGAAAATCTCTTTCTCGGCTTCGAACTTATCTTTTTTACTCGCCAATTACTGCCTCTTGAACTGAATGTTACCACTTCAGTTTTGATTTTGCTACGGCGACTTTTGCACGAAGTGTTTCAATACGTTCGGGGCTAACGCCTTGTTTTGCAGCGAGTTCGAGCGAGCGTTCGCCGAGCAGAAGGTATATCTCGAGCAAGTCTTCATCGGCGATCTCGTTGAGCGCCGTCAGGTGCCGCGTGAAGGTTTCTGTGTCTGCGCGGGCAAAGGTGCCGGTCAACGCCGTCGCAGTATCTTGTTGCCCAAGATTTTGCACCGTGCTTAAAACCAGCGGCAAAAGAATGTCACGCGATTCCGTTTCCGACAAACCGCATTTCGTCATCATCTCGACGGCTGCGTCGAATAGTGCGACAAGATGACCACAAGCCGTGACCGCCGAGGCGTGATAGAGAGTTTTGAATTTTGAATCGATGGAAAACGCATTGCCGCCTAAGTCTGCGGCGATTATTTTACCGACCTCGACAGCTTTAGGATCACCCTCGACACAAAAATACGCGCCGCGAAATCGTTCGGGGCCGAGTTCCGGCGCACTTATCGAAGCCAGCGGATGAATCGAGCCGATACTGTCGCCCGACCGTGTCAACGGCGAAAGAACCGACGACGACAACGCACCGCTGGTGTGAAAGACCGTGATGTTTTTGGTCGTCTTTGACAGAACGGCGGCGGCGGATTTTATCTCGGAATCTTGCGTTGTGATGAAAACAATGTCGGCGGATGTCTCACCAAGTTCTACTAATTTGCAAATCCTGGCCGACGGCAATTTTCGCGCGACCCGCTCGACGACCGGCGATTGCGTGCGAACAACCAACTCGGCAACACGATATTTGTCAGTCGGCAAACTAAGCGCCAGTGCCCCGCCGACGCGTCCCACACCGATTATCGCTACCTTTTGCACAAAGGTATTATCGCTTAATTACGCACTAAAATGTAAAGCTTTAGCCTTCTACTTCACTTCAAGCGTGACCGACGACGCATCGGGCTCATTGATCCAATGGATGGCCTCGGCTTCTAAAATTTCTTCGATCACGTTGTCGGACGGCATGTCGTCGATCATGATCTCGGCCCGCATCGGAAAATCGGCGCAGACTATTTTCAATAAACGAAGATCGGCGGCAGACAGTTTTAGCAATTCACCGGCGTGCTCAAAACCGTCTAGTAAAAATTCGATGTTTGATCCGGGAAACTTATTTTTGCCGACATCGATAACTGTTTCTTTATTATCGAGCATCATTTTTTTGAAACGACCCATCGCCTGTGTGACAACGTTTTTAAGTTCGTCGAATAGCGTCGTAAGTCTGTCGAGATCGTCGAGATGGTTTGTGCACGTGCAAACGGGAGCGATCGTCAACTGTTCGCGAACATTCGCTTTGCAATTTGCGGCGCGAATCTCGCGCACCAACGCCGTAGAGCTCTCAGCAAATATTTTGTCGATCAACGGCAGCTCGGTTATGACCTGAAACGACGACCAAACGTCCGAGGCCATCATGTCCTTGAGCGCATTGCCCGACGCAAAATTACTCATCGCGGCGTCATGCTTTTCACAGTAGTTAGCCGAGTAAAGCATCTTGAACTGCGACCAAAGCTCGTCAAATCGAGAATCTCCATTATCCAGATTGATGTGGTTCGTGATCAGGTTCATTAACAGATCGCAGCGGGTGTCGTCGATCTCATCGACGCCGGTCCACTCTGAGCCGGACGCGTAATAAAGCGCCGCCTGTCGCCGCTCACACTGCTCGATATACCGGGCGAGATCGGCGAGTTCGATCCTTTCGCGTTCGTATTCGCCTTCCGAATCCGAGAAAAGATCAGCCAAATTTCCAAGACATTCCTCAAGCTCGATCCTTCCGTCCGCATACGATTCGACTATGGTCGCTGCTACACCGAACGAACGCTTTAGCCCCATTGCGACGCGCCAAACGACAATGTTCAAAAATTCATCCGGCAACACGTCGAACTTTGCCAGCGGCCCGTTCGATTTCCACTCGTTGTTCCACGCGACGATCGCGTCGATAACCTTTTGCCGGTCGTCGCCGGCATCGATCGAACGCAAGTCTTTGTCGCCGGTGATGGAGCGAGCCCACGAAAGAAGACGATCGCTGGAATACGAATCAGCCTTTGGCCGCGCGATTCCCTCGATGTCGTTCCAGATTATCTGCAGATCGAGCGAACGATGATTTATTCGATTGCCGCTCGTCGTTACAAACTCGAATTGTCGTTGAGATACGAGCGAAGCGAGAACCAGGTGTTGCGACTCTTTTGTAAGTCCGAGCGGAGCAAGTCGCAGCAGCGAGGAGATACTTTTGAGCGGCAAAATTCTGTTCTCATCACCTTCGCAGTCGAGCAGATTTTTTACATAGTCGAGATTAGCAAGCGCGTCGGGCGGTGCAGGCAAAAACTTGTCTCCGTCCTGAATCGCAAGACCGAGAGGCAACGCATAGGTCGCGGCAAACGACTGTGTTTCCAAACTTTCAGTCGCACCGGCACCGAAGAAATTCGAGACGAGCGTCGCCGTTTTGTCCTCGGCAAGCAATGCGTTGAAGCGCGGATGGAGCGGATAATACTCCTCGAAAAACGGCTCGAGGGTCGGCGCGAGAATCTGAGAGAGCGAGTTTACGCGTCCGATGTCTTCCGAAAAAAGAAAAACGTCATCGCCATGTGCGATGTAGCCGTTGCTTATAAAAACACGCTGCCAGATGCGTTCGAGTGTGATCGAGTGTATCTGCGCCGCGGTCGTGAACGAGTTACGATACTGCGCACGCAATTCGGGATTTGTCTGTAGCACGTGATACCGGCGAATTGCATTTTTCTCATCCTCGGTTGGGACGGCGAGTTTCCACAGAAGGATCGGGCAGGAATCGTCGGTCTCGGTCGCCGCCGAAATGCCGCTCTCACGTTCGAGCTGAATGATCCAATCGAGTGTTGAATTTTGCGCGTTTTGCGGCGTGTCGGAATTCCAAACAACCTGACCGTGACGAACCGAGCCGCGCCACTCGACGCGGGTTGCGGTCGGCGTCGCTCCGAACGCAGTTGATGCTCCGATATCGACGCATCGTTCCGCAGTTTGACGAAGCAGGACATTCCACACCGTTTCGTCGTCGACCCCGACTGACGCCTGGTCGAGATAGCCGCCGATGTCCTCGCCATCGCTGATGCGGAAGCAATATTTGCCGTCGGTCTGCCCCTTCGCAATTGCGTCGGGAAACGCATCGGCAAAAGCCCTCAGCCAGCCGTCGATGTTCACCTCGGCCGGACCATCGTTGAAGATCATCATCCCCGCTGCGATGTCGTCAACACTTCCACCCTGACCATCGAGCGAGAGAAGGAAAAGTCCTTTAAGGATCAGTTTCGCATGGAGCCGTGCCTGAACAGGCGCCTTTGCGATGATCGTCTGCTCGATCTTTTCAATCGTCGCGAACGCCTCTTTGAGCTCATTGACATTTCGCAGTCGTTCCTCGACGCTGTCGAACATCTCATCGAGACCGATAAGCGAATCGGCAGGACGACCGAGAATCTTTACACCGGCTTCGGCCGCAAACCCAAGCAATGCAAAATCCTGAATATAAAGCCTGATCAGCGGTGCGATCTCGAGCGTAGCCGGATGCAGAGGATAAAGCGACGTAAATCGCGGTTCGCTCCAGCGAAAGCCGGTCAGCACCGATCTAAAGTGCTGATAGATCTCGCGCAGCAATGGCTGTTTGCTCTGATCCTTCGAAAAAATATGCGTATCGACGATCTTGAACAGATGTTCGGGATCGAGATAGTCGATCGTAAAGCACGCGGCGATCGCCGAGTTTGCGCCGTCCGCATTGGAAATATCGTCGTCGAGCGCCACGCCCACAAAAAAGCCGTGCTCGACGGCTACAGCCGCCATCTCGCCCAAAACTTCGCCGTCGTCACGCGAAACCCGCGATTCCCTTCCCGCCGCCGTGTCGAAAAGCAAAATCAGGGGCACGTCGCCGGTCTGAGCCGACGCTTTGTCGAGCACCGCAGTCGGCGAATCGCCCAGAATTTCTGTAGCGATGCCGGTGGCGGTCGAGATCGCCGATTTTAATTCGTCAAGTAAATTCTGGCCCGAACCGCGACGAACAAGCGCGACCTGGAAATGTTTCCGAAGAAGCCCTTGAGCAACGGTCGCAACGTGCTCGTCGGAGATGCGCTGCCGCAGTTCGGGGTTCGACAAAACTGCTGCAAATGTTGAAAGAAAATGACTTTTCCCGACGCCACGAAAACCGGCGAGCGCGAGAGCGACGCCGCTCGCTCGCTTGCATTTCGTCAAGCGGTCGATCCAGTTGGCCATCAGATCCGACGTTATGTCGGTAAAGTGATAGCTCTCGAGCGTGCGTGCAGGGTCGGCGGCAAAATCGTTTAGCTGCTCGAAAGGGCGAACATCGACGATGTCTTTTACTTTTTCCTCGATGCGTTTCATCAAAAAGAGATGCGTGTTTTCCGGTGAGCAACCGGTCTGTAAGGCGTCCCGCGGGGTCGAGACAATGTTATTTTACCAGCATCTGTAACCATTTGGGAAGGTTTTTCTGGAACATCGGCCAATTACTTTAACCAAAAATAATTCCGATTTCACAACTAATGCGGCGTTTCGCGCATCAAACCTGCGTTGATAAAAACGCCCATTTAGAGCTAGAATTAATTGATCGAGCTTGAGAATCCGGAGGCCGAAACCTATGTATAACAGTCATCTTCGTCGTTTTGCCGCATCGCTCCTTATCCTGAGTGTCTGGATGAGCGCACTCGTCGTGCTGCCATCCTCGTCCATCGCACAGACCGATGCGAAAAAGATCGAGTCCGAAAAGGACAAAAAATCAAAGGAAAGCACCGCCGCGAAGCCCGCTCCGACGCCCAATAATAAGCCGCTCAGCGACAAAGAAAACCCCGCGATGATCGGTAAGCGAAACATCAATAAGGGCACGGACAAATTCTTCGGCTGGCTCGGCGGCTCGCGTGAAAAGGAGATGCAAATCGGCCGCCAACTCGCTCTCGAAGTCGAGCAACAGGCAAAACTCGTCACCGACCCGGTCATCACCGAATACGTCAATCGCGTCGGACAAAACATCGTCCTTCACTCTGACGCCAAAGTTCCCTTCACGATCAAGGTCATCGACAGCGACGAGGTAAATGCATTTGCGCTGCCCGGCGGATTTTTCTTTGTGAATCGCGGCCTGATCCTCGCCGCCGATAACGAGTCCGAACTTGCCGGCGTCATGGCCCACGAGATCGCTCACGTCACCGCGCGACACGCGATGGAAAATTCGGGTAAAGGTTCGCTGATAAATTACGGCATGTTGGCAACGATCATACTCGGCGTTCCGGTTGCAGCTCCGATCATTAACAATGGCGGCGGCATCCTCGCAGGTCTGGCCTCGCTTAAATTCTCACGCGGTGCCGAGGAAGAAGCCGATCGTCTCGGCGTGCAATATCTCTACGCCGCCGGCTACGACCCGACCGGCATGGCGACGATGTTTGAAAAGCTCGCTTCGCAAAACAAAAAGAAGCCCGGCACGATCGCCAAGCTATTTTCGACACATCCGCAATCGACCGATCGTCGCGATTCGAGCTTGCAGCTTGTTGCGCGATTTCCTGAAAAAGAAGAGTACGTCATTAGCACATCCGAATTTCAGCGCGTCAAAGGCTATCTGTTGAAAATCACAAACGCAAAAGCAGGCGTCTCGACCGACTTTGACCCAACCGACGAAAGCCGTCCGACCTTAAAGAAACGCCAGCCCGACGCCACCGACTCAAAAGACGGCGAAGGCACCTCAACCTCCTCAGAACCGCCAAAATTAAAAAAGAAAGACGTCGAACCGCAACCGTCACCGACACCGCAATTTTAATAAAAAAAGAACTCGCTGAATCAGCGAGTTCTTTTTTTACTAACTGTTCGCCGGTAAGCGATTTTGTAATCGCAGGCGTTGCTCTTTGAGTCGCTAGGTCAGTTTATTTGCCAGCCGTTAAGATTAGCGTTGCGTTAAGCGACAAATTTGTTCTTTGAAAACATTGTTACGTAAGGAGTTAGGTCTTATTTTGAATCTAAACGATTTGAACGTGACATGGGTAATTTGGAATAGACTTACCTATGAACGAAGGCAAATACGTTTTTTCTCAGATCATGGAGTTTATCGATCATAACGATTTCAATCGATGTGTCGAGCGGTATCGGGGCGACCGAAGGGCCAGGCATTTTAGCTGTTGGAAACAGTTTTTGTGCATGGCGTTCGGCCAGATGACGCATCGTGAAAGTTTGAGCGACACGGTACTGTGTTTGAACTCAAACTCTTCGAAGCTCTATCACATGGGCATTGGCCGTGCGGTGGCGAAGACCACGTTGTCGCGTGCCAATGAGACAAGAGACTGGAGCATCTTTGCCGATTTCGCGCTTGGGCTGATAAACGAAGCACGTCGATTGTACGGCACCGAAAGCCAACTCGAAGTCGAATTGAAGCAGAATGTCTTTGCCATCGACTCGACCGTCATCGATCTTTGCCTGAACATTTACAGTTGGGCTCATTTTCGCAAGGCGAAAGCCGCCGTAAAGCTTCACGTCGGGCTCGATCTGAAGAACTCGATACCCTGTTTTATCCATATAACTACAGGGCGAGTTCACGATCTGAACGTGCTTGATCTGATCGATTTCGAACCCGACGGCTTTTACATCATGGATCGCGGATACAAGGACTTCAAGCGTCTCTATCGCATCACTCAGGCCCGGGCATTCTTTATTACTCGTGCCCATCGCAATCTCGATTTCAGACGCTTGTATTCCGCCGCGTGCGACAAAACCGCCGGCGTAAAGTGCGATCAGACGATCCGCCTCGAAAGCTTTTATCCGAGGAAACGTTCATCGTCGCCATCGTCAAAAAGAAACTCGACCTCTATTGGTTCGGTTGCCGGTGCCGTTGTTTCGGTAGTGTTCCTCAAATTGATTGTGAACCGTGTGAGCCGAGCCACCGGGACTGTGCATATAGGGTGGATCGAATACAACACAGTCGAGTTTGCCGTACTTGTATGGAAGAGAACGGCAATCGACACCATCTTGTATATCCGTAGCTTTTAAGTTGTATTCACCTTTTGGAATTGCTTTCCAAAACACGCCTTTTCCGTAGGTGACATCAGCGACGCAGCTTCCCGGTTTTACATATAACCTGAGAATGTGCGGAAAGACACTATCGTTTCCCTCAGTATAAGCGCTGAGGACGAGCTCGTTACTCGGCTTACCGTTTTTAACTTTACGTTTTTTCGGTTTGCTGGATTTCGTTATGAATGCAGCGACAGAATCGTTATTTTTTCGTCCGTCCATCGTTGAAGAAATCATAACCGACATTTTCTAAAGACTCAAAGACAAAGCCTCGTCGAGTGACGAGGCTGTATGCAACTGACATGCTTCAAGTGTTCTACTTTTGCGGTTGTGGCGGCGTCGGTTTTTGTTGCGATGGTGCCTTCTGCGAGATCACGGTCGTCAGGGCTTGCGGGATTTGATTTACGAGGATGTCGCCTTGGTTGTCGATGATCTGATCGATCATTTCGAACTTTTCTTTATCAAAATCCTTTGTCATTAGCACGCCGTCTTTGTCGATGGTCATCGGGTAGATGCCGAAGAATTGGTTTTTGAAATTCTGAATGAACGAAATGTCCTCGGCCGGCAGCACTTTCATCCGGTCGGGATTTGCAGGCGGAATTGTCGCGCCGATCAGGTCGAGCTGCTCTTTTGATTTATCGACGTATTCACTGTTCGGATAATCGGCTACGATCCGCTGAAAATATCGCGCCGCCTGGTCGGTCTCTTCCTCTATCAAATACGTCACCGCGAGTTTGTAAAGCACCTCGTCCATGAACTTGAAGTCAGGATATTTGTCGATGATCTCTCGGTAACGCGACTGCGAGCCTTTCAATCCGCCTTTTTTGTATTCGACCGACTGTTTGTAATAAAAGTTTGCGATCAGAAGGTTGTGCAAACCGAGGTTGTCCTGCACTTCGCTAAGTCTAATTTTAGCTTCGTTTGCAAGCAGCGGCGACGATTCGCGGCATTGGCCGAGCATCGCTTTTAGTTTAGTCTCGGCGCGTTTCGCGCGAGTTGCGTCGCGGTCTGGCAGGCCGACCTGCCGCATTTCGGCCTCGGCGATCTTTAAGATCACGCGGCACGAAAGCGGATGTGTCGGAAAAAAGGTCAGCCAATCCTGATACGCCGCGATCGCCTGAATCAGGCTGCCCGTCGAGCCTTCGAGATAAAACGAATCGCCGACGGCGAGTTTTGACATCGGCAAATACGGCGAATCGGGATACGTCGTAATGATCGTCTGAAACAGAAGTCGTCCGACATCGTAATTTCGTTTTCTAACTTCACGTGTCGCGACGATAAATAGCTCGCGGTCGCGTCCCGGCGAGACGCTGCCGATCAGATCTTCATACTCGTCGTTGCCGCCGCCGCCAAAAATACCGAGAAACTTTTTCTTCTTCTTTTTCTCGCGGGGTTTTCCGACCGGCGACTCGGGCGTCGAGCGGGCCGACGCCGTTTCGAGTTGGGCAGTATCGACGCGAGACTGTAACTCCGAAACGGATTGTTCGAGCGAATCGAGATCGCTCCGCTCGTATTTTTCGCCGCGGTCAACTTTGCCGCGAAGATCGTTCACATCGCCCTGTAGCCGCGACGCTTCTTTTTCGAGCGAAACAATGCGGCCAAGCGGCGTCTTTATATTCTTTTCGTCGTCTTTCTTCGACTTATCAGATTTGTTTTCTTCCTTTAGAACCGAGGCCACGCTGCTCAGCGATTTGCGCATACGATCGAGCTTTTCGTTCATCACGCCCAAACGCTGCGACGGCGTGCCGTCCGACGGATTAGCCTGAGCAAATGCCGTCACACTCGCAACAAGCGCTAAGATCAACTGTAGAAAAATGACTTTGTAAAACTTGAATTTCATAACTAATAAATATTTTGCGCTGGACTAAAGTCGTAGCGACACAGAACCATTTGCCACGAATTCACGAATAGGAGCAGAAATGACCGGATCTAATCATTCGTGCATTCGTGGCTAGTTTTTTTCGTGGCCAATCTTCAACTACCATAAATCTCGATCGTTAAACCCAAACCGTGCCTTTGTCGAGCAAACCGCGAACTGCTTTTTCAGGTTCGCCACCGCCGAATACCGCAGAACCGGCAACGATCATTTCAGCTCCGGCTGCGACAATCTCGCTAATATTCGTTTCATCGATTCCGCCGTCGATCTCGATTCTTGTCGAGAGTCCGCGTTCGTCGATCATCGCCCTTAACCGTCGCAACTTATCGATCATCGTCGGCACAAACAGTTGTCCGCCAAAGCCCGGATTGACCGACATCAGCAAAATAAAATCGGCATAGGGCAAAACCTCATCAAGCGCGTCGAGCGAAGTTCCAGGGTTGATCGCGACGCCGGCTTTCGCATCGGCCTCTTTTATCGCCGTCAAAGTTCGCTGCAGATGATCGTCGGCCTCGACGTGCACCGAAACCATATCCGCACCGGCTTTTACAAATTCGACAGCATAACGTCCCGGTTCGCTGATCATCAGATGACAATCGAGGGTCATATCGGTCGCTTTTCGCAGCGACTTGACGACCGGCAGTCCGATCGTGATATTCGGGACGAAGTGGCCGTCCATAACATCGACGTGCAGCATTTTCGCACCGCCGGCTTCGACCGATTTGATTTCCTCGGCAAGCCTCGTGAAATCGGCTGAGAGGATTGACGGGGCTATTTCAAACATTCGCAAAATTCTCTTATTTTGTTGCTGAATATACGCTTATCGTTGCTCGGCTAAGGCCTTTTCGGACGCGTGTCTGCCGGTGGCTTTGTTGTTGGATTAGGCAGACGACCCGGCGGCGTCTGGCTGTTGCGGTTCGTCTTATCGCTCGAATTGCTGTTGCCGCTCTTGCTCGAATTTGAAGGCTGCGAATCGGAGTTAGAATTAGATTTCGAATCGGAGTTGCTGTTCGACGGTGCCGCGTTCACATCGCGTGTCGTATCAGCCTTCTTGCGCGTCGTGTTCGAGTTCGCCTTTGGCTTCTTCGGTTTGTCGGAGATCATCTCTTCGATCTTTTCCGAATCATCCTCGCTCGTGTCTTTCAAACTCGGCGGCGTCGCACCGCCTTCGCCCGGCCCTTTGCTAGTCACGACAAGAATAAGTTGTCCCGGCTTCACTGTTTCGCCCGGTTTGGGAAGCTGCTCGATGACCGTTCCCGGTTGTTCGGCGCTGATGCGATCGGCGCGTTTTTTTATCTTCAAACCGAGCGACGCAAGTTCCTTTTCGCTATCCGTCAAACTCTTGCCCGTGATCTGCGGTACTTGAAACTCCGTTCCTTGCAGCGACATGTAAACCACTATCGCAAGACCAAAAAGAAACGCCCCAAGCAACGCCGCCAAGGCAGCGAGGCGACCGATCGCCGATATTCCTGTATTAACCAAACTCACAAGCCCTTACCTCAAAACCAAGTCGTCAGTTTAACACCTTTCACGGATTTTGCCACGAATGCACGAATAAGAATATAAATATCAAGCCCTGAATATTCGTGCATTCGTGGCTTATTTTTCTTTTACAAACGCCGCAATAAAAAAGCCGTCCATGTCGTCGCGTTGCGGCCATGTGCGCGCAAAGCCGTCGTCGGTGACAAGACGTTGCGGAACATCTGGGGCAATCTTTTTAAAATGCGGACTCCGATTCAAAAACATCTCGCAGACTTCTTCGTTCTCTTCCCGCTCGATCGAGCAGGTTGAATAAATGATAACGCCGCCTTTCTTCAAAAGCTTCGATGCGTTTTGTAGAATGCTTAGTTGTTTCGCCTGTAGTTCGGCAAAAGCGTCCAGCCGAACAAAATATCGAAGCTCAGGATTGTGTCTGATCGTTCCCGTTCCAGAGCAAGGCGCATCAACTAGCACAGCGTCGAAAGTTTCATCCGCAAACGGCAAAGAGATTTCCGCATCGTATTGGACGACTGCAACGTTCACGCCTTGCCGTTGGCAATTTTCCTGTAAGAATTTGACGCGATGTGTGTGGATGTCGCCCGCCGCGATCAACGCGGCGTCGGAATTACGCGGCGCGATCAAACCAGTCTTGCTGCCCGGCGCAGCACACACGTCGAGAAATAGCCCGCCGACCGGCACTTTAACCGTCTGCGCCGTGAGCTGCGAGGCCGCGTCCTGAATGTAAATCTTGCCTTGCCCGATCAGTTCAAAAATTTGCTTGCCGCCGTCGTCGAGAATATAACAGCCATCGACCGAATCGGACGGAAGTGCATTTGTAATAAGCGATTTATACTTTTCGCCAGCGTCAGCGATAAAGCGAAAATTCAGTTTTGGCATGGTGTTATTGGCTTGTAAAAGTTTTTCGGTTTCGACCAATCCGAGTTGCGCGTTCCATTTTTCAACCAGCCAGCGCGGATGCGAATGCTCAACCGACAGACGATCGATCTCGTCGCTGAATATTAAATTTGGAATTTCGCGACTCGCACGTCTCAAGATCGCATTGACAAAAGATTTTGCCGACGTTTTTTTTGCACGCTGGACGAGATTTACGCTCTCGTTAATGGCCGAATACTGCGGTATCTTATTCAAAAAGTGCAGTTGATAAAGACCGAGCCTTATCGCGACTCGCACTTCAACGTCGAGTTTTTTGCCATTGCTTAATTCGTCTATGACGCGGTCAAGCCAAATCCGGCGCCGCAGCGAGCCGAGTACGAGTTCGTGAAAAAGGCCGCGATCGACCGGCGTCAAAGTTTCTTCAAAAAGCGGCAACAGCACCGACGTAAACGCGCGCTCCGTCTCGACTCGGAGCAGACAATCGAACGCCGCATTTCTCGCCGGTGAAATTTTCATCCGCTCATTTTGTATTGCGCTTTTTTACGTTTCGCGAGACGCTGCGAATGGTCGGGCTCAACACCTTTCTTAAGCTCGGAATCAAGCGTCCGCCGCTCGTCAAAAATAAAACACTCGCCTTCCCACAGCGATTCTTCAGCGGGCGTCTCTTCGAGATATTTCAAAATGCCGCCGTCGAGTTGATAAACCTCTTCGAAACCGAGCTGTTTCATATAAGGTGCAAATTTTTCACAACGAATGCCGCCGGTGCAAAACATCGCGACGCGCGTGTGAGTTTGTGGATCGAGATGCTCGGCAACATATTTTGGCAAGTCGCTAAACTTCTCGATATCAGGATTTATCGCACCGCGAAATGTGCCGGTTTTGTATTCATAATCGTTTCGCGTGTCGAGCAGCAGCGTCGCGGGGTCGTTGATCAGCTCGTTCCAGTTTTGCGGTTTTACGTGAGTTCCAAGCCCAAGCGAAATATCGACCGGTCGTCGTAACGTGACGATCTCCTGCTTGATCTTAACGTCGATTTTTCTAAACGGCGCCTTGTCGTGGCAAGACGATTTAACTCGCAGCTTTGTCTGCAAAATTTTTTCCGCTCGGTCGATAAATGTTTTGATCTGCGGCGCAAATGCACAGACCATGCCGTTAAAACCTTCGTCGGCAAGAATGATCGTGCCGCGAACATCGAGTTCGACAAACGCTGCTTTCAGCTCGGCCTTGATCTCCTCGAGCGGTGCAACCGACGTTAAATCTTTGAACTCGTAAAACGCAATTATCTGTATCTGATCGTTCATCTATTTTCCAAGCGAACTTCCGACCTTAGGCTTAAAACCATTTATAAAATCACGGACGGCCATTCGTCGTTTTCCTTCAGGCTGCACTTCGAGAATTCGCAATGTCGTGCCGCCGCCGCACGCAACCAAAAGGCTGTCGCCATTCGCCTCGATTATCTCACCCGCCGTGGTGTCGCATCTCGCATCCGATACGACGGCTTTCCAAATTGTGAGTTTCACATCGCCGACGGCAGTAAACGCAGTCGGAAACGGTTGAAACGCGCGGACGCGATTTACAGTCTCGGTCGCGGACATTTGCCAGTCGATCAAGCCGTCTTCGCGCCGCATGATCGGTGCAAACGTGGCAAGACCGTCGTCTTGAGGCTGCGGTTTCAACACGTCGAGATTCGCCATCGTTTCGGATATCAACTCAGCTCCGATCATCGACAACCGCGTCATAATATCTATTGCAGTTTCGTCCGTCGCAATGTTGGTCGAACGCTGCATCAGTATTTCGCCGGTGTCGAGACCGGCATCCATCTGCATCGTCGTCACGCCGGTTTCGGTCTCACCATTCGCGATCGCCCAGTTGACCGGTGCGGCCCCGCGATATTTTGGCAGCAACGAAAAATGGACGTTTATCGCACCGCGATGAAAAGCCTCGATAAAACTTTGCGGCAAGATTCGACCATACGCGACGACGACAGCGACATCGGCATCGTGCGATCTAAAAGTTTCGACGGCCTCGCTCGTTTTAATTTTCTGCGGCTGTAGAACCGGCAGATCGTTTTCGATCGCAAACTGTTTGACCGGCGAATTGACGATCTTATTGCCCCGGCCGGCCGGTCTGTCGGGCTGCGTATAAACGGCGACGATCTTGTGACCGTCCTCTAAAAGACGTGCGAGCGACGGAACGGCCGCTTGCGGTGTGCCCATGAAAACGATCTTCATTTTCGCCCCAGACGCAGCGCATCGGCCATCACGTAAAAGATCCAATTCTCCTCCATCGAACCGCGAACAAGATGCGCGTTTACACCGATCGCAAAGATCGCAACATCTTCGCCGCCGTGCGTTTCGGAGGTAAACGGAATATTCGCCTCCTGTTTGTAGTCGGGGTTGAGCACCTCGCCCTGCGTCAATTGCGGGCGCTCATTCACACGTGCTCCGGGCCCGTTCGCATAACCGAGGGTCGTGTATTGTTTTCTATTTCGGTCGCCGGCGAATTCATCTTCGACCTCGCCATCGGGTCCGATCTCGCGCACCAAGCCGAGAATATTATTGCCGCGTGCCGGATAGCCCTGGATAAAAAAAGTGTGGCTGTGATCGGCGGTCACGATGATAAGCGTTTCGTCGAGATTAACTTTGCGAAGCGCCGTTCGCACCGCGTCGGAGAGAGCAACCGTGTCCTTGAGAGCGCGAAACGCGTTGCCGTCATGATGTGCGTGATCGATGCGTCCGGCCTCGACCATGAGAAAGTAGCCTTTTTTATTGGTCGAAAGCATATCGATCGCCTTTGACGTCATCTCCGACAGCGAAGGCTCGCCGGCCGTGTCGCCCGGGCGGTCATGCTCGTATTTCATGTGCGACGGTTCGAAAAGCCCGAGCACATGTTTGTCGCGACGAGGGTCGATCGTGTCGAATTGCTGCTTGTTCCAGACGTAGGCCGAACTGCGATATTTATCTTTCCACTCTTGCGTCAGATCGCGCCCGTCGAGCCGCTCGCCTTTTCTCGTCGAGTCTTCGGCGTCAGGCATCGTATTCGGTGTAAACTTCGAGCGCCCGCCGCCGAATGCAACCTCGAGTCCGTCGCCGTATTTAAACTCGATCAGCTGGCGTGCGATGTCCGAAACGTCAGCTTCGTGCGCGTCGTTGTGCAGCTTCGCGATCTTTGGCCGATTGTCTCGGATCGCCTGATCGCGAAGACGCACAAAATCGAAATCCGATTCCCATTCGCGTGAGGCCGAATGTGCGTAGCATGCCGCCGCTGTAGCATGCGTCAAACGCGCGGTCGAAACCACGCCGGTCGATTTGCCGGCTTCTTCTGCATACTCAAGCAGCGTTTTTGTCTCGTTGCCCGCGACGGTTTTGTAATCAGCCAGCCTAACGTTTTGATTGACCGAAATTATCCCCTCGTCGGTTTTCACGCCCGTTATGATCGCGCTCATCGTCGGCGCCGAATCGGACGTCTGCTGATTTGCACCATAAGTTTTCGAGAGCGCCGAGAACGGGAACTCTTCAAAGCTCAAACGATTTTCCTCGCCGCTCTCGCCACGCTGCTGACCCTCGAAAATTCGCGCCGCCGTCAACGTCGAAACACCCATTCCGTCGCCGACAAAAAGTATGACGTTCTTCGCCTTTCCCTTGCGAAACTTTTGCTTCTTCGCGTTATCGATCGCTGCCCAGCCGTCGCGACGCCACGTCTCGGCCGACTCGGTCCGCTTCACCGGAAAAGAGATCGTCTGTGCAAAACCGCTGACAAACAACGACGACATAGCAAGCATCACGAAGAGTTTTGAAATCAACATTCTCATACTGACGATTTTAACCCAGATTAAGCATTAGAAAAGAGTAATGATTTCTCTTTTGGTTTCTTCTTTGTGATTTCTTAGCGTTCTTTGCGTCTTTGCGTGAGATAAAAGATTTTTTTTCACGCAAAGCCGCAAAGAACGCAAAGGAAGAAAAAAAGGATGAACCCGGATTAAGCGTTAGAAGTTTTAGCCACGAACGCACGAATAATTCTGACGTAAAAAGTTTACTAATCCCAGATTAAGCAAAAAAAAAGAGTAATGATTTCTCTTTGGTTTCTTCTTTGCGTTCTTTGCGGCTTTGCGTGAGATAAAAGATTTTTTTTCACGCAAAGCCGCAAAGGACGCAAAGGAAGAAAAAGAGGATGAAAACTCCTATTGCGTAAACGGGTTTAGTTTAATAACGGATTTATTACGAGGAGGGGACTGCGTTGAATTTGCAAAGCCGCGACGCACGCCATAAAATCAAAACTAGCGTGCACCCTTAGCTCAGTTGAATAGAGCGTCTGACTTCGGATCAGAAGGTCGCAGGTTTGAGTCCTGCAGGGTGTACCATTCGCTTAGCTCAGATTTGAGATTTGAGATTTGAGATTTCAAATTTTCACGAATATCACCGCTCAAAAAGGCCGTCAAAATCTTAGATTATCCGCAACCCAAACACACGTCCACAGCTTTAGCTCCCGTTTATCCCCGAGTTCGAAGGGACAGTCATTCATCTCCACGTGCGTGGAGAAATCGCCTGAGAAGTCACTCTTTTTGCGGCCCTTTCCGGTTCATCTCCACGTGCGTGGAGAAATCACGGTGTTGATATGGCGTTAGTTCGATCTTCACGGTTCATCTCCACGTGCGTGGAGAAATCCCTGACAAAATTTTCAAGATTAAGCCGATCAGCGGTTCATCTCCACGTGCGTGGAGAAATCATTGCACGAATTTTAATTACAATCACTTGCCCCGGTTCATCTCCACGTGCGTGGAGAAATCCAACGATCACAATATGCAACGAGAGCATCCCGCGGTTCATCTCCACGTGCGTGGAGAAATCGTCCGTTTCGGCGGCGACTCGCGCTTCATCGGCGGTTCATCTCCACGTGCGTGGAGAAATCTCTTTGGTGAAGATCCGATCCATCTTTCCACACGGTTCATCTCCACGTGCGTGGAGAAATCAATCCACCTATCAAATGTGTTGACTGTATCAACGGTTCATCTCCACGTGCGTGGAGAAATCAATCCACCTATCAAATGTGTTGACTGTATCAACGGTTCATCTCCACGTGCGTG